>Ga0302325_10017768_pt1 | contig 15013 bp, 7 predicted proteins | sample Palsa_T0_2_FD_201948 | JGI IMG/M metagenome (GOLD analysis project Ga0302325, IMG submission 201948) | Peat permafrost microbial communities from Stordalen Mire near Abisko, Sweden - Palsa_T0_2 | ecosystem: Environmental > Terrestrial > Soil > Palsa > Peat permafrost | place: Sweden: Abisko... | reverse complement strand
GCCAGGTCCACCACGACACGCACGCCATCCCCATAGGGAATTACGTGATCGGGGTGGGGAATTACCTGATCGTCAGCCCCTCAGAGCTGGGGAATTACAAGATCGCCGACAGCAGCGCCATCGTGGCCATAATCACCGCCGAACGGGACGCCGATCATGGGCCGGAAGCAGTATGGCGGCTCCTGCCCCTGCTGGGGCGCATTGGTAAGCACCATGGCGCCCAGACCGGCGTCCTGGCAAGGATCCTGCCGACATTGCACACCTACCTCGTCGACGCAGAGGCCGCGCTGCGCGCAGCCGCCCTCCGGGCCTGGGCGGATATCGGGGCATCTCACCAGCTTCCCTCCAGCGTGGCCGACCTCCTGCCCGCGCTGCTGACCGACACTTCTATCGGTGTCATCCGGGCCGTCCTGACGGCAGCCCGGACTCTGGCGTGGAGCCCCGAGTCCAAGGCGCGACTGTGCGCCTATGCGTTCGGCATCTGCGCGGTGATCGACGCCGAGACTCAGGCAGAGGTGCTGAAGGAGGCGATGACCACGCTGGACGTGCTCGCCTCCAGCGACGACCGGCTCCAGCTGCGCGCCGAGCAGTTGATCCTGCGGCGGGCTGCCGACCTAGACGGGTATGACCTGCGCGGTGCTCTCCGTCGCCAGTGGTCACCCGAGATCGAGCACTCCGCCGACATGGCGGCGCTCCGCCTTCGTCAGGCCCGCGATCCACGCATCAATGACCGGTTCAACCGCCGGGATGATGCAGAGCTTTGCGCTTTGCTCGGATGCGGAGCCGGCCTGGCAGCGCTGCCGGCCGGGGACCTGGTGGCCGCGGCCGTCGAGCTGGCGCCAGACCGCCTGATCGGCTGCGCCGAGTTCGCGGAGGTTGCCTGGCGGGCTGGCCGACCCGCGGACGCGGCGGCGATCATGCGGGCCGTAGCTGACACCATCCCCGGCCAGCCCGCTTATGACTCCCAGCGCGCGCTAACTCAGCTCCTGCATGATGCGGCCAGCTTCGATGTGGCAGCCATGAACGGGACCGGGGTGCCGGAGGCCGCCTTGCGTCTTGCCGCCGCGGTGAGAGCTGTCACCGCCCACGCGAGCAGCCCCGAGGCTCGCCTGCTTCGCCAGGTCCGGGGGCGGGCGACCGCCCGGTCCCTCCTGACCGGTGAGACAGCCCCGGCCGACCTCATCATCCAGGACCTTGACCTTCACGACCGGGGCGGTGACCCGGCAGACGCCGCGCGCGACCGCGCCGACTACCTGGCCGTGGCTGCCACCCGCCTGGAGGCAGAATCGCAGCAGGCCACCATCACCGCTTCGTACATGCGGATGTTCGCCGGCCTGTGCGACGTGGCAGCGCGCCTGCTCAGGTTCGATGCCGCCGAACTAGACGCCGATAGCGACCAGGCATCCGCGCACAAGACCGCGGCCTCCCGCAGGGCCGCGCATCTGGAAACTGAGCTTGCCAAGCGGTTCGCCGCAGATGACCCGCTGGCCTCCGTGCTCGCCAGCGCCGTGGCGGCGGTGAAGGGCATCAAGAGCGAGGACATCTCCTCCGTCCTGGCCTCCTGGGCGGCGCTGCCCATGCCGGTTCTCATCGTCGACGGCCCGCGGCCGTTCCGGCGCCCTGACGGCAATCCCGCGGAAGAAACAAGAGCACCGGCCAGACGAGCCGACCGCGACGTCGCCGTGGTACTTGCCTCTGTCGACGACCAGATCATCACAGGGCCGCAGGTCCTGCGGCCGGGCAGCGTTTACGAGCTGCGCATCGAGGTCCGTCCAGGCCAATGGCCCGAATGGGCGGACCGGCTTGACGCTGAACTAATCAGCCATTTCACGCCGCAGGAAGCAGAGACGCCAACGTTCTCATGGCCGCGTCCCGCGATGCCCGAGCCTGACGATATCCTCATCGGCCGGGGAACGCTCATCTTGCGGTTCGGGCTCGGCGCCGGGCGGCCGGCACCGCCGTTCCTGGTAGGTCTCCGCTGGCGCGGATCGCGCGACGGGCAGGCCACCACGCAGGCGGTCGACGTTGCCGGTCACCATGAGCTCCGGTTGCGGCCCTTCGACGCCTCCAGGGACTTCCTCACCGATTTCCCTGTCTTCGATGAGCGCCTCCTCGCGCTGTATGAGAGTCTGCACGGCGCCGGCTACAACGAGGACCATCTCCAGGCCTTCTGCCGCCTGTTCACCGCGATCTGCCGCGCGGGCCTGAAGATCATGTGGGATCCCCGGTACAAGCGCGGCACCAGTGTCAGGGAAAAGGAATTTCATGACGACCTGTACCGCCGGCTTCAGGGTGAGCCGGAGCTCGGCGGACGCCTGGAGCGCGGGTCACGGCTCGCCCAAGGGTTCCTGGACGTGCGGCACGACAGAATCACCGCCGAACTGAAGGTCGAGCGCCGGGTGGCCGTGTCTGAAGCGACAGCGCCCAAATACATGGGACAGCCCACTCAATACGCCGCCGCCGACGGCGCGCGCCTATCCATCCTGTGCGTGCTCGACATGAGCCATAAGTCCTCACCAGTCGGCGTGCCCGAGAACTACATGTTCACGCTCCAGCCCGCCCTGCACGGCCTGACCAACCCAGAAGCGCCATCGCTCGTGGCGGTCATCGTGATCAACGGCAATAGCCCCACGCCTAGCTCCTGGTCTCGCCGTAAGGCCGCCGTCCAGGCTGCTCACCGCCAACCCGAAGGCCACACGGCACCGGACCCGTCATCAGGAGCGGAAGCAGGCACACAGAGCGGGAACTGATGGTTGTGAGCAGACTCCGCGCGCCTGGCCGGCCCGGGTCCGGCCCACCTAGCGTCATCCCCGCACGGGTGCCCGGGACCGAGCACCCGCCCACGCGCGGGCGATCCGCGCCCACTCCGCCCGCCCGGCAAGCGTCACACTCTCCCGCACCACCAGCCCAGCCATCAGCGCACCCGGCCTTCCCCGCCCGCACCACCCCGGGGAAGGCACTGGGCCGCCGGGCGGACACACGGGGATGCACGCTCGACTCATCGGCGCGCGTCAAGCCGGAACCCGCGGCCGGCGGGGCCTGTCCGTGGCTGTCCGTGGAAAGCCGACGGTGCACACCGACCGTCCTGGCGGCCGGGCGCCGTCCGCTATATGGCGCTAGCCGGCGACCTGGGTGACCGTGGAAGGCATTACGGTCATGTGCACACGCGCGGGCACGGGGGGACTCCGCCGGCCCGCCCGGCCTTGCCCCGGGCCTCGGCTGCCAGCAGCCTTAGACCTGCCGCTCTCCCCGGATTGACCTTGAGTACCTGACAGGGACCTGTGACTGCCCTGCTGCCGACCCGGCCGCGCCGTCAGCAGTGACGGTTTGCGCCTGGCGCCTCATCACTGACACCAGGTCCACGCCAGGTCCGTCACCCCGGCAAGATGCCAGTCATATTGCGGCTCGAACCAGGTCACCGTCCGCCCGCCGAGCCGCAGCCACCCCGCGGCCCCGGGACCGCTGCGATCGCTGACCTCGACCCAGCACCAGGCCGTCCCTGTCCCGGGCGGCGGCCGTGACCAGCGACCCCGGATCACCCGGCCTGCTACGCCGTACGCTGCTGCCTGACCAGCAGCAGTGCGTCATCCCCGCACAAGTGCCCGTGCCGGGCACTGCGCCTGCGAACCCGCGGGCGGCCCGCGCCAGCTCCGCCCGGCCACCGTCACGCTCTCCCGGGACGCCACCGCTATCAGCGCACCCACCCTTCCGGATCCACCCGGTCAGGCTGATCTCAAATCGAGGGCGGACACCAAGGGACGCACGCCCGGTCCAGCGGCACACCTCAAGCCGGAACCCGCGGCCGGCGCGGCCTGTCCGTGGCTGTCCGTGGAAAGCCGACGGTGTGTACCGACCGTCCTGGCGGCCGGACGCCGTCCGCTATATGTCCGTGGACACCGTGACACAGCGGTCTGCAGCGTTACAAGGTGACACATGACAGGACAGAGAAGAAACGGCCCGCTAGCGCGAGCATTCGCAGCTAGCGGGCCGTTTTCGCAGGTGGTGGCAGGTGTTGGGTTCGAACCAACGTAGGCTGAGCCGACGGTTTTACAGACCTCCGTCCTTCCTCTTGAGCCATATGCCGCTGACCTGCGCGTATGCGTTCCGCGATGCGGTTCCGGGCCGCCGCCTTCCGCTACGCGTCCGTGCGCCCCAGGTTCCGGGGCGCACGGACAGGGGCGCAAACGGCCACGGACGGGACTGGCGGGAGCAGTTATGCTGACCGTCCGCCCGCACTCTGGACCTTGCATGCAACGATCTCGCCGCGATCCGGGCTTCACGGTCCGGGGAAGCCAGTGGCCCGCACTGGGTGTCCTCATCGCTGCCCGACCCGGTCGGCGTCCGCTACTGGCCGCCGATCCAGTCCGGCAGCGACCTTTCCGCGAGACGGTTCGTGATCGTAGTCCGCGTCCAGACTCCAGTAACGGTGCCGATTGCATCGCCTCGGTGCTGACTGGCGGGCTGAATGGTGCTATGCACGAATCGGGTGGTTTTCTGGATTTTACCGAGGGGGACGCATGGGTGCCGGGACGCAGGTCACATCGGAGGGTTCATGGATGACGCTGGCGCAGGCGATCGACGGGATCCGCGCGGAACTCACGGAGGCGATGGCGTCGGCTACGGACGACCAACTGCGGTTTGATGTCGGCGACGTCGAGATGGAGTTCACTGTCGATGTCCGCCGTGACCAGCAGGCGCGGGCCGGCGTGCGGGTGTGGGTCGCGGATCTGGGTGCCAGCGCCGGCATGTCCCGTGGCCTCACTAACCGGGTTAAGGTGACCCTCCATCCGGTGGATCCGGCGACTGGCCGGTCGCCGCGTGTCGCTGATCATGTCGAGGTGCTTCCGCCGCGCCGCAGTTCGCGGTGATGTCCTGTGGACTGGTCGCGGGTCGTGGATGTGTCGGCACGGAAACCAGCCGGCGGCTTCACCTTCGGTTCCGGCTACCTGATCGCACCCGGCCTGGTATTGACCGCACGGCATGTGACGTGTGCCGACAGCGGCGAGCCGTACGGTGACGTCGGGGTCCGTTTCCTAGCAGATGGCAGCCCGCTTCCGTGCCAGGTGGCCTGGCAGGGCGGGCCTGATCTGGACGCGGCTCTCCTGCGGTGCGCGCCTCGCGAGCAGCAAGATATGCCCGTGCGGTGGGGACGGCTGATTGCCAGCGAGCCGGGGGTCGCGTGCGAGGCCGCGGGATTCCCCCGGTCGATGCGGCAAGACGACGGCCTGCGCGATGTCGAGCATATGCACGGTGCGATCAATCCCGGCACGGGCCTGCTGGGCGGCCGCATCTACGTCGATATCGCCAGTGCGTTCCCGCAGCCAGGGGGCTGGGATGGCATGTCAGGTGCGGCGTTGTGGTGCGGGCCGCTGCTCGTGGGGATCGTGGTGCACGATCCAGCCGCGTTCGCTTCCAGGAGGCTCGCCGCCGAGCCTGCGGGACGGCTTGCCGCTGACCCGGGGTTCGAGGCCATCGTGGGCGGGAAGGTCGCGGTGGAGGCTGCGGAGTTGGCGCGGCCGGCCCCGGAAGTGCGCGCACGGGGACCCGCCTTCCTGCTTCGCGCCGAAGCCCGCACAGTCCGGTTCCGGTCTCGCACCGGTGAGCTCGCCCGGCTGGCCGCATGGTGCCAGGGCCCTGGCGTGCGGGTGCATCTGCTTACGGGCCCCGGAGGGCAGGGCAAGACGCGGCTGGCTGATGAGCTGGCGAGCCGGCTCGGATGGGTTTCGGCGTGGCTAGACGACGAGACCGGGTTGCCGGCAGGAATCCGGGATCCGCTGCTGGTGATCATGGATTATGCCGAGATGCGTCCTGAGCAGGTAGCCCGGGTCATCCTGGCAGCCCTGGCAGAGCCCGGCCATGTCCCGATCCGGGTTCTCCTGCTCGCGCGTTCCGCCGGGGACTGGTGGCAGCGGCTGCGGAATCAGGCTGCGGAACTGGATATGGGCCTGGCAGGCGCCGCCATCAGCGAACTTGCTGTTCTGGAAGGCTCACCCGAAGGCCGTCGGCGCGCATTCAGCGACGCGCTGGCCGACTACGATGCGGCGCTGACAGCGATGACATTGCCGCATACAACGCCCGGTGAGGTGGCTCCGCCGGATTTCGCCGATCCGCGGCTGGGCTCGGCGTTGCAACTGCAGATGACCGCGCTGGCCGGGCTGCTCGGCAAGAACCGTCCCGATGAGAGCCCCGAGGACGTCATCCTCCGCCACGAATCTCGCTACTGGATGCGCACCGCCGTGCAGCATCGCCTCACCCTGCATGAGGACACTCAGCGGAATGCCGTGACCGCCGCCGTGCTATGCGGCGCCGCCACCCAGCCCCAGGCGATCGATCTGCTTGGTCGCGTGCCGGGCCTGCGTGACCAGAGCGAGGACACCCGGCTGCGCGCAGCGCGGTGGCTGCGAGACTTGTACCCTGCACCTTCTGGCCCGGCGGGGCAGACTGACCCGCGGACCGGGCACGGTCCCTTCTGGGGAACGCTGGCGCCCGACCTGCTCACCGAGCATCTGGTGGCATGCGTGGCCGAGGAACTGCCCGGCTTCCTGGCCAGCCTGCTGGCGGCCACTTCCGCCGATCAGGACCATCAGGCCCTCACCGTACTGGCCCGCGCGTCGCTCGCCCGGGAGAACCTATCCTCTGCGATTGCCGGCCTGCTCCTGGACCTGCCTAAGCTTGCCGTCCGCGCGGTCGAAGTCGCCACCCAGGCCGAGGATCCTGCGCCTTTGCTGGCTGCCCTGAATAACCTGGTGATGCGGGGCGCCGTGTCCACCGGCCTGCTGACCGAGATCTCCCGTGCCATCCCCGGAAGCACGCGAGCACTGGCGTCTTTCGCCGTCACCGTGGAGCAGATGCTGGTGGCTGATTACCAGGCCGACGGCACGTCCGATGGTTACCCGGTGGCCCTTGCGCCGGCGTGGGCCGAGCTTGCGCACAGGCTAGCTCAGGCAGGGCGCCCGCAAGAAGCGCTGGCAGCCAGTGAACGGGCTGTGGCAATGCTGGAACAACTGGCCGAGGCCGACCCTCGGATGCTGCCGCGTCTTGCTGTTTCTATGCACTACCTGGGAGGCCAGTTGCTCGGTATGCACAGGGGAGAGGAGGCGATCGCTGCGCTGCGGCGGGCAGTGGACATCCGCGAGCATCTCCCGGACGCTGATTCGACCGCCATGCAGCTTGATCTGGCGGGATCAGTGGGTGGCCTCGCGGCGGCGCTGACCGTCACAGGACATGAACGAGACGCGCCCGAGCAGTTCCAGCGTGCCGTGATGATCTTCGAGCAGCTGGCTGAGGCCGACATCAACGTCGACGACCGCCTTTCGGGCATGGCGCTGACGCTTGCTAATCAGGCGCAATTCCTCGCTGATGCCGGAAGCGGGCACCAGGCGCTGGCAGCCGCGCGACGAGCCGTGGACTCCTATGAACGCCTGGCCGAAGACAGGCCTGACGCCTGGCTGCCGTCACTGGCGAACTCGCTCACCACACTCTCCTCCTGCCTGGCAGGCGCGGGACGATACGGCGACGCCGTGGCCACTGGAGAGCGGGCAGTTGACATCTGGCAGCAGCTAGCTGAGTCGCTCCCCGATGCCCACCGGCCGGGGCTGGCCATCGCGCTGAGGTCGCTTTCCAAAATGCTGGCCGACACCGGCAACCGGGATCAGGCGCTGGCTGTGAGCCGGCGCGCGGCGGCCATTCATCAGGAGCTGGCTGCCTCCAGTCCGGACGCCTATCTGCCTGAGCTGGCATCGTCGCTTAACTCCCTGGCTGGTGACCTGCACGAGGCCGGCCAGGCAGGCGACGCCTTGGATGTAAGCAGGGGGGCCATCGCCATCTATGACCGGATCACCGGAGCCGAACCGGCCGTGCACAGGCCGGGCCTGGGAATGTCCCTTCTTACCCTGACGGCCATTCTGGATGCCGCGGGGCAGGCCGAAGAAGCGCTCGTCGCGAGTGAACGAGCAGTCACGGTCTATCAACAGCTCGCGCAATCCGGCCTGGCCGCCCACCGGACCGGCTGGGCAGGAGCCTTGAATAACCACGCCGTGCTCCAGGGTGACCTCGGCCGCCATGAAGACGCGCTAGCGACCGCGCAGCGCGCTGTCAGCATCTCCGAGCAACTGGCCGTCGAGTTCCCCGGTATGTTCCTGCCCGACCTGGCGATGCCGCTCGCGACGCTCGCCAGCCAGCTGAGGCGTTCTGGCCGCCTTGCCGACGCGGTAGCGGCGAGCGAGCGAGCGGTCGAACTGTATGAGCGGGAAACCGCCAGACATGACGGCCACTTGCCCAACCTGGCCCTGTCGCTGCGGAACTTGTCCATCTATTACGGAGACGCGGCCCGGCCAGACGATGCCATCACAGCCATCCAGCGAGCGGTCGGCCTGTATGACCGGCTAGCGGACGATGACCCGCGCCGGTATCTCCCGGCACTGGCTCGTGCTCTCGACACCTTCTCTGACCAGCTGGCCGCCACTGGACGCATTGAACCAGCAGTGGAGGCCTCAGAGCGGGCCGTCAGCATCTACGGCACCCTCGCAGCGGACGATCCGCAGCAACACGCACCTGGACTGGCCGGCGCTCTCCAAGCCCTGGCTGACCGGCTGTCCGACGCAGAACAGCGGGAACGGGAACTGGAGGTTCTGCAGCGGGCTGTCAGCCTCCACGACACCTTGGGGGCAGAGGACCCGGCCGCGTACCTTCCGACGCTGGCGAGACTGCTGAACAATCTGAGCACCCGCCTTGACGAGGCGAAGCGCTACCGGGAGAGCGCAGCGGCGGCGGAACAGGCCGTCGGTATATGCGAGCGGCTGGCGGAATCCGATCCAGATACTCACCTGCCCCGCCTGGCTTCATTCCTGCGCGGTATGTCTCTCAGCCTCGCCCATGCGGGGCGGGTCGCCGAGGCCGTCGACGCCGGCCAGCGCTCCGTGGATACCTTCACCATGCTCGCCGGAGCCGATCCTGACACATATCTCGGTGAGCTAGCCAGATCGCTCAACAGCCTTTCCGTGCGGCTAGCTGCCATGGGCAGGGATCAACAAGCGGTCGAGGCCAGCAAGCAGGCCGTCGAGATCGACCAGCGGCTTGAGGCGACCAGCCCCGGTGCCCACCTGCCTCACTTGGCGAGGGTACTCACTACGCTTTCGGCGCACCTGCTCGCCGTCGGGCGACGCGATGAAGCAGTCGCTGCAGCCCGGGAGGCCGTGAGCGCGTTCACCCAGCTGACCGAGGCGGGCGAAGTCAGCTATCTCCCCTATCTCGCCACCGCGCTGCGCAATCTGAAACTGATGGCCGTCACCCCGGCCCACAACGCTGAGTACCTCGCAGCAGCCCACACGGCGATCGGAACATACCAGCGTCTCACCCCGCCCGGTGCAGGGTCCGGGTCCGCCGCTCAGACTCTGGCAGCAGAACTTAGTGACCAGCTCCTGAACCTGGACAGGCCCCCTGATGCGGTTGCACAGCACCCGGCAGCGGCCGGACGGCCCGACCGGTCGGACACCTCCGCCCCGGCTCCGCGCCACCTTCTGGTGGTAGGCAGCGGCGAGATGATGTCAAGGACCATCGCGATGCCCTATCCGGGCCGCGCGGCCTTGCAGCCGCTGCTGCTGCTCGAAAGCCCGGACCGTGCGTGGACCGTTGACGAGCATGGGACGCGCGCTGAACTTGGCGTCGGCTCGCTGGTTAACCTCGGGATGACCCAGCTGCGCGCAGGGAACCTGATCCCGGGTCCGGCCCGCGGCTGGAAACTCTTGCTCCACGCTGAAACGGCCCGGCTGGTCACGCCCGATGGATGGGCTTTCTACGACGGCGACTGCGACCAGCACCCGCAATGGCGCATCCTCGTCCGTAACGTCGGCAGCTGCCTGGTCCTGGCCGGCCAAGTCGGCATCTGCTCACAGCACGGCGATTTCAGCAGCATCGCCGGCATACGGGCGATGCTGGACAGGGCAGCCCGCGCCGGGCTGCTCGCCGGCGGTCTGGTCGCTGTCGAATGGCCGCCACCGGCAACGCTGTCAAGCGTTTCGGCAGACCCCGGCAGGGGCGCCGGCCTGGATCAGGCCCGCACCCAAGCGCCTGCATCTACCGGAAACCCCCTCGGGGAACGGCCGCAGCCGGAGGCAGAGAGCACGAGGAATGACGCGCAGGCAATTGCGGCCCTGAGGCTCGGGGACCGGCTTGCCGAGCATGGGGATGTCGAGGGCGCGCGTGCCGCCTATCAGCAAGCCATTGACTCCGGTCACCCCGACGCGGGCCCGGTCGCCGCGGCCAACCTCGGGGTCCTGCTCGCGGAACATGGGGATGTCGAGAGCGCGCGTGCCGCCTATCAGCAAGCCATTGACTCCGGTCACCTCGACGCGGGTTCAGGCGCCGCGTACAATCTCGGGATCTTGCTCGAGGCGCACGGAGACCCTGACGGCGCCCGGGGCGCTTACCAGCATGCCATTGATTCCGGACACGCCGATCACGCCCCCGCCGCCGCGTTCAACCTTGGGGTCCTGCTCGAAGAACATGAAGACGCTGACCGCGCGCTGCGCGCCTACCGCCAGGCGGCCGAGTCCGGACACCGCAAATGGGCCCCGGGAGCAGCAGTCAACCTTGGGGCCCTGCTCGCACAACGGGGAGATCGTGACGGCGCGCGGACCGCCTACCAGCAGGCGATCGATTCCGGGCACCGTGAATCGGCACCCCGTGCGCTCACTAACCTGGCTAGCCTGCTCGAGGAGGAGGGAAACGCGGACGCTGCGCAGGCCGCCTACCGGCGAGCCATCGCCTCAGGCCAGCCGGACACGTACCCGAACGCGGCATTCCACCTCGGCAGGCTGCTGATGAAGCAGGGGAGCACGGGACTGGCACGAGCTGCCTTCGAGCAGGCCATCGATTCAATGCACCCTCACTGGTCTCCGGGGGCAGCGTTCTACCTCGGGCTCATGCTCGTCCGGGCTGGAGAACTGGACGGCGCGGAAGCCGCTTACCAGCAGGCGATCAACTCCCGGCATTCGGGCGCGAGCTCTGCCGCCGCCGTCAACCTCGGGCGCCTGCTTGCCGCACGAGGCGATGCAGAAGGCGCGCGGGAGGCGTATCAGTTCGCGATCAACTCCGGGCACCACGACTACGCGCCGGAGGCCGCGCACAGCCTTGGACTTCTCCTTGCCGGACAGGACGACATCGAAGGCGCGAAAGCCGCTTACCAGCAAGCAATCAACTCCCGGCACCCCGATGCAGGCCCGAAAGCGGCGGTCAGCCTTGGACTCCTGCTCGCCCGGCACGACGCCGGTGGCGCCCGGGCGGCATACCAGATCGCGATCAACTCCGGGCATCCTACTGCAGGCCCAGCAGCAGCGATTGAGATCCGGCGGCTATCCGCAGAGTAGGAGCGTTTCGGCAAAGGACTGCGTGCACGTACAGCGTGGATGAAGGTCAGATCGCTCAAACGCTACTGGTACGCCCTTGTGGCCACCATCTCGGCGGGGACCGACCCCGGGCTGTCGTCATGCGCGGCGCAGCCGGCAGGCGCGGAGCACAGACAGTGACCGCCGCTTCGGCGCGGGTCGTCAGGATGACTGGCCGTTTTGGCCTTGGTCATCACCGGTGTCGCCGCTGCCGAGGGCGTCGGTGATGCACTTGTTGGCGGCGTCGTCAGAAGATCTGGGAGCGAACATATTGCTGTCCGGGATCGGCAGCGTGCAGCGTCGCCCAGATGGCGATCCCGACGTACTTCGCGCAACCGGCGGCACCGGAAAGCGAATCGGGCGGCCTAGGGCCTGTCCATTCTGGTCCGCTCCGATCCTACGATTCAGCCCTCAGTCGCCACGCGCTGCGTGTCCTGCCGGGGTTCAGTCTTGACGGAGCTGAGGGGCCAGCCACCAAGCACTGGTGCTGGTGGCTGGCCCCCTCAGATGGACTCTGGGTGGACCGTCCTGATCAGCGGCTAGAACGTTACTAGCTGGCTGGTGTCGATGTGCAGAACGTATGCTGTCATGTTCGAATTACCCTTCTCGTTCTGAAGCCAGGTGTTGTTCAGCAGCGACCATGTCCAGCCGCGCCACGGATTGTCCGGCGAGATTCCGTCATCGCCGACATCGCCCCACTCGGAGACGTCGGGGTAACCGCTTGGCTCGATATGGGTCACGAGCGCCATGTGAGTGTCGTGGTCACCGTCGGTAAGCCATCGGGGGTCACCGTTCCAGACGTAGATGATCACGTCACCGACGCTTACCGGCCACGATGTCGTGTTGGGAGACAAGTCCAACTGCTGGAGGTAGCTGGCAGGATATGTCGTGAGGATGTAGTTGGTGAGCATATTCACGTCGGCGGCTGTCGGGGAACCCTGCCCGAAATTCCAGATGTTGCCGTGGCTCGTGTTCTCGTTCCACACGTCGTCCTCGGGCAACCCGCCCGCCCAGAGGGCGTTGGACACGAACCAGGCACACGCCTCGTCGAACGGTTGGGGTTGGTTGACGGTCGCGATCGCGTACTCAGCGGCCTCCTGGCCGTTGTACCAGTTGTCGCCGTTGGTCACGGATGGCGGATTGTAGGGATCGCCGATCCCGGACGCGAATGCCGGGGTGGCGCTGGACAGGACGCTGGTGAGTGCCACCGCCGCTGCCAATGCGGCGGCGGCACGGAATGCGTGCTTCGTTTTCATGACGAGCTGGCCCCAATCTTCGAGTTCACGATCCCGTATGTAATGAAGCTGCAGCCCTCTACGGACCGCAGGGTGAACGAGATCATTACTTCCTGGCCCACTGAGAGCCTCTGTCTTCTGACCGTGCTCCGTCTACCGCGGCCGCTTAGTCCCCTGGACTGGCGACGTATGCATAATCTGGCTGCGGACTTGAGTCGAACGGAGGGGTTGCTGTCATAGCGCGCTCCTTCAGTGCCTGCTTTCACTACTGCGGTAAGGCGGTAGCTCTGACGACGGGTTTTAGGGGACTCCGAGACCGCAGCCCCACCCGCTCGAATCAACTGTAAAGACAGCACGCGGTTTTCGAAATAGCTTACAGTTGCCGCTTCATGCCACTTTCGATGCTCAAACATGGCTACCAAGTGACTGTTGATTGCGAATGCTAATCATCGTTGCGGTCAAATGGTGATCTTGAGCGACTTGAGCTAACATGCGCGCATGGCAACGCAAGGGCAAAAGGGGATGCAAGATGACGCAAGTTTCGCAAGAGCGCTACGTGAGGCCCTCAGGAGCAGGAAACAGGCCGACCTAGCCCGAGAGCTGCACGTAGACCCAGGCCAAGTGAGTCGATGGGTTAACGGCAAAGCAGTGCCTCAGTTGCGGACTCTACGTCGCATCGAAGAGATACTGGGAGTCGATCTTTCCGAGCCTTTCGGCGCATCCACGCCCGACCATGAGCTCTTCGTCTCGGCACCCGTATCGGGAATATCGGCCGACGCGGTTGCTGAACACCACGATGTCGTCGAGAGCGTGGTGGAAGCCGCTCGTCAGCATGTCAATAGCCTGATCTGGCCCGGGGAACACATTAGGGCTGCGGCCGACCGGCAGACAGTTGCCGCTGATATAGCTGCCGAACAGAACATGATCGCGCTTTTTGGCTGTCAAGCCTACTTGTACCTGCAGTTTGCTGAGGTCCTGGGACCTTCTAGCGCTTTCGTGGAGCTCGGCTTCGCTCTGGGCACGAAGATGAAAGTCACAATCATCGTTCAGAAGGGGCTTGCGAGTCCATACATGCTTCGCGGATTCGGCGCCGTGGCAGCCAGACTCAAGTTTCTACCTGAGGCGCGCATCTACACAGAGGTAGAATCACCGGCTGCCGCCGCTTCCCTTATCGCACGCAATGGCCGCGAACTGCTTGGACTGACATAGACAAGTAATTGCAGATACTCATAGGAGGCACGGTCTGCCGTATTCCTATAGGCAGACTTCAGCGCTGTAGTTACTGTAATAGAGCAAACATGGGGCAATGGGTCGTGTCGGTCCTCGCCCTGGAACCTGTGGGTGCCGAAAACCTGTGTCACCTGGGCAGATGCCCTGGGAGAGCGCAGTCCCGTGTCCAGTGCCGGGCGAAGCCGGTCTCGGGCCGGCCGGACGTGCGATGATCTTCGGCTTGTGAGCTTGAAGCTGATCTTCCTTGCCATTTCGAGTGCCATGTCGCTACTCAGGTTGTCGCGCCGGGAGGATTGGCGGAAGGACGCCGAGATCCTGATGCTGCGTCATCAGCTCGCTGTCGCCCTGCGTGTGCGGCCCCGGGCTGCTGCAGGGCTGACATGGCCGGACCGGGCGTGGCTGGCTCTGCTTGCCGGGACGCTGCCCATCGACCGGCTCGGTCGGATACGGCTGATCGTTACCCCGGCAACGATCTTGCGCTGGCATCGTGACATCGTCCGCCGCCGTTGGGCGCGCCGGTCGCGGCGCGGCCGTTCAGGCAGGCCGCCGGTGCGCCGTGACGTCCGGTCGGTGGTGCTGCGGCTGGCCCGGGAAACGAATCTTATGTGGACCCGGGGATTATGTGGAGTCCGGCGGCTGATTAGGTGACTTCACGGTCTGGTGTGCGCCAGCGCTTCACATATGTTCTGCGCCCCGCGACGCTTCACCTCAAACACAAGTCATGGAGGTGGGCAATGCACGAAGCGTTCTGGAATGGGCTGTCCGGCGTGCGCCGAGAGGAGGCCCCGCTCGGACCGGAGGCCATTCGACTGGTCCAGAGGCTGCGCGAGCGCGGCAATGCCGAGGGGAGGTGCCGGGATTACGGGCACGCCGTCGTTCACCTCGGCAGGTACCTGCACGAAGAGCTGGAAAGCGACGGTGGCTCGAAGACCTCTGAACCACCGAAAGTTATGTTGAGCTCAGTACAGTCCGCGATCCTGCTGATCCCGGTTCACAGACACCATGACAAGGAGGGCCAGCGCGCGTTCACATAATCCCCAGCTCCACATAAGACGGGTTCTGCCGGGCCAGGCACAGCACCCGCAGGCGAATCGAGCGCACGGTGCGCGGGCGTCCCGGACGCCCGGGACGGGACCTAGCCGCATGCCGTCGGGCCAGCAGCTC
>Ga0302325_10017765_pt1 | contig 15014 bp, 13 predicted proteins | sample Palsa_T0_2_FD_201948 | JGI IMG/M metagenome (GOLD analysis project Ga0302325, IMG submission 201948) | Peat permafrost microbial communities from Stordalen Mire near Abisko, Sweden - Palsa_T0_2 | ecosystem: Environmental > Terrestrial > Soil > Palsa > Peat permafrost | place: Sweden: Abisko... | reverse complement strand
CCGAACGTGCTCACGCCGCTCGTCATCGCCCTCCACGGGGCAGGCGACACTGCCATGAACTACCTCAGCGTCATCTGGCAGGGGAACGCCGATGCTGACGGCTTCATCGTCATCGCTCCGGAGGGAACAGATCCGCTCGGCGGCGGTTATACGTGGGACACCACCGACGTACCCCTCATCCTCGCCGCGGCGGTCGACGTGTACAACTGCTACGCCGTCGACTGGCGCAAGGAAATCATGCACGGCTTCTCGGCCGGCGGCATCATGGCGTACCTCATCGGCCTCGAGAAAGCCTCGCTCTTCAGCGGCATCTCGATCTCGAGCGCGGATCTCGGCTCCGCCGAAGCCGTTTACGGAGGCTCCCTCCTGCCGTCAGCGTGGGAGATCCCCGTGTCGCACTTCCACGGCACGCAGGATCAGAATTTCCCGATCTCGTACGCCATCACGGGAATGGAGGAGCTCATCGAAGCCGGGCACCCATTTTACTGGCACCCGTTCGACGGAGGCCACACGACGACGGCCGCGTTTGCCAACACGATGTACATGGACCTGAAGAGCTATACGGCACCGTAGAACGCATCTTTCCCAACGGCGCTGGGGCGTCTCCGTGTCTATACTCAAGCTCGCATGGGTTCCCGCATCTTCGAACGTGTCGTCAAGTTTGGTGCCGTCATTCTCGCTTTTGCCGTCGCCAGCGCCTTCGCGCTCAAGCTCGGCGGAGGCGGGTTGTGGCGCGGTCTCACGCCCATCGCCGCGGCGAGCACCTCCGGTGATTCGGCCGGCCCCTACGATCTGACGCAGCTCAAGGTCGTCAACGAGACGCTGAGGATCATCCGCGAGAAGTACGTCGACCCGAAGCGCGTCAAGCCGAAGGAGATGCTGCTGTCGGCGCTCAACTTCGTGCAGCGCGACGTGGCGCAGATCATCGTTCTCCACGAAGAGGGCGCGCCGACGGTCAAGGTTCGCGTCGACACCCAGGAGAAAGAGTTCCGCGTCGACAACGTGCAGGGCCCATGGGATGTCTCGGCGCGGCTGCGCGAGGTCTTCGCGTTCGTGCAAGACAACCTGCGCGGCACAGAGGTCGATCTACGCGAGATCGAATACGCGGCGTGCAACGGCATGCTCCACACGCTCGACCCGCACAGCACGCTCTACTCGCCCGAAGCGTACAAGGACATGAACTTGTCGATGAGCGGGCAGTTCGGCGGTCTCGGCATCGTCATCTCCCTCCGCGATCAGCAGCTCACCGTCATCAACCCGATGCCGGGTACCCCGGCGTGGCATGCAGGCCTCCGCCGCTACGATCGCATCACCAAGATCGACAGCGAGGCCACGCTCAACATGGGCCTCAACGAGGCCGTCAATCACCTCCGCGGAACGCCGGGGTCGAAGGTCACGATCTGGGTCCATCGAGACGGGCAGGACGGCTGGTCGGGCTCTCACCCCTTCGACTTGGTGCGCGAGACGATTCACGTTCAGAGCGTCGATCACAAGCTCCTCGACGGGAACATCGGCTACCTCCGCATCAAACAGTTCATCGCCACCACCTCGACGGAGATGGACAAGGCGCTCGAGGACATGAAGACCACCGGGCAGCTCAAAGGGCTCGTGCTCGACATGCGCGGTAACCCTGGCGGTCTGCTCGAGCAAGCCGTGAAGGTCGTCGACAAGTTCATCGTGAGCGGCCCCATCGTCGCGACCGTTGGCAACAGCGAAGGGCGTGACGAGAAGTCGGCCCACGCGCAAGACACGGAGCCGAACTATCCCATCGCCCTCCTCGTCAACGGGAGCTCTGCGAGCGCGAGCGAGATCGTCGCAGGCGCGATGAAGAACCACGACCGCGCCGTCATCATCGGTGAGACCACCTTCGGCAAGGGGAGCGTCCAGCTCGTCTTCAACGACCTGCCCGACAAGGCCGCGCTCAAGCTCACGATCGCGCAGTACCTCACCGAGCCAGGCGACATCTCGATCCAGGGCACCGGCGTCACCCCCGACATCGAGCTCGACCCGATGACGGTCGACACGCTGGAGATGGACATCTCTCCAGACAGCGGGATGCTCAAGGAACGCGATCTCTCGCGCAGCCTGTCGAACGCTCGCGCCCACGAGGGTGTCCGCCCGGATGAGGTCCTTCGGTACGATCTGTCGCAGAAGGAACGTCTGGAGCTGCGCGAGCGCGGAGGCGATCCCGATGACGTCTTCCAGATGGACTTTCCCATCAAGTTCGGCCACGACCTCGTCGCCCACGTCCCGCAGGGTGCCCGGCCCGATGAAGTTCGAGCCGCCAAGCCGCTCATCGAGCAGACGCGAGCAGCGGAGCTCGCCAAGGTTGCCGCGGAGCTCCAGAAGCTCAGCATCGACTGGGCCGACGCCCCTCCGGGCGAGGTGCTCGCAGCACCGCCGCAGCTCGATGTGAAGGTGGAGACGGATCGCCTGAGCAACGAGGTCACCGGCGGCGAGCCCATGACGCTCAAGGTCACGGTGACCAACAAGGGGACGGTTCCGCTCTACCGCCTCTTCGCCGAGACCAAGAGTGACAACGGCATGTTCGAGAACAAGGAGCTCATCATCGGCCGCCTCGACCCGGGCAAGTCGCGAACCGCCACCGCTCCCCTCGGATGGTGCGACGTCGAAGGGCACAAGATTGGCTCGACGGCCGTCCTCCCCAAGGACGCCCCACGCGTCTGCCGCATCCCGAAGGACGCTCTCACGCGCGCCGACGGCATCAAGCTCCACTTCGACGAGGCACGACCGAATGTCACGATCCCCGACGCCGAGGTCCGCGTCGCGACGAAAGCGCTCGAGCGCCCGATCTTCTCGTACTCGTACCAAATCGCCGACAATCGTCGCGGCAACGGTGATGGGCGGCTGCAGCGGGGTGAAGAGGTCACGATGTACGTGACGGTTCGCAACACCGGCAAAGGCCGTTCGTTCGACGCCCAAGCCAACTTGCGAAACCTCTCCGGGTCGGGGCTCTTGCTCCGTGACGGCCGGTTCAACGACGTTTCGAACATGAACCCCGGAGACGAGAAGCGCTTCGCGTTCACGTTCGACGTGCAACCCGATCTCGCCGACCCCGAGGCCAAGCTCGAGCTGTCGATCGTCGACCAGGATCTCCGCGAGTCCGTCTCCGAAAAGGTGCGCATCCCGATCGAGACGCCGGCGACGATTACGCCGAAGTCGGTCGCGATGAAGGCGAGCGCGCAAGGCGCGTCGCTCTATGGTGCACCGAACGCGGCTTCACGGGCGTTCGGGCGGCTCCTCCCGGGTACGTCGATCAACGTGGTCGGTGACATCGGCTCGTTCCTCAAGGTCAGCCTCTCGCCCACGCGCTTCGCGTTCGTCAAGCCGACCGACCTCGTGGCGGGCGGCGCTGCCGGGTCGACCGTGTCGTTCGAGGACGTGATGCTGCACGCGCCACCGATGATCGAAGCCGCGCCACCGGAGCTCGCCACGCGCGAGTCGCATATCAAGATCTCCGGGGACGCCACGGACGGCGATCGGATCCTCGACGGCTACGTCTTCGTCGGATCGAAGAAGGTCTTCTATCGATCCAACCGTAACGGCGCCGACCCGAAGAAGATGTTGTTCGACGCCGACTTGCCGCTCCGCCCCGGCACCAACGTGGTGAGCATTTGGGCACGCGAGACGCCAGACACGACGTCGCACAAGGTCTTCATCATCCGCAAGGACGGCCCAAACGGCGAGCTCCTGTCGTCGCCGAAGACGGATGACGATCTCGGCGAAGCCACCGCCGGCGGCAGCGACGACTGAGACGATCGGCGAAATCAAGCGTACGCTCGGAGACATGATCGTTGGGATTGGCCTCGACGTATGCTCCATCGAACGCATGCGCCGTGCGCTCGAACGCCACGGAGACCGCTTTTTCGCTCGGATATGCAGCACCACCGAGCGCGCGGATCTGGAGCAGACGAGCGATCGTGCGATGTCGCTCGCGGGCCGTTTCGCCGCCAAGGAGGCGTTTGCCAAGTCGCTCGACGGCGCTCCAGGCGTCGGCTGGCACGAGGTGGAAGTGCGTCGCGGCCCGAACGGGCGCCCTCAAATGACGCTCATCGGTCGGGCCCATACGCTTGCCTCCCAAGCAGGCGCGCTGAGGTGGCACGTGAGCATCACCCATGACGCCGGCATCGCTGCGGCCGTCGTCATCCTCGAATCATGATCCCTGTCCTCTCGAGAGAACAGATCCGCGCGTTCGATGCACTGGCGATCGCGCGCAAGGTGCCGAGCCTCGTGTTGATGGAGAACGCGGGGCGAAACGCGTGCGATGTGCTCGAGCGCGAGATGCTCGCCGTGAGCGCTCGCGGCAAACGCGTAGTCATTCTCTGCGGGACGGGGAATAACGGCGGGGATGGATTCGTGATCGCGCGCCATCTTCTGTCGCGGGGCGCGCTCGTCTCGGTGAAGCTCACGAGCGAACACGGCCTGTCACCCGACGCCAAGACGAACGCCGACGCTTGGCTCGGCCTTGGCGGCTCCACCGAGATCCTCCGCGAAACCTCCGCGATGGCCACCATGTTGGCCGAAGCAGATGCGATCGTCGATGCGATCTTCGGGACGGGTCTCGACCGCGCGATCGACGGCATTGCGCGCGAGATCGTCGCCTCCACGAATGCCATTCGCGACCGCGTCTTTGCCGTCGACATTCCGTCCGGCCTCGATGCGCAGACGGGAGCCATCCTCGGGGTGGGTGTGCGTGCAGCCCACACGGCGACGTTCGCCCATTACAAGCTCGGCCTCCTCACGCCGCTCGGTGCGGTTCACGCTGGACGCATCCACCTCGTGGACATCGGCGTTCCGGCATCGCTGGCAGAAGTGCACGATGCCAAGCTGCTCGAGCCGGCCGACGTCGCGAGCTTCGTCGCGCCTCGGTCACCTGATGCCCACAAGTATCGTGCGGGCCACGTCGGTGTGCTCGCGGGATCACCAGGTAAGACCGGTGCCGCCCTCCTCGTCGCGCGCGGTGCTCTCCGTGGAGGGGCCGGGGCCGTCACCGTGGCGACGTGGCATGACGCGCTCCCGAGCTTGCAAGGGCACCTGCTCGAGATGATGACGGCCTCGCTCGACGCGCTCGAGAAGCCGCTCATCGAAGTGGCTGCCTCGTTCGCGCACGCCAAGCGCGCCGTCGTGGCAGGCCCGGGGTTCGGTACGGACGAGCGCGCAGCGACGGCCATACGCGCGCTGCTCGTCGGCTACGAGGGTAACGTCGTGCTCGACGCGGACGCGCTGACGCTTTACGCGGGCCGCGCCGCGGAGCTCTCGGCATCACGCGCAAAGCTGATTCTGACACCTCACGCCGGCGAAGCCGGGCGCCTTCTCGGCGTCTCGGCGGATGCGATCGAAGCCGATCGGTTCACTGCCGTGCGCTCACTCGCGTCCAAATCGAAGGCCGTCGTGGTGCTCAAAGGTGCGCATTCCCTCATCGCGGCCCCGAGTGGTCGCATCGTCATATCGCCCATTGTGAACGCAGCGCTCGCCACGGCGGGATCCGGTGACGTCCTCTCAGGCATCATCGGCGCGTGCGCCTGCGGCATGGAGCCCTTCGAAGCCGCGTGTGCGGGGGTCTACCTTCACGCTGCCGCGGCCGACGTCTGGTCGTCGCGAGGCAATCGCCGCCGCGGCCTCCTCGCATCCGAGATCGCCGACTGCGTTCCAGACGCCCTCGCCGCCCTCGGACGCTAGGAGAGAGCCGTGTCTGTGGAACCACTGACCGTGGCCACAGCGACCCGCCCAGAGCGCCTAACACCATGAAATGACGACCGCAAACGGGCGGTATCGCGATTGCTTAGACAGTCGCCATCATGTCCGTCGCCATCATCGCCCACGACCTCAAGTCCTTCGACCAAAGCCTCGTTCGCATCGTGCCGGAGCTTCGCGGCCGCGCGCTGCGCCTCACCGGCAATGCCACGACAGCCGACGACCTCGTCCAAGACACGGTCGAGCGTGCGCTGCGCTTCCGCGCCCAGTATGAGATGGGCTCCAACCTGCGGGCGTGGGCGTACCAAATTCTCTTCAGCGTGTTCGTCACACGTTACCGGCGGTGCCGCCGCGAGAAGAACGCTCTCCGCGATCTCACGACCGATCCGAACGCGTGGACGAAGCCGGCGCCCAAGCCTGCCCCGAGCGCGTTCGGTCTCACGCGCGTCACGCAGAAGAAGCTCGATGCCATGCCCGTCGCGTTCCGCAGCGTGATCGAGCTCGTCGACCTCGAAGAGCGGAGCTACCGCGAGGCGGCCGAGTGTCTCGGCGTTCCCGTCGGTACGGTGATGAGCCGCCTCCACCGCGGACGCAAGCTCCTCGCCGCCGAGCTCCGCGAAGCGGCCTAACCTCGTGGTGCCCACGGAACATCGGCGATGTTCCGGTCGTGATTCTCGCGCCGCGCGAGCACGAACAAGAGATCGCTCAGCCGATTGAGGTAGATGATGATCTCGGGCCGAGCTCCGCCGAGGGCGATGACCGCACGCTCCGCCCTGCGGCACACGGTGCGTGCGAGGTGAAGCGACGCCGCTTGGTTCGACCCACCCGGAAGGATGAAGTTCGTGAGCGGCGGCAACCCGACCTCTGCCGCGTCGATGGCTTGCTCGAGGCGCTCGGCATCGGCGTCTGTCAGGCGCGTCATCGGAATCTTCTCCTCCTTACCCGGCACGCACGCGAGCTCCGCGCCGAGCGCGAACAAGTCGACTTGCACGTGCCCGAGCACCGCTTCGCTCGCCTTGCCAAGCCCGAGCGCCCGGGTCACGCCGATGACCGCGTTGAGCTCGTCGACCGTTCCGTAGCTCTCGACGCGCGTGTCGTCTTTGCGCACGCGCCCACCGCCGAAGAGCCCTGTTGTCCCGTCGTCACCCGTCTTCGTGTAGATCTTCACCCGAAGCGAGTTATCACGCGCGGTGAACGGCGGCCATCGCGGCCTGCGCCTTGGTGTCGACGTACTCCTTGTAGAAGTCGACGGCCTTGTCGATCGTCGCTTGGGCGTCGCGCTCGCTGTCGTGCGCGTCATCGGCGATCTGCTTGAAGGTCTGCGCCGCGGCGTCCTGCACCTTGGCGTCCGCGTCCTTGTCGGTGATGGCACCGTTGAAGAGCCCGTCCACGATCGATCTCCCAGCGCCGAGCGCCGTGGCTCCAGCGCGATCCCACGCAGCGGTGACCTTGCTGGCCGCTGCCGCTGTCTTGTCGGTCTGCGTGAGGGCCTTCGCATCGTTGATCCCCGAGGCGAGATCGCAGACGCCCTGCCCGATTTGCAGCGTACCGTCCACGATGCCTTGGGCTCGTTGCATGTTGGCCTTCGTGCGCATGTCTTGAATCTCGGCAGCCTGCGCGTGGGCTTGCGCCTGGAGCGCGTTGTCTCTTTGCGAACGCGCGATCTCGCGCTGCGTGTTCGAAGACTGCACGGCGAGCGCCGCGACCATCGCTCCCGGATCACCCGAGCACGCGAGCTGCAGGGCCGGTGGCAAGAGCTCGAGTGCCGCGGCTGACGTCGACGTGGCCGTCGGGCTCGAGGTTGAAGGGACGACGTTGACCGTTTGCGTGGATGAATTGACTTGCATGACTCACACCTTTGCAGCCGCAATGACGAGCGTCTGGGCTTGGGTTTGTATTGCGTTCGAGAGCGTGCTGAGCGCGCGCCCGTGGGACTTGTCCGTCTCCTGCATCCCGTCCACGAGCCAGCTCGTGAGCGTCTGCAGCTGATCGATGCCTTGCTGGGCCTGTTTTGCGTCCGTGGCGCGGTCGGTCGCGTCGCCCTGGAATTGGCTCGATACGATGGTCGCGACGCCAGCGCCCACTTCGGTCACGCCTTTCACGACCTCGCTCGTGGCTTTCACCACGCCATCGACCACGCCGCCCGTTGTTTGTGCGACGCCAGCAACGCTGCCGGCCGCTCCAACGACGCCAGTGACAGCTCCGCCAATGCCGAACGCGGTCGCCGCGGTTTGGCACCCCTTGTCGTTGACTGCACCGAGTGTTTGCTGCGCGACCCCGCAGCCGGACGACAGGAGCTCCGACGTGCCGACGAGCACGCTCGATCCGAGCGTCGCGATCCCCGCGCCACCGCTGCACAACGCCGCACCGACGCCGCATCCGATTTGAAACGCCTTGTCGACGTCGGGATTCCCCGTGAGCGAGGTCAACACGTGCGCTTGGCCCTCGACGAACGCGAGCGTAGACAGCACGCATGCGGCAGCGCAAAGCCCCGACGCAGCTCCACACGAGCAGACTGCTGCGACTGCCGAGACGGCGATGGCGATGACCGATGCGATCTTGCCGAAGATGCCCCATGCGGCGGCGCTCTGCTCAGCCTGCTCCTCTTTCTTGACGGCGGCCTGTTGCTCGAGCTGGTCGGCCTTCTCGGTCTGCTCGTTATGGGTCACGTTGGCCTTGCCGCTGATGAGGTCGTTGTTGCGCTGCTTCGAGATGAGCTCGTAGATCATCGACATCGGATCGCCGCCTGCGGTGTCGACCGAGCCCGCGGGCTCCGGCAGGACCGGTGGTGGTGCGTTCGGCTGCGTCGGCGGCTCGGGGTTGCTCGGAGCGTACGCGACGCTCTGCAGGTACGCCGTGGTGGTGTTCTGGATCATGAGTGCGCCTGTTCGTAAGCAACGAGCGCCGCGAGGTCGTCGTCGCCCACGTCTTTTGCGAGCGAGTCGGCGAAGTCGAGCGCGATGGCCGCACCGTCATCGTTGCCGAGATCGCGAAGCACCCGCGAGAGGGCGATCGCGCAGCGGCCTCCGCGCGCCAGGGCTACGCCCGTGACGTACATCTCCTTCGCGATGACGGGTTGGTTGGCGCCCTCGTGAGCCTGGCCGAGGCCGAGCCAACTGCGCTCGTCCTCGGGCTTCACGCTGGCCATGGCGCGGAACACCTCCGCGGCGTCTTCGAAACGGTCCTGGCAGAGAAGCCAGTGACCCGTCGTGTAGAGCGCGTCGATTGCCTGGGCAGTGTCCATGACACCCTCACTTGCCCACGTTGGCGGTGACCTGGCTGGTCGAGTCGCCCATCGACTGCACGAGGTTCGTGCAAACCTGAATGGCCTCCTGCCGCTGCGACATCAGCGATTGCAGGTTGATCATCGCGAGCTCGGTGTTCGAGTTGAGATCGCTCTGGATGCTCTTCACGGCATCCGTGACTTCGCTCTGATAGGAGGCGGTGCTGATCGTCACCGACGCATTGCTCTGTTTCGTGATCGCGTTGCCGTTGCCGTCGACGTACGTGCCTTTGAAGAAGTTCTGGATGTCCTGGTCGCTCGTGAACGGGGGTTTGAAAGAGTTGTTCCCCGTCATGTTGTTGTAGGCAGTCGTCAGCTGCCCTTGGATCGTGGCAGCGGCAGCGAGCAGCGACTGCTTCGTCTGCGGATCTTGCAACGTGTTGGCTGTTGCGATCATCTGCTGCGCCGTGTCGTATGCCTGCTGGTAGCCGGCCGGCGTGTTGAGATCGAGATCGCCAGACGGAACGGTCAGGTTCGCAGACAACGTGCTCAGCGCGGTCGAGTCGGCATTGCCCGACTCTTGCTGCGCGAACGCGGCTTCCACTTGCGTGTCGATGCCCCGAAGACGCGTCTGGCAGTAAAGCATCAGCGCGTCAGGCGTGAGGTACTGGAAAGGGGTTGCGCCGCCCGGCTGTGCGAGCGTGAAGCTCGTCGGCGGGAGTTGCGTGGTGTTGATCTCGGACATGACATGGCTCCTTCAGACCCGGACGCCCGGGTAATCGAACTTGGTGGTCGCGAGCGGGCGCACTTCGCACGCTGCGTCGATGGCGCGGAGGACCTCTTCCGGAATGGAGATGCCCACGTCGCCCATCGCTTCGAGTGACTTCATCGTGGCGTCGAGCTGCGCGTTCTGGCGCTCGAGCGCCTCCTTGTAATGCTGTGTGTTCATCGTCGTGACCTCTCACCACCCCATCGGCGGGAGAGGGACGGGAGTTGCGCGAAAAAGCACCCGAAGGTCGACGTCCCGAAGTTTAGGACGACGGTTCGTGTGCGTTCACGACGGCCAGAGCGCGAGCCTCCGGACCTTGCCTTTGAAACCCACTGTGGACGGGGGCGGGGTGCCACGTTCGCGAACGGTCATCCGCAGCCCTCGGCGAGGCGCCATCGTGATCGCGACACGTGGGTCCACGCGCGCGTTGCGCGGCAATTCGAGCCGGAATCGCGACAAGAGCATGGCGAGCACGATCTTGATCTCCATCATGGCGAACGATGCCCCGATGCACATGCGCGGCCCTGCGCTGAACGGGTTGTACTCGTAGACCGTGGGTTTGATCGTCTCCCAACGCTTGGGCAAGAACGTCTCCGCATCTGTGAAGACGGCGGGATCGTGATGCATGTGAAAGATGCTGAGGAAGATCTCGCTCCCCGCGGGGAACGTATGGCCCCCGAGCTCCGAATCCTGGGCGACGACGCGTGGATGAAGCGGTACGGGCGGCAAGAGCCGCATGCTCTCTTTGACCACGCCATCGAGAAGTGTGAGGCGCTGAAGATCATCGACCGTCGGCGGGGCGCCGTGGAGCGTCGCAAGCTCGTCATCGAGATCGCGCGCGACGGAAGGGTGTTGCGACAAGAAGAGCAGCGTCCACGCGAGAGCGTTCGTGCTCGTCTCGTGCCCGGCCGCGAAGATGACGCCCGTGTGGCCGATGAGCTCGTCTTCGTCGAGCGCGCTGCCATCTTCGTCGCGCGCGTCGATGAGCATCGACAGCATGTCCGCGCCGGCGCCCCGCTTTCGCCGGGCGCGCAAGATCGCGGCGGTCTTCTCGTCGATGGCGTGCGTGAGGTTCAAGAACCGCCAATAGGGAAGGGGAGGCGTGTCGGAATGAACGAGCATGCCGAGCGAGATCATCGTCAGCAGCCAGCGCTGCATCAGGCGCGCGAGCTCGCTGCCGCGTACCCCCTCGTCTTCACCGAAGAGCGTCTTGGTGGCGACGCGCAGCGTGAGCTCGGTCATGTCAGCGTGGATGTCCCGCGTTTCACCTAGGCGGTACTGGTCGAAGATCTCGCCGGCGATCTTGACCATGTCGTCGCGATACGCGTCGATGCGGGTCTTCGCGAACGCCGGCATGAGCAGGCGGCGGTGTTTGCGATGCTCGCTGCTGTTCACATTAAAGAGCCCGGTCATCATTCGAGTCACGGGTTGCTCGCGCGGGGTCGGTACGTGGCGCGTCGGAAAGAGCCTGCCCGAGAGCGCGACCATGTAAAAGCGCTCGTGATCCGTCAGCACCTGGCGATTCAGATCGGCGCCGTTGATCAACACGACGCCAGCCCCGCGCGCGTGCGCGAGGGCTGGAATGAGCGGTGTCGGACCGGGGCTCACGATGCGGAGCGGCGCGCGGACGACCGCGGCCACGTTGCCGTATCGGGCGAAGAGGCGGCCTGCATACCCGATGGGGTCGTGGATCCATCGAAGGGCGTTGCCTCGCACGCCGAGCCCCCACATCGGGCGGGGCCCGGGCGCTGAAGGAATGGGAGTGTCAGCCACGAGGCGAGTAGTACATCGATCAGCCCTTGCGACGGCGGCTGATGACGAGAGCGGCAGCGCCGAAGACGAACATCACGCCAGCGATGGTCATCTGACCCGACGACGCTGCCATCGAGCAACCACCGCTGGTGGGGGCGATGTCTGCCAGCGCGAACGTCGACAAGGTGCTGACTGCGAGACCGGAAAGAAGCGAAACGAGCTTGATCTTCATGATGTCCTCTCAAGGTCGTGGGTACGACGATGTAGGACACCAAAGCAATGGCAGTGCCAGCCGTTCGATGATGAAATGCACAATGATTTCAGTGCAAGCCAGCGGCGTAAGTGGATCTCCTACATCCCTGAACTGGATCCTGTTCAATCACATCATTGCCTTACGTGAATCGCGACGTGTGGGCTCTCGACCGGTCCACCCCGCGCGAAGAGATCATGATCGCCGGCGCGTAAAGGCCAACGGAGCGTGTAGGGGCTCTGCTTGCGGTCCACCTCCGCGCCGTCGACGAAGAGGCCGACCTCGCGCGTCCCCGCAGGTGCAACGACGGAGACAGCGAGCACCTGGGTGTCGCTCGGGCGATCGGGGTCGATGACGAACTTCGCACCGTCGAGCGGGTAGCGAATCGAGATGGGCCCACCGGGGGAATTGTCGCCCGAGCCATCGTCTGGGCAATCGCTCGAGAATTCTCGAGGGGCGATTGGGCGGTTTGCCGCCAAGGCCCACGCGGCGTAGCGCGGCGGGAATCGCTCGAATGTTTTCGTGACGCGCTCGCACGTGGCGCTTGGAGCGTGACCAGCGCGCAGACCGTTCCGAGCGTCGACGTCGACCCTTTCGTGCATCTCGTCGTACGCGAGCTCGGCTGCCTCGGCATACGTGAACCATTCGAACACATGACTCGGGCATGCTGGCGTGACGCGTGCGCCAGAGAGCGGACAGATCTCGACCCGCTCGAGACCGCCGAAGTCGGCCTGTGCGATGGGCAGCGGCAGCTTCTCTCTCGCGGCCATCGCAGCCTCCATCACGTCGTGAAAGAGGGGACCCGCACCCGTGATGCCGCTCACGTGGTCCATCGCCGAGCCGTCGAAGTTGCCGACCCAAGCCGCCACCGTGAGGGCTCGCGTATATCCGACGGCCCAATTGTCGCGGTAGCCCTTCGAGGTGCCCGTCTTCCCGGCGGCGTCGAAGGTGAACTCGAGCACGCTGCCCTCTCCGAACGAAGCCGCGCGCGCCTTCGGGTCCTTCAGCACATCGGTGATACGCGCGGCGTCGAGCTCGGGGAGAACGCGCGCTTCGATGCCCGTGTCCGTCGGCGAAACCACGCCCGCCACGTCGACGGACAGCGCGGCGCGTATCGGCTTCTTCAAGCCCCCTCGCGCGAGCGTCGCGTACGCACCCGCGAGCTCGAGCAACGTCACTTCCCCGTCCCCGAGGGCGAGGGCCGCTCCGTACTCGTCCGCGCTCTTGTCGAGCGTAAAACCGAGCGTGTGGAGTCGCTCGAGAAGCGAAGCTGGGCCGAGCTGATCGGCCACGTAGACCGCCGGGATGTTGAGGGAGTTGGCGAGGGCGTCACGCATCCGCACGGGGCCGTGAAACGACTCGTCGTAATCGTGTGGCGAGAAGTCGCCATGGGGCGTCGCGAGGTGGAGCTCGATGTCGGGTAGTATGGTTGCTGGCGTCATGCCGAGCCGCTCCATCGCGAGCTCGTAGACGAACGGCTTGAGCGTCGACCCGGGCTGCCGCATCGAAAGGACGCCATCGTTTTGACCCGCGCGGGACTCGTCGAAGAAGTCAGGCGAGCCCACGTACGCGAGGACGTCCCCTGTCGCGTTGTCGAGCACGACGACGCTCGCCGCGGTGACGTGCTTGTTTCCAAGCGAGCCGATCACACGCTGCGTTGCGATCTCAGCGGCGCGCTGTAGGTCGACGTCGAGTGTCGTCGTGATGCTTCCACCCGCCGCATCCGGAAGTACGCCGAGGCGCCCCGCGAGTAGCGCACGAACGAAGTGCAACGCTCCGAACGCCGGCGCACGTTGCTGGAGGACGATGGGCTCCTCTTCGGCGATCTTCGCGCGATCCTCGTCGATCACGTTCGCGACCACCATGCGGGAGAGCACGATCTTGCGCCGCGCGTCAGCCACGCTCGCGTGCTTTTCGAGGTCGTAGTAGCTCGGCCCACGGACGACGCCGGCGAGCAGTGACGCTTCGCCAAGCGACAACGATGCCGGTGGCTTGTCGAAATACGCGCGGCTCGCCGCACCGACGCCACGTAGGTTTGGCCCGAACTCCACGCGGTTCAGATACTCCTCGAGGATCTGGTCCTTCGTGAGCGCTCGCTCGATGCGCAGCGCGAGGGCGGCCTCGACGAATTTACCCCAGAGCGTGCGTGCGTGTGGCCGCACGGCGCGCGCGAGCTGCATGGTGATCGTGGAGGCGCCCGACACCGTCCCGCCGTGCGCGAGGTTCGACCACGCTGCGCGGACGACGGCCTCGTAGTCGACGCCATGATGTGTCGCGAAGCGGCGGTCTTCCGTGGCGACGATCGCCTCGGCGACGATCGAAGCGTCGGCCTTGCTCACCCACGCCGTCCTCGAGCCGTCGGTCGGCCGCACGTCGCGCAAGAGGTGACCGTGACGATCGAGCACGCGTACCGAGCCGCTGTGACCCTCGCGGAGCTCGCTCGGGAAGCTCACGCAATATGAAGCGATGTGGAGCGCGATGAACGGAGCGGCAAGGACCCCGAGCCCAGCCACTGCGAGCCCTCTCTTGTGTAGGCGGGCCCATGTTCGCTTTGTACTGAGCCAGGCCGCGATCCGCGTCCGCATCTCAGCGCTGAACCTCGAACGTCTCGGCGCGTGTGCGCCCGTAGATCTCCGGCGAGTACATGCACTCGGCGCTGGTCGGCGGTACGACGTACGTGCCGACCACCGTCGCGCGAGCGAGGTAGCGGAAGTGGTACATGCCAGGAAGCACGTGCGGGATGAAGGTGAGCACGCGATCGTCTTTGAGCTCGCGGTGGTACGTGGCCTCGCGGAACGGCAGACCGATGTCGTCGAGCGCGTCCTTCGGCGGCTTCTTGTCCTTGCGGACGCCATCGGTGACGGCGTGAGCCCGACTGCTCGTCGACAGGTCGAAGTCGATGGCCTCGAGGCCGGCTGGAAGTGGATCGGAGACGACGACCTGCTCTTGCGGCTCGGCTGACTCGAGCAAAAGGTCCACGACGACCAGCTCGCCCGCGTGTGCGCTCAGGCTCGTCTTCTTCGGGATCCACTGCATCGCCTCGGTGAGCTCGGAGAGCTTGACGGCGCGCATCGTCTTTTGAACGAAGAGGCCACGGTCGACGGGTTTCTTGGGAAGATCCGCGATCTCGTACTGGAGCTCCGCGGAGTAGAAGAGCTTGCCCGTGCCCGTCAGCGAGAGCGTGAGCGGCCCGCCGAGCTGCTTCACGCGCGAGGGGATGAGCGTGATGCGCGCGTCGCGGAGCGATCGATCGTGAAAGGCGTCGTCGCCGATGTGGGTGCTCCCCAAGAAGACGCTGACGTCGA
>Ga0302325_10017761_pt1 | contig 15017 bp, 10 predicted proteins | sample Palsa_T0_2_FD_201948 | JGI IMG/M metagenome (GOLD analysis project Ga0302325, IMG submission 201948) | Peat permafrost microbial communities from Stordalen Mire near Abisko, Sweden - Palsa_T0_2 | ecosystem: Environmental > Terrestrial > Soil > Palsa > Peat permafrost | place: Sweden: Abisko... | reverse complement strand
GCCGGCGAAGCACGAATTGCGGAGGCCCGCGCCCGACAGCAAGTCGCACAAGCGCAGGAAGAACGCAATCGGGTTCAACTGCACGAGCGAGATCAAGAGGTGCAGAACGCCAGGAGCGCGGCAGAAAATGCCCGGAGTAATGCGGCAGCAGCGCAAAGCGAACTCGCCAACGCACGCCAGGAACTCCAGGATCTGCAGGCGAAGCAGACCCAGCGCGGCATGGTTATGACTTTGAACGATGTGCTCTTCGACACGGGTCAAGCGACACTTAAGCCCGGTGCCGACCGAGCGCTTGATCGGCTCGCTCAGTTTCTGAAAGACAGCCCGGGCACCGCGGTTCTTATCGAGGGCCATACGGATAGCGTTGGGACGGACGATTACAACCTTGGACTGTCGCAACGAAGGGCACAGGCTGTTGCTGACGCGCTAAGCTCGCGTGGCATCTCATCGGGCCGCGTTCAGACGAAGGGCCTCGGCAAGGCATATCCGGTTGCTACCAACGACACGCAAGCAGGAAGGCAGCAAAATCGTCGCGTGGAGATCGTGTTCTCCGACGAGTCCGGCCGATTCGCGCAGAGCACCCCGTAACGGCACGCAGCCTCCGCGGACGAATCCCGCGCAGGCTGCGCTACTTTTCTCTTGAGTCCAGTTGGGGCTTTGCGTGTCTAAGTTAAATCCGTGAATTTAGAATTCAAGTGCAGCTATCTTAAGCGTTGAGTGAAGCAGCGTTAGCATCTAACATCCGGCCAAAGAACCGGACGCACAACAATGGCCCATTCATCGAATGCCCCTGACCCGGGACTTTCTCGGGGCGCGCACCTTGGGCCGCCGCTTCCGACCGGGACTTTGATCGCATTTCTCGTAGCCGTTCTTGCAATCATCTTAGTCGCCTGCCTTTCCTACGGCGCGATGGTAGGTAGCGTCGCGAGCGCCCGCCGTGTCGCACATACGCTAGAGGTGACTGAACAACTGCAGGCCCTGCTTTCAACGTTGCAGGATGCGGAAACCGGACAGCGCGGTTTCCTTCTGACAGGTCACGAGGACTATCTCGTTCCATACACTAACGCCAAAGCGGCGCTAGCCGGCGAGTTCAAGGGCGCGCATCGTCTAATAGATGGGAATCCGCAGCAGCAACGGCGGCTGGAATCGCTCGAGCAGGTCGCCGCAGAGAAGATGCAAGAGCTCGGCGAGACCGTCGCGTTGCGACGTGCCGGCGATGCTGCCGGCGCATTGACCATTGTCCGGACGAACCGCGGCAAGGAGGCAATGGAGCGCGCGCGCGCACTGATAGCGGAAATGCAGCGCGACGAGCGCGGCACGCTCGCCGCGCGCCAGGCAGAATGGCTCACTGCCGCCAGTGTTTCGTCTATTGTGGTACTGGGTGGCTCCAGCTTACTGCTCATCCTGGTGGGGGCCGCCGCCGTCAAGACGTCGCGCGATTATCGCGCGCGCCAGACCCTAGCGTGGGTCCGCGCAGGCCAGATGGGCCTGAATGCCCGAATCCAGGGCGAACAGCGTCTGGAAACACTGGGTGATAATGTTCTCGCATACCTCGCGGACTATCTGCAAGCGCAAATTGGAACGGTGTTCGTAGCCGAAGCAAAGCAGCTGCGGCGCATAGCTGCGTATGCACTTCCCGAAGGCGCGCAACGCGACCTCATCCAGTTTGGCGAGGGGAGCTTGGGGCAAGCTGCCAAAGAAAACCATGTTCTACATGTGCGAGATGTCCCCGCGGGGTACCTGCACATCGGCTCGAGTCTCGGTCATTCCCAACCCCGCGAGCTCCTAGTGGCACCCGCAACTGCCGACGGGATTGTCGAGGCTGTCGTGGAGCTCGGTTTCTTTCGCCGCCTGCTGCCTGCTGATCTCGAGTTGCTCGGCCGCGTTTCCGAATCCCTGGGAGTCGCTGTACGTGCGTCAAAAGACCGCACTCGCCTCGAGGAATTGCTCGCGGAGACTCAGCGACAAGGTGAAGAGCTGCAAACACAGCAAGAAGAATTGCAGGTCACGAATGAAGAACTGGAAGTCCAGGCCGTTGCCCTCAAAGAATCGCAGTCGCAACTGGAAGCTCAGCAGGCGGAGCTCGAGCAAACCAACGCGCAGCTCGAGGAGCAGGCGCAGGTTCTGGAACACCAGAAGGATGAGCTCTCCCGCGCGCAGAGCGTACTCGTAGAACGAGCGACCGAGCTGCAGCGGGCCAATCAATACAAGAGCGAATTCCTGGCGAACATGAGCCATGAGTTACGCACGCCACTCAACTCCTCGCTCATCCTCGCGAAAATTCTTGCCGACAATAAGGGCGGCAACCTCACCGACGAACAGATAAAATTCGCACAGACCATTTCTTCAGCCGGCAATGATCTGCTGGCGATCATCAATGATATTTTGGACCTGTCAAAGGTTGAAGCAGGCAAAGTTGAGCTGGAGGTGGGGCCGGCAGTCGTTGCGACGGTCGTCGATGACATGGTCAAGGCTTTCCAGCCTTTGGCTCAGCAGAAAGGACTGGATTTCAGTGCTGTTGTGGAATCTGGCGCTCCGGAGCAGATTGAAACGGATCGCCAGCGCTTGAATCAAATACTGAAGAACCTGATTTCGAACGCCTTGAAATTCACAGAGAAAGGCAAAGTTTCCATGCGCATTGCCCGCGCGAGCACCAAAACAATGTCGTTTGCCGTTCATGACACGGGCATTGGCATATCCGAACACCAGCAAGGCATCATCTTTGAAGCATTCCGGCAGGCGGACGGCAGTACGCACCGTAAATATGGCGGCACGGGGCTCGGTCTAACCATTTCTCGCGACTTGGCGCGACTGCTTGGCGGGGATATCAGCGTTCAGAGCACCGTGGGTCAAGGCAGTTCCTTTACGTTGACGCTGCCGATCGCGCATGCCGACGCCATAAGCGTGCGCACGCGCGCTCCCGCCACCGGGAACGCGCCGGAGTCACTCGCAGAATCGCGCCCATCCGCCGTGGCGGATACGACCTCGGTGCGCGCCACTGTTGGACCACCTGCAATCGAAGATGACCGCGAGCGCCTGGCGCCCGATTCGTCGCTAATTCTCGTCGTCGAGGATGATTCCGCCTTTGCGGGCATTTTGCGAGATCTCGTGCGCGAGATGGATTTTCAGTGCGTGGTGACGCACAGCGCAAGCGACGCAATGGCAGCGGCCTTATTATACCAGCCGAAGGCGATTCTCCTGGACGTTCACCTGCCAGATCATTCCGGGCTTGTCGTTCTCGATCAGCTGAAGCGCAGTTCGCAGACGCGTCACATTCCGGTACACATTATCTCCGTTGCAGATTACACCCAAGAAGCTCTGGCGATGGGCGCTCTCGGGTACGCGTTGAAACCCGTGCGACGCGAACAGTTGGTTGAGGCGCTGCAGCGGCTCGAGGCGAAGTTCTCTCAGAGCCGCCGACATGTGCTTATTGTTGAGGATGACGAACGGCAGCGCAACAGCATTGCGAAGTTGCTCGAAAACGGCGAAGTTCAAATCACGGCTGTGCAGAACGCCGGCCAAGCGCTCGCCCAATTGCGGACGACGACCTTTGACTGCATGGTTATGGATCTGAACCTGCCCGACCTCAGCGGTTATGAGTTGCTGCAGCAAATGGCCGAAACAGGTGATGTATCGTTCCCACCAGTCATCGTCTATACCGGTCGTTCATTGACAGCCGACGAGGAACAGTCGCTGCGGCGGTTTTCCAAATCCATCATCATCAAGGATGCCCGCTCACCCGAACGGCTGCTGGATGAAGTCACGCTCTTCCTGCATCAGGTAGAGTCGCAGCTACCGGTCGAGCGGCAGCTGATGTTAAAAGCAGCGCGTGATCGGGAGGCAACGCTCGACGGCCGCCGCATCCTCGTCGTGGAGGACGATGTCAGAAATATCTTCGCACTCACAAGTCTCCTTGAGCCGAAGGGCGCCAAGATCGAGATCGCCCGCAATGGCAGGGAGGCGCTCGAAGCGCTCACGCGCAGTATGAGTGATCCTGCGTACGCAATTGATCTCGTTCTAATGGACGTCATGATGCCCGAGATGGATGGCATCACCGCGACGCGCGAGATCCGCAAGCGCCACGCGTGGCGCAAGTTACCCGTTATTGCACTCACGGCGAAGGCGATGAAGGACGACCAAGAAAGGTGCATTGCGGCGGGCGCCAACGACTACATCGCCAAGCCCTTGGACGTGGAGAAACTTCTATCGCTCGTGCGCGTATGGATGCCTAAGTAACGAGTACGTCGTGGCGGCCGAGAACATAGACATTGAGCTGCGACTTTTGCTCGACGCCATCTATCTCAAATATCACTACGACTTTCGCGGATATGCTGCGGCATCCCTCAAAAGACGACTCACAAACGCACCCGCTCGCTTTGGCTGCCAGACACTCTCACAGCTGCAGGACAAGATTCTGCACGAGCCCGGGACTTTCCCAACGCTGCTCAGCTACCTTACGGTACCTGTCAGCGAGATGTTTCGCGATCCCACTTATTTTCGTTCATTGCGCGAGAAGGTAGTTCCGCTACTGCGCACCTATCCGTCGCTGAAGGTGTGGGTTGCGGGTTGCAGCACCGGTGAGGAAGTCTATTCCCTTGCGATTCTCTTGCGCGAGGAAGAGTTGCTCGAGCGTACGCTCATCTATGCGACCGACATCAACCCTCAGTCGCTGCAGAGAGCCGCAGCGGGCATCTACGCTGCTGACCGAATCGCTGGATTCACGGAAAACCACCGCAAAGCGGGTGGCCGCGCGTCGCTTTCCGACTACTACACAGCGGCATACGGCAGAGCCGTATTCGACAAGTCTTTCAGGCGACACATCGTATTCTCAGATCACAGCCTTGCCACCGACAGCGTGTTCGCGGAAGTCCAATTGGTTTCCTGCCGCAACGTTCTCATCTATTTCAACAGCGACCTGCAGAATCGTGCGATTGGCTTGTTTCGTGATGCGCTGTGCCGCAAGGGCTTTCTAGGTATCGGTATGAAGGAGTCTTTGGCCTTCTCTTCTCACGCGCAGTCCTTCGTGGATGTTGTTTACCCGGATCGGATCTTCCAAAAGAGGAGCGAGCCTTGAGCCGTGCCGAGGCTCTCCAGGAGCGCGTCGCCGCGATTGTGATCGGCGCCTCCGCAGGAGGTGTGGAGGCCTTATCCGTCCTGCTGCCTGCCTTGCCCGCTGGCCTGCGGGCGGCCGTCTTCGTCGTACTGCACCTGCCGCGCGAACGACCGAGCCTGCTCACGGAGATTTTTGCCCCCAAGTGCGCCCTGCAGGTTAAAGAGGCGGAAGATAAGATGCGCGTCGCGCCGGGCACTGTATACTTCGCCCCGCCTGATTATCACTTGCTGCTCGATGCGGGCCCGCGGCTCGCTCTCTCCATTGACGACCTCGTGCACTTCTCGCGACCATCGATCGATGTGCTCTTTGAGTCCGCCGCAGACATTTACGCCGAGCGTCTCATGGGCATCATTCTTACTGGCGCGAACGTTGACGGCGCGGAGGGACTCGCGGCGATACATCGCGCCGGCGGTGTAACGGTTGTTCAGGAGCCACAAAGCGCGCAGGTGCCGTTGATGGCGCTTTCGGCGCTCAAGATCACTGCGGCGGACTTCGTACTTCCGCTCGAGGAGATCGCAGGACTGTTGCGGGCACTGGCGCCGCCCGACCCACATTTCGCAACGGGTGAATGATCCGCATGCAGCAACGCGTAAAGTGCCTGCTTGTCGATGACCTCGAGGATAACCTCCTTGCGCTGTCGACGCTGCTGCGTCGGGACGATGTGGAAGTGCTCACGGCGCGTTCCGGCTCCGAGGCACTGGAATTACTGCTGGTGCACGATGTCGCACTCGCTCTGCTCGACGTGCAAATGCCAAAAATGGACGGCTTCGAGCTCGCCGAACTGATGCGCGGCAGCGAACGAACGCGCGAAGTTCCGATTATTTTCGTCACGGCGGCCGCGCGCGATCAACACCGTCTCTTCAAGGGATACGAAAGCGGCGCGGTGGACTTTCTCTATAAGCCCATCGAGCCACACATTCTCGAAAACAAGGCGGACGTTTTCTTTCGACTACATCGTCAGAAACTGCAGCTCGCGCAGCAATTGCAGGAGCAGACCGAGACGCTTCGGCTCAATGAGATGTTTACCGCGGTTCTCGGGCATGATCTGCGCAATCCCTTGAGTGCCATCCTGATGGCCGCTCACATGATTCAACACCAGGCCGAAAACGAAACAGTCCGCGGTACTGCCAAGCGCATCCTTATGAGCGGCAAGCGCATGACGCGAATGATTGACGACATGCTCGACCTTGCGCGTGCACGTCTCGCGGGCGGCATTGCACTCAAAGTGATTCAGTCAGACCTAGCCGAGCCTGTGCAAAGAATCATGCGCGAGTACGAAACTGCTTTCCCGGGGCGTCGCATCGAGTTGCAGCAGCAAGGCGATCTCACCGGCGACTGGGACGCCGAACGACTTGCACAGGTTGCGTCCAACCTCATCGGCAACGCACTGCAACACGGCGCGGCGGACGGCTGGGTCGATGTGCAGCTCGACGGTTCGCGTGCCGAGGAAGTCCTGCTGTCCGTCGTCAATGCCGGGAGCATTCCGCCGCGCGTGCTGCCGCACCTCTTCGAGCCCTTCCAAGGCGGGCAGCGTGAGCCTGGACAAAACCAGGGCCTCGGACTGGGACTGTACATTGTGCAACAGATCGTCCAGGCGCACCGGGGCAGCGTGGATGTGCACTCCGGAAACGCCGATCGCATAGTTTTTCAGGTCAAGGTGCCGCGTAAATCCCCGCCACGTTAGAGCCACGGCGGGACGTCTCCCGTCAAGCACGGGTTACGGCAGCACTGGCAGGTGTCGTCACGCCTTGCCTCGTATAAGCTATCGATCGGATCCGCGTTAAATACCTTAACCAAAATCTGCGGTCCAGGAGTTGCACCATGATTCGCTGCATGGCGATCGCGTTCTTCGCCGCCCTCGGCGCTTTGACCGGCTGTGTCAACGCGGACGACAGCCACACAAACGGTGCCGAGAAAGGTGCCAATGCCAATTCGACATCCGGCGACGGCGCCACGCACAGCGTCAACGGCTCGATCCGGGTTAGCGCGGGTCAAAAGAAGGATGATATTTCCACTGTTAACGGGTCCATTCAGATTGCGGAAAATGCCGTTGTTGCGGGTGCGCAAACCGTGAACGGCAGCATCAGCATGGGTGCGCACGCAGCGGCGGACGAGCTGCATACGGTCAATGGCACGATCACGCTTTCCGATGGGGCGAGGGTGGCGCACGCCATTTCCGCGGTAAATGGAAGACTGACACTGCACACGGGAGCAGATGTCGGCGGCGCACTCACGAATGTTAACGGCAGAATCGTGCTGGAGGCCGCGCACGTCGGTGGCGGCATCAAGACGGTAAACGGCAACATGGACATCGGCAGCAATTCCCATGTTGACGGCGGCCTATTGGTTCAGAAGGAATCCAGCGACGTCTTTTGGTTTTTTCATTGGGGTTCGGGCGACGTACCGAAAATTGTGATTGGACCTGGGGCTGTTGTCCAAGGAACCCTGCGATTCGAGCGTGAAGTTCACCTGTTCGTGAGTGACAGCGCGACCATCGGCCCCGTCATTGGCGCGACCGCGGTCAAGTTCTCCGGTGAAAAACCGCCTGGCTGATCACGCGCTTGATTGCGTGTATCTGCGGCGGTTTTGGCGCATCAGTCGCCTTCCCGGCTCCTGAAGGTCGCGGCGAGCTTCGGCTCGTCGAGCGCGTAACCCATCCCAGGGGCATCACTGAGATTGATCCAGCCTTCCTGGTCGACCGCAAAGGGCTTGGCCATCATGTAGTCGCGTCGCTCGAGGCTCCAGTCGGGCGGGTCAAACGGATATTCCAAGAACGGCGATTCCGCAAGTCCAGCGGCGAGATGCGCATTGGCAGTCACACCCATGCCGTTCGTCCAGGTATGCGGTGTGAATGCGATGTGCTGCTCCTGCGCCAGGATCACGATGCGCCGCAGACCGGTAATGCCGCCAACGAGCGCCGCATCGGGCTGCAGCACGTCCACGCAGCCGCCCCCCACCAGATCACGCAGCTCATGCAGTTGGCGGGTCATCTCCCCAGCTGCGATTCGCACGTCGGTTGCTTCACGTAATAAGCGCATCCCGGCGAAGTCGGCTCTGTGCAGCGGCTCCTCCATCCAATAAACGTTCAACCGCTCAAGCTCACGGGCGACCGTTAGCGCGTCCTTGAAGGTCCATGACGCCTCCGTGTCCCACGGCAAGCGCCAACCCTGATTGCAGTCAACCAGCAGCTCCAAGCGATTACCGACGCGTGCCCGTACGGCCTCAAGGCCGCGCACGTCATCCCGCCAGTCGCCCCGATGGAAGCGCAGCTTCAAAGCGCGAAATCCTCGTGCGACAAAGCGTTCGGCCTGCTCGGCAAGCGCACCTGCATCACGCAGCACGCCGCAGGACGCATAGGCGCGGATGCGATTAGTCAACCCGCCAAGTAGCTTCCAGCAGGGCTGGCCAGCAATTTTTCCGGCGAGGTCCCACAGGGCCAGATCAAGAGGCCAGCAGCGCCCGTAGTGGAAGTCAATGTGGGAAAGGACGCGATAGTGGCGCTCGATGGCGAGCGGATCCTGCCCTATGAACAGGTCTTCATGTCCGGCAAAGCCCACCATTCGATCGCCCGAACCGTAGCCGACGAAACCCGTGTCCGTCGCGACCCGCACGATTGTGGCATCCAAATGAGCGCGCGGCTTGCTGTCCCAGCTCGCCTGGAAGGGCGGATTAAACGCGAGCCGATGGTGTGTGATCTCGATCGAGCTAATGCGGTGCACGGCCGCCGCCACTGCTACCTCCTGTTTGCTGGCACTCATTGGCATGCTGTCCATATCGTCTTGAACTCGGTGAATTTATCGATCGTATGGTCTCTTGAGGCCATGCTCGAATTCCTTGTTCTTGCAGCGCTACAGGCTTTCACACTTACTCCATCCATCAAAGCCGAGAAATTGAATAGCGCTATCGAAAAAAAGCATTGAATGCTCCTCGCTAGCTTCGCACGGAAGCGTTGCGGGTGAGCCGCCGCGGCGCGTATTGTGGGTTCCGGGATGTGCGCGATTTGCGAAAACGAGCGCACTGGTACCCGCTAGAATGAACGGTGTCGCCGCGAGGACGCGCCCGAACCGAACGGCCACCGGAAGGATAAGAATTCATGAGTGACTCGCCGATCGACCGCCGCTGGCTCCCCTTGAACGCCCTGCGGGCATTTGAAGGCGTCGCCAAACATGGCAGCTTCACGGCAGCTGCCAATGCACTCCTCATCTCGCAGAGCGCACTCTCCCGGCACGTCATCGCGCTCGAGAAGCTCCTTGGGCAACAGCTCTTTGAACGGCGTCCACACGCCCTAGTGTTGACCAAGGCAGGCGAATATCTGTTGCCGGCGATCATGAAGTCCTTTGACCGGCTGGAATATGCGCTCGATGACCTGCGCAACGAGGGCGCGCCGACTGCGCGAACCTTGCGCGTGCAGATGCCGCCAAGTTTTGCAGTGCAGCTGGCGGTCCCGATTCTGCGGGATTTCCGCCGCGCGAGTGCCGAGGTAAATATCGACCTCGTCAGCCCCCACGGTGTCGGACCGCCTCTTTCGGATGTCGACGTGGCCGTGGTGTACTCGAAGCCAACGGTCACCGATCTGGTGACCGATCTGCTGTGGCCAGTGCGTCTGAGCGTGCTCTGCCACCCCGACGTGGCTGCACGTCATGCGGGCAAGGACTTGGCGCAATTCATCGCAGCCAATGAGATCGTGCATGTGCGCATCGCTGACCTTCCGCGGCACCACATGTGGACTCAGTTTGTGCGTCAGTTCGGCGTCGGCACGGTAAATTTTGAGGGCAGCCTGGTTTTTGATACTGCTGTCCTTGCCGTGCAATACGCGCTCAGCGGCACGGGTGTAGTGCTTGTCGATCCAAACCTTTTCATCGAGGAAATCCGCAGCGGCCGCCTCGTCAGACCCTTCGATGCAAGTCTTGACGACGGCTACGGTTACTACCTGATCACTCATCCGGAAGCCCTGGGCGATACAGCGATCGCTCTGTTTCGCTCGTGGCTGATCGAGCGCTTCGGGAATCGCCCGGGCCTCGCAGAATCACCGCTGCGCCTCGCGGTATCCAATTCATGAACGATCAGAGGCGCGCGCGCCGCCCCACGGTCGCAAGCTCCTGCAATCGACGCTCGGACAGGGACTCGTACCAGGATCGGAATTGAGCCATGAGGAAGCATGCACAAGCGGTCGTGATCGGGGGCGGCGTCGTCGGTGTGAGTGTTCTGTATCACCTGACGAAGGCCGGTTGGAAAGACGTGCTGCTCATCGAAAGAGCCGAATTGACTTCAGGCTCCACATGGCACGCCGCGGGAGGCATGCACACCGTCAACGGCGACCCGAATGTCGCCAAGTTGCAGCAGTACACGATCAAGCTCTATGAGGAGATAGAAAGAATCTCCGGTCAGTCCTGCGGCGTACACGTCACCGGCGGCATCATGCTCGCAGGCACCCAGGAGCGGCTTGACTGGCTGAAGATGGCGCAAGCGCGCGGCCGCTATCTCGGCATGGAACTTGAAATCATCTCGGTCGATGAGGCGGCGAAGCTCTTTCCCCTCCTGGATAAGAAGCATTTCACCGGCGCCATGTACGATCCCATCGAGGGTCACGTGGATCCATACGGCGTCACGCATGCCTACGCGAAAGCAGCTGAAATCGCTGGAGCGGAGGTCGTCCGACGCACGCGCGTGACCGAGCTGAAGGCGCGAGCGGACGGCAGTTGGGACGTCATCACAGAGCATGGCAGCGTCCACGCGGAGCATGTGGTCAATGCCGGCGGCCTCTGGGCGCGCGAGGTCGGCCGCATGGTAGAGCTCGAGCTGCCCATCCTGGCCATGCAGCACCAGTACATACTCACAGATGATATTGCGCAGCTCGCAGGTAAGCCGGAGCTGCTGCACGGCATCGACTTCGAGGGCGAGATCTATTTGCGCCAGGAGCGCGGCGGCATGCTGGTGGGCACCTACGAGCGCGCCGGCAAGCCCTGGTCGGAGCACACGACCCCATGGGATTTCGGACAGGATCTCCTGCCGAATGATCTTGAGCGCATTGCGCCGAGTCTCGAGGTCGCCTTCGAGCATTTCCCCGCGCTGGGCACTGTGGGCATCAGAAAAGTAATCAACGGTCCATTCACCTTTGCGCCGGATGGCAATCCCCTGATTGGCCCCATTAAGGGACTCAGGAACTTCTGGGTCGCCTGCGGCGTAATGGCAGGCTTCAGCCAGGGCGGCGGAGTCGGACTTGCACTCGCGCATTGGATGGTTGATGGCGACCCCGGCGCGGATATCTGGGGCATGGACGTGGCGCGCTACGGCTCTTGGGCGACGCTCGCGTATACAAACGCCAAGGTCAGAGAGAACTATTCGCGGCGCTTCCGAATCCGTTTTCCGAACGAGGAGCTCGAAGCGGCGCGACCGCTGCGCACGACCCCGGTATACGACCGCCTGAGGATAGAGAATGCCGTGTTCGGCGAATATTGCGCCCTGGAACACGCCCTGTGGTTCGCGCCGCCGGGCGTCGCGGCCGAGGAAAACATCACCTTTCGGCGCTCAATCGCGCACCAGCATGTCGCGGCGGAATGCCGCACGGTGCGTACTGCGGTAGGCTTGCTGGAAATCTCAACCTATGGAAAGTTTGAAATTGACGGCCCGGGCGCCGATGAGTGGCTGACTCGCATGATGACGAACCATCTGCCCGAGGTTGGTCGCATCGCGCTTACGCCCATGCTCAATGAGCGCGGCAAACTGATCGGCGACTTTACGATGTGCCGCCTCGCGCAAAACCATGTCTTTCTCATCGGTACCTATGCCGCGGAAAACTATTACCTGCGCTGGTTCGAGCGCCATCTGCCCGCAAGCGGTGTGTGCGTGCGCCCGTGCGCGACCGAATACGTCGGCTTGTCGGTCGCCGGTCCGCGCGCCCGGACTCTATTGCAAAGCCTGGTACGCGATGATCTTTCAAATACCGCATTTCCATTTCTGTCCTTCAGGAGAATGGATGTCGGCATGGTGCCCGCATTGGTCGGGCGCGTATCCTTCACCGGCGATCTCGGCTACGAAATCTGGGTCACGCCTGACTATCAGCGCGCACTCTACGATCTCCTGGTCGCGGCCGGACGCGCACATGACATGGGATTGGTCGGCGCGCGCGCGCTAAACGCCATGCGACTCGAAAAGAGCTTTGGCACTTGGGCACGCGAATATCGGCCGATCTATGGGCCGTATGAAGCAGAGCTCGGACGCTTTGTCGACCTTGGAAAAGGCGACTTCATCGGGCGCTCCGCAGCCGCTGACGCCAAGGAGCGCGGCGGCGGCGTGCGGCTCGTCGCATTTTCGGTCGCTGCCGCGGATGCCGATGCCAGTGGTGATGAGCCCATATGGCACGACGGCAAAGTCGTCGGAGCTGTAACTTCAGGCGGCTACGGGCACAGCGCGCAAGCATCAATCGCGCTCGGATACATTCCAGCCGGACTGGCGGACGCAGATCGCGGCTTCGAAGTCGAAATCATCGGCGAGCGCCGCGCGGCGCGACGTCTGCACGCCGCCGCATTCGATCCGCAGGGCGTACGCATGCGCTCCTAGTGCGCTGCGGCGATCATTTAAATCATTCTTGCATATGGCAAACAAGTCTTGGAGACACGAATGACCTCACGAGCCCTCAAGAAATCGGCAGCAAAACCCCGCAAGACGACCCGCACGGCACGTGCCAAAGAGCCCGGTCTCATGGCGCGCCTCGCCAAGGGAGCCGTGATCTGCGCTGAAGGCTATGTCTTCGAACTCGAACGCCGCGGCTACCTGCAGGCGGGCGCCTTCGTTCCTGAAGTGCTTATCGAGCATCCGGAAGTTGTTGAGCAGCTGCATCGGGATTTCGTCCACGCGGGCTCAGATGTGACGCAAGCACTGACTTATTACGTGCATCGGGAAAAGCTGCGCGTCATAGGGCGCGAGAAGGATCTGATGCCGATGAATCGCATGGCGCTCAGTATCGCCAAGAAGGTAGCACGCGAGACCGGCACCTTATTCGCCGGCGATATTTGCAATACCAATATCTATGACCCGGCGGACAAAAAAGCGCTGAAGGAAGTCAACCGGATCTTTGCAGAGCAGGTGGGCTGGGCGGCGGAAGCCGGTGTGGATTACATTGTGGCCGAGACGTATTCCTGGGTCGCCGAGGCGCTGCTCGCCCTTGAGGCCATCAGGAAATACTCAAACGTCCCTGCGGTAGTGACCATGTGTATGCACCGTGAAGAGCAGCTGCGCGACGGCTACTCGGCGGCCGAGGCCTGCAAGCGCCTGGAGGACGCGGGAGCCGACGTCGTAGGCCTTAATTGCCACCGCGGGCCGGCAACCATGATGCCGCTCCTCAAAGAGATCCGTAAGGCGGTGCGGTGCCACGTCGCGGCATTGCCGGTGCCCTATCGAACGACGCGCGAGCAGCCCTCGTTCATGTCGCTGACGGATCCGTGCTGCGGCGATGCGCGCGCATTTCCTACCGGGCTCGATCCTTTTGTGTGCACGCGCTCCGAGATGTACGACTTCGGACGCGAGGCCTTTGCCCTGGGTATCAACTATCTTGGCATCTGCTGCGGGGCCGGCCCGCACCACATTCGCGCACTCGCCGAAGGTCTTGGCCGACATCCTGAGGCAAGCAGATATTCCGCGGATATGTCGCGGCATGCCTTTTTCGGCACGAACAAGAAGATCAAGAAAGTTCAAACCGATTATCGAAGCCGACTCTAGGGCCAAGAGCCTGTGGCTCAGGGTGAACGCATGACCGGCCAGAGGCCGCCCGGCTACAGCATCAGCGCGACCGTCATGGTTTACGGCCAGTCGGAACTGATGAAGGACCTCAATCAGTCTGCGGCCGCGCGCGGCTTATTCCTCGCGGGCGACGCTGCGCATATTGTCCCCCCGACCGGAGCCAAGGGCCTTAATCTTGCCGCCTCCGATGTCCTCTTTCTCGCGCAGGCGCTCACGCAATACTATGCAACCGGATCGACGCAAGCCATTGACGGCTACTCGGCACGAGCGCTCGCGCGGGTATGGAAGGCGGAGCGCTTCTCCTGGTGGTTCACGAGCATTACGCATCGCTACCCAAATATGGATTCCTTCGATCGCAAGATGCAGGTCGCTGAGCTTGCGTATATCCGCGGCTCGAAGGCTGCGCAGACGACTCTCGCGGAAGATTATGTGGGCTTGCCCCTAGCACCGATGGTGAGTGAGGTACCAATGAGGTCTTTTAAGTGAGCATCGTCGTTACCAATGTAAAACGCGTGCCGGTCGAGATCGTCATTGAGCTGCGCTCCTTCGGCGTCGCAAGCGTCCATGAAGCGCAGGGTCGCCGCGGGCTCCTCGCCTCCCGACTGCGTCCAATCTACCGGCCGGCGCACATCGTCGGGACCGCAGTCACCTGCGAGGTTGCGCCCGGCGACAACTGGATGATTCATGTTGCCGTCGAACAGTGCCACACCGGCGATATCCTCGTGGTGGCGCCGACGAGTCCTTGCGAGGACGGTTACTTTGGGGATCTCTTGGCAGCGTCGCTCTTGGCGCGCGGTGTTCAGGGGCTCATTATTGATGCAGGAGTGCGCGACGTCGCAACCCTGACGCAGATGCAGTTTCCGGTGTGGGCCAAGGCGATCTGTGCACAAGGCACCGTCAAAGAGACCATCGCCAATGTGAATGTGCCGATCGTTTGCGGCGGAGCGCTGGTGCGCCCCGGCGATGTCATCGTCGCCGACGACGATGGCGTAGTCGTCGTGCGCCGCGAAGACGCTGCCGCGACCGCACAGAGCGCGCATGCTCGCGAGCAGGCGGAAAAGGACAAACGCGCGCGCCTGGCAATGGGCGAACTCGGCCTCGATATTTACGGCATGCGCGCGCGCTTGGCGGCCAAAGGACTGAAGTACGTCGACGAACCGGACGG
>Ga0302325_10017759_pt1 | contig 15017 bp, 16 predicted proteins | sample Palsa_T0_2_FD_201948 | JGI IMG/M metagenome (GOLD analysis project Ga0302325, IMG submission 201948) | Peat permafrost microbial communities from Stordalen Mire near Abisko, Sweden - Palsa_T0_2 | ecosystem: Environmental > Terrestrial > Soil > Palsa > Peat permafrost | place: Sweden: Abisko... | reverse complement strand
CACAAACTGATGAGCGGGCGGAGTGCCTCGCGCATAGTCGGGCGCGATGTAATGAAGATCCATCCACGGCGAGTCTCGGCCCACTGGGTCGCGGTCCAGGATGAACTTGTCTCGTGTTCTTTGGGCAACAAGCGGAAACTGTCAGCACTCATATTGAGCGATCCGAGAACCCCAGTCCGTTGCTGAGGCGCCTTCGGATCGATCAACATCCAATACTCGGTTCCTTTGACGCGGCGGTCTATCTCCGCCGGATCGGACATCCACTTAACCAGGTCTTCAGGTGTGGGCAAATAGGTCAAAAGATGCGCGAATATCTTCTGCGGAGCCTCGACAAAAAATCGGTTAGACACACCTTCCGGCTGGTAAAGAGAGACAGCGAGGGCTTTGGCTTCGGCCTTGCGTCGTAGCTCTTTCGACGGGTTCCAATACGGCATCCGGGCATCCAGAGGATTGAGGACAATGTCGCCGCGGTGAGGATTGTAGAACTGCTTCACGAATTCGCAGGCTGGGTCATACACGATTGCGCTGTCACCCCGCGCTTCCACTTGGTAAAGCATCTGGCGAATGACGCTGGACTTCCCCGTGCCGGTATCCCCTACGATCAGAAAATGCTTGTTCTCTGCGTCCCGCGGTATCCGGAGCGGCAGCTTTGAGTCTTCAGTCGTGATGCCGATGCCCGTCCCTGCCACGGCTTTGGTGAATTGCTTCGCGTTTACAAGAACGGGACCTTTGAGGCGGCGTCCATAGCGAAGGTCTTTGATCCGCCGGATGTCCTTCGGTACCGAATAAGGAAGCTGCAGAACGAACGCCACAATGCCAAAGATGAATTGCAGCGTGAAAAGCCTGTATACCGGCACATCTTCGTAGATCCAGTGCCCAATCCACGCATGGAGTGCCTTGTTCTGGTAATTGCGGAGACCCTCGCGCACCAGGACGAATGCACCGCCCTGAGCCACTTGGGGAGTAAGGGTCAGAGGCAATGGGCGGCCGACGAATTGGACCGTGGACCCCGCCTCTACATCGCTGTCCAACGCTAGCCGGCGCGCCGTTTGCCCGTTCGATATATAGAGCAATTGATAGGCGCTGACGGGACGCGTCAAACCCGCCGTCTCGCTGCGCAAATAGTATGGGAGGTAGTAGCGTTGAAGAGGCAAGAGGCTGTATTGAAAGTGAATGTAGACAAAGACTCCGGTCAACAGGCACGCAAACAAGAAGGCTCCGAGCGTGTATACGTAGCCGTGCGGCGGCCACATAATGGATTCTTTCCGTCCCCATCGTTGAACAGTGGCCATCGTCATTTCTCCCTATTCCGACTGCGCTTAGCCAGGAGTTCCTGTGCCTGCGTAGCCTTTGTCGTCTGAACCTGGCGAAATAAGATTGCGAGCTGTTCCTGGACCAGCTTTTCGCCGCGCAAGAGCGGTTCAAGGGTGTTCATGAGGAGCATTTGGATACCGACAAGTTCGGTAAATATGTGCATCTCCATCTCTCCCCGATCGCTAGCAACGGCCCCGCGCAGCAACAGATCGCGTGCCCATTCGCTTGGCACTTTCCCCTCTGCCTCGGCCGCCGCCAAGATCCGACGCTCCTCATCAGGCGTCAACTTCGTACCAATGCTTCGCGAACGCGCCACTCTTCCCCTCAGGCGTCGCAAATTTGTCTCACGTTCTTCGGTTTCTATGGGCATGTGTGCTCCAATTGCCTGGTTCCTAAATGAGGAACGGTAAATCCGCTAAGGTCCGAGGTTTCAGAACGTTCGCAAGGAGGAACCAAGGTTCCTTGGCAGTTCCCTTTCAGGGGTGGAGTGTCAACTTTCCTCCGGTGCGAAGCACCGTTGTGGTTCTGCCACGAAATCTTAGGGTGAATCATGCCTTCTGTACCCGCACTGATTCAATCGACTCCACCCCGGCAACTGTCTTCCGCACAGGCGATTCAACGGGCTCGGCGACGTTGGCTTTGCGGATACGCAGACTTGGCGCCGTTTGGGCAGCCTGTGGGGTCTTTAGAAATTCCTGAAAGTCCCGGTCCTTTGAGAACACATAGTTGAGCGCCTTTTCCACCACATCGTCTGCCGTAGCGTGTATGAACGCGGCGTACTGATCGACCTGCATTGCGGTGGCTTCGTCCAATCGGACTGAGGCGCTGATGTGACGCGTTTGAATAACTTCGAGCAAGGGCATGCTGTTCTCCTTCGGGTAGTGAAATCAAGCACTCTTTCTGCGGGTAATCATGCGTTGTGCGGTCAACGCGATCTCATGTGCGCGAGCGGAGCAAAGTGCGCCGGGAATCTCGAAGCGGCGGCGTACTTTGAGCATGGTTACCACGTCGTGGAGGCGTACCCCTTCGGTGAGCCAGAGGCGCGCCGAAGCGACGTCTACTGTACGCTGTGCGTAGTAGAGAGGAGTCGCCTTATCGGGGCGCCGCGAAGCCAGCTCCCTTGTCAGCTTTGCGGAGTCTTTTCCGCAGGTAAGTTCATGCAGAACCCAAGCCCAATCGAGTTCCGAATTGGAGTGCTTGCTGGAATGTTCTCTTGAAGAGATTGGGCGCTCGGAAATCGTTGCGTTTGCCGCTGAAATATCAAGCCGGAAGTCACCCGGACCCCAGGTGTTATCGCCGGAATATTCGATTGCGACAAGGTGAGCGGGATCATACTTGAGGTTCAGGAAGCCCGGCACACGCAGAACGCGGTTGCAATCGGTACACGCGGAATCGCCGCCGAAAGCGAGAGCGAGCAGCTTGAGGGTGCTTTCTTGACCCTCGAAGTCGAAGCCTTCCACGCGCCAGAGGACCTGATACCTGTCAGGCGATGTCGAAAGGATTGCTGTCGGCGCGGGAAGTGCATCCGAGGTTCGCATCGCAGCGAGGCGGGTCTCGCCGTCGGCGTCGATATCTATATAGAGATGCCTCACCGCAGCGATGCTTCCTTTCGTGCGTTTGCGACTGCCAGTACGAAGCGGATTGGCAGCGACATAAATATTGGCTCCAGTGGAGTTCTCGTGCGCGAGCCAGCCGAGATAGCGAGGTGCAACCGCACGTTCCAGCAGCACAACCCTCTGCGTTACGCCGGCTGGGTTCTCCCGCCGAAGCAATAAGGCAATGGACTCGCCCGGCACAAAGCATCGGGTTAGGAAATCCCGAGCGATCCGCATCGATTTGCGGCGATCAAGCTGTTGCATGGTCCGCCTCGTAGATCGATTCGAAGAGGAATCGTTTGGCGCTGCGGTCGTAGCCCTTCAATGCGAGCACCTCGCGAATGACCCGTCGCCCGGGTCGACGCTCGGCATGGATGATGAATTCGACGGCCTCCCCAATCTCGGCTTCGACGTCGGAGAGCGTCGCTTGCTCATGGGAGCGCATCACGAGGTTGGCGAAACGGGAAAGCGCTTTTGCAGCGGAATTAGCATGGATCGTCGCCAGGGAACCTTCATGACCTGTGTTGAATGAGTCGAGCAATGTTCGTGCCTCGATACCGCGTACTTCGCCGAGAATGATACGGTCCGGTCTCCAACGGAGAGAAGACTTCAAAAGATCATCGAAAGAGATGCTGGATTTGAAGGTATCGGTTTGACATTCGACGGCCAAAACATTCGGCTTCTGGATGCGAAGCTCAGAGGTATCCTCGATGACGACGATGCGCTCATGCTCGGGGATCGCCTGAGCCAGAATTTGCAGGAGCGTGGTCTTTCCACTGCCGGTCCCACCGCTAATGAGCAGGGTCTTTCCGTTGCGAATCTGCGTATCCAGGAAGTCCGCAAGCGACCGCGTCAGCGTGCCTCGAGCGATGAGATCATCGACCGTATATCGACGGCTAGTGAACTTACGAATGGTCAGGGCAGGAGCGGGGCGCACGACCGGAGGGATGACCGCCGCCAAGCGGCTTCCGTCCGGGAGCTGGGCGTGCAGGACTGGGTTATCCTCGTCGAGCCTTTTGCCCAGTTGGTTGGCAATGACCTCGAGGCTGGTGCGCAGCCTAGCAGCGTCGAAGGAAACGGCTTCTTCCCGGCGAATGATTCCATCGCGTTCGTACCACCATGACGCATCGGGATTGCCCATGATCTCGCTGATGCTGTCGTCCAGCAACAGCGGCTCTATCGGTCGAAGAAACGGAAGAATCAGCTCGAAGCTCATAACGGGTCTCACCAATCTGTGAAAGCCCAGTGGTTGGCTGGGCTTCCACGAGGGGATGGAGGAGGCTTATGCGGCCTCTCCCTCCGGGGCTGCATCATCCTGACCCTGCTCTTCCGGTCCCGACTTCTCAGCGCGATCGAGCTTCAGGATGGTACCGACCCGGATCTCCCACGCGCGCTGCTCGGTGTCTGTCTTCTTGCTGGTATATTCCCGGCTCCGCAACTCGCCTTCCACCTGGATATGCGCGCCTTTGGTCAGCGTTTTGGCGAACTCCGAGAGCCTGCCGAAGACGACGCAACGGTGCCACTCAGTGTGCGAGATGTACTGGTTGCTGTTCTTGTCCTTGTAGGAGGACTTTGTTGCCAGCGAGAAGGTGGTGAAGCTGCGGTTGTTGGCGGTGCGAACCTCCGCATCGTTGCCGAGGAAGCCGATGAGGGTTACTTTGTTCTGATACATGATGGTGTCTCCGTTTTTGAATTCCCGATCTTGCTCGGGTCACACCGGGCGGAGCCAAGCGAGAGGCCCCGCTCCCAAGCGCCAAGATCTGCATTTACGGTGGGTCCGCCAAAGGTGGAAACCGTAACCCGTAGGGCCGCGTAGCGGAAGCAGAAGAGCGCCGTGCCGCCGGGCGCTGGACAGGCCCGAAGCAGTGACCGAGCACGAGCCGGGATACGTTTCGGGAGACACCTGCCGGAACAAAGTTCTCGTCTGCATCCTGGCTGGAGGTGTCCACCGTCATCGCAGCTCTCTTCGATCGTCCAGGGATTCCATAAGAACAGCGCAGGCCGCTACCGTTGTTGAGTGTTGGAGGGCTCTGGTTCGCCTGCTCCGCCATGCACGGAGACAGGTGGAGGAAAGTAGCCGGGTTGGCAGCAAATGCGGGCACTCGAAGCCTCTGGGAATTCGGTTCGATCCTTAGCTGAACGCCTGGTCGGCCCGGAAGCGCACGATGGTCAATCCGAGGGGATTCACGGCCAGCTCACTGTTCCTGACGCTCGGGCTGAAGACGTACGTGACACTGGCTGTCCATCGCTCCCGCTTGAGTTCGGTATGATCCGATGGATTCGTATACACCTTCTCGAATTCGATGCGCGCAGAGTAGGGCGACTCTCGTAGGTCGTCAAGAGCAACATTCTTGACCTCAACGTCCACATACGGGAGCGTGCTGTCTTGCACGTAAGTCTGGATAATCTTGCCCTTTCGTTCTTGCTCGATAACAGCGCGCTGCACATCGCCATTAAAGAAATAGAGAGAGTTCGTCTGATCCCGCTCGATCGTGAAGCGATTGCGGCTGAAATACAGCTCGGTCCAACGCGTGAGGTAATACTTGTCCTCAGCTTCTTGGGGACGGAATTGGAAGTTGCGATAGTCGATCGCCTCCGCCCGGCCCACGTCGTTGATGCGGATAATCATGGGATGCATATTGGCTAGTGCTCTCTGGCTCTCGAATACGAGCACCGCCAACGTAAGACAGACGACGGCGAGAACAAGAATGGTGACCTTCAAATAGGTATTCATGACCAGGGGGTCGCCGTACTGCTCCAGATAACGTTCCGCCGCTCGCGTCATTTCTGGAGACACTTTCGTGTTCGCGCTCATCGATCTGTACCTCCAACTTATCTCGACCTGAGAAGTGCTGCTGTAGCGACACCCATGCCGCCATCGTGACCGCCCGTCGAGCCTGAGAAGATGCTCATGGTCAGCGCAGGAATCTTGAACAGGATGTAGACATTCACCACCACAAGGATGATCAGCAAGGGCAACTGTTTTCCCATTAGGCCCGGATCGGAAAAGGCCACGATGTCTGTGTAATCGTGGGCCAGCAAATTACCCATGATGCTGAGAACTGCGGCTGCCAAGACCTTGTAAAAACAGAACCCGATGAAAGCGCGAAGCCAGCCCCAAAACAAAAACTCCAGCTTATCGAAAACAAGAAACGGGATGAACACGGGGCCAAGCAGACCGACAACCGCGCTGGCAATCGCACCGTACGCTACGATGACGCTTACTATGGCCGAAAAGAAGGCTAGAATCACTTGGATAAGCACGTAGACGATAGCGTAATAGGGATTCATCATCGCCTTTACTATGCCTGGCCCGCTCGTTGACTGGGCTTGATCCAGGATACCCAGGATGGTGGTCAAGCTTTGATTGCCAATCACGGTGACCAGATATTGCGCTCCACCGTTGATGAAGCCCCTCAGGGAATAGCCAACGCCTGGGAGGGCGCTGTCGTAGAACCTGACCAGGACGTAGGCGAAGGTGATCAGCATGAAGAAGTTCAGGAATTTCGCCATGCTGAAACCCGGCCCGCCCTGGGCGGAGGCAAGTGCTTCTTGCACGCCGAACCACACCAGCATGATCGTGGCAAGCGCGATGCAAATGTGGAGTCCCAATGCATCAATCGACGGTGCTGCCGCGGTAGTTAACGAATCGCATCCTTGAGTAATCCAGTTGAGCATTCCCATAATCCGCCTCGCTCCCGGGAGCCGGCCATTAATAGTTCAGGGCCTGCGCCGCACCGTTATTGATGGGCGCAATGTTCGTTTGGTAGTTATTGTTGTAGTCTGCCGCATCTTGAGACCCGGCCTTCATGACGTCCTGCTGCTGCTTCTGGGCCACAACCTGCTGCAAAGTAATCGCTTGCTGTAGCTGGTTGGCCTCCTGCTGCTGCCGGAGCTGGAGAAGCATCGCTTGATTGATGCGCTGCATGGTGGCCATGTCTGTTTGTTCGGCTGGATCAACCGAATGACTTGCGGCCTCCAGGTTCTCGATGTCTTGCTCGCGCTGCATCTCATTGGCTCGCATCGTCCCTAGAGTCTGCAGGTTGCTCTCAGTGATCGCATCGCTTAAGTCCGTGGTCGCGCCTTGCGCGGCAATCTGCTGTTGACCCGAAGTGCTGAGGGTAGCGTAGCCGGGAAGAATTCCGGTTCGCGGAACGCTGGCGAACTGGTAAGAATATTGCGCGTTCGTACCGGAGTTGGCCGTATCCATCACCGGTTGAGAATTGCCGTAGGTGTTGGCGGCTTGATCCAACAACGTCCAGTAGGTCGAAGGCGATAGGTAGGGCGCGTAAAGATTCTGCGGTGCAAGTGACATATGATACGCCAGGTTGTAGGCGGCGATGGCATTGTTCGCCAGCGTCACCGTGTTGGTGAAAATCTGCTGTCCCTGTGCGATCTGCTCGATAGCATGCGCGGATTGGGTGGGATCGAAGACGACGCCCCCGAACTGCGCCTGGGCCAAGCTGCCACCGGTCAAGAACGGGAGAGCTGCGATGCTCAAGAGGAAACTCTTCATGTTTGGGCTCCTTTACGGTTAAGGTTGCTGACGGTTTAGCCGCCACGTACTCTCGTGCGAATTTGCTAAGGGCGCCTTTTCGTCGATTCGATGGCATTCGCTTCCTTCTCAGCTTCTCGGCATACCTCGACCGAGGTACCTGATCTGAAACACTGCTGTACCACCTTGCAAACCGCGGCGCTGTCATCGGGAGCGCATCGCTCTTGTTGCTTGCACCCGCTGATAGTCACACTTGCGGCAACTGCGATCGCTACGGCCAAAATGGGATTGTGCATAAGAACCTCCCTAGAACGTTTGAGGAATATTGTGATTACTATAGGCCGGTAGCAGCATGTCCTGGGTGAAATACACCTTCACTCGATGCCCTTCCCGAATGGTTATGGTGGGCGGTATTTGCATGAAGCGGTTGAGGATTGTGGTAGCCGACTCCGATACGCTGGCGGACGCGCCGGTGGCGAATAACTGAGAACCGCTGCCGGTAAGGGTTGCGCCACCCTGTTCGATTTGCGCTGCCCCGGCGATGACCCCTAGGGCAATCGAAGTGCCAAAAATTTGCAAGTAATGGTTATTGACCTTGTCCTTAAGCCCCTCCTCGCCGATCTGGTCCAGGCCATGGAACTGATCGAGGTCAACGCTGTAGCCGTCTGGCATGATCATGCGATGGAACACGACCGCCATGCGGCGCTGCTGACCGAAGCCAACCGCGCCGATCTTCCTGGCTTCACCGAGTACGACAGTTCCGTCAGGAACGATAATGTGTTGATGGTCGTGGGAGTAGACCGGGTTTGAAACCAACACCTTCACTGGGCCGGCCGCATCGCCGTCCAGCCGATTCATGAGAACCGTGTCCAGTGTCGTGCCCTCGTACAACACATAGGGCTGCCCTACAGCCGCGTCTACGTTGACTTCAAGACCGCGTTTCGGCCCTTGCTCTTCCGTGGCTCGATCTCCGGCAGCACGGGGAGCAATCAAGCTGCTGTTAGGATCTACGACACCATTAACAGGCTGTTGCTGCAAGCTGGCCGCGGTGGTGCCTTCCTGTCCTGGCTGAGGATCGGACGGGCGAGAGTAGGCAATGTTCGACGCAAATCGGGCGTTGTAGGCTAACTCCCGATCCTTTGCGGCGAGCTGCTGCTCTTGCTGCTGCTCAGGGGTGAGTTGCTGCGCTTGTGGATTCTGCTGCTGCATTTCCGGGGTACAAACCTGTCCAGGCACACAGCCGAAGTAGCGACCTCCCGGCGCATAGTCAGGATTCGGGTATGCGGTCTGTGGCTGTTCCTTCTGCCGCTCAGCCTGAAGCTGGTTCTTCAGGTCTTGCACGTTGTTGTCAGTGTTGTCCTGAACCATCGGCTGTGGTGGCATACCCTTCGTCCCCTGAGTCTTCTTCCCCGTCGAGCTGAAGATGGCGGCGATGATAACAAGTAGGGCGGCGCCCAAGTACACGAGCGTCTTGAGATTCCTTTGCAGGACTCCTTTGGGCTCGGCCCCGGCGCGACGGAGTTCCGGTTCCGGGTCGGTGTTGGCAGTGAAATTGTCCCCAGCCATCGCGGTCATCCCTTCGTGGAGCGCGAGAATTCCATACGCTTCTTGCCCAATTCGACATATCCGTTGTCCATGACCTTCGGAATAACGTACGTGCCGTCGCGGAGGTCGTAGGTGATCAGGTTGGGCTTGCCGTCCCTGATCTCGTAGACGGAAAACTTCTCCTGCGCGTTGGTATGGATGTATGTAAATCTGTCGTCGTGGTAAATCGACTGGATATCGAATGGCGCTTCGTTCGCCTTGAATGTGTAGTCGAACTTCAGTTCCATCGGATAAGCGCTCTTGTACTCATCGATTGTCTTATTCACGCGAGACTGGAGCGTCGCAAGCTGCTCTTGCGACTGCGCCAGTTGTGCAGCAGGCACAAACTGCGGCGGTCCACTCGAAGCAACGATCGCGGAGCGGTCAGCGGGCTGGACAATCACCTTCAGGTCAGGCTCTCCAACAGATGCGGAAACATCCTGCAAGGTGAAGCTGTAGATGTTACCTTTGTCCGTGATGAGGTTGAGGTTAGAACTGATGCCTGTCTTGGCCGGGTGCACAAAGCAGAAACTTCCGACTACATCGACGATCCAGAAATCCTTATCACCGGTGGCCGCTTCCATGATCTTTTCGGTCGATGGCAGCTCGATCAGTGTCGTGTATTTCACCTTGGCGCGGATGGGAATAATGTCCTGCGAGTGGTATTGAACGGTGCGGGCCGATTCCTGGGCGGCGGCACCAATCGACAAGAGAACCAGGACGGCTCCGGTGGTGAAAATCAGACGGCGCATACGATGACTCCTCAGCGGTTGGGGGTGGAGTTCGAGTTAGCAACGGCCAGCTTTTGAGGCTGGAATGGGTGATCCTGAGCGAGATGGCGTAGACCATCCGCGATACCGAAACGCTTGAAATAGTCCCGCTTTTTGAGGTTGTCGCGCGGGTTGTTGGTCGCCATCCAGTGCGAGATGGAATCCACGTTCAACTGGACCTTCTTGGAGGTTTGCGCCTTGCGAATTAGCATCTGCCCTGGCGGCACGAGCCCGGCAATCAAATCCAGTTCGGTATCGTTCAGATGGAATGCCTCGCGGTATACGTTGCGGTCCATCTCCGGGTTGGCGAGGAAGATTTTGGTGGGGCAACTTTCGGATACGATTGGCAACAGTCCCGATTCCTCGAACTCCTTGAGAGATTGAGTAGCCAGGATCATGGCGCCGTTGTGTTTACGCCACGTTTTCTGAGCCTGTACGACGTAGTTGCGAATGGTCTCGTTTTTGATGAACAGCCACGCCTCGTCCAGCAGGAACATTTTGAATGTGGCCAGCTTGTTCGGATCGGCAATCTCCGCGGTGGCGCGGTGGAGCACGTAAAAGAGCAGCGGCTCTAAGACTTCTGGGGCATCGTCCCAGCCGTGAAAGTTGAAGGTCTGGAAGCGGGAGAAAGACAGCGTGTCCTCGACGTTATCGAAGAGAAAGCCGTACTGTCCGCCCCGAGTCCAACGATGTAGGCGCTCTTTCAGTTCACCGATGATGCTGCCGAAGTTGGAGACAGTACGTTGTTCAGGCTCCAGTACGTATATGCGCTCGATGGCATGCCACAGCTTGCGCTCTTCCTTGAAGTCCATGCGGTAACGCTGATCGGTGCCTTCAATGAGCACGCGCCAGAAGCTGAAGAGAAATTGGAAGTTGTCTTTGGTCGGCGGGAGCGAAAACGGATTGATAGTGAAATCTCGCGATTCCTGGCCTACATTCAAATAGGAACCGCCGAAAATGGACGTGAGCGACTGGAAGCTCCCGCCGATGTCGAAGATGAAGGTCAGCGGGTTGTACTTCTGCGCATTCTGCAACACGAAATTGCAGAAATAGCTTTTGCCACTGCCGGTCATGCCCAGAATCAATGTGTGCGGCACTTCCCCATTGTGCAGGTTGAGGAAGTACGGCGTAGCGTTGTCGGTTTCGAGCACCGCGAGGTATTCGGCATCCAGATGCGCGTTGTGTTTCTCCCCGGCCAGGATCGTAAAGAAGAAAGACAGGTCCGCGTAGTTGGTGTTCAACAAGTAGAGCTTGCGTAAGTTCTGTGCATAGTTGCCGGGTACCGTGGCAAAGTATGCGTTGAGCTGGTTGTACGTCTCGACGAATAGATTGCCATCGGCATTGCTAAACACTCCACTGAACTCACCCACGAGCTGGTCAAGCTCTCCTTTGGTGGGCGCATACATCACGATTGTGAGCGAAAAGTCACCCAACGATTGACCCTCGCCCAGAGCGCGCAGGCAGTCTCCGAGGTTTTCGATGTCGTCCTGTTTCGATTCGTCTACCAGCACGTCCCTGGGGTTGACCTTGGTGGTGTCATTGCCCATCTGCGAGATGAAACCAGTCTTGGTCATGTTGAAATGCCGGCGGCGTTTCGTTATCTCCTTGCGCGCTTTGTTCGTAGCAAGAGGCGTCCACTCCGTGACTACATAGAAGTTCCCCGGTATTTTCAACAGTTGATCAAGAACCAAGGGCCGTGTCTCTCCGATGACCTCTTTCATGGTCAGAACACGCACGTTGTGGTCCCCGACGCGCAGGTGATCGCGTTCTGCTTCGATGTTGGAATTGACCACCTGGTAGTCGAGAAATTGCGTGTTCTGCGGCCTCCCTGCGATCCGCCAGTCGTCGTAATTGAGCAAGCGGCGGAAGAATCGCAACTGCCCCTGGTCGTCGAGCACTTCAATGCGCATGAGATCGTTGAGCTGGCGCACGAAGGTGTTGACTCGCTGGTCCAACCGCCCAAAATCCCGGTCGATCTGCGAGCGCAGCAACACCTTCATCGAGTTATTGGTGAACTGAGCCTTGAGTTCTCCGATCCCGCCCGCCGGATCGCGGAAGAGCCGGGCGAGAGCGGCCCCCACGCCGGTCTTCGACCGCGACCCCTCCAACACGATGGCATAGAAGATTTCGATCTGGTACAGGTGATCCTTCTTAGCCTCAAAGAACTGCCGACGCTGCTCGATGGCAGCCTCCACAACCGGGTCATCGTAGTGGGCGAACGGTATGTCGGGGCGATTCGATTTGAAAAGATACTGATAGACGTGGAAGCCGGGGCCAAAGGCTTTGAGGGCCGCTTCGAGACGCTTGACCGCATACTCCTGGGCTGCACGGTCTAGGCTTTCGTAGTCTACTCCGGGCACGCTCAGAACCATGCCCACGTCTCCACTCTTGGTTAAGAAGGTGGTCTTGTTCCAGAAGCCATAGAGGTTGATGTGGTCATTGAGTGCAGCCGCCTCTTTCCACGGCTTGATGACTTTGTCGAGTCGTAGCATTCAGCGGACCTCCACATGCGGGACTTGCTGCTTGGCAGCGTCGTAGCGAAGTTTGTAGCGCTCGGATTTGGCGAGGATGCGGAGAAAGGCGGGGTCGCTATTTGTAACCCAGTGTCCGAAAGCATAGCCGCCGACAAAAACGGCCAGTCCAGCAAGGATGGAGTCGAAGAGATTGAAGGTGCCGACGGCGGCGACGCACACCAAGTAAAACAGTGTGCGCTCTACACCCAGATAAGTGAGGGGCTTATGCAGGCTCTTGAAAACGCGGTTAGATCGGGCTTTCTGTCGTTGTGCATCTGCCATAGGCCCCCCGGTTGGCGAACGGTGGAACGTAAACAACGACCTGGCCGGGCACGGCGATTAGACGCCCCAAAGCCAGGTGAGGACATTGACGGCGAGAACAGCGATGCCTGAACCTGCGGCAACGCCCGCGAGAGCCTTCTTTGCTCCCGGCTCGCCATGCGCAAAACCGTAGCCGCCAATCACAATTGCAATAAGACTTGCGACTTTAGCGACGGTTCCAGTAAAGAGGGTTTGTAGTGCGGTAAATCCGGTATCAAAGGGAGAGCCGGCCTGAGCTTGCGCGTTTATCGGGAGAAGGAGAAGAAAGAATCCAAAAGCTCCGAGATACCAGAGCACCTGCCGAACCCGTTGCATGTGAATTTCGGAAACGAAGAGTCTGAATCTTGCCTGCATTTGTCACCTCCAGCGACAGCGAGCAGTCGCGATATGCCAAGAGGCTAGACAGGCTTTTGCTATTCGTCTAATACTTCTTTGAGATAACCGATGATGCTTTTTAGCGATAGGATAGAGCACGTTCGCCGTTGTCTATTTCCGCGAGTGCGGGCCGTTCGGCAACGGGTCATCCAGTGCAAGGGAGGTTTGCGGACCGGGCTCATGAGGAACCGATGCTGGGGGCTTTCTTTGAGGCCGCGTATTCGCCAGGGGAAACCGCTTCTCAAGGTCTCGGAGTAACAGAGGCAACGCTAGCTGCTCACTATCGGACTTGTACGCAATAGCAGAATCAACGGTGAAACTTACCCCTTGGATCGGTCTCGTCGTAAGGCCATCTCTCAGAGGCTCATGTTCGCGAATGAGGGCGTAGCAGATCCGCTCCTTTACCATCCACTGCACGTGGTCCGCGTTGAAGGTAGGATTCGTCAATCGTAGGATGATTCCTTGCTCGTTCAATATCTCCAAAAGGCGAGCATAAGCGCGTGGATGCTGTCGTGGGTCACAGAAGATGCTGAGCTTTTCGTTCAATGCTGCCGGTGGAATCTGGGAAAGCTGGGCGAGAGGATCATCTTCCGGAATGCAGACGACAACCCTTTGATGCATGACAGGCTGCACTTTGATTCCTTCCCCGGATACAGGAAGAGTGACGAGAGCTGCGTCTAGCGTTCCCTGCGCGAGACGCCCGAATAGGTCTTCTGTATCGGCGCCTTCGGGCCGGATTTCGCCCTTGGGAAATAATTCGTGGTATGCGTGACAAACCGTGTCCACAACTTGCTCTTCGACAAGAGGAGAAAAGCCCAGTCGAAACGGCAGTAGGGTGCTTTGGTGAATTGCCCGCACCGCCTCGATGATTTCCGTTCGAGTTTGTAGGAGTTGACGCGCAAACATCAGAAGAGCTTCTCCTGCAGGTGTCAGACTGGCTCCGGTACCACCGCGGACTCGCTCGAAAATTTGTATGCTATAGATGTCCTCGATGTCGGCGATCTGCCGGCTGAGAGCTGACTGAGCCACAGGCACGCTATGAGCTGCTGCCGTGAACGTGCGCTGTTCGGCGATTGCAACGATATACCTGAGGTGGCGGAACTCCAAGTGGTCATAGATACTCATGCAGCCCCTTCCGAAACTCGGCGGCGCGGGCGGGCGGTCTGCTGGTGAACGCATCTAGGAGCAAATAAATGCTCCTAGATGATTTTTGACCACGTTGTTAAATTAATCAATCACCCATTGTGGCGATTGGCACAGATAAGTAACCATGCAAGAATCGTGTGGTCATCCCCTCGTAGCATGCTTATCTCTTTAAGGCATATTTCCTAATCTCTATTAAGTATTGGACACGCCGGTCTATCTGGAGCGAAGCTGGTCCGTAGGGGTCTACAGATACACTTCATCGCAAGCCGTGAAGGGAGCAACGGCGTGAACCTAGTAGAGCAATTGGAAACGCGGACCGGAGCCATGAAAGTCTCTGAGTTGTCCGAACTCCTCGGAGTGGATGATAAGCATGTTTATCGCATGGCCGCACGGGGTCGGCTGCCGAGCTTTCATGTGGGCGGTGCCGTCCGTTTCGACCCTCACGAAGTTGCGAACTGGCTCCGCTCGAAATATGGAACAGACACTGGCGTCCGGAAGAGGGCGCCACGCGGCGCTTCGTCGGCGCGGGGCGAAACCTCGTCTGCCGCATGAGTGTCAATCTAAAGATGGAGGGGATGATCCTTCAAACAGCAGTCGGATGAAGGGCGGTGAGTCCTGCAAAACGGCTGAAGTCGGACCCGTTGAACGTAAGGATGTAAGTGACCCCATGGGTGTACATTGACGCTGCCAGTCGAGCATCGTGCACCTGGACACCGGACACTGCGAATTCCACCACGATTCTCCGCCATTCCCGATATACCGCTGGGCTGTCAGGCAGCAACTCCATTCCGGCCTCAATGAGAGCAACCTCGCTGTCCGCATCTTGGACGCTAAGACCAAACCCGTTCCGTGACTGAGGACGGGTCATCGTATTCCAAAGTTCGGCGATGTTTTGGTGGGTGTA
>Ga0302325_10017758_pt1 | contig 15017 bp, 14 predicted proteins | sample Palsa_T0_2_FD_201948 | JGI IMG/M metagenome (GOLD analysis project Ga0302325, IMG submission 201948) | Peat permafrost microbial communities from Stordalen Mire near Abisko, Sweden - Palsa_T0_2 | ecosystem: Environmental > Terrestrial > Soil > Palsa > Peat permafrost | place: Sweden: Abisko... | reverse complement strand
GGCGTGCGCTGCGACGAGGTGCGCACGGTCGATCGCACGATCCCTCCGGGACTGTGGCCCGACATGCGCGAGCACGGCTACGACAAAGACGACTTCCCCGAGATCTACCGTTCCCTCGTCGGGCCCGCGGACATCCTCCTCTTGGCCGGCCCGATCTGGCTCGGCGATCAGAGTTCACAGACGCGCGTGATCATCGAGCGGCTTTACGCCTACTCAAGCGAAATCAACGAGCACGGCCAGTGGTCCTACTACGGCAAGGTCGGCGCGGTCCTCACCACTGGCAACGAGGACGGCGGCAAGCACGTCGGCGCCCAGGTCCTCTACGCGCTTCAACACATCGGCCTGACGATCCCCCCACAGGCAGACAGCTACTGGACCGGTGAGGCAGGCCCAGGACCGTCCTACCTCGACGAAGAAAGCGGCGGACAACAGAACGCCTGGACCACGCAGAACACGGTCTTCATGACCTGGAACATGCTGCACCTGGCACGCATGCTCAAGGACCACGGCGGGATCCCCGCCTACGGCAACTCCACGCACGACTGGAACCTCGAGCAGCCGGAACACCCGAACCCTGAATACCGCTGAAACCGGCTCGTACGGGGTCGGGATCCTCGACGGTCGGCAAAGCCGCAGCGCTCAGCCTCGCCCACCGCTGCACCGACCAGCGCGTCAACCCGACGCAGAGACCCTCGATCCCACGAAATGCAGCCGCGCCCGCCGCCGCGACCACCTAGCCGGATCGTCCGCTAGTGCCGCTCCACTACCTCGAGCGCCAGAGCCGCCGCAGATCAGACAATCGCCCGTGCGCGTGAGCTTCCGCCCTCTCCGCTGGACTACCGCTGGACTGACGACCCAAATCAGACGGTTTTGAGCGGTTTCAGGCGGAGTTTTCGCGTCCCGCAAAACGCCAGCAAAACCGGCGTGTTTGCTGGGAAATAGCCTTCTTCCTGAAGCGGGGGACCCAGGAATCGAACCTGGCGTTGCGGTTTTGGAGACCACCGTGTTACCGATACACCAGTCCCCCACGCGGGTGCGCTCGGAGTCGCGCGGACAGCGGAGTGTAAAGGCGCGAGGCAGGCCCGGGAAGGTTTAGAGAGCGCTCGCCGGGCTCAGCATCGCCGGAAGCGACAGTCGACGCAAGGCCTGTGCGGCGGTCTGTCGGGCGGTCTCAATGACCCGCTCCGAGCGATCGCGCGCCATCGGGTTCGAGCCCATCGCCTCGAGGTCCTCGATCTCGGGCTCGAGTATGACGAGTGGGGTCCCGCGCTCCTCGAGCGAGCGCGCCTCGGCCGTGAGCGCGGCGGCCGCCCGCCGGCGGCGTGCAGCGGCGATCCGCTCGAGCACCGTCGCGACGCTGGTCGTCGCGCGTGAGGACATCGGACTGAGGCAGATCACGAGGTCGAGCTCCTCGGTTGCGATCAGGTCGAGGTTGGAATGCGAGTGGATGCCGCCATCGATGTAGCTGCGCTCGCCAATCCGGACCGGCCGGAAGAACGCGGGAATCGCGCACGAGGCGGCAACCGCTGCGCCGACGCTTGACTGCGGCGCCCAAGACGAACCGAACGTCACGCGCTGCCCGCTGCGGTAGTCGCAGGCGACGACGCGCAGACTGGGAGCGACCGGCCAGCTCGCGCCGACGACGCGCTCGACCAGCCGGTGGATCGGTTCGGTGTTGATCGCGCCGCGCGGCAGCAGTCCCATCACGAGCGCGCCCAGGCTGCGGTCGCGCTGTTGGCGAAGCATCGCGGCAGCCATACGCGCCGAGCCGAAGCCGACAGGCGGCGGCCACAGCGACACGCGATAGGGTCCGGCCGCGTCACCGACAATGCTGCTCGCCGTGCCGGAGGCGTAGCGAGACATCTCCTGCGGCGAAACGCCGGCGGCAGCGAGCGCGCCGACGAGGGCCCCGGCGGAGGTCCCGAGCACGCGCGCCGCGTGGTCGGCGCGGAAGCCGACCTCGTCCTCGAGCGCTTGCAGGGCGCCGACCATCCAGGATGCGCCCACTACGCCGCCACCGCCTAGGACGAGCCCGACACGCATACAGAGACCCCGCTGTTGTCGACGCGGCGGACCAGCCGCCGCCTTGACCGAATGAGAAGCCTAACGCGCCGCCGGTAATAGCTCAAAGCTGCCGTCGTCATGGACAATGAGCCCGCCGCGCGTCAGCCAAGCAGGGGCGCCGCTCGGGCCGCTCAGGAGCGCCGCTTTGGCTCTCCACTCGGCCTCGACACCGCTCGGGGCGATCGCGCTCGTTTGGACGATGCCTGTGTAGGCCGGACGGCCGCTCGCCGGATCGAGCAGGTGGTGCGCGGGCCGTCCGTCGCCGTCGAGCCAGCTGCGCTTGCCGACGCCGCTCGTCGCGACCGCACCGCCGTTGAGCGAGAAGACGTGGAGGATCGCGTCGGCGAAGGGACTCGCGACCTGAACCGGGCGCTTGAGCCCGGCGCGTCCACCGAGCCGCACGTCCCCGGCGCAGTCGATCGCGTAGCTCGAATGGCCGTCGAGGATGCTCGCGAGGATGTCGCAGAAAAGCCCCTTGGCGATCCCGCCGCTGTCGAGGCTCACCCCAGGCGGGCGCGTAACGGTCCCGCGGCCGCGATCCACGCTGACGGCTCGCCACCGGGCTGCCTGGCTCGGTCCGGCCGCTGCCCGCTGCGGCGCGAGCTCCAGTGCGCGCACGAGCGGCACCGGCTCGCTGTCGAAATGCGTGGCATAGCCCGCCGCCTCGAGCTCGCCGACCAGCGTCGCGTCGACGAGTCCTCCGGTCGCCGCTGCGGCCGCGGCCAGAGCCTCGACGAAGCGGGCCATCACCGGGCTGACAGGCACCGTCTCGCGCTGGTCGGCGTTGAGTCGCGACAGCTCGCTGTCGGGTTCAAAGCGCGAGAACTGCTGGTGCCACTCGAGCATCCGGCGCTTGACCGCCGCGACGGCCTCGCCGGCGGAGCCGGCCGGACCATTGCCCATCACGACCACCGTGACTTCGCCGCCAAAGCACGCGAAGCTCTCGATTACCTCGGCGGCTGGCACGATCAGACATCATCGCGACTGGCCGCAGCGGTCGGCCGACGCCGCGGGATGGCGGCGCGACGCAGCAACGTCGGGCAGCACTCCCAGCCGTGATTGCTGCCGCGCGTCTGCCGCGGCGCGTCGCCGCCGGTGTGGTTACATGGCCGCCTTGAGCCGAGTCGCTGAGATTCGCCGGTCCGCCTTGCGCATGACGGGCGACGGCGAGGCGCCGCCCGACCATGCTCGGCTTCCCGCGTGGTGGCCCCTCGCCGCGCTGACGGTGCTGGCTGCGGCGCTTCGATTCTCGACGCTCGACCTCCAGAGCTTCTGGTACGACGAGGCCTTCACCCCGGTTCACGTGCTCCATCCGAGCCTCGCCGCGACGCTCCATGGGGTCGTCAGGACCGAGAACACGCCACCCCTCTGGTACGTCGTGATCTGGGCCTGGTCGCGCATCTTCGGCGTCGGGATGATCGCCCTGCGCTTCCCCTCAGCCGTCGCGGGAGTGCTGACGGTGCCGGTCGCCTGGGCGATCGGCCGCGAGCTCGGCGGGGCCGAGAAGGGTGGCCGGCGCGCCGCGATCGTCTGCGCCGGTCTGGTGGCGGTAAACCCGCTGTTCGTCTGGTACTCGCAGGAGGCCCGGGCTTACGGGCTCTACGTGCTGCTCTCGGCGGTCGCGATGCTCTGCTTCCTGCGCGCGGAGCGTGAGCCGACGCCGCGGCGGCTCGTCGCCTTCGCGGTGAGCGCGTCGCTCGCGCTGCTGAGCTTCTACTTCGAGGCGTTCCTGCTGATCCCGATGGCGCTGTGGCTGCTACGCGACCGATCTCGCCGGCGCGCGGCGCTGCCCGCGGTCGCCGTCCCGACCCTCCTCGGCCTGGCGCTGGTCCCGCTGATCCTCGCGCAGGGCGGCCACGGGACGCAATGGATCTCGCGCTGGGCGCTTTCGAGCCGCATCTCGACGATCCCCCAGTACTACCTCACCGGCTACTCGGGCGCGCCGCTCGGGCACGGCATCGAGCTGGCGATCGCGCTGCTGATCCTCGCCGGTATCGCTCTCGGTCTATGGCGTGGCCTTGCGAGCGACGCTCGTCGCGGCGTGTTGTTGGCGCTCGTAATCGTCGCCTGCGGTGTCCTGATCCCGCTCGCGATGGCACTCGGCGGCGCCGACTACCTCGCGCCACGCAACGTCGTTGCGGCGATGATCCCGCTCACCGCTCTGATCGCCGTGTGCGTCGCGGCACCCGGCACTGGTCGCAGCGGCATCGTGCTGGCAGCCTTGATCGCGCTCGCGTTCCTCGCGGTGACGATCGACGTGAACTTCAACATCCGCCTGCAGCGAAGCGACTGGCGCGGTGTCGTCGCCGCGATCCGCGTCAAACTCGCGGGGCCGCGCGTGATCACGCTCGAGGAGCTCGGCTCAGCGCCGCTCGAGTACTACCTACCGCCGCTCCACAACATGCCGGCCGGGACCACCACCAGCGTCCGCGAGATCGACGAGATCGGCTTCTTCCCGCTGCGCCCTGGCGCCAGCGTGCCGCCGACCCCGGGCTTCCGCCTCGCGGCGAGCCTCGACGTCCACGACCTGATCGTCTACCGCTTCGTCTCGACGGCGCCACGCGCGGTCTCCGAGCAAACGCTGATCAGCCACGTGATCACGCTCGACCAGCACGCCGAGGTCCTGCTACCTGGGAGTGGCACGCAGAACGTCAGCGCGCCGTAGCTGCTCGCGCGCGCTCAGCAGTCGCCGAGCGCCGCCAGCGCTCGGCAGACCTCGGCCGTCCGCGTCTCGTGCAGACGTCCAAGGCGCGTCGCAAGCAGTTTCTGGTTTACCGGCTGGAGGTTGTCGAACGACGCCGCACACTCGACCGGGAGACCCTCCTCCTCGCCGAGCGCGATCTCGGTCGGTATCCCGCGGACAGTTCGTGTCACTGGAGCCACGACGAGGCGCTTGAGTACCGGACAGGCGTCACTGCGTGTGACGATCAGCACCGGTCGGCGTTTGTCCTCCGCCTCGGCCCACCACACATCGCCCTGCCGGGGCCCGCTCACCACGGCTCCTCAGCGGTCATCGCGACGGTCGCGGCGTCGGACCATTCAAGGTCGTCGCCACTCTGGGGCAGGCGCTCGTAGCCGGCGACGATCGCGCGGCCGACGGCCGCCCGGCGCTCGCGCTCCAACACCGCGTCAAGGCCGGCGCGCACAACATCTGAGCGAGAGTCGAACAGTCCGCGGCTCACCAGGAGGTCAACCGCCGAAGCCATCTCATCGGGGACGCGCACCACCAGCTGCATATACACCTAGAGTATAGCGAAGCGCATTGCGTTTCGCATTACAAACGCCCACCGGGCCGAAGTTCGAAGGCCCTCGTGGCGCTCGCGGCGAGCAGATAGAGCGACTGCGACCGAGCATCGGTGGCAAGCCATGCGGCGAGAGCTTCAGCGGCCGCCGCGCGCTCATGCTCGGCGAGCATGCCGTCCGCAACGATCTGGTGACCGCGGGTCGCGATCACGCCCGGCCAAAGCGCCATCCGCCGGTCGAAGTCCGCGTCCCCCCGGCTGGTCAGCTCGATCTCGTCGGTCACCTCGACGTCACGTAGGCCGACCTCGCGCAGCATCTCAGCGAGATGGTCAGCGAGCACGTTGTCCATCCCGGCGTCCGCGCGCCAGCGCAGAAACGCCTCGTAGAACGAAGTGAACTCTGGCGGTGGATCCGGCTCCCAATGGGACTTCGTGTGACTGTAATCGAGCACGACGATCGTGCCCCCGGGCTTGACGGCGGCGACCATGCTCGCGAGCGCCGCCGGCGGGTCGGCGAGCCACTGCAGCACGCGCGCCGCCGTGACGAGGTCGAACTCTTCGCGGTAGCCGAGCCGGAAGACATCCGCCGCCTCGAATGACAGATTCGCGTGGTCGGAGTGGCTCGCAACGGCGTGCGCCAGAAGCGCCTCGCTGACATCGACGCCAACCACGGATCCCGCCCGTCCAACGACCTCGGCAATCCCTCGCGTGATCGCACCCGAGCCACACCCGACGTCCAGCACCGACATCCCCGGGGCGAGCAGCTCGGCGAGCCTGCGATGGTCCGAGAACAGTGATCGCGAGTCGAGAAACCGCTCGGTTCCCCGTGGCATGACGGCCCGATGAAACGCGACGTCGTCAGCCATCAGCGGACGATCGTCCGCCGGTGCCGGCAAGCGCTCAAGCGCTCACTTCCAGATCATCCGCCACACGCCGGCGCGGGCGAGCGTCCGACCGAGCGCAACGTTCTTCGCCCGACGCGCGATGCGGCGCGGGTTCCCGGATGCGAGCGAATCCAGATCTGTGGAGAGCCGGGCCGCTTGGTAGAGAGCGCTTGACAGGGAGCGTCGTCGCCTAGCCATGACTTGTCCTTTCGTCGCCTTTGCGGAGCCTAGCGCCGTTGCTCTGGCGGCCACGCGCCGAGCGGTCGGCCCACTTCCCACTCATGGCCTGACGGATCGACGAGCCTGCCCAGAAGCCATCCGTGTTCGCGCCCGACCGGGCTCATCTGCGTGGCGCCCGCGGCCACCGCGGTGACCATCAGGGACTCCGGGTCATCGACGACCAGCAGCATTCGTCCCGTCGCTCCACCGATCGCTCGGGGGCTGAACCGGCCGATCTCCGCCGATGCGCTCGAAACCCAAAACCGCGCGCCAGCGACGGACAGCTGAGCGACGATGTCGTCATCCCCCGGCCCGTCGACTCGATGCTCAACCACCGCGCCGAAGGCGCGCTCATAAAACTCGACCGCGGCAGGTCCATCATGCACCCACAACTCCGGCTGGATGTCGACGCGTATCTCGCTCAGACGCACAGTATGGGCAACGTGAGCTTAGTGTGAAACCCGGACTCCACTCTCGGAAGCGGCGTGTCTAAGCTGCTTGTGATGGCCTACACCGATGCCGAGGCGAGGCAGCAAGTGCTTGACGCCGTCGCGTCGGCCACGGACGAGATCGGTGGCGCGCTCGCGGATCTCGGTGAGGCCTATGAGCAACTCGATACCCATGCCGCGGAGCGCCTCGAGGACGAGCTGTTCCGACCGCTCCAAACAGCCTACGGGCAGGCGCAGCGGCTACACGCCGAGTTTGCCGGGCGGCACGGTCTTCCGACCCACACGTTCGAGGCGGCGCATGCGCAGGTCCGCGAACACGACGCGAAGGGCATCATGAACAGGGCGGCGGCGGCTGTCGAGCACGCGGACTCCACGCTCGCCGCGCTGCAGGATTCGATGCTCCCGGTCGAGGTCGGCGATCCGCCGCTGCGTGCCGGGCTTGCGCAGGTCCGAGTACTGCTCGGCGATACCCGTCGGCGGACTCGCGAGATCATCCGAACGCTGGGCCGCTAACCCGAACTCGACGGCGCTCGAGGGAGGATGTAGCGCTCGACGGCGTTTGCAAATCCTTCTTCGGCGTTCGACGTCGTCACGAAGCTTGCGGCGCGCTTGACGTCGCTGCCGGCGTTGCCCATTGCGATGCTCAGGCCGGACTTGGCGAACATCAGCATGTCGTTGGGCCCATCCCCGATCGTCGCGATCTCCGCTGGTTTGATCGCGTACCTGGCTGCCAGGTCGAGCAGCACCGCGCCCTTGTTGGCCTTCGGGTGGGTCACGTCCAGGTAGTAGGGCTGTGAGCTCGCCACCGAGAGGTGATCCCCGAAGCGCTCGTGCGCAGCGCTGGTTGCCGCGGCGATCGCGCGCGAGTCGTCACTCACGCCAACTAGCTTCGCGACCCCGTCAGTCAGCTTGTCGTAGTTCTCGACGACGGTGGGCGCGAACGCCACAGTGCGAGCCTCCCGGTCGACGTGCGGCGCAGCCAGACTCCGCACGTACCAGTCGTTCCCGCGATAGAGCCACGCGTCGAGGCCGTGGGACTCGAGCAACTCGATGACGGGCAGCACACTGCGCCGTCGGATCTCGTGCTGTTCGAGCACCACCAGATGGCGGTCGACCAACAGACCACCGTTGAAAGCGGCGAGCGGCAGCTCGAGCGCCAGCGGCTCGATCAGCATCGCCATGCCTCTCGGGGGACGGCCGCTCGTAACGGCAAAGAGCACGCCCTCGACCTTGAGCTCACGAACCGCCGCGATGGCCCGCGCGGTCAGGACCTTCCCCGGAGTCACCAGCGTCCCATCGACGTCGGCGAGCAGGAGCCTGACAGTTGGGCCCGAGACGTCGCTCATCGAACCTCGCTCCGTGAGCCACCGTCGCCCACCCCATAAAGGGCGCGACTCGCTACCCGGCGTGCAGTCAACACTCCGACAGACCGATCGAATCCTCGCGCATCGCGCTGGCGTAAAGGCGACCGTTCCATCGCGCAACCGTAAGGCATGCCAGCCCCGACCCAAGTCGCGCCCTCCGGCGTGTCTTGCGGGGCGGGACGAGACCGCGTTTCTCGTAGTAGCGGATCCTCGGCTGTGGGCGCGAGGCTTTCAGACCGCTGAAGCGGCTGGGCTCGATGGTAGGTGCGGCGCCTCGTCGGTGTCGTTTGCGGTGGGTGAGGGTTGGCTGGGTTGGTGGGTGTGCTGTGGGATGCACCGCTGCAAAGCGTTGATGAGGTCCTCGTGGCGTACGGGTTTGGTGATGTAGTCGTCCATGCCGGCGTTGATGCATCGCTCGCGATCACCGTCCATTGCGTGGGCGGTCATGGCGATCACTGGTGTGTGTCGGGCGTCCTGCTCGGTGCGTCGTAGCTCGGCGGTCGTGTCATAGCCGTCGAGGTTGGGCATCTGGCAGTCCATCAGCACCGCGTCGTAGTGTCGAGTGGCGAGGGCTTTGAGAGCTTCGCGGCCGTCTGCGACGACTGCGACGCGACAGCCGCAGCGCTCGAGCAGACGAGTAGCCACAATCTGGTTGACGGGGCTGTCCTCCGCGACCAGGACAAGCGGAGGGGTTGGCCACGCGGGTGCTGGCGTGCTGCTCGTTCCAGGGCTCGGCGCGGCGAGCGCGTTTAGAGCGCCTGGGGCTTCCAGGTGTACTGCGAACCGAAACGTGCTGCCGTGTCCGGGTGTGCTGTCGGCCGTGATCGTGCCGCCCATCAGTTCGATGATTTCGCGGGCGATCGCGAGACCGAGTCCGGTGCCGCCGTAGAGTCGTGTTGTTGACACGTCGGCTTGGGTGAACGGCTCGAACATGCGCTCGAGGGTGTCCGGGTCAATGCCGATGCCGGTGTCGGCGACTGTCACACGCACTTCGGTCCTGTGGCGTAGGGCGGGTGTGGCGCTGACGTGGACGGCGATCGTGCCGACCGACGTGAACTTGACTGCGTTGGCGAGCAGGTTCGCGAGGACCTGATGTATCCGTCGTCCGTCGCCTCGCACGTGTGTTGGTACATCGCTGTCGATCTGCAGATCGAGGCGCAGGCCTTTTGCTCTTGCGAGCGCGCCTGCGGCTGAACAGGTTTCCCTGATCGTTTCGGGAAGGTCGAAGTCGGTGATGTCGAGGGCGAGGTGGCCGGTCTCGATCTTCGAGATGTCGAGAATGTCGTTGATGATCGCGAGCATGTGCTCGCTGGACTGCTCGATCTGCGCAGCGTAGACGCGCTGCTCGTTGTCGAGCTTGGTCTGCATTAGCAGTCCGGTCATCCCGATCACGCCGTTCATCGGGGTGCGGACCTCGTGGCTCACGTTGGCCAGGAACGCTGACTTCAGGTTCGACGCCTCAACCACCTGATCGTGTGCGAGCGCGGCCTCGGCGGCGATCCTGTTGCGCTCGGTGACGTCGTTGTAGAGCGCGATCGCGCATTCGCGCTGGTCGATAGTCACGTTGTTGCTGGTGACGTCGACGTCGATGATCGTTCCGTCCTTGCGCTGATGGCGGCTTGGCTCGCCGGCCTGTGCGGCAGGTCCAGTCCCTTGTCGGCTTGGATGGCTCACAAGATCGGCGAGCGGCGAGGCGACTGGCTCGGGCGCCTGGAGGTCCATGGTCGTCATCGCGTGAAGCTCGTCAAGCGAATAGCCGTAGCCGGCGACCATCGCTTTGCTGGCGGCGACGATCTGCAACGTCTGGCGGTCATAGGTCACCATTGGCAGTGGGTTTTGCTCGAACAGCAGCCGGTAGCGCTCCTCGCTCGAGCGCAGCTGCGCGCGGGCGAGCCGCAGAGCAGGCCGAAACGCCAACCGCACGCCTGCTAGCGCCAGTGTGATCGCGGCCAGTACGACCGCAAGTGATCCAACGTGGTACCAGTTGTCGAGAATCAGGATGCCAAGGCTCGAAGTGGCGATCACCCCAGGTAAGGCGAATCCTGAGATACGTCGCAGCGCCAATCGATCGGATCCCCGCTCGGCCACCCACATCGACAGCGCGAACATCAGGATCGCGAATGGCCATGCGACGGCGTTGAGAACGTTGCTGAATTGCGACGCGCCGCTGTCCGGCTGCACGAAGTTGATCGTGTCCCCGGCGGCCGTGACCACGAACCCGATTGCAATCAGCACAAGCGTCGCCCGCCTTGGGCTCGCTACGAACACGGTGCTGCCGGCGACGATCCCCAACAACAGCAGGTCTGAGACCGGAATCCCCAGGTTGGTGGCGACGGCAAGCGAAGCGCCGCCAGCCAGATTCTCTATGCCGCGGAACGCGAACAGCGAACACACCGCGGCCATTCCGAGACCCGCGATGGCGCCGTCCAGCCAGTTCACCGCATCTCCGCGTGTGATCTCCCTGTGCACAAACATGACCGCGGCGATCAGTGCGAGCGGGAAGAAGCCAAAGTAGAACGCGTCCGCGAGGGACGGTGTTGGCGGTGTCGCACCTCCGAGTGATTCGAGTGTGAACAGCACGTCGCCGACCGTCCACGACACACAGGCGCCGCCCATCACGAAAGCCACCCACCGGTGCCGGTGGTGACGGAGCCCACTCGCTACGCAAAGCGCACAGGCAGCGAACTGAAAACCGATTACAAGCCAGCCGTCCAGCAACGGCGAAAACTGCCACCTGCTACGAACGACCATGACGCCCAGATAGGCCACGAGCAGGACGCCCAACAGCGCAAAAGCGGTCCAGACCGCCTTCCCCACGCGATCGCCAGACGGCGCGCTTGCAGCTACCTGGAGGCGCCCATTCACCAAACGTGGGGCCGACGGTGCAGCCATGCCACTGTAACGGCGTATTCACGCTCTACCTTGAGCCACTACAAACACGTGGCCGGCGCGAAATCGCGCCCGCAGATCGCGCGCGCGACGCCGTGTCGGCGAGAATTACGCGCTGCCGCGCGGTGCGACGCACGCCCTAGTCAGCCGAGCGTCGCACTTAGCGCGTGTTCGGCTGGTTAGTGCAGCAGGCGCAGGGTGTTGAAGCCGTCGTCGACGTACAGCAGGCCTTTTCCGCCCGGGGCGACGGCGAGGCCGAACAGCGAGCCGGCACCGGTTTTTGCGTCGCCGGCCGCGGTGGCAATCTGGTGTCCCGCGGGCGTCGTCTCGACGATGTTCCCGTCGCCCGCGTTGGTTGTCAGGATGTCTCCGTTCGGCGCGAGGATCAGGCCGAGCGGCTGGCTGAGATGTCCGCCGGAGGTGAGTGTGATGTTCTTGTCCGCGAGCGCCGTCGTGCGTGTCATCGCATTGGGGATCGCGATGATTCGGCTTTCGAGCGTGTCCGAGACGTAGAGCGTCCCGTCCTTGGCCAGCGCGACGCCGGTCGGTCCGATGGCGAGCGCTGCTTTGTCATCGCGCCACGGGATCTGGTTCGCGATGACCTGCTCGCTTTGGACTTTCGGTGCGTGCCCTGTGGCCGTGTTGAGGCGGATCCGTACGACGGTCGAGTTGTTGATCGTGACCACGCCCTCTGCGGCGCCGCCGTTAAGCACGTTGCTGACGAACAGCGTCGTCGTCGAGTCGTGCGTCACCGACGTCATGTCCCACGGCCCCTGGATGTTGTTGCCGGCGATCGTCTCGACCGGCTGGCCGTGGCTGTTGAGAACGATCAGGCAGCCGTACTGCGCTGTCGCTGACATCCCGTTGGTGGTCGGCAGACTCCCGACCACTACGTACCCGCCGGGCAAAATGCTCAGCGCCGTCGTCAAGCCGACTCCGCCCGGACAAGCACCGGGGAGCTTCTTCGCGTTGATCGTCGCGAACAGCGACAGCTTCCCACTGGGGGTGAGCTCGACGATCGTTGTGCCGGTCCCCTGGTTGTTTGACTTCGCGTTGAAATTGCTGACGAGGAAATCACCGCTGGTGAGCGTGCCGACGCTCGTCGGCACGACGGCGAGTCCATAGGGGTTGACGTCGCCGCTTGGCGGGACGGTTGAGCCGATCGTGGTGATCGTGTGCAGCGGGGAGAGGAACGCGGTCGGCGTTGAGCTCGCATATGCGGCGCGCGTTGACGCAGCGGCGCTGCCGCTTGCCGCGGCGAGCGCCGCAACGGCGAGACCGGCGCCCGCGAGCGCGAGGAATGACGGCTTGGACACTGGAAAGTCTCCTGTCGATCGGGGGCAGTGGTATTCCAGACCTGAAGACGCCGCGCCCAATGCAATCCTTCCCAACCCGTAGCCGCTGCTCACACTCCCGGCCTCCAGCTGTGGGCATGCACAACCGGTCGCAGCGGAGGACCATCGCGCGACGGTCTTCAACGTCTAGCCGCTGGAGAATGACCGTGACGTTAAAAGCGGTGAGCGCTGCGGTCGGATGGTGCTCCTCCCGCAGCTGCCCGCGCCGCCGAGCGTCAGCCGCCGTAGCCCCCCGAGCCCGACGAACTTGACGGTGTCGACTTGGTGATCTTGCCGCCGTTCGGGCTCACGACGTAGAAGCCGTTCTGACCCTCGCCGCTCGTCTCACCGCTCCTGGTGTCGGAGGCGAAGGTGTAGAGCGGATGGCCCTTGTAGGTGACCTGTTTGATACCGCCCGCGATCTTGGTCGTGCCGAGATCGGCGGCCTTCGCGCTACCTGAAGCCTTCGGTGTTCCGCTCGCCTTCAGCGGCGGCCAGATCGCAAGGCAGCCGCCGGTGCAGGCGGGATGCCCTTGCTTGTCAGCCGAGTCGAGATACAGCGAACGGCCGGAGCTCGTCACAAGGATCGTCCCGAGCGAGGTCTTCTTCGTCGTGACGACCGTCACGGAGCTCGCGTGAGCGGACTTTCCCAAGGCTGAGCTCGCCAGCGCAAGCGCCCCAAGTGCTACTGAGACAAGCAGGACTCTGCGTATTTTCATCGGCTTCTCCAAATATCGATGTTGGTGAGTTAATCCGTAAGACGCCGCGCCCGCTCACTTCCTTCCCGACAGCATGCGACTGTCGAGCTGCGACACCGGCCCTGTTGGAGGTTCTAGTCGTCGTCGCGGAACGTTCCGCGGAGTCTCGGCTAATGCGATGAGACTTCCGAGGCGCAGACGTTCCTCCGCCCCGAGCGATCCGGACGTCATCGCCTCGGCGATCGGTGAGCGGCGGAGTGCCAGCGCCGTAGTGCCGTCACGCCGCTTGGGCAGTCGTCGACTGCGCGCGCAGTACCGTCTGGGTGATGAACGCCCAAGCTGTCGATGATGTTCGCGACGTGGCGAACACGGGCGTAATCCCGACCTTCCCGGGCACTCAGGCACCTGGGGACATAAACCTGGGACATGGCCCCTTTTTGGCCTTCGCTGCCAGCCCAAAGCCATCTCGAGAAAGCGCTAATTTGCAGCTGTTACTGGCCGATGCGGGCGGAGGGACTTGAACCCCCAAGGGCTTTCGCCCACCGGCTCCTAAGGCCGGCGTGTCTACCAATTCCACCACGCCCGCTGGTGTGGAGGTGGCCAGCGCCGGATACTACGATCTCGCGAGCGCCCGCCCGGGTGCCCAAATTGGTAAAGGGAGCGGTCTCAAGAACCGCCGCTGGAAACAGCTTGTGGGTTCGAGTCCCACCCCGGGTATTCGTTCGTTGCCATTTAGACAGCGATTTGCCTGCTAAGAGCTGATTTGGTTGCGTGGCTGCTTTCGCGGCTCGCATGCTTGACCATGCTTGGCCAAGCAGGTACGGTCCTGACATGCGAGTAAACGTCGGTCAGGCCAAGACAGACCTTTCGAAGCTGCTCGCCCGCGTAGAGGCTGGCGAGGACATCGAGATCGCGCGCGACGGTGTTCCTGTCGCGCGATTGGTCCGGATCGTGCCATCACCAGGACCGGGCGCCCGCTTCCTCCAAGCGCGCGGCTCATTGAAAGGACAAATCTCGATCGGCGAGGACTTCGAGTTCACGGACAAGGAACTCGACGAGCTCTTCTTTGACGCTTCTGCGTGAGGTTGCTGCTCGACACGCACGTCGTGCTCTGGGAGCTCGGAGGCACACGCACCGTTGGGCCACTGGCGCGTGAAGCGATCGAGCAGGCGGAGGAGCTGACGTTCAGCGTCGTGTCGTTCGCTGAGATCGGCGTCAAAGCGTCGATCGGCAAGCTCACGATTCCTGCAGACATGTACACCGACGTCTTGCGCACCGGCCTGCGAATCCTTGGACTCGCCCCAGACGCCGCGCTTGCGGTCGCTGAGCTCCCGCTGCACCACCGGGATCCGTTCGACCGACTCCTCATCGCACAGGCCCGCTCCGAGAGCCTGACGATCCTCACCGCCGACCGGCGCTTCAGCGACTACGACGTCCCCACGCTCGATGCCAACACCTGATCCCGACAGCGGCACAGGAAGCGCCGCATAACCGGGCTTCGCCGCCGCAGCTGCGCGAGCGCCCTTATGCTCGATGCCTGCACGCCGATTGTTCGTCCAGCGCAAGGGTTCAGGCGACTGTCCGGTTACTCCCGAGCCTGGATTTGCTTGTTGAGGTGGCCGACAAGTCGCTTCACGCCGAGGTGCGCCGCCTGGTGCCGGCCGCGGCGCGCCAGGCAGCGCTGAGGGAGGAGCTGGGCTGGTCGTTGAGGGTCGCTGCGCAAGACCTGGCCTATGCCCGCGACTACCAGGCACGCCAACCGCAGAGCGGCGCGCCGGCCGAGCGGTATCTCGACCGCTGGCTGCCCGCCGACGAGGACCTCTGCGCGCTGCTCGGCCCGCGCCACCGCGCGCTGGATCCCAACCGGCCGTTCG
>Ga0302325_10017756_pt1 | contig 15018 bp, 22 predicted proteins | sample Palsa_T0_2_FD_201948 | JGI IMG/M metagenome (GOLD analysis project Ga0302325, IMG submission 201948) | Peat permafrost microbial communities from Stordalen Mire near Abisko, Sweden - Palsa_T0_2 | ecosystem: Environmental > Terrestrial > Soil > Palsa > Peat permafrost | place: Sweden: Abisko... | reverse complement strand
TCAAAACCACAGCGAGACTGGGACACTACGAACTTTTCATCTTCTGTCAACGGTTTCTTCGGTTCCTCGGGTTTCTTGGATTTCTTTGAACTGAGTTTCGGCTTCGACATTTTCATGTCCGCTGGGATGGACTTTGTCATGGCTTCTTTTGGAGCCACCCGCTTTACACTGCCGAAAATGGGGGATGGTTCAAAGGTTGCTTGAACGGGTGCGCCACCGCCCGGACGAGCAGGCGCTCTTGCGCTCGCCGTCGTTGAAGCAGAGTTACTTGCATACCGAAGGAATTGGACGAACGGACTCCGAATTCGGAGACATCTTGTCGTCATGCCTCAATCGACTGAGCAGCGCGACGACAAGCAGACAGTCTCGCTCAGAGCACAGAAGAAAAATCACTCGGAAGTGTGTGGTGTGAATAATTTTGTAATTTTTGTAATTATTTACCTCCACAGCCACTGCAGCACATCTGATGCCCAACGCGAGATCATGCTGGCGCAGCGAGGACAGTCAATCCTGCCACCCACGCAGGCCACCAAATACACCACCAAACCAACGGTGTCCACGCCCCCCATATTTTCCAAGCGAACCGATAAACTCTCGCCAACTCCGTGACAGATTGTCCGAACTCTAGCCTGGCAACGAAATAAAACCAGTTCAACGGACTTATCAGTTCCATGACGATAATCGTCAGTAGAGCTATTGCTATGGTACGCGGGTGACTTGTTTTTGAGAGGGGTCGTAGAAAGGCAAGCGGAGAACAGAGCACTCCGATGAAGAAGCCCAGGGAGAAGTTCAGGGTTGAGAGGGTGGAGAGAAACATCCCTAGAGCGAGGAGGGAGAAACTCTTTATTAGACGACTGTCTGTGAAGGAGGGGGTTCGGGAGTTGGATATTCGGGAGAGTTGACTGCGACGGAGGATGAGTGGAACGGCGATCTCCACGAATCGAATGATATGGCATAAAGTAGAGACAGTCTGTAATGTTACAATTGGCAGGAAGGAGTATTACCGGAGTTAATGACTTTGGTGTTTTATGAATCCAATCGAAGGATGCAAACACAAGAAATCCCAATGCATGCAGGGCAGCGACCACTCCAAGAGGGAAACCAATAGACGTCGAACGTTCTGGTGCGGGTTTACCGGCCACCGACTTTTCATCTTCGGGAGGCGAGACAATAGTCTCGCTCTGCATCCATAATCCAATTGCCGTGAGAGTGAAACTGGCGGCCAAGAGCATCGCAGCAGGCAAATAAGTCCCAATCGACACAAACCTACCCGGCTCCCCTAAAGTCGTACTACTAGGGGACAACAAAAAGTAAAAGAAAAACGATTGATGGAGATGTTCCAACAAATTATTCAAACTGCGACACAAAGACTCAGTCACCCTTAATCGTTAGCCATCATAAAAACAAATAGATATAGGGTCGTACCTTCCGAAAGTAACATCATCGTGATCCCCATCACCTCCAACTGCTTGCAAGGTAATCGCATCAATCTTATACCGACCAAAAGTCTCGCTCCCTCTCCCCAATCCAAGACCCTGAGTGACCATCCCCTTCCCCAGAGTTCGCAAACGGTCCTCATACCGATCAGCCTCGGTTCTCACGCCCTGAACAGTGACCGGAACCCGAACTTGCGCCCCCGCGATATGGACAGCCGAATTGATTAGATCTAGATTGGCGAGTTGACCGTTCGTGCCTTCATACATGATTGAAATGGAATTGAAATGCGTACCGTAGGGATGTGATAACTGGATTGCAGCTTGGATTTCACCGCTTTTGACAGGCAGTGAGGCGGTGTATCTGGGAGTATCGGAATGGTATGCTTCAAGCCATAATGCTGACCCAGCCATCGGCTCGGAAACTAATAGAAAGATGATATCTTTGGACCACAGTGACCAGCCTGAATACAATTAGAAAAGAATAGCTGGGATGGGGCATGTACGTTTGAAATACCCTGCCAGTGACATGAGTAAGGCGACTCCTCCAACGTCGATATGACCGTCAATAGTCCTCCAGGAGGTGGATAAAACAATTGCCTCCGTGGCATCTCCTCTGGGCGCCCTGAGTATTCCATACACATTTGTACCGTTGACAGCAATGCCCGCAACATCTTCCGCGAGCTCATAGGACTGCTGTCCCGTCTTAAGCTGCAGCCGCGCAAGCATCTCCTCAAACTGCTCCACATAACTAAACCGTCAGACCAGCTTTACGTTCACCCCGAATTGGGCACAGTGGGTTCGTACAAATTGGGATCCATCGAATTGGCCCATGATTCGATTTCCGCACGATACGCTCGGATGATATTCAACTCGCTTCCCCCAAAGTATGCTTCCACCTGGCCCGGCAACAAGGCGTTCTCAGAGATATAATTCCGTCGACTGAAGTCGTCCAGGGGGAGCACGAAAAGCCAGGCCAGGCCAACGGCAATGCACAGCGCTCTAAATGCTCAGCTTGGACGAAGGAAAGGAGCATACGTGAGGAATGGGGCGAAGTTGATGAAGAGCTGGACTAGCCGAGGACGAGCCGCGGGGGATGGGTGGGCCATGGAGCTGGGGGATGCTCGCTGGCGCGACTCGGTGAGGGCGGCCATGTCTATTTATGTACACGGTGATGTCGATCGCGTAGAAAAAGGAATTTGGTCCCTTCAAGGGCCCTATGTTACAACCTCAGTGTCGGCCAGGTCGGCTCGGATTTCGGTTTTCGAGGCATTTCGCCTTACCACCGCTCTAGCCTCTGTCTACTTCTTCTAGCTCAGAACGACTTGGAGGAACACAATCGAGGAAACAGATAGCAACGGATCTTGAGATTCTACAGCATCATTTCCCTAACAACATAAATTGATATCTTTTCTTTATCCACACAAGCTAAAACCCATATTACACGCATCTATTGCAGAATGAATCCCAAAACCAAGAATACAATAACCCACTAACTAACCAATGCAATCAAATATCATCCGCCCATCTCGCCGCCTCACGCAACAACTTGACCTCCTCCCCAGGCTTAAAAGCCGGCATCCCAATGAACGGACAGCCCGCACACCGGAACGCATCCCCAAGACTACAACTCCCACAACTACTCGTCTTTCCCTGCACTGTGAAATCAAACTCATCTGCCCCCAGGGTGACGACGGGCAACTTTCTGGCCGTTGCGTTTTCCACCTCCTCCAGCTCCTTGAGACCGCAGGTGCAGTCCTTGCAGGCCTTTCTGCGTTTTCCGGGCGCGGGGGCGCATTCGGGGGGCTGGATGATGGGCTTTGTGAAGTCTTTTGGCTCGAGGAGGGTGGATTCGTCGATTATGTCGGAGGAATCAAAGTTGAGGAAGTTGAGGCGTTTCTTGGGGGTTGAGGATGCGGGTCGTTTGAGACGGAGGGGGACTGCGGCCGTTGACACCGGTTTTACTAGGATTGTCTGTTGTCAGCAACAGAAGAAGGAAGAGGAGGAGGGAGATACTTGATTGTTTTCGGTTTCAATGAGGAAGCCCGCTAGAACAGCATCCTTTCTGAGTTGTTCACCGGGAGTGCCAATTCTAAGTCGCCCGCCAGGTTGCATACTGTGCAAGAGCTTGCCAAACACATTCTTCAACTCTGCATAATCCTTCTCCACTTCACCCGAGGTCTCTTCGGTGGGGGGCAACGCCAGTATCGCATCCTTGTAATAACCCGCAGGAAGGTTTGCAAAATTCAGGGCTATCCGATCCAGCATATGCATATCATGCGGCTGCGACGAAGGAAGAGAGTTCAACAACGATTCAAGGACTTGGGGACGATGAGAAAGCGAGGATGGCGACAGAACGAGGATCGGGAGGACAGAACTGGACATTGTCGTGGCTGCAGCTGTTGAAACGGGCTTTGCAACCGCAGGACTCATGTCGTTCAGAGAACCAGGGTCGAGGAAGGGCGACATGCTGAACCAAGTCTGTGAGGAAACGTTTTGAAGAAGGAACGGAAAGCAGGATGCCGAGGAGCTGAAGAAGCGGACCTCTTAGAAATACACCAAAATTTAATTTCGAGGGATTGATTGGCTGACCGCCTCGCGGATTGGTGAGTCTGACTTGGGCCACCGCAGTCGCTTGCTGTGTGTGTGTCCCTTATCGAATCGAGTGCGCGCACAGCGAGTGTTTGTTTGGCGATGGGCGACATTTACTCGGACTTCCTCGATGAATTACTCTCCAACATCCGCACACGGTCCATCTCCTGGGATGCGCAGCAACGGTCCGGCCTTATCGACGACAGCCAGGTCAGAACAATCAAGACAATCGATAAGCAGCGTCGAGAGAACAGAGCCGAAATCGTCTCAAAGGTCAACTTCTCCTTAATAACGGCTCGCAATACTGACTTTGATGTAGGATCCAGATAAGTATGCGCTGTTGATGGTGAATTTGGTGAAAAGGGGGAAATACGCCGATATTCTGCAATTCACGCTTGTTCTGTTGAGTGATCTTCTCACAGACGTTAAATCATTTGCAGAGGCTATACTGTCTCACGATATCATTGACCCGCTCTTGAGGTTTACTCTGTCCTTCTGTAACTGACAATTAGTCTGCTAAAACACGAAGATGAAGCCGTCCCAATCCTCTCTGCACAAGTCATCACGATCCTCCTCAGCGGTTCCTCCACAGCCCCAAAATTCTCCGACTCCGACTTGACAACTTACTTCAATTGGCTCAGTACACTGTGTCAGAAACCACATATTAGCATGCAAGATCTCGCAATGCAATACTTTGCTGGAGCGCTGAGGATAAGTCGATATCGGCTGTTATTCTGGAAACCTGAGCTCTCGTGTTCGGAACAGGTCGTCAAGATCCTGAGGACCAAGAAGGATTTACAACTGCAATATCACGCGACTTCTTTCGACGTCGAAGAACCCTGTTGTCCTGGCCGTGGGATGTCATGATATTGGAGAACTGGTGAAACAGGTCCCGCAGGCTCGAACGTATCATACTCCGTGGTTTAATGCTGACGGACAGGGAAGTACAGTCGTTGGGAGCAAAGACAAAGATCATGGAGTTGATGGGACATAGTGATCCAGATGTCCGGTATGAGGAATTGTCGACGGTGCAGTTGTTGATGTCGGGGCAGTTTCTGTAATTATGGTGGGGCTCAAGGGGGAGATTAATAGTGTCGTGGGGGGCGGACTAACTTCATTAGACAAGAACACATCTACTTCATAGCAGTGCTTATTTGCTGTTACAATATCTATCATCGCACGTCCAGCATAGTCGTCAAAGGTTATTCATTCATAAACGATCAGATACATTACACTATTCAAAAGATTGTTTGATCCACTCTGCAGGATACATCATGGTCCACCAAGGATATACATGAACCATCTCGCTCATCTATCATGTAGATGCAACCAGGCAAATATATCATTGCCTTCGCCATAAGGGAGCTTATCCAATCCCGGGTATACTACAGTAATGAAGCAACAAGATACTTGCTCCATGCTCATGCCTCTCAACACCATTCAAAACAACCACCTCGACAACCTTAACTTTCTAGGAAAAAGAAATTCCCAGCGAGCTTCTGCTCCTCGTCCTTTTGGGAGTTCATCTTGTTGATACTGATCATTAGTCAAGTCTGGAAAGGGGGGTGCGGGGGCAATACCGAGGACGGAAATTCGTGGGATCACGACGGAAAGTAACATCAAGACTCTTGAGGAAAGAGTTCATCCCCGTCAACAAACTTTGAGGTTTATTTGCTCTTGCGTTCACGGACGGGGTACCATCAAAGACAATGACTCGGTCCGCAAGGTAAGTTGCCATGATGAAATCGTGCTCGACAATGAAGGCCGTTTTCTTGGCATGCAGAATGAATCGCTTGATGACCTTTGCAGCAATGATACGTTGTTCCGAGTCGAGATACGCGGACGGTTCATCGATAAGGTAGATATCTGCTGGTGCACCAAGACAGAGCACAAGCGCGACACGTTGCAATTCTCCTCCGGACAGGGTTTGGACTTCGTTGTCCATGATGGCCTCGAGGTTAAGTGGCTTGATAACGTCGGTATTGAACTGAGGATGCAAGAAGTTGGTGCGGATCTGAAGTTAGCATTACAGTTCGAGAGGAGAGTACCTTCTTGAGGAACAATGTACGAACGTCGCCGGTGAACTTGGGACTGATCTTTTGAGGTTTCATAGAGACTAGCATCTTTGGAATCTGTTGCTCGTTGTCAGGTTTCAATGCCCCCGCAAGCATGCGGACAAGAGTACTCTTCCCAGTCCCGTTTTCTCCCAACATGACGATAATTTCCGAATCAGTGAATTGTCCACCTTGAACCTCAAGCTTGAAATTACCCAACGTCTTGCTCATCGAAGGATACTGAAAGCGACGCGTCCTATCAAGAGGGAGTTCATCCGCGGTATCAGCGATGCGGAACGTAAGCGACTCTTCACGGAACCGCAAATTCTCCGAAGGAATATTCCCATCAAGGAAGATATTGATTCCCTCCCTGACTGACGCGGGGAAAGTAACCACACCATACACAGAAGGCATACCGTAAAGGACGCAAATGAAATCAGACAAGTAATCCAAGACCGACAAGTCGTGCTCAACGCAGATGACATATGTCTCGGGCGCGATGAGGGAGCGGATCGTCTTGGCGGCATTGAGACGTTGCTTGACATCCAAATACGAAGAGGGCTCGTCAAACATGTACACATCTGCCTGGGAGACACACACCATTGCGATGGCGAAACGTTGTAATTCTCCACCCGACAAGTGTGCGATTTCACGGTCGAGAACTTCCTCAAGTTCGAGGACTTTGACCATTTCGTCCAAACGACCTCGTTGGTCCTATTTATTATTAGCTTGCCTTTGATAAGTAACATACCCTGGTACTGAGCAAGCTCTCGACAGTTTGATTGCTTTCATTCTTCATCAATCTGGGGATGGCATCGACATACTGAGGTTTAGTCGTAGTCTATCGTCAGCATACTCTTTCGGGGCAATAAACCTGAAGATTGTCTTCCAAGACTTTCGTGAAGTATCCCTGCAATTCACTTCCACGGAAATGTTTCAACACAGCTTGCCAATCAGGAGGATCCGTGAAGCGACCAAGATTGGGCTTCAATTTTCCAGACAAGATCCTGAGAGCGGTAGACTTGCCGATACCGTTGGTGCCAACGAGTCCGAGCACTTGTCCTGGACGGGGGGATGGAAGACGGTGCAGCTTGAACGAGTTGGCGGTATATCGATGCGTCACTTCAGTGTCCAGATTTGTTGGCAAGTTAATGATATTGATGGCGCCAAAGGGACACTTCTTGGGACAAATTCCACATCCTAACAGTCAATACCAGTAAAAGGGTCGTCTACCGATACTAGAAATTAGCCAACATCACAAGAGATATACATACCAAAGAGCTTCGGAGATGAAAGCAATCTTGCTTGCTGGAGTGACTTCGATGCAGAGCTTCCCGGTACGCACAACAGGACCTAAGATGAGAAAACACGCCTTGACCAGACGATACATGATTTTTTGCACTCTTGTCGACATTTCTGCACGCGTTTTAGCAGGAGAAAAGGGAGGATATACCTTTGGCTTGCACTTGTCAGCGTTGACAATCGCTATTCTGCAGCAGGGTCAGAGCATTCGTAGAAGAGAGATACCTTGTGTTTTTGTCAGACATCGCCGCGAAAAATTGGTCTGAACAATTCGAGCTTGACGACAATAATTTGTTTCCGGCGAACGAGTCACAGCTCGTACAATAAGCAGCCACAACCCATTGCTGAGCTGAACCCAAACCCACGGTCGGACGGACGGTCGGCGGTCCAGTGTTGTGTCATCGTGGGTGATTACAAATGCAGCAGTCACAAAACCGGCCGAGGTGGCTCGTCTTTTGTGCACCTTCATTCCAACACCATCAACGACACGAAATGGCTCGCCGACCCGCCCGTTGTTACCGCTACTGTATCTCCCCTGCTGGCTTCTGTATTGACGTGTCCTAGGCAAGAACAAGCCATATCCCAAGTCCCGCTACAACCGCGGTGTCCCTGACTCCAAGGTACTTTCCTTTTTCTGCATCAAAGTCTGACTCATTCCCAGATCCGAATCTTCGACTTGGGCCGCAAAAAGGCCGGTGTTGACGACTTCCCTCTCTGTGTCCATCTTGTCTCCAACGAGTACGAACAGCTTTCGTCTGAGGCCCTTGAGGCTGGCCGTATCTGTGCCAACAAGTACTTGTCCAAGGTTGGTGGCAAGGATGCCTTCCACATGAGAGTCCGATGCCACCCCTACCACGTCATCCGAATCAACAGTACGTTCCCTTCCGTCTTTCCAACGTGCTAATATTGTAGAGATGTTGTCCTGTGCAGGCGCTGATCGTCTCCAAACCGGCATGCGAGGTGCCTTCGGCAAGGTAACTTTTCCTCATTTTCAACCGTGCTAATTAATCAGCCCAACGGTACCGTTGCCCGAGTCAACATTGGCCAAATCATCATGTCCGTCCGCTCCAAAGACTCTAACAAGGCGACGGTCATCGAGGCCCTTCGTCGTTCGCAGTACAAATTCCCTGGCCGACAAAAGATTGTTGTCTCCAAGAAATGGGGGTTCACTTCTCTCGATCGGGATGAGTACGTCCGACGCCGAGCGATGGGTGAGGTCAAGGGAGATGGAGCATATGTCAAGTTCTTGCGCCGAGGTGGTCCATTGGAATCATTGAAACAGTTCCCTGACTTTGTGTTTGCTGAGGCGTAAGGGGGATGTTGAGTAGTTTAGAGTAGAGTCGAAGGCACATTAATGCTGTAGGCACTAATCTATGCGTCATATTAAAATTTTGAAGCCTATATCGTGTATTCTGCAAGTAATCTTTGTGCCCATGTGTGCTTGATCGCGTTCCTCGAGGAGAACTCAGAATACCAGATTACTCATTTCCCAACGCGATCAAGAAGATAAGTGCTTCGTGTCAACGCGTGTTTCCTTCGGCTCTTTGGTCCATAAGACAGAAGAAGCCTGAGGAAGCACCGTCCCATTAATATACTACGCTGATATGATATGATATGATGCTATGCAATACCGATGTACATGCCCTCAACTTCCTTAATCTATCCGTTGTAAATATCCCTGTTGTATCAATCGTTCAACGTCTGCCTGTCGCACATACAGTTGACTATTCTTCGTCAGTGTGATGACCCTACCCGGTAAGTAACTTCACTTGCGAGGTCAATACCCATACTCTGTTTGGATTTCTCCCGCATCCTTCAACACTCTGACCTCAACATATAAATCTCTCGGCGGCTCTAAACTGCCGCCCAACTCGACATCTGTCCATCGGCCTTTCATTGCCGCGACTAACAACGCGTATCCCCTTCCATATTCTTCTTCTTCAGGACTCAGAATGCCCTTGCCTTCGCCTGCACTCCATATCATCTCGTCGATTCGATCAACGCGTAGACGTTGGTAAGCGAGGAGACATCGACGGTTGCGTCGCATGCATAAATGGTGGATGAGGATTGCACATGCTTCTGAAGGGTAGTCTTCTTGGATAGAAGACAACGACGGCAGCGACTGCAGCACATTGTTTGCGGACAGGTCGAGGTTCTTGATTTCTTGCAGGATTTGACGGATCAAGGTTAGCTGAGGTGGAGGCAGAGCCGGGAGTGACAGAGTTCGTTTCGAATCCCGGATAAGCCGTAGGCCTAAGTCTCCATACATGGCGGAGAGCGTCTGTCAACGCGAAAGAAATGGTCACGATCGAGTGCGTTCGGCGCGCGTGCTGATCACGGAAATTTAAATCGATGCAGATAAAATACTTATAACCAAACGCTCATCCAGGAACATTAAATTTCAACCTAATGAGAATTATATCCAATGCAAGATGTAATGAGAGTCTGCATGCCTTATCGATATGACCACTCTCAGAAATGCGCGGAAACAGTAAACCCCTGCGCCAGCCAGACTATAGATGCAGTTACTGAAAAAGAACGAACGCCACCCGAAGGCGTACATTGCCAGTACCCAATGTGGAACCATGCCAAGCGCATCGGTATCTCTTAACACCATCCTATTATGCAGGGTCTATGCAAATGGTGACCCGTCCACAACACTCTCATCGTCATCTGTATCCAGATCTTCCATATCTTCTGTCAATTAGGAACAATATGAAGAAAGGTTACCGTCACTCGCGTCCGCGTAGTTATAAAACCTCTCATCATGATGTATTTGTACCGTATTTGCTCGCTCTTGCAAAACTTTTGGTTAGCATGGCGTGACAACGGGTATACTCTCAATGTTTTTCTCAGCACTTTCTTGGACCCCCGGGAAAGTAATTACGATCAAACGAAGGATCACTAGGACTGGGGGAACCACGGATTGAACAGTTGCATATCGTTCGGAAATAGTGATCTTCCGCTCCAGGAAGAGCTCTGTGTGCCAACAGAGTTTTGTAAAGAGCTCTGCCAAGGAGCGCGTCGCCAAAGTTTCTGCCACAGTCTCGTCTTCCAAGAACTGCGGTATAATCTCCATTGCCCAGCCGGCTGCCTTTTCGCGCGCGAGGGATTCATTTGAATAAAGCAGATTGGGAAGGAGTATTGGCAGTTGCTGGACCACTAGACCCCTGAAACCCTCTCCGCGAGAATCGAAGTCATATATCGAACGCCAGAACGCGATATATTCCGTCCCGAAAATGCTGTCGCGCAGGTGGGCGTTCCAAGCGGATATACGTTTGAGCGTAAATAGCATCAAACCTCGCCATTTAGCAACCTCTCCCTCTTCGTCATTAGGAGTATCCATTAATTTCACCATCACGTCCAAGGCGTCAGCTGTGAAAATACCATTTGGATCGGTCTGGCGTAACAAAGCGTTGATGACTCCGATTTTCTGGTCATTCAAACCATTCCTCGAGAGGGTCTCGCTCAACATCCATCTGACGATACGGCTGATATCGTTTATCTCAGCAGACGTGTCAAACAATCGATGGACGAAAACATTAAACGACCCCCTTCTGGTGGCGATCGGTAGATCAACGTCCCAGTCCAAGAAAAGAAACTCAAATTCCGCATCCACAAGGACGCTGAGTTGATCAGGTGACTGATAATTTCGCTCCGTAACACTCTCTTCCGGAATGACATGTAGCGGGAGAAGTCGACTCAGCAGCGTAACCAGCCGGCGGTAATTTGGCCGTAACCTTTCGCTATCCGGATATTTTAGGCGCGGAAACCCTCTCGGAGGTAGCCGATTACGATTGAAGTGGATGTGCATGTAATGGTAACAACAGCCAATGACCATATTTTCGTCAATCAATAACTTTGCCCAGTCGGGATCGTTTGCTATAAGCGCCAGAGTTTCGAAGTATTCGTTCCAGGTTCGCCAATGATCGGCCGCGGAGTAAATTAGACCAGCAAGGTCCCCAATGATGGTTCTGACAATTTCGAGATCTAGAACATCGACTCCGTTTTCCGGGTTGTAGCTCCTAGGCCTGGCAACCTCTTCCCCAATCAGTGCAGTGGCGATAAGTTGAGCGGACTGAGAACGAGATTTGTCGTTGTTATTAACAAGTAATAGATCTTTGAGGCATCCAGGTGTCTTTAAAAGCCATGCATAGAAGTAATGCCGTGCTGCCGGACTTGAACGCACCGCAGCTTTGAGAGCCGTACAAAACTTTTCGACCGAGGAGCGAAATTCCAATCGCGTCACAATAAGTCGATAGACTTGCAAGCCTAGCACCAACGGGTACAAAGCGCTTATAGGAGTGTCAAGCGACACCACTTCGCAATCTTCCAACGGGCTACTTTCGCTCTTTGGCATACTCCGTAGGAGGTTGGCAACGAATGTGGTCAAGTCTTCTCCAAAAAGAACATATTTGCGGACGAACTCGTCGTTACAAAGCTGTACTTTTTGTTTAACTTCCGAGGGCGGCATCAGCGTATGTGGCATGATGGCAGACATCGCCGAATTTTTAGGTCGCTTTCGATAGAACAGCATATATGCCGAATATGACTTATTTGGAGCTTCTTGAAAATATGCCGGATCGTAAGACGGCTCTGGCCCTCCATAGCACCAATGGTCCAGTTCCTCTATTTTCCAAGGCTTGACCTCGGAATCATTGAATTCGTACCACTGCACTTGCGTTTCAGGTACTCCGGGGTGCGGCCGAGGGTCTCGAATGTAGGAATAGTAATGACCCGATTCGGCAGTTCCAGTATGCACCAAAACACCGACCAGGTCATACATAATTTGGCTTTCTTCGGAAGATTGGACTATCCCTTGCTCAACCATCTCAATATGCCCAAGCGTATACGGAAAGAGGTCAATAGATCGAGGAAATTGAAAATAATCGTTCACTTTGATGCGCCTGCCAAGGTCGACCGCGTACTCAAATCGTTTTAGATGGAAAATGAGGTTGTCCGGCAGCGACCCTATTGAGATCTGTTTGACGGCATCAACATGACGCCCACAAGCCTCGCAGCTGTATTTGTTATCTCAGATTAGAACAACACACTGAAGAGTGTACCTCCATCCATCATTTCTCCTTTCACATAGGAGGCCAAACTCTCTTCCAAAGTGTTCTTGCCTCGGACGTCGCATTGAATAGCTGCAAAATCCTCATCCCTGGACGAAACATGGCTACACTCTCTCGATTTGATAGTATGGCGTAAGACCCCGCCATACAGTTTCCGGAACATGGTCCGTTCCTGTATAGTGCTGAATTGCGCCTCGAGACGGTCAAACAAGAGATTAAAGAATTCGTCGACATCCATTTGTATATGGACATTGATCGGCAGTCCTTCGAAGTCGATGATGGCGTTAGCCAGTTCCTGAGGAAGAGCAGCCTTCTCATTCCCGAGCTGAAGGCGAGCGAAAAGAAACTGAACATGATGGAGAAGATTCTGTGAGCCGTTGGGATCACCTACCTCTACACCATATAAAAAACTCCTGAAATCGATATTCATAAATAATTGATTCAGTAAGGAATTCATGTAACACGTGTTTGAGAGATTATGCATTCCCATCAGGCGCGAAGGCGCTTGGATCCAACTCGAGCGGTCGACGAAGTTATCATCTGGGAAGATATCTTTATCTGCACCTATTAGCCGTGCGTCCCGAGAGAAATACCATGTTCGAGGAGGTCAGATATGTAGACAGCTATCAAGTTCCGCTTAATGTCGGTGTTGGCGAGTTTTAATAATATGTCGAATAGGGCTCCTCGGGTTTCCGAATGTATGCAGTATGGCTTTATTGTTTCGCCGCCGTCCGGATCTTTAGTTTTGATATCAGGAAATAGAAATGTTTCGACCAAGTCGCGGGTAAAAGACCTATCGTAAGAATGGCAGTCAAGAACATACCGGGGGTGTAAGTCATCCATTTGTTCCGAAGGGATCAAATCTAGCGCAACATGCAATAACCTGGTCCATCCGAGGGTAATATAATCCACATCATGTGTGAGTATATTTTCCTGTACGGTATGGGCAAATAATTCGGAACGGGCGATTTTACTGGTCTGTGACAGAAGTGCAAGCCAGTCTTCAGACGCTGCAAGCGACAAAGCACGGCAGTAAACGCTTCAGTTAGTCAACGCTCCAAATAGATATACCGCAAAATGTCGGCAGCTGTCTCAAAAGCCTTGGCTGCGTTCGGTATATCAGCTTTGGCCATGATCAAGCATCTGATAATGCTTTCCCAGAGAAATGACACAATGTCGCGAACTCCAGTTGGGTTCGGATCAATATCCATCTTATTTTCGATATCTGAGCCGTTCTCTTCAGTTCCATTGCTTGGACTGAAAGCCCCGTGGCTACATTTTGTGAAGAAACCCCGTAGGCAGTTCCAAGCATGCTCACGAACAGTATCAATTTGACATCCGATAGCCAGATTATAAAAATGGAGAGCAAAAGTCGGCTTTAAAACTTCCAACCACAGGGGCGCATTGATTGTAGAGAGTGTGAAGAGTACGTTGAGAACAGGAGAAACGACATACGGGAAACGGTTTGCGTGTGATTGCATTGTGTTGAGAAGCGCTTTCAGAAGGCGATCCACTGGAAGGTTAGAAAACCAGGGCGTATCGACATCTAACATCAGAGCGGCATATTACGCTTTAAACCTTTGTGTATGTAGCCATCCAGTACAGATACAGCACTCGAAACTGAATATCCCCAATCAATTGAATCTGCAATAGGCGGGGACGAAAGCCATTCAATCAATTGGACCAAATTCCCATGGTTTTTTTCCCCGAATGGTATTATCCATTGGCTGTCTGGATCATCTTGCTTGTATCCACTGACACATGATTGCAGAACATACAGTGAATAGTATAAATCCCAAGGATACGTGGTGGAAAACAATTCTTCCCAAGGAATAGCAAGGTTCCGCAACCGCTCAACAAGCTGAGGTTGTGGAGGTTGCATGACGAGAAATTTGCTGGTTAACACTGCAAGCTCTGGTTCGGCAGAAAGCAAATCTTGTAGCTTGTAGAAACGTTCTGACACCCAGGTTTCTGCGACACATTTTGGGGGAGCGGGCTTTTCTTCTTGAGCGCGTTCTTGGACTTGAATCATAATGCCTTCGAGCTCCTTGAAACCCCATTCCTGAATCGTCTTCGACTGGTCTGCTTCCTTGCGAGACACTTCGCGGCCTTGTGCAAAAACACGAAACCGAATGATGGACAGTTTAGATGCCAGTAGCTCGTAAAACTCCCTCAGTGTAGTTTCGGGCGACATAGGGATATCACGGAACTTTGGTGAGCTAGACAATGAGGGGGTTACATTCTTTGGACCAGGAGTTTGGGTACAACGAGCAATGATCAGCTTCTTGCCCTCAACTTCCATCGATTCTGATGAAGGGGAAGTCGCTAGTCCTTGTCCATTGTTGATTTCGTTCTTCCTGTATTCGGACAAAAACATTGATAGCGCCGCAAAGGTTTGCGAGAAGGAAGCGAGGTCTTTAGGAGTCGATTTGCCATCTATACTAGCTCTGCTTCTTTTGCCAATAGAAGCCACTTCGTCAATCGCTGAATCGATAAATTCCTGGTGTACGAAAGCCGAAACGTTGGGCTGTTATTATCTCAATTGAACAGAATGAAATACTC
>Ga0302325_10017755_pt1 | contig 15018 bp, 14 predicted proteins | sample Palsa_T0_2_FD_201948 | JGI IMG/M metagenome (GOLD analysis project Ga0302325, IMG submission 201948) | Peat permafrost microbial communities from Stordalen Mire near Abisko, Sweden - Palsa_T0_2 | ecosystem: Environmental > Terrestrial > Soil > Palsa > Peat permafrost | place: Sweden: Abisko... | reverse complement strand
TTGCAAGGAAGCGTGGCGCGGGTGCGAGGGGTGCGGGACGGGCCGCTTGCGAGAAAGGGTGACGCTGGCGTCAGCGGAGCGAGACGGACTGCTGTGGAAGCGACGCTGCGGTCGGAGCGAGAGCGCGGTGGGCAGGCGAGCTGTTGGTCTGATCGCAGCGGGCGGCGTTGAGCGGCGGTCGGGCTTTGCAGGGTGAGCGAGGCAGGCGAGAGGGATTGGGAGAGGTGTGAGGGAAGGAGCGAGGGACGCTAGCGAGGCGGGGGGTCGCGGAGGAGGCGTCGGCGGGCGCGGCTGCGCTCAGCGCCAGGGCGGCTTCGCGGAGCCGGGGCCGACCGCCGGGGGCAACTGCGCGAACTCGACCCGCAACGGCTCGCAGCGCTCGCCACCGCGAAGGGAGGGCGGCAGCGCCGGCACCCGCCACGCGGTCAGGAGGCCCTGGTGCAGATCCTCCTCCGCAGCGAAATGGATTCCGGCGCGCCCGCCACGCTGCCAGTGGGCGGGATCCACGCCGATCTGCGCCAGGCAGGCCGAGAGGACGCCGTCGGCAGACCGCGCGCGTGCAAGCGCCCGCGGCCGGTCCGAGCAGAGAACCACCACCGCCGGCGGCCCGCCCGCGCGACGGTAGCGCTCGACCGAGTGCCACCAGCCGCTGAGCAGGTGGTCGTAGGCCTCGAGCCACGCGGGCCGCTCGCCCCCGTCCGCCACGAGAAGCAGATCGCGCGCAGCCGCGGCACCTGCCTCCCCCGCGCTCGTCAGGCTGGCGACCGCGCGGGGTCGCACGCCCTCGAAGCGCCCGGCCGGCACCCTCGAGCCGTCAGGGGCGGTGGCGAGGAAGTCCCGCGCGCGCAGCCCGCCGCTCAGCGCCAGCGCGGCTGGCTCGCGCACGCCGGGCGCGATCGCCGCTCGACCGGGGCCGAGGACCTCCACCAAAGCCTCGCCGGCCCGCGCCTCGAGCGCGAGCAGCCAGCCGACGGTGTGGACATCGGCGCGCAGACCGTCCACTGCATCCTCGCCCAGCTCGGGCGCGCGCCGAGCCGCCAGGCCGAGCCGCGCCACCGCCGCTTCGGTGACGGCGCAGCACAGCGGGATGCCGCCACCGTCGTCGCGGTGCAGCTGGAAGCGCGCGAGCAGCCCCGTATCGGCGAGCCGCTTGAGCTGCCGCTGGGTGACGCTCAGCGAACGCGTCGCGTTGAAGCGGCGGTGGATCTGGCTGCTGAGCGCGCACCGCGCCGCCGCGAGCCAGGCGAGCAGCTCGCGGTCCGCGGCGCCAAGCCGCGCGGGGCGGCTCGGCGCCGGCGCGGGGAGCATCCGCATGCGCCCCGCGCCGTCCAGCGCCAGCAGCTCGACGTAGCTCGGTGGGCGTTGCCGCGCGCGCTCGTCCGCCGCTTCGCCGGCAGCCGGCAGCGCGGCGTCGGCGGGCGACCGCGGGTCGACTGCGGCCGGCAGCGCGGCGTCGGCGGGCGACCGCGGGGCGACTGCGGCCGGCAGCGCGGCGTCGGGGGGCGACCGCAGGGCGACTGCGGCCGCCGGACGCGCGAACGGGTTCGGCGGCGGGGACGGATCGCGCAGTTCGCGGCCGCCGCGGCGGCGCTGGGCGCGCACGTGCCAATCGATCCGCTCGCGGTCGAGCGCGAGCGGCATCGTCCTCGCGATGAACGGCCGTTCACGCCCGCCGGGGGTGGTCCAGCTGGCCAGCGCGGTGTGGCGCGGGAGGTGCAGGCGGACGTCCGGTGAGAAGAGTCTCGCCAGCTGTTCGTCACCGCCGCGAATCTGGTCGGAGAACTCTGCCATCAGCAGGGCGGAGGCGTTGCGGGCGTCGGCCGCCGAGGCTGTGGCGAAGAGGACGCGGTGTGCGAACAGCGCATCGAGCTGCTCGCGAAGCTCGGGCTCCCACTGCGAATCGGTCTGCCAGCATGCAACCGTCTCCAAACCGGCCGAGCGCTTCAGCGCGAGCGTCTGGGCGAACGCCGCGTTGATCGCGAGCGGCGCCTCGTCGATCTTCAGCGCCACCGCCCGGCGCTCGCGGCCGCGGCGGCGGTCCTGCACGCGGCTGAGAGCGGCGTCCAGCATCCCGAGCAGCAGCTGCATCAGCACCGCGACGTTGCCGGCCCCGATCTCACCGAGCGCGCCCCGCACGACGAGTACCTCGCCCCGGTCGATCAACTGGTCGAAGTCGATCCGCAGCGAGTCGTTCAGCAGGACGCGCTTGACCGCCGGCGAGTTCAGCACGCGCGCCAGCTTGTTCGCCGGCGCGTCCAGCTTCGCCGTCGTGGTTGCGCGCGCATCGGCGAGCTGCGCCGGAAGCTCGTGCGCGAGGAAGGTGGCCAGCTCGGCGTACGCCGGAAGCTCGATCAGCCGCTCCGCGACCTGCGCGCGGAAGACTCCGCCCGCCTCCCCCACCTCAAGCAGTCGCGCAACGTCCCACAGCGTCGCGGTGGGCTCGCACGCGAGCACCGCGATCACCGCGTTGCGCAGGTAGCGGTCGGAGCTGCCGCGAACCTCGCCGTCGCCGAACAGGCCCCGCAGCGCGGCGACGACCTGATCGGCGATCGCGTCGGGCGGCGCGTCCACGGCGAGCGGGTTGAAGCCGGCGCACGGCGCCGCCATGTCGAGCACCGTGCAGACGCGCGTGCGCGGGACGACGCTGAGTACAGCTTCCGCGGCGTCGCCCTTGGGGTCGAGCACGATCACGGCGCAGTCCTCCCGCAGCAGATCCGCGCGTGCGCTTGCGACGAGCAGTGAGGTCTTTCCCTGGTCCACGGCGCCAACGACGGCGGTGTGCTGCCGGCGCTGCTGCGGCTCGATCGCGACCGGGCCGTGCTCGTCGCGCAGGAGGCCGGCGCCGTCGCGGGGGCGCAGGATTCCCGGTGGCGCCGGCGCCAGCGGGACCGCCCGGCGCACGTAGGGCAGCGCGCCGAACTCGGGCGCGGGCAGCGACCACAGCGCGGCGAGCTCGGCCGGGCGGTAGAGGCGCAGCGGGGAGCGGCGGACGCGCAACTGCGCGCCTCGCGCACCGCGACGGACCACGAGCCGCGTGCTCGCCCCGCACAGGCTGCTGGCGATAGCGCGCGCGCCGGGCGCGTCACGGGCGATTACGAGCGGGAGCGCCCACAGCAGCGGCCCGCTCTCCTGCTCGGCCGAGGAGCACAGACGCTCGACGCCGCCGCCGGCCGGCCTCAGGATCAGCCGCAGCGTCGCCGGCGCGCCGGCGGCGGCCATCGCCCGCAGGAGCGGCTCGATCCGCAGCTCGGGCTCGACCGGCGCCTCAGCCGCCCGCGGGGGGCTCCGGCGCGCGAGCGCCAGCGCGTAGGGCGGCTCGCTCGGCGCACTGCGAAGCGTGCGCAGGCGCACGTTCGGATAGCTGGAGCGAAGGGCCGCCTGCACCTGGCGCTGCAGCGCCGCCGGGCAGAGGACCGCGAACCAGACCAGTGGCGCCCCACCGGCCCGCCGGTCGAGGTGAACCTCGAGCGCAAGCGTCCGGCGCGGCCCCAGCAGGGCGTGCAGGGCCGCGAAGGTCGCAGTGAGCGACTCACCGCCCGCGCGGTCGTTGCGGTAGGGCTCGATCAGCAGGCGAACTGGCGGCCGCCGCCGCGCGCGCAGGCGCAGCACGGCGAGAACGGCGCCGCCGGCCGCTCCCGCCACAACCACGCCAGCCACCGCTCCCATGCGCGATCCCTTCCGCTCGGCGCATGATCCGACGCGCGAGCGTCAGGCGGGACCGCGCGAGCGTCAGGCGCGGGACGCGGCCGCGCGGGCGCGGTCGCGGTAGAGGCGGTACTCGCTGCGGTCGGGGCGCAGGCAGGCGGCGATCGCGAGCGGCCCGCAGGCCTCGCGGTGGCGTCCGAGCAGCTGGAGTGAGCGGCCGAGGCAGAAGTGGGCGTAGTCGTCGGTCGGCGCGGCGTGCGCGAGTGCGCCGAACTCCTCAGCCGCCTCGCGGTAGCGCTGGCTGCGGAAGAGCGCGCGGCCGAGCGCCTCGCGGATCGAGGCCTTGTCGGGCTCCAGCGTGCGCGCGCGCTGGAGCGGCACGGCGGCCGCGGCGAAGTCGCCGCGCTCGAGCAGCGAGACGCCGCGCTGGTAGAGCTCATAGACCTCGCTGGTGCTCTCGGTTTCGGTCATCGACACATCACGATACCCAGTGGGCGCCTCGGGCTACGTCAGGATCAGCGGGCGGCCGAAGGCTCTTTGGAAGAGGTCCGACTGGCGTTCGGCGCCCCAGCGCGCGAGCGCGGCGTCGCCGTTGACGTCGAGCTCCAGCTCGAGGCGATCGTCTCGCCGGCTCAGCCGGGCCCCGACGACGGTGCCGTCGCGGCCGCGGTCGAGGTGCTCGGCGAGGCGCAGCAGCGCCGCGAGGCGGGTCAGCAGCCGGCGGTCGCCGGGGCGGCACAGCGGTTCGAGCTCGCCGAGCTCGGGCGTGCCCTTGCGGTGGTAGCGCACGGTCTGCGCGATCAGCGCCAGTTCGCGCTGGCTGAAGCCGGGCAGCCCGGCGGCGAGGATCAGGTAGCGGGAGTGCTTGTGGTGGTCGTCGTAGTCGACCGACACGCCGATGTCGTGCAGCATGCTCGCGGCCCACAGCAGCTGGGCGACGTCCAACCCTCCAGCGGGCGGGAGCCCGCCATTAAGAGAATCAAGCAGTTGGCCGGCCAGTGCTGCGACGTGCGTGCAGTGGACGAGATCGGACTGGTACTGGGTGGCGAGGTTGTGCACACTGGCGACGCGGACATCGTCGAAGAGCTCCGCCGGGGCCAGGTAGTTGGAGAAGAAGACCCCCTCGCGCAGGCCCGAATGCGTGACCTCCATGCGCTGGGCCCCGATCGCCTCGATCGCCGCGGAGATCACGATCGCCCCGGCGAGGATCAGTCCCGCCCGACCCGGCTTGATGCCGTCGATCTCGGCACGCCGGGTCGCGGGACGCGCGGCCAGTGCCTTGATCAGCTCCGCGAGCGCGTCACGCTCGATGAAGGCCCCCTGTACGCCGATCGACGGCAGGCCGGCCGCGGCCGCCAGCGCTGCGGCGAGGTTGCGCACCGTACCGCCGATGCCGACGAGCGCGGCGGGTGCCCGCCCGATCCACGGCTCGGAGGCGAGCTCGGCGAGGACGTGCGCGTGCAGCGCTTCGCGCTGGCGGTCGACCGAGCCCTTGGCGGCGAAGAAGCGCTCGGTCATGCGAACGGTGCCGAGCGGCCAGGACGCGCTCTGCAGCGCGCGGCGCTCGCCGACGGCGACGACCTGCAGGCTCCCGCCGCCGAGGTCCAGGACGGCGCCGTCGCGCAGGCTCGTCGAGTTGACCGCCGCCAGGTAGCCGTAGTGCGCCTCCTCCGCCGCGCTCAGCACGCGCACCGGAAAGCCCGTGGCCGCGCGCACGCGTTCGAGCAGACCTGCGCCGTTGGCAGCGTCGCGGATCGCGCTCGTCGCAACCGCGTGCACCTCCTCGCGGGCGATGCCGCTGGCCGCGCAGAAGTGGGCGTACACCTCCATCGCCTCGATCGCTGTGTCGATGCGCTCCTCGGCCAGCCGCCCGCTCGAGAGCAGGCCGGCGCCCAGGCGAACGGTGTCGTAGATCTCGTCCGTGCGCCGCCACCAGCTGCCGGGCTCGAAGCTGTAGGCAACCAGCCGAAACGAGTTCGACCCCATGTCGATGACCACGGTGCGCCGGGCAGGCCTGGGCTCCATCGCATCCAGGGTAGTGGCGCGAGCGGCCGCACCGAAATACCTCACCGAGTTTGTGACCTTTGTATTATGAGTGCCATGACGGGCCTCTTCTCCTTCCCCAACCCGGTCAACGAGAAGGCGGCGCGGGTCGTGGCCGGCGGCGTCTTTGTGCTCTCGGTCGTGACGCTCGCGACCGGGGCCTACTGGATCGCGGCGGTGATGGCCTACGGCTTCGTCGCCCGCGTGGCGAGCGGCCCGACGCTCAGTCCGCTCGGTCAGCTGGCGACCCGCCTGGTTGCGCCGCGCCTCGGCGCGCCCAAGCCGGTGGCCGGGCCGCCGAAACGATTCGCGCAGGCGATCGGCGCGACGATGACGACCGCAATCGCGCTGGTCGCGCTGGTCGCCGGCAACCACACGATCGCCGACGTCCTGCTCGTCGGGATGATCCTCGCGAGCGGCCTCGAGTCGATCTTCGCCTTCTGCGTCGGCTGCCGGCTGTTCACGCTGTTGATGCGGACCGGCCTGATCCCGGAGTCAGTCTGTCTGGAGTGCGCCGATGTCGGCGCGCGGCGGCGGGCCGCCGCGGCCGGCTGAGAGGGGTCGCGGGCGGCTGCACTCTGGTGAGCGCGCAGCGAGGCGGAGCGTGGACTGGGTCAGGTCGTGGCGCGGGGTTCCGTCAGGTCGCGGGACCAGGGGCCGGCGGTGGCCGGCGCTGGATCGTTACGAACCAGACGAGCCCGATCAGCGTGAAGACCGACGCCACGTAGAGATTCAGGCGCAGGCCGAAGAGATAGTGCGAGGGATCGATCCGCAGCGTCTCCTCCCAGATGCGAAACCCGCTGTAGCCCGTGACGTAGAGCGCGAACAGGCCGGGCGGTCGGATCTTGCCTGTGCGCCCGAGCCAGATCAGGAAGGCCGCGAGCGCGAGGTTGAAGATCATCTCGTAGAGGAAGGTGGGCTGGAAGGTGCTGTAGTTGAGATAGCCGGCCGGGCGGTGCGCCGGCGAGATCTGCAGGGCCCACGGCAGGTTCGTCGGGCCGCCGAAGAGCTCCTGGTTGAAGTAGTTGCCGATCCGCCCGATCGCCTGCGCGACCAGCAGGCCGGGTGCCCCGGCGTCCATGAAGAGCGTCAGGCTCGCTCCGGCGCGGCGGATCCGCCACAGCCCCACGAGCGTGCCGAGCGCGATGCCGCCCCAGATGCCGAGCCCGCCCTTCCAGATCGCGAACACCCCCCACCAGTGCGGCGGAACCTGGTTCCAGCTGGTCGCGAGGAAATACAGGCGTCCGCCGATGACGCCGGCCGGGAAGCCCCAGAGCGCCACGTCATAGACCAGCTCGCGGTGCCCGCCCTTCGCCTCCCAGCGCCGCCGCGTGAGCATCACCGCCGCGGTCACGGCGACGACGTAGGCGAGCCCGTAGGCGTGGATGAAGAGCGGCCCGATGTGGAAGCCGTTGACCGACGGGCTGGGAATCGAGGAGAGCACTGGCCGCAGCCTATTGGGAGATGGCGGCGCGATCGCGAGCGCGCGTCGGCTCGGGGCTCACGGCACGGCCGCAGTGCGTGTCAGGACCGCCGGACGACACTGGGTCCGCGCGGGGCAAGCGGCTTCCGGCGTCTCGCCCTCAGTCGCGGCCGTTTGGTGCATGAGGGCGCGGTGGCCGGGTGGTCCACAGCAGGCGCCCGAAGGTGGCGATCAGGAACAGCTCGCACACGCCCGTCAGCAGCCAGTGCTGCTTCAGGCCGTTGATGCCGCCACTCAGCGCGACGACGAGCACGACGAGCGCCACGGCCGTGGCGAGCACCGCCGCGACCAGTCGCCGCCGCCGGCGCCCAGATGGCCGCGGCGGCAGCGTGAACTCGGGGTCCAGGCCGGCTGTGGCGCCGACGCCGGCCTGCGCCCGGGAGTAGAACGCGATCGCGTCGGCGCCGAGCTTCTTGGTCGCCCGGGCCGAGGAGATCGCGCAGGCCGGCATCCCGACGACCGGCACAAGGTAGCTGGCCCACTGGCAGACGGTGACGATCGCGTCGATCGGATGCCCGCTCTTGAGGCGGCGCAGTTTCAGGCCGAGCATCGCCGGCAGCTGCCGCAGCGACTGGGTCAGCACCCGGCGCAGGGGCGGCCGGGCCGCCCCGGCGGAGGGCGAGCGGGCCGCGCGCAGCGCTTCGGTGGCGTCTTCAATCGACTTCGCACGGCCCTTCAGCACGAGCACTTCGGCGGCGCGGGCCGGGTCGGTCGGATCACGGTCGAAGAGCGCGGCGATCTCCAGCACCAGGACCACCTGGTGGCAGAAGATCGAGATCACCGCCGCCGGCATGCCGAGATAGAACGAGCTGCCACAGACCACGCCGTCGCCGCGCGCGACCCGCGCGGCACGACGCACGACGCGCTTGGCTCGCTGCTCCGCGCTCACGCCCGGGTCGCGAAGCGCACCCGCTCGCCAACGCGCCACGTGCGTCGCGAGCTCGGTCATCGTGTAGAGAACAGCCAACTCCGACGTGTGCGCCGGATCCTTCCGCACCGCCCACAGGAAGCTCGCCGGGGTGTCGGTCGCCGTGGTGCGCACGGCGGCATTCTGGCAACGGAGCCGCGAGCGGGCGTGCGGTGGCGGGTGGGGGTGTCGCGGTGTCGTGCGCGGTTGCGCGGTGTCGCGGGCGGGTTGCACGGTGTCGCGGGCGCGGGCGCGGGCGCGGGCGCGGTGTCGTCGCGACGCTAACTCGCGCCGTCGATCTCCTCGTAGGTGATCTCTGCATACGGGGTCGCCCGGTCGCGGTCGAACATGTACTTGCCCGAGTGGCCCACATGCACGCCGTCGTAGAAGACGTCCCCGTCCTCTCGGATCGCCCAGCCGAGCGCCGGCACGTCCTCGCCCTCGTGAACCCGGGTCAGGTAGGCCGGGTTGCTGAAACTCTGCACTCGAAGTTCGCCCATGGCCCGGCATCTTCGCGCGTCGAGCGCGATCGCGTCGGCTGCATCCAGCGCAGCAAGACATCGTCTGGCGTGAAAGGCGGCGGAGAACGCTGGCGGCGAACACCTCGCCGTCATACTGGGACCTCGTGTGGGTGCACAGGCGACGCCATCCGCGCGCCGGTGGCGCCTCGGGCACCGGCCGGCCGGGTGGCGTCCAGCCCGCCGCGGGCCGACCGGCGCGGAGGTTGATCACCTGGCCTGCGCTGGCGATGATGACCGTGGGATCGGTTGGCTACTTGGGATCGGCGCCGGCGACCGCCGTGCTCGGGCTCGCCTCTGTCTTCCTCTACGTCTTACCGGCTTTCGTGTTCTTGGTGCCGGTGTCACTCGTGGCGGCAGAACTGGCCTCCGGGTGGCCGGACGGCGTCTTCAACTGGGTCCGCGAGGGCATCTCGGCCCCGATGGGCTTACTCGCGGTGTGGTGCCAGTTTGCCCAGACGATCTTCTACTACCCGGCGCTGCTCGCCTACGTCGGCAGCACGCTCGCCTACGTGATCGATCAGCGCCTGGCCAGCAATGGGGTCTACACCGCTGCGATCATCATCGTGCTCTTCTGGGGTGGCGTGCTGGTGTCCTCACGGGGCGTTTCGCTCGTGGCCGAGCTGTCCTCGAGGGGGACCGTGATCGGGACGCTGATCCCAGGAGCCATCCTCGTCGTCCTCGGCGTCATCTACCTGGCGCAGGGCAATCATTCGGCGGCGCCGATGGACACTCATCACATCCTGCCGGCGTGGAGCGGACTGGCAAGTGTCGTCCTGATCGTCAACAGCTTCTTCACCTACGCCGGAGTCGAGATCAACGCCGTGCACGTCGACGAGCTTGGCAACCCGGGGCGCGACTATCCGAAGTCGATCTTTGTCGCGATGGCGCTCGTGCTGGCGGTCTTCATCTTCCCGACGCTGGCGATCGCGTGGGTGATTCCGGCGCACCACATCAGCTTCACCGCCGGTGTCATGCAGGCCTTCAACAGCTTCATGACGCACTTTGGGATCGGCTTCGCCGTGCCGGTGATCGCGATCGCTCTGGCGGTCGGAGCCCTGGCCGGCATGATGGCGTGGCTCGATGGTCCGTCCGAGGGCCTGGTGCGAATCGGACGTGAACAGGGCTATCTGCCTCCGTACTTCCAGGAGGTCAACGGTCACGGCATCGAGATTCACATCCTCGCGGCACAGGCTGTCGTGATCACGGTCATAGCGCTGCTGTACGCGTTGATCCCGACCGTTTCGAGCGCCTACTGGATCTTCACGGCGCTGGCCACCCAGGTGTACCTGATCATGTACGTCCTGATGTTCGTTGCCGCAGTGCGGCTGCGCCGCTCGCAGCCAGATCATCCACGCGGATACCGGGCGCCCGCGCTGAGCCTCCTGTGCTTGGTCGGAGGGTTGTCATCGGTGATCGCGTTCCTGATCGGATTCGTGTCCCCGTCTCAGCTTGGCCACACGAGCCCGCTCGTGTACGCGGCGCTGATCGCGGCCGGGATTCTCGGCCTCGGCGTCCTCCCCCCGCTGCTGCTGCACCGCTTCCGCAAGCCGGCGTGGAAGGCCCACACCGAGGAGAGCGGCGCCCAACCGTAACCCGTCGACGGTCACGGCCGGTCGGCGCCAATGGGGCAAACGAGTACCGCTACCGGGATTCGAACCCGGGTTTCCGCCGTGAGAGGGCGGCGTCCTAGTCCCCTAGACGATAGCGGCGGGGGATGGGCGGCCTGAGGCTAGCAGAGCCCTCACCCGCCGCCCCCGGCCACCCGTGCGCTATCGTCGCCGGCTGCCCGCGGATGTGGCGGAATTGGTAGACGCGCACGGTTCAGGTCCGTGTCTGAGTAATCAGGTGGAGGTTCGAGTCCTCTCATCCGCATCTCGAACCGGCTGCAAACCGACGGGTTGTGGCCGCGGGGAACGAAACGCGACGGCGCCTGCTGACAACGGCGTGACAAATCCGAACACGCGTCCGAACACGTCGCTGCCGCGCAGTGCGGTCCGCCGTGACAGCGTGAAGGCTGGTCATTGAATGAGGCGTCCGAGCGGGAGCAACATCCCGATTGTCAACGAGCTACGAATGACCTGCGGCGCAGCGCCTACGCAGTGGGAGGGCACGGTTGAAGACGGCCGAACGGTTTACGTGCGCTTCCGGCACGGTGAGCTGACCGTCGGGCTGGGCGCCGACCTGAGTGATGCAGTCGAAGCCTCGTCGAGCACGCGGAGCGGCACGAGCGAACCTGACGGCTGGTGCAAAAAGATCGAGGAGGACGCTGGCGGAGTCATGGATCTCGACGAGCTGAGCCGCCACATCGCCGGCGTGCTGGAGATCCCCGAAGGAGTCGGTGACAGCCTGGACGATTACTGGAAGCGCGCCTGACGGGATTCGCGTTGCCGGACGCCTCGACCGTGCGGTTCGCGGGTCGTGATCTCGACGCGTGCGCCGAGCTCGTCGGCGATCGAAACGATCAGCGGAAGTTCGGGCCGGGCGCCCCGAGCGGTGAATAGCCGGCGAATGCTCGAGGGGTTGCGCCCGATGCGTCGTGCGAGCTCCGCCTTCGAGACCCCGGCATCGACGCGCAGCTGGTCGAGCGAGCGGATCACCGCGTCGACCTGCTCGATCTCGCGGCGCTCGCGCTCATAATGACCACGCGTCTCCGGATCGTTGAGCCAGGTCTTTCTGCGGCGTTCGTAGTAGTCGGTCTCACCCGGCGGCATCGTTGACGTGAACCTCTCAAGCGTTGCTCATCGAAAAACCATGGCGTACCATAGACGCAACACAGTAAGCGCCTCTGGCGCTCGAGTCCGACCGCCGCACGACAGACGCTGTATTGGTGGGTCGGCCCGACGGCAGTAGGACTATTTCGCGGCGCTGTTGCCGCTGCCGCGAAGGCGACGGGCAGCACGCCCGCGATTATCTCGGTACGGTGTAAGTTCTGTGTGCTACGGTTTGTATATGCTGCCCCGGAGCCCCGAACGTGACCGCAAAGGCGACCCGTTCAGCGTTCGTTTCACGACGTCCACGGATCGGATGGTCGAGGCGGAGGCCCGCAGGACCCGACGCTCCAAGAGCGCCGTCGTCGAGGCGCTGACCGAAGAGGCCGTGCGCACCAGGCGCTTTCCCGGCATCGCCTTTCGCGGCGACGACGCCCGCCGGCGCCCGTGGCTCATCGGCACCGGCCTGGACATCTGGGAGATCGTGCAGATGTTCGAGGACTTCGGCTCGCTTGAGGGGCTCGTCGAGAACACGCAGCTAAGCGACCGACAGGGGCGCCTCGCGCTCGCCTACCGCGACTCCTATCCCGAGGAGATCGCCGCTGCGGTCGCCGAGAATCGCCGGAGCTCCGAGGACTGGCACGAGCTATACCCGTTCGTCGAGCTGCCGGCCACGCCGTAGCCGCCGGTGCGGCTTCTACTGGACGCCAACCTCTCCCCCCGCGGCATCGCCACACCGCTGCGGACTCGAGGACACGACGTCCTCGCGCTCGCCGCGGACCTTACATTCGAAGGGCTCGACGACCCGCTCGTACTCGAGCTCGCCGCCGCCGAACAACGCGTGCTCATCACGCGCAACAGCCGTGACTTCGCGCCGCTCGCACGCGAATGGGCCGAGGCCTCCCGCCGCCACGCGGGCCTGATCCTGATCTGGACGCTCGACCACGGCCAGTTCGCCGCGATCGTCGCCGGAGTCGAGCGCCACCTCGAACGCTGGCCCGAGCAGGAGCAGTGGCGCGACCTCGTCGTCGCACTGTGAGAGCGACCTGCCACACGAGCCGGTCGAAAGCGGCGATCGCGCCGCGTTTGGTCGCATCACCGACCGCGGCGTACGTCCCCATGCGTGGAGGTAGGTGATGGCGCCGAGCAGCTCGTACCCGTGCTCGACCAGCTAAACGTCGCGGAGGCGTGCCGGCGCAGGCTCGCCGGGTTACGCCCGCCATAACGCTTGACTGATAATCATGCATGCCTTATGCTGCGGCCATGGCGTGGGAGATCGAGCTCACCGCGCAAGCCGAAGCGTGGTTCATGGCGCTGGACGCCGATGACGCGGACAGGATCGCCGCCGCTATTGACGAGCTGCAGCGACAAGGTCCCGCGCTCGGCCGGCCGTTTGTGGACTCGATCAAAGGCTCACGCCATCACAACATGAAGGAGCTTCGATCGATCGGCGGCCACCTGCGAGCGCTGTTCGCTTCCGACCCGGGCCCGCACAGCGATCGTGCTTCTCGGAGGCGACAAGACCAACGACTGGACCGGCTGGTACGAGCGCAACACCCCACGGGCAGACGCGATCTACGACGAACACCTGAAACAACTCAAAAAGGAGTGACATGCCCAAGACCCCGACCAAGAACTGGAAGGACGTACGCGCGCAGCGACCGCTCAACGAGGACAAGGTCGCTGCCTACAAGCGGCTGATGAACGCTGAGACGCAGCTCGCAGAGCTGCGTCACCGACGCGGTATCAGTCAGGCAACGATCGCCGCTGCGCTCGAGGTCAGCCAACCAAACGTGTCACGCATCGAACAGGAAGAAGACGTCTATCTCTCGACGCTTGCCCGCTACGTCGCCGCCCTCGGCGGCCACCTCGAGGTCCTCGCCGTCTTCCCCGAGGAGACCGTCACGGTGCTCCGTGAGCCCGATCCAAGCGAGACCTCTGTCCCGGCCTGACGGTCAGCGGCTCAGCCTGGCGCGCCAGCCTGCCGTGGCAACATCGTGACAATGTCTGGCGAGCGCCCGACGCTGCGCACGAGGTCCGACTGATCGGCTGTCTCGCTATGCACCAGGCGAACGAGCGGAATCGACGCGGTGGTGTCGCTGTTGATCGTGTAGCTCATGGCTCGGTCGGTCTTGGCGCGTTTGGCGAACATGCGTCGCAGCACGGGTACATTGACGTCGACGTAGTCGTAGATGCGCGCGTCGGACTTTGCAGGATGTGGCCGGTGGAGCCTGCCGGCGTATTGGACGACGGTGCCCTTCCAGGCTATCGGCATCGCGAGTAGCAGGGTGTCGAGTCGCGGATCGTCGAATCCCTCGCCGATGAACCGCCCGGTGGCAAGTACGAGACGCGGCTCGTCGGCGGAGAGCCGGCTCAAGCGCGCGAGGGCGTCGCGGCGCCGGCGCGGGGTCACATCGCCGTGGAGGCTGACCAGCCCGGGAACGTGCTCGCTCAGGCGCTCTGCGAGCCGCTCGAGGTGATCACGGCGCTCGGTGAGAACGATCGGAGCACGCCCTTCCGCGAGCAACGCGAGCGTATCCGCGGCGACGAGCTCGAGCCGCTCCGAGTCCGCGGCGAGCGCGGAGTACACCTCCTGGATACCCGGATCCGGTGGCAGGCCGCTCGGGTCGAACCCGGTGTCGCGGCGCACCACGCGCAGGGCGCCCAGTCCGCTCGACGCGCTGTTCATCACATGACGCGTTGGCCCGCACTGCATGGAGATGATCGGCTGATGGCCATCGCGCCGATATGGCGTCGCCGTCAGTCCGGTCACGTACCGCGCCGGACATGAGCCGAGCAGACGCTCGATCGACACGGCGGGGACGTGGTGGCATTCGTCGATAATCACCTGCCCGTACTGCGCGAGCATCTCCGCATCGGGGGTTATGCGAGCGAGACCCTGCACCGTGGCGACGTCGATGACGCCGGATGCCTTGCTGCGCGCACCACCGACCGTGCCGATGCTCTGCGAATCGATGTCGAGAAACTCACGCAGGCGAGCCACCCACTGTTCGACAAGCAGCTTGCGGTGCACCAGGATGAGCGTCGACCGTCCACGGAGCGCGATCAGCCTCACGCCCATCACGGTCTTGCCCGCTCCGGGCGGCGCACAGAGCACGCCGATGTCCCCCGCCGCCAGCTCGGCGACTGCGCGCGCCTGTGGCGCGGTGAGCGTGCCGGTGAACGTCGTGGCGAGCGCCGAGCCCTCCGTACGCTCGTCCGTGAGCTGCAATGCGATGCCGAGGTCGTCCAGGAGGCCTTTGAGATCGTTCAGACAGCCGCGGGGCAGCGCGACGTGAATGCCGCGAGCCGCCCGACCAGGGCCGCGCGACGCACGTCGAGGTCGGCCAGTTCCGCCTCTGCTACAGCGACCGCGCGATCCAGGCTCTCGCCCGCCATCTCCGCATTCTGCACGCCCGAGCGGCGCGAAAACCGCGCCGACGTCAGGCGGCGTTCTCCTCGTAGTCGGGGTATTGCGGCGGCGCTTCGCCAACCGACTCGAGGATCCGTGGATACGCGCCGGCGTCATCGGCCACGAGGTCGCGCAGTGTCAGACGCACACGCCACTCATCACCAAAATCGAAGACGTACGCGATCCGCTGACCCTTGATCAGCCCGAGCCCGTCAAGTCGACGCTCGGCGCTCTCGCGGCTTGGCGTTTCGATCGGCAGATCCCAGCCGGCGAACGGATTGAACTCGAGGGAGGCTGGA
>Ga0302325_10017753_pt1 | contig 15019 bp, 11 predicted proteins | sample Palsa_T0_2_FD_201948 | JGI IMG/M metagenome (GOLD analysis project Ga0302325, IMG submission 201948) | Peat permafrost microbial communities from Stordalen Mire near Abisko, Sweden - Palsa_T0_2 | ecosystem: Environmental > Terrestrial > Soil > Palsa > Peat permafrost | place: Sweden: Abisko... | reverse complement strand
TCACGGTTATTAACTACCGCCCGGCGAGGGCAAACCCGTCAATCTAGGGTCAGCGGGTCAGTCGCCGTCCTCGGTCCCCCAGCGGAGGTAGCTCGCGGCGCGACGGGCGCGGTCACGGAGCTCCTCAACGTCGTCGCCGGGGCCGCCGACTATCGTGACATGCCCGATCTTCCGCCCGAGCCGTACTTCCTTGCCGTAGAAGTGCACCTTGACCGCCGGATCGGCCGCCATCACGTGGAGGTACCGGTCGAACACGTCCGGGTCGGTCCCGCCGAGCAGGTTCGCCATCACGGTGAACTGGCCCGAGGACGCGGCCGGGGCGCAGGACCCGAGCGGCAGGTCGAGCACCGCCCGCAGGTGCTGCTCGAACTGCGAGGTACGTGCCCCCTCGATCGTCCAGTGCCCGCTGTTGTGCGGCCGCATCGCCAGCTCGTTGACCAGCAGCCTGCCGTTGCGTGCCTCGAACAGCTCCACCGCGAGCAGTCCGGTCACGCCCAGCTCAGCGGCAATCCGAAGCGCCAATGCCTCGGCCTCCACCGCCGTGTCCGGGTCAAGGCCGGGAGCCGGCGCGATTACCTCCCGGCAGATGCCGTCCAGCTGCACGGTCTGCACCACCGGGTACGCGGCCCCCTGCCCGGACGGCGACCGGGCGACGAGCGCGGCCAGCTCCCGGCGGAACGGCACGAACTCCTCGGCCAGCAGCGCGACCCCGTGCCCGACAACCTCCTCGGCCTCCGCCGCAGACTCACAGACCCAGACGCCCCTGCCGTCGTAGCCGCCACTGACCGACTTGAGGACGACCGGCCATGACCCGCGGGCGAACTCGACGACGTCGGCGACCGAGGCGACCTGCGCGTACCGGGGACATGGCACCCCGAGCGTGCTGAGCCGGTCGCGCATCGCCAGCTTGTCCTGGGTGTACCGAAGCGCGGCCGAACCGGGCCTGACCAAGACCCCGGCCGACTCCAGGTCGGCGAGAATATCGCCCGGCACGTGCTCATGATCGAATGTGATAACGTCACATTCTGTCGCAAATGATGATATATCGGACAGGGAGAGTCGCGACCCGAGTGCCACGTTACGGGTGACGAGCGCCGCGCTCTCCGTCGGCGACTCGGCCAGCACCCGGAACGTCGCACCGAGGCCGACTGCCGCCGCCGCGGTCATCCGGGCAAGCTGGCCGCCGCCGACCATGCCGACGGCCGGCATTCCGGTCACCGACTTGCGCGCGATCGGCCCTGCTGGCACCGCCAACCGCACATCCGCTTCAGAACCCGCAGGTGACACCGGTGAATACACGCGGTGTAGCCTACGCGGAACCACCCAATACTGGGTACAACCAACGAGACGACACGAGGCGCAGCGTCGCGGCATCGCGTCACCAAACCCCCCGGCTACTGCTGTAGCCATGCCAGTCCGCAGGGAGTAAAGATGACGACGCTAAGCGACGTTGAAGTAAGAGAAGGGACCTACGGCGAGAAGGTCCTCGCCGTAGAGCCGGGCGGGGCGGAATTCATCCCGCTCAGCGAGCGGCACGGTAGACCGATCCAGCTCTTCTGGACCTGGACCTCGCCCAACATGGAGTTCGCGACGATCTTCGTCGGCGCGCTTGGCATCGGATTCTTCGGCCTGGGCTTCTGGCCCTCCGTCGTCGCCATCGTGCTCGGCACCGCGCTCGGCGCCATCACCCAGGGCATCCTGTCTCTGCGCGGACCGCAGTACGGCGTGCCGCAGATGGTGCTGAGCCGCCTGGGCTTCGGATACTGGGGGAACGCCCTGCCCGCAGGGCTGAACTCGATCACAGCCGGCATCGGCTGGTTCGCGGTTAACAGCATCTCCGGCACCTTCGCACTGAGCACGCTGACCCACATACCGCTAGTGCTCTGCCTGCTGATCGTGGTCGCCGCGCAACTCGTGGTCGCTTTCCTCGGCCACAACCTCATCCATGCGTTCGAGCGGTACGCCTTCCCGGTGCTGGTGATCATTTTCCTGATCGCTACCGTCGTGATTCTTTCCAAAGCGCATCCCAGCGCCCACCCCGCAGCCTCCCCGGGCGGCTTCCTGATCCAGTTCGGTGCTGCATTCGGCTACGCGGTCGGTTGGAACCCCTACGCATCGGACTACACCCGGTACCTCAAGCCGGACACCAGCAAGCGGGCCATCGCCCTCTGGGCCGGGCTCGGCTTGTTCCTCTCCTGCGCATTGCTCGAGATCGTCGGGGCCGCCGCAGGAACCGTCGTCAACGTCGCTGAAGCCGCCAACCCGACCAGCGCGTTCACCGGGCTGATGCCGCACGTGCTAGCCGACTTCACGCTGATCGCGATCACCATCGGTGCGGTCGCCGCCAACGCGCTCAACATCTACTCGGGCGCCATCTCGTTCACTGCGATAGGCATAAAACTGCCGCTGTCGCTGCGCCGGGCGATCGTCGCGCTGGGCTTCGGCACGATCGGATTCTTCCTCGCCTGGTCGGGACTGCACAACGCGGGCAGCAAGTACAACAACTTCCTGCTGATCATCGCGTACTGGATCGCGCCCTGGCTCGCGGTCGTGTTCTGCGACATGCTGCTGCGCCGCGGGAAGTCTGACGACGAAATCGAGCGCCTGCTCTTCGACAAGAAGCACACGAACTGGGCAGGACCGGTGGCGATGGCGGTCGGGGCGGGAGTCTCGATCTGGCTCTTCGCCAACCAGTATCCGATGTACGTCGGTGTGATCCCGACCCACTGGGCCAGCGCAGGCGACCTGACCTTCGAGGCCGGCGCCCTGCTCACCGCCGTGATCTACCTCACCTGGCGGCTGATCGCGGACCGGTCGGCTCGCGCCTCGGTCACCGCGCCGGCCGAGCCGTCGCCGCAGGCGTAACGGACGTCGAACTGCCTGCGCGCTCGGCATCTTCTCGTGCCGGGCGCGCAGCAGGATTACCGGATGCAGCCAGGGTGCGCTCCCAAAGTTACAGAGCAACGATTCAGACAACCCTTAACGTTCCGGCAAAGAGGGTCCACTACCGTAGGTGCGTAGCTCTCTGAAAGGGGCAAATCGCGCATGGCCCTCCCAGTTGCCGGAATCTATACCCGCTACCGCCACCTGATACCCGAGCTCATTAAGTTTGGCATCGTCGGCGGCACCGGGGCCGTGATCGACCTAGGCGGCGCCGCGGTGCTGCACGGCAAATATCACGTCGGCCCGCTTGAGTCCAAGGCGATCTCGACCGTCGTTGCAACCGTCCTCACCTACCTGGGCTCCCGGTACTGGACGTTCAAGCACCGCGAGAACCAGGCGCTTGGGCGCGAGTTGACCCTCTTCATCGTGCTCAACCTGGTCGGGCTTTTCATCGCAGAAGCGGTGATCGCCCTCGTGACGTACGGGTTGGGCAAGCACAGCCAGCTTGAGTACAACGCGGCCTCCGTCGTCGGCACCGGCCTCGCCACCATCTTCCGGTACCTCGCGTACCGCCGGTGGGTCTTCACCGCCCCGGCCGAGCCGTCCGCCGGGATCGCGCCGTCGGCACCCGAGGTCCAGCCCTTCCCCGACTATCCGCCGTGGGAGGCCGACCCGGCCCAGTTCGCCGCCGCCCCGGTCATGGCCCAGGCCGCAGTGTCAACGGCAACCGACCCCTGGCGGTCGGCCGAAGCCGTGTCGAACCCCTGGGCGCCGACCGCGGAGCAGGATTCTTGGAACCCGCCGACCGAGCACCGCTCCTGGGAGCCGGCCGCCGAGATGCGCTCCTGGGGACAGTCAGACGAGGCCACTGCCCCGTGGATGGAAACCTCAGTTATTTCGAACGAGCCGGTGACTTCTCCTCTCCAGCCCGGCGCGCGCGGCCAGGGCCGCCACCGCAGGAGCTAGTGCGGGAGTTACCGCAGGAGTAGTAACGATCGTCCCCGGGCGGTTAGGCAGGCCCGCTTCTGCTGGCTGTTGCCTGGCCGCCCGGCGGGTTGCGGGGCAGGAACACCGCGAACACCGGCGGCTTGCGCCGGGCGAGCACGATCCGGCCGCCGTCGGCGGTGGCCATCGTGCGGGCGAGCGCCAGGCCGAGCCCGGTCCCCTCCGGCCGCCCGCTGACGGACCGCTCGAAGATCCTCGACACCAGCTCGGCCGGCACTCCGTCGCCTTCGTCCTCGACCTCGATCACCACCGAGCTGGCCGACTGCGACCGGCGGATCGTGACCGTCCCCCGGCCGTGCATCAGCGCATTGTCCAGCAGGGTCGCGATGACCTGGGCAAGGCCGCCCGGCGTTACGTAGGCCTGCAGCCGGGACTCGCCGATCAGCACCATCTTCCGGCCGGCCCGCCGGAAGGCTGGCTCCCACTCGGTGATCTGCTGCAGCACGATCTTGTCGACGCTGATCCGACCCGCGGAGCCTGCCCCCACCCGGCGGGCCGGGGAGAGCAGCTGGCTCACCACGTCCACCAGCCGCTCGGCCTGGGCGAGCGCGGCGGTGCCCTCCTCGCGGACCACGTCCGGGTCATCCGCCGAGGCGATCATCTCCTCGAGCCGCATGGTCAGCGCCGTCAGCGGGGTGCGGAGCTGATGCGAGGCGTCGATGGCGAGCTCGCGATCGGCCGTCAACAGCTTGGTGACCCGGCGGGAAGCGCTGTCCAGGCCGTCCGCCACCTGGTCGAGCTCGGTGATGCCGTACCGGCGTCCGACCGGCCGGGGGTCACCGGTACCGAGCCGCCCGGCCGCTTCCGCGAGCTCCTCCACCGGGCGGGCCGCCCGCCGGGCCACGGCCCCGGAGAACACCGTCGCCACCACGATCGCGGCGGCGAGCAGCGGCAGGCCAAGCGCGAGCAGGTCGTGGTCGCGCTTGGCCACGACCACCAGCAACGGGACCGCGGCGACGAGCGCGGCGGCGACCGCGACCGCCGCAGCGGACAGCCAGAGCCGCCTTCGCATCAGTCGCCGCGCTCGAACCGGAATCCGACGCCGCGGACGGTCGTGATGTACCTGGGGTGGTGGGCGTCGTCGCCGAGCTTGCGGCGCAGCCACGAGATGTGCATGTCGAGTGTCTTGGTGGACGTCCACCACTTGGCGTCCCAGACCTCGCGCATGATCTGCTCGCGGGTGACCACCTTGCCCGCGTCCCGCAGCAGGATCCAGAGCAGGTCGAACTCCTTGGTGGTGAGGTCGAGCTCGATGTCGCCGTGCCAGGCGCGCCGGGCCTCCGCGTCTACCCGGACGCCGCGCACCGCCCCCGGCACCTCGGTGGTCCCTCGGCGCAGCAGCGCGCGGACCCGGGCAAGCAGTTCCGCCAGCCGGAACGGCTTGGTCACGTAGTCGTCGGCGCCGGCGTCCAGGCCGACAACGGTGTCCACCTCGTCCGCCCGTGCGGTGAGGATAAGCACCGGCACCGCGTGCCCCTCCGCGCGGACCCGGCGGCACACCTCAAGGCCGTCCAGTTCCGGCAGGCCGATGTCGAGCAGGATAAGGTCGATGCCATCCGACAGCGCCCTGCCCAGCGTCGTCGGGCCGTCCTCGGTGATCTCCACCTGATACCCCTCACGGCGCAGCGCGCGGGAGAGCGGCTCGGAGATGGAAGTGTCGTCCTCGGCCAGCAGCACTCGGGTCATAGCGCAATCGTAAAGCCACGGTAAAACAGTTGCGCCCTTAGACGCCAGACGAAACAGGCACCCGACGGGGCGGGAGTGGGACGCCAGGCGGCCGGATCGGCGTCTAACGCAGGTGAATCACGTCGCCCGCCGAGACTGCGATGGCGGCGGTTCCTTCGGCCGGGCGGACGAGGAGTCTGCCGTTGGCATCGATGTTCTCGGCCGTGCCGGTGAGCACGCGGCCTGCCGGAAGCTCGACGCGGACCGCGCGGCCCAGCGTCCCGCAGGCCGCGCGGTAGGCAGCGAGCAGGCCGCACCGCGCTGGGTCGGGGTTCGCGCGGAAGGCCAGGTACTCCCGTTCCAGGGAGCTCAGGATCTCGATCAGCAGCTTCTCGCGGGCGACATCCGCGCCCTCGACCAGCAGTGACGTCGCGGGCAGGCCGGTCGGTGACACCGGGAGCGCCGCTGACCGGGTGGCGACGTTCAGCCCGACGCCGACCACCACGGCATCCCCGGCTGGCGTCTGCTCGGCCAGAATGCCCGCCAGCTTCCGTTCGCCCACCAGCACGTCGTTCGGCCATTTAAGTACCGCCGCGACGCCGGCCGCCGACCGCACCGCTGCGGCAACCGCCACCCCGGTCAGCAGCGGCAGCCAGCCGCGCGCGGCCGGTGGCACCGAGGCCGGCCGCAATAGTACCGAGAACGTGAGCGACGTGCCTGGCAGGCTCACCCAGGTCCGCCCCGCCCGGCCGCGGCCGGCGGTCTGCCGCTCCGCGACGAGCACCTGCCCCTCCCGGCCGCCGCGCGCGAGCAGGTCCGCGTTGGTGGAGCCGGTACTCGCCACGGCCTCGATCGACGTCCACAGCCCGCCGGGGCCGCCCACGCCGCCAGACCCGTCCGTCACCGCCCGCCATAGCGCGTCCGTCCGCAGCGGCGCGCGCCCGGCCGGCCGGGCGCCCGACCCAGACCCCGACCCCACCGACATCAGTCGCCGATGGCGATGCGGAGGCGGCGGAAGCCCTTGCCCTTGTTCTCCACCTTCAGCACCGACATCCGGCCGACCGCCGCAGTGGAAGCCACGTGCGTCCCGCCGTCGGCCTGCTGGTCAAGGCCCACGATGTCGACGATCCGCACCTCCTTGACGTCATCAGGCACCAAGTTGGTCGCGGTGCGGATGATGTCGGGGATATCGAACGCCTCGGCGCGCGGCAGCGAGCGGACCACGATCTTCCTGTCGACCCGCAGCTCGGCGTTGCAGGCCTCCTCGACCGACTCCTTGAACCCCGGCGGCACCGCCTCTAGGTTGAAATCCATCCGCGCGGTCAGCTCCTCCATGTTCCCGCCGGTGACCAGCGCGCCGAAGTCGCGGAACACCACCCCGCAGAGCACGTGCAGCCCGGAGTGCGTGCGCATCAGCGCGGTCCGCCGGTCATCCTCCACCGCGCCCCGCACCGACGTCCCGACGGCGGGCAGCGGGTCGCCGTCCAGCGGCACCAGCAGCAACTCGCCGTCGTCCTTGCGTGCGTCCACGATCCGGGTCTGCACGCCGCCCCAGATCAGCGTGCCGTGGTCCGGCGGCTGGCCGCCGCCCCCTGGGTAGAAGGCGGACCGGTCGAGCACGATCCCGTCCGGTCCCGCCGCTACCACCACCGCGTCCCACTCGCGCAGCGTCTGGTCGTCAAGCTCAAGCCGATGCGTCCTAGCCATGATCCGCAGCCTACTGCCGCGCTACCTGACCGTGCGCCTCCTGACCGTGCGCCTCCTGAGCCTGCGCCCCCTGAGCCTGCCCGGCCCTGACGTGGAGCAGCGCCAGCACGACGCCGCCAAGCGCGAGCGCCGCGAGCGCCGCCGACACCGCCAGGTACGCATGCGCTGAGGAGACCGCGAACTCGGTGGGCCCGTGCACCCCGCCGACGGCGCGGGCCGCCGAGGCCGCCGCAGCCGGGAGCCGCCCGGCCAGGTTCAGGTACAGGGTGCCGAACGTCGCGATCCCGACCACGATCCCCAGCTGGTTCACGGTCACGACCACCCCGCTGGCGTCCGCCGCCAGCGCCACCGGCACCCGGGAGAGCACCCGCGTCATCAGCGAACCGAACGCACCCGCCATCCCGCCGCCGGCCACCGCCAGTGCGACGTACAGCCAGGGACCGGGAGCGTCGCCGGAGCGGAGCAGCAGTCCCGACCAGAGCAGGCCGACCCCGTTAAGCACGAACCCGGTCATCGCCAGCCCGTCGTGGTAGCGCGCAGGCAGCCGCCGCCAGTTGAGGCTCACCAGCGCGAACGCGACGCCGCAAGGGACGAACGTCAGCCCGGCCCGCAGCGGCGACTCGCCTAGCCCGTCCTGAAGTTCGAGCGCCAGCCCGAACAGCCAGCCGCCGAACACCGCCATCGCGGCGAAGAGACCGCCGAGCCCGGCCACCATCCCCGGCAGCCCGAGCAGCGAGCGCGGCAGGATTGGCTGCCCGCCGCGGCGGGCAACCCGGTGCTCCACCAGGCCGAGCAGGCCGAACAGGAGCAGCGAAGCGGCCAGCAGCGCCCACCCCCAGGCCGGCCAGCCGAGCGGCTGCCCGAGCACCAGCGGCAGCACGAACGCGAGCACCGCCGGGGTGAGCACCGCGAGACCGGGCAGGTCGAGCGAGCGCTTCCGGTCGCGCTGGCCCTGCGCGGGCAGCAGCCGCCAGCAGGCGAGCACGAGCAGCCCGACCGGCACGTTGACCAGGAAGACCGGCCGCCACGAGCTGCCGAAGATGTTCGCACTGACCAGCAGCCCGCCGAGCACTTGCCCGAGCACGGCACCGCCGGAGATGACGGTCGCGTATAGGGTCATGGCCCGCGCCCTCGGCCCCGGCGCGGTGTAGGTGCGCTGGATCAGGCTCAGCACCTGCGGGATCATCGCCGCGGCGCCGGCTCCCTGGAGGAACCGCAGGGCCACCAGCGCGCCGGCCGACGGGGCAAGCCCGCAGCCGAGCGAGGCGAGCGTAAACAGGCCGATGCCGGCCAGGTACATCCGCCGGTGCCCGAGGATGTCACCGAGCCGGGCACCGGTGATCAGCAGGACCGCGTAGGCGATCGTGTAGCCCGCCACGATGAGCTGCAGCCCCGACCCCGACGTGTGCAGGCTCGCATGGATCGCGGGGACCGCGACATTGACGATATTGACGTCAACGATGGCCATAATCTGGCCGATGAGCACGACCATGAGCACCACGCCCGGCGACGTGGCGCGGCCGGCCCGTCGCCCGGTTGTGGCGGCCGGCTGGAGACGCGCAGTGGTTTCTGTCATGCCACTCAGCTTGCCGTCGTTATTATGCTGGTACCAGGAGCCTAGTTATCCTGGTACTAACACCACCTGGCACGGCGATCGCCGTCGGGAGAAGCTGGGGAACGTGACCATGGCGACCATCAACGGCAGCTCCGGCCTGGCCAGCGCGCGCCGTACCGAGCTGGCCGCGTTCCTTCGCACCCGCCGGGAGCGCATCCAGCCCGAGGACGTCGGGCTACCGCCCGGCACCCGGCGCCGCGCGGCCGGCCTGCGGCGCGAGGAACTCGCCCAGCTGGCCGGGGTCGGTGTCACCTGGTACACCTGGCTGGAGCAGGGACGCAAGATCAACGCGAGCGTCCAGGTGCTCGACGCGATCGCGACGACGCTCAAGCTCGACGCCACCGAGCGCGGCCACCTGTTCCGGCTGGCGGACGTCCCGGGCGCGACCGCAGCCCCCGCCGACTGCGGCGACTGCCCGCTGCCGCCCACGATCCAGCCGATCGTCGACTCGATCCCGCTCCCGGCCGTCGTGCTCAGCGAGCGGTTCGACGTGCTCGCCTGGAACAAGGTGTACGCGTCGATCTTCCCCGGACTCACCTCCGCGCCCCCCGGCGAGCGGAACACGCTGCTCGCCAACCTCGCGGAGCCGGCCTGCTGCGGCCCGGTGCAGGACCCCGACCTGCACTGCGGCATGCTGGTCGGGCAGCTGCGGGCCGCGTACGGCCGCCATGTCGGCGACCCCGCCTGGACGCACTTCATCCGCCGCCTTGAGGCGCTCAGCCCGACGTTCGCGGCGGCCTGGGCGGCCCACGACGTAGCCACGCCGACCGCCTACACCAAGAAGTTCCGGCACCCGGGCGTCGGCCCCATCACCATCACCACGACCAGCTTCGCGGTCAACGCCGTCCCTGGCGCCCGCCTGGTGGTCTACACGCCCGACGACGAGCAGAGCGCGAAGGCCCTCGCCCGGCTGGCAGCGGGCGACCAGCTGACCGCCCGCTTCCCCTGCTGGTCCGCCCATCACCCGGAACGGACCGGGCTTACTCCGGCCGCCGCCGGCTGAGACGCCCCACCGACTAAGACACACCGCCGACTAAGACACACCGCCGCCGCAGACGCCGGCAAGCCGCCGCAGACGCCCGCCCGGCTCAGCCGGTGTTCTGCAGGCCGGCCGCCACGCCGCTGACGGTGAGCAGCAGCAGGCGCTCGAGCGAGGCCCGCTCGGCCGGGTCAACGTCCTGCGCGCGGAGCGCGGTCAGCGCGCTGAGCTGAAGGTACGAGAGCGCGTCGACATAGGGGTCGCGCAACACGATCGCGCGCGACAGCACCGGACGGTCGGCCACCGGGAGGTCGTGCTCAGTGACCGCAAGCACCAGGCGGCGGGTCAGGTCGTACTCGCCCAGCACTAGGGCGGCCAGGTCCGGCCGGCCGCCGAGGTCCAGGTAGCGGACGGCGATCGCGCGGTCGGTCTTGGCCAGGGACATCTCGGCGTTGTCGAGCAGGGTGGCGAGCAGCGGCCACTCCTTGTACGCCCGGCGCAGCTCGGCAATTCCCTCGAACGGGATGTCGCCGTCCGAATCGCCCGCCTCGATGCCCGTCCACGCCGCGGCGGCGAGGCCGCTGCCGAGGCCGTACCAGCCGGGGAGGTTCAGCCGGGTCTGCGCCCAGGCGAACACCCAGGGGATGGCGCGCAGGTCCTCCAGCCCGAGCGGGCCGCCGCCGTGCCCGCGCCGGGACGGGCGCGAGCCGATCCGAAGACCGCCGATCTCCTCAAGCGGGCTGACCGTCGCGAACCATTCGGCGAAGCCGTCGGACTCCACCAGCTCACGGAACGCGGTCTTGGCGGCGACGTCGATCGACGACGCCAGCGCGCTGAACTCGGCCGAGGCGGCCGAGGTGCGCGCGCCCAGCGAGGGCGAGGAGGCGAGCAGCACCGACGAGGTCACCTGCTCCATGTGCCGCAGGCCGATCGCGTGGTTGCCGTACCGAGCGAAGATCACCTCGCCCTGCTCGGTCACCTTCAGCCGCCCGGACACCGACCCGGGCGCCTGGGCGAGCACCGCCCGGCCGGCCGGGCCGCCGCCCCGGCCGATCGCGCCGCCCCGGCCGTGGAAGAGCGTCAGGTTGATGTCATGATCGGCGGCCCAGGACGCGAGCGCCGCCTGCGTCTCGAACAGCCGTAGCGTGGCCGAGGCCGGCCCGAGCTCCTTGGCCGAGTCGGAGTAGCCGAGCATGACCTCCAGCTGGCGGCCGTTGGCCGCCAGCCGCGCGCGCACCGGGTCGAGCTCGAGCATCCCCGACAGCACCGACGGCGCGGCCGCCAGGTCGTCGCCCGACTCGAACAGCGGCACCACGTCGAGGACCGGCCCGCCGCCGTCCGGGAACGCGTAACCAGCCAGCTCGTACACCGAGGCCACGTCGGCGGCCGACGTGGTGAACGAGATGACGTAGCGGTGGCAGGCCTCGAAGCCGAACCGGTGCTGGATCCAGGCGATCACCCGGATGGTGTCGAGCACCTCGCGTGTCATCGGCGAGAGGTCGCCGCCGCCGCGCAGCTCCGCCAGGGCGCGGGCGTGCACCTGCGAGTGCTGCCGCACCTCAAGCGAGGCCAGGTGGAAACCGAACGTCTCGGCCTGCCAGATCAGGTGCTGCAACTCCCCGTAGGACTGCCGCACCGCCCCGGCCGCCGCCAGCGAGTCCTGGACCAGCCGCAGGTCGGCCACGAACTCGGCCGGCGAACGGTAGGCCAGGTCGGCGTTCCTGGTCCGGGTGGCGACCAGCCGCTCGGCCGCGTATAGGAGGTAGGTACGGTAAGGCTCGCCGGGCGAGCGCGCGGTGATCTCGGCTATCAGCTCGGGGTGCGCCGCCGACACGGCCGCCAGCGTCCGGCGCAGCTGCGCCGACGGCGGCGCGGACTCCTCGGACGCGGTCAGCGCCCGCCCGATCCGTACGCACGCCGCCTCGAGCGCGCGCAGCGCGTGCTCGGCCTGGATCACCGCCGCCTCACGGGTGATGGCGGCGGTCACCGTCGGGTTCCCGTCCCGGTCGCCGCCCACCCACGACCCGAACCGCAGGAACGGCGGCACCGGCGAGGCCACCGCCCCGCTCTCCGCCCCGAGCAGCACCTGGTCGAGCGCCCGGTAGACGGCGGGCGTCAGCCGGAACAGGGTCTCGTCGAACGCCGTCATCACGGTGCGGACCTCGTCAAGCGGCGTCATCCCGGCCACCCGCAGCGGCGCCGTCCGCCAGAGCAGGTCGACCTCCTCGCGCAGCCGCCGCAGCAGCTCCGGCTCCCCCACCGAGGCCGTGGTCCCCGCCCGGTAGTCGTCGACCGAGGTGAGCAGGCCGCCGATCCGGCGCAGCGACGCGACCACCGCGCGCCGCCGCGCCTCGGTCGGGTGCGCGGTGAACACCGGGTAGACCACTAGGCCGGCCAGCAGCGAGTCGAGCTGGGCGCGCCCCTGCTCGGCGGTGATCCGCTCGGCCGCCTCGGCCAGCGACTCGCGCGGCGGCGCGTCGCCGGAGTCGCGTCGCCGCAGCGTCCGGACCCGCTGCTGTTCCTCGGCCAGGTTGACCAGGTGGAAGTAGACGGTGAAGGCCCGCGCCACCTGCTCGGCCCGGTGCCGCGACCAGGACCCGACCAGCGCCGCGATCGCGTCGCCGGCCGCCAGCGCCGACGGCGATGAACGGTCGGGCACCTGGCGGGCGTCGATCACCGCGTGTCGCAGCCGCTCCACGTCCGCGAGCAGGTCAGCGCCGTCCGACTCGCTGATCACCTCGCCAAGCACGTCGCCGAGGAGCCGGACATCGCGGCGCATCAGCTCCGGCAGCTCGGCAGAATCCCTGTTCCGGTCGTTACTCGCCATGTTCACGACAATGAGAGTAACCACCGAGTGGTGAACGCAACCGTCCGCCAGGTTAACCTTTCCCCCATGAGCGCAGCTGAGACGATTCCTGGCGACTTGCCTGACCCGCACACAACCGCAGGGAAGATCGCTGACCTAGAGCGCCGACGGTACGAGGCCGTACACGCGGGCTCGCTTGCCGCCATTGAGAAGCAGCACGCCAAGGGCAAGCTGACCGCCCGCGAGCGGATCGCCCTGCTGCTCGATGAGGGCTCGTTCGTTGAGTTCGACGAGCTGGCCAGGCATCGCGCGCACGACTTCGGCATCGAGCGCAACCGCCCCTATGGCGACGGCGTGGTCACCGGCATCGGCACCGTGGACGGCCGCCCGATTGCGGTCTACAGCCATGACTTCACCGTGTTCGGCGGCAGCCTGGGCGAGGTCTACGGCGAGAAGATCGTCAAGGTCATGGACCACGCCATGAAGACCGGCTGCCCGGTCGTCGGCATCAACGACGGCGGCGGCGCCCGCATCCAGGAGGGCGTGGTCGCGCTCGGCCTGTTCGCGGAGATCTTCTTCCGCAACACCCGCGCCTCGGGCGTGATCCCGCAGATCAGCCTGATCATGGGCCCGGCGGCCGGCGGCGCGGTGTACTCCCCCGCGATCACCGACTTCACCCTGATGGTCGAGGGCACCAGCCACATGTTCATCACCGGGCCTGACGTGATCAAGACGGTGACCGGCGAGGACGTCACCTTCGAGGATCTCGGCGGTGCGCACACGCACGCCGCCAAGTCCGGCGTTGCCCATTACCAGGCGACGGACGAGCAGGACTGCATCGAGTTTGCCCGGCTGCTGCTCTCCTACCTGCCGTCCAACAACCTGGACGAACCGCCGGTCATCCCGACCACGCCCGACTTCGAGATCACGGCGACCGACGAAGAGCTCGACACGCTCATCCCCGACTCCCCCAACCAGCCGTACGACATCCACCGGGTCATCGAGACGGTGCTTGATGAGGACACGTTCTGCGAGGTCCACGAGGCTTTCGCGAAGAACATCGTCGTCGGCTTCGGCCGCGTAGCGGGCGCCCCGGTCGGCGTGGTCGCCAACCACCCCATGCACCTGGCCGGCTGCCTGGACATCGACGCCTCGGAGAAGGCGGCGCGGTTCGTCCGCACCTGCGACGCGTTCTCCATCCCGATCCTCACGTTCGTCGACGTCCCCGGCTTCCTGCCCGGCGTGACCCAGGAGTGGGCCGGCATCATCCGCCGCGGCGCCAAGCTGCTCTACGCCTACGCCGAGGCCACCGTCCCGAAGATCACCGTGATCACCAGGAAGGCCTACGGCGGCGCCTACGACGTCATGGGCTCCAAGCATCTCGGCGGCGACATCAACCTCGCCTGGCCGACCGCGCAGATCGCGGTGATGGGCGCCCAGGGGGCGGTCAACATCCTCTACCGCCGGGAGCTGGCCGGGGCCGAGGACCCCGAGGCGCTGCGCAAGGAGAAGACCAACGAGTACGAGGACACCCTCGCCAACCCGTACATCGCCGCCGAGCGCGGCTACCTGGACGCGGTGATCCGCCCGTCGGAGACGCGGGTCGCCGTCACGCGGGCCCTGCTCAGCCTGCGCACCAAGCGCGAAACGCTGCCACCGAAGAAGCACGGCAATATCCCGTTGTGAGCGCACAGTGACCACAGTCACCATCAGTAACCGCCCGGAAGGCCTGCGCCGGCAATCCCCAGCCAAGTGGCACGCGCACGGCCGAAACTGCCCTAGAGTCATTAGACCATGAGCGAATTCGCCGCCCCAATGCCCGTCCTCGCCCGATATGCAGTCATGGTCGATGTCGGTTATATCTACGCGGCCGCGGGCGAGTTGCTCTTCGGCACCAGCGCACGCCGCGATTACCGGGTCGATGCGGTCGGCCTTATCCAGACGATCACCAAGCACGCGGACGAGTTGTTCCGCGGCGAGTTGCTCCGGGTCTACTGGTACGACGCCGCCCGCGACCGGGTGCCCACCATTGACCAGCGCGTCATCGCCCAGATGCCGTGGGTCAAGCTCCGCCTCGGCAACCTCAACGCGCGCGGCCAGCAGAAGGGCGTCGACGCGAACATCCGCGCCGACATGGAGGCCCTCGCCCGGCACCGCGCGATCACCGACGCGGTGCTGATCGCGGGCGACGAGGACATGGTCCCGGCGGTTGAGGCGGCCCAGGCCTACGGCGCCCGCATCCACCTGTGGGGCATAGAACCTCCCTACGGCACTAACCAGGCCGAGCGCCTCGTCTGGGAGTCGGACACGGTGGACGTGCTCGACTCCGCGTTTGTCCGCCCCTACTTCACCAGGAACC
>Ga0302325_10017751_pt1 | contig 15020 bp, 16 predicted proteins | sample Palsa_T0_2_FD_201948 | JGI IMG/M metagenome (GOLD analysis project Ga0302325, IMG submission 201948) | Peat permafrost microbial communities from Stordalen Mire near Abisko, Sweden - Palsa_T0_2 | ecosystem: Environmental > Terrestrial > Soil > Palsa > Peat permafrost | place: Sweden: Abisko... | reverse complement strand
GGCCGCAGTCGAGCGTCACGTCGCCGCACTCGAGGGTCGGCGGCAGCGGGGTGGTGGTTCGGCGGGCGAGCGCGCGGACGCGCGCGACCAGCTCTGCGAAGTCAAACGGCTTGGGCAGGTAGTCATCGGCACCTAATCCCAAGCCGTCGACCCGCTCCTTGACGCTGCTGGCCGCGGTCAGCATGAGGATCCTGCTCCCGGAGTCCTCGGCGACGAGTCGCCGGCAGATCTCGTCGCCGTGAACCCCGGGTAGATCGCGATCAAGGACCACCACGTCGTAGCGCGTGAGCGCCAGGTGCGACAGCGCGTCGTTGCCATCAAGCACGACGTCGACCGCCATCCCCTCACGCCTGAGCCCGGTCCCAATCGACCGTGCCATCACCTCGAAGTCTTCGACGACCAGTACGCGCATAACGCCTTCGGACGATGCCACGTGCCGGGTGTCCGCCAGGTGTCAACCGCCGACACCGCGCGGACACCATACGAAACGTAGAACCCCCTCCATGAGCGAAGCGAGCATCGAGGTCAGCGGGCTGCGCAAGCGGTTCGGTCAGACCCTGGCCCTGGACGGACTCTCCTTCACGGTGCCGCCGGGAACCGTGACCGGATTCGTCGGACCCAACGGCGCCGGCAAATCCACAACCATGCGGGTGATCCTGGGGCTCGACTCGGTCGAGGAGGGCACCGCGCTGATCGGCGGCCGCCCCTACGCGGCGCTCACGCATCCGATGCGGCATGTCGGCTCGCTGCTGGACGCGAGCGCGCTACAACCGAGCCGCAGCGGCCGCAACCACCTGCTCTGGATCGCACGCTCCCAACGGCTGCCCGTCAGCAGGGTCGACGAGGTGACAGAGCTGGTCGGCCTCGGGAAGGCCGCACGACGCAAAGCCGGCGGTTATTCGTTGGGGATGCGACAGCGTCTCGGGATCGCCGCCGCGATGCTCGGCGACCCGCCGGTGCTGATCATGGACGAGCCGTTCAACGGCATGGACCCAGAGGGCATCATCTGGATGCGCGGCTTCCTGCGCGGACTCGCGGCCGAGGGCCGAGCGGTGCTCATCTCAAGCCACCTACTGAACGAGCTGCCGGATGTCGCGGATCACGTGGTCGTGATCGGTCGCGGACGGGTACTTGCCGACGCGACCATCCAGGAGTTGACGACAGGCGCATCTTCGCTTGAGGATGTCTACCTGCGGCTGACGACCGGCGCGGTCGAGTACCGGTCCGGGGCGGATGGGGAACCGCGCCGATGAGCTCGCTCACGGAGCCGAGCCGCAGCAGCCGCAGCTTCCGCGCCGCGCTGCGCGCCGAGTGGACCAAATTCCGGACGGTGCGCGGCTGGATGATCGGGTTGGTCTTCGCCGCCCTGATGGTGGTGCTGTTCACGTTCCTGCAGGCCAACGGCAAGCACACCGGCTACTGCACGACCCCGAACCCGAGCAGCTGCGTGAACGGCCACCAATACGTTCCGAGCGGACCGGACGGTGAAGCGGTCGCCGACACCTACGAGCTCGTCGCCAAGCAGCTCACCGGCGATGGCACGATCACCGCCCGGATCACATCGCTCGTTGGACGGATCTGGGCCGGGCCGGCCAACGAGGCACCGTCACTGGCGGACACGGAATCTGGGCTGACGAGCTGGGCCAAGGCCGGGCTCTTGATCACCCCCAGCACCAGACAGGGATCCTCGTATGCGGCGGTCATGACGACCGGTGGTCACGGCGTCCGCTTTCAGTACGACTACACCAACGATCAGGCCGGCCTGCCGGGATCGATCTCGGGCACCGCACCCCGCTGGCTGCGGCTGACTCGCACTGGCAACGTGATCACCGGCTACGACTCCAGCGACGGAACACACTGGCACACGGTCGGCAGCGCGCAGTTGGCCCACCTGCCCACGACCGTGTACATCGGGCTGTTCGCCACCTCACCGACGACATCCCAAGGATCCGCGACCACTGCCACGGCATCCTTTGACGACATCGCCATCGGCCCGCAGGCCGATCGCGCGGCCCAAGCGACATCGGGACCGTGGCACAGCATGAGCATCGGCACCGGTCCGCGAGACTTCTACACCACACTGAGGAACAGCGGCTACCGGCAGACGAGCGATTCGATCCTCGTCACAGGCTCCGGTGACATCGCGCCCGCTGTGGCCGAGGTCGGCGGCGACACAGCGTCAGACTCGCTGCTGTTCGGACTGGTCATCGCGCTGATCGTGCTGATCGTGATCGGGACGATGTTCATCACCAGCGAATACCGGCGCGGCCTGATCCGCACGACGTTCGCCGCCACACCAGACCGCGGACGCGTGCTCGCCGCGAAAGCCGTCGTCATTGGCGGCGTCGCATTTGCCGTCGGAGCCGTCGCATCGGCCGTTGCGATCCCCCTCGGCGAGCACGTCATGAGCGGCAACGGCAACTACATTTTCCCGGCGGATTCACTGACAGTCGCGCGGGTCATCGTCGGGAGCGGCGCGCTCGTTGCCCTCACCGCCGTCGCTGTACTTGGCCTCGGCACGATCCTGCGCCGCAGCGCGGGCGCCATCCTCGCCGGCGTGGTCGTCTTCGTCCTGCCGACCTTCACAGGCCCGGGCATCATCGGCCCCACCTCCGCCGGCAGCGCCGCGACGTGGCTGTATCGCGTCACCCCGGCCGCGGGGTTCTCCATGCTTGGACTCCTACCCCGATCCGGACTTGTGAGCTATCAGTACACGATGGGGAACGGCTACTACCCGCTACCGCCATGGGCCGGACTGCTGGTCCTCGCCACGTATACAACGGTTGCGCTGTCCGCCGCCCGGGTCGTGCTGCGGCGGAGAGACGCGTGACCGACGCGCTCCGCGCGGAGTGGACCAAGCTGCGGACGGTTACAGGCACCTGGTGGCTGGTGGTGGGGGTCCTCGCGCTGTCGGTCGCCGCCAGCGCCGGGATTGCCGCCTCTACACACGTATCGCCGGGTGGCGCCAGCCAGGATCCGACCAAGCTCTCCCTGATCGGCGTTGACCTCGGTCAAGCCGTCGTCGCGGTTCTGGCGGTCCTGGCGATCACCGAGGAGTACGGCACCGGCGTGATCCGAGTGACCCTCACCGCAACGCCGCGCCGGGCGGTGATGCTCAGTGCCAAAGCCGTCAACATCGCCGGCCTGGCGCTGATCACGGCAGTGCCGGCCGTCGTCGGCTGCCTGATCGCCGGGCGTCTGTTGCTCCCCCAGGCCGGCCTGGACCCCGCCCATGGCTACGCGCTCATCTCGATCGCCCACGGGCCGACGCTACGCGCCGCCGTCGGCAGCGTCCTGTACCTGGGTCTGATCGCCCTACTGGGCCTCGGCATCGGAGCCGTCCTGCGCGACGCCGCCGTATCGACCGGAATCGTGCTCGGACTGCTGTACCTGCCGCCGCTCTTCGCCCAGCTCGTGTCAGGTCCGTGGCGTCGGCACATTCAGCAGCTCGCGCCGATGACCGCCGGACTCGCGATCCAAGCCACGCGGAACATCCGCACCCTGCCGATCTCGCCGTGGGCCGGGCTCGCGGTGCTGGCAGCATGGGCAGCCGGAATGCTCCTCATTGGCCTTGCCGTCCTCAAAGCTCGCGACGCATGACCGTCCGCAGGACCTTCGGCGATTGAGACGGGCTCAGGAGCCGCCGCGGACCGACCGTTGACCCCGCAAATCCGTCCGTTTGTCGATCGGGAGCGGACACGCCCGGAACGCGGGAGTGGCTCGCGCGGCGACATTCCGGCCGGGCGGTGTCTGGCCACGGGCGCATCCTCGGAGGGTGTCGTCAAGGTTGATCCGTCGATGAGTCGCGAGCTCCGGTGCCCGATGATGCGCTGGGGTGCTGGCTGTCCTGATCGCGCGCGATATCGCCGATCTCGGCGCGCCGGATTGCACGTTGGAGGATCTGCGTAACGAGTGGCGCACGGGCGAGTTCGATCTGTCCGCCGACGCCCAAGTTGTCCAGCTCAGCGACGGTCAGATCGTCGGCTATGCCGCGATCCGCGCGCCGGGAACGCTCGCGGTCGTCGCCCCGGAGTTTGATGGCAGGGGCATCGGCGCTCGCACGCTGCAGTGGGCCGAGCGGCGCGAGCGCGAGCTCGGCCGCGAGCGCCATCGGCAGTGGATCGCCGCCGAAAATCGACGCGCGCAGCAACTGTTGTGCGCCGCCGGGTACTCCCACGAGCGCAGCTGTTGGCGGATGGTCTGCCCGCTTCCTCGAGGGACGCGTGCGGCCACGATGCCGGTCAGATGTGAGCTGCGAGCACTTGACGTGGGTCGCGATGCTGAGGCCCTCCACGCGTTGGACGCGGCCAGCTTTGCCGCCAACCCGACTATCAGCCTGAGTCGGTTGGGGCGTTTTGCGATGAGCACCTCAACGCACACGATCTGGACCGTGAGTCGAGCTGCGTCGCCGCGCATGACGAGACGATCGTTGGCTTCCTGCTTGCCCGCCGCTGACGAGAGGAAGCGGTCGGCTATGTTGATCTGCTTGCAGTGCACCCGCAATGGCAGCGCCGGGGCCTCGGGAGCTCGCTGTTGGAGGCGGCGTTTGACCGCTTTGCCTCGGCAGGGCTTCGGGAAGCGCGGCTCGGCGTCGCCTCCGATAACCCGCGAGCGCTGAGACTCTACGAGCGTGTCGGCATGTCACCACGATTCCGCGTCGACACCTATCAGCGCCCTGTCCGCCAGCCCTTCCCGATTGAGACGCGTTGACGGTCGGCTCCGGGTCTGGGCACCGATCCAGCATCCCGGCGAGCCAGGCTCAGCGGAGCTCGCCCGGCAGCAGGCTGAACATCACTGTGTCACGGCGCCCACCCTTGAACGGCATATAGGCGCGAAGCACGCCCTCGCGCACGAAACCACAACGCAACGCCACACGCTGAGACGCCTCGTTGTCAGGCCCGCACGTAAGTTCAAGCCTCGCCACTCCGAGCACGTCAAACGCCCACCGGGCCATCAGCCGCGTGGCGTGAGTGGCGACCCCCTGGCCTCGCGACGCCGGCGAGAGCCAAAAACCGACCGCGGCGCGACCCCGCTCCCGGCAAATGTCGTGCACCGACCCGCCTCCGAGTACGACGGCCGGGTCGCGCGGCGCCACGAAAGCGAAGTTCAGTTCCTCACCGCGCGCCCGAGCCTGCTTCTGACCCTCAAAGAACGCGCGAGCATCCGCCTCCGTGTAGTCCACCGTTCTCGTCCACGAGAAACGTTGGACCGTTGGATCAGCAAACGCCAGCAGCTTCACCGGCACATCATCCGGGGACCACGCGCGAAGCAGCACGACCTGGTCGCCGAGGGGCGGGTCCGGGAACGTCAGCTCCGGCATCCGTTGACCATAGGCGACCGCAAGGGAGCTGGCTCCCTCCGGGGAGCGCCGATCGCCGCGGCGCACGAGCTTCCGAGCGGAGAACGCTTCGCAGCCCGTGCGCGGACTCTTTACGCTTTCGCCGTATGAGCCAGCGCACGCCGCGGACCGGGACCGCCGCGCGCGCCCGTCAGGGCACCTATTCGATCGTTGCCCGCGATCCCGGGACGGGCGAGCTCGGCGTCGCCGTCCAATCGCACTGGTTTTCGGTCGGCCCGCTCGTGCCCTGGGCCATCCCCGGAGTCGGCGCGGTGGCCACCCAGGCGAACATCGACGTTGCCTACGGTCCGAAGGCGCTGGGGCTCCTCGCTGGGGGGACGGGTGCGCAGGACGCGCTCGCGCAATTGGTCGCGCAGGATCTGGGTGCCAACGGTCGTCAGGTCGCGATCGTCGACGCCCGCGGCGACGTCGCCGCCCACACGGGCGAGGCGTGCATGCCGTTCGCCGGCCACGTCACCGGCGAGCAGGTCTCCTGCCAGGCGAACATCATGGCCAACGACACGGTCTGGACGAGCATGCTCGACGGGTTTGCCGGCACCACCGGATCGTTGACCGACCGACTGCTGGCGGCGCTTGACGCCGGCGAGGCAGCGGGCGGCGATGTCCGCGGCCGCCAGTCGGCGGCGATCCTCGTGGTCCCCGCCGGCGGTCAGACGTGGGAGACGAACGTCTCGCTACGCGTCGAGGACCATCCCGAGCCGCTGGAGGAGCTGCGCCGGCTGGTGCGGCTGCACGACGCCTACGTGCTCGCCGGCCGGGGCGACGAGCTCGTCAACGAGGAGCGCCACGAGGAGGCGGCTCGGCTCTATCAGCAGGCGGCCGATATGGCGCCCGGCAATGTTGAGCTGCGATTCTGGTCCGGCCTTGGGGCAGCCCAACTCGGGAACGTCGAGGAGGGTGCTGCCCAGGTGCGGGAGGCCATCGCTCATCAGCCCGGCTGGTTCGACCTGCTATCCCGCCTGCCGCGGGAGGTGGCGCCCTCGGCAGCGACCGTGCTTGAACACCTGCACCAGACGCCCTAGCAAGGAGCGCTGGGCTCGGACACGGAATCCCCTGGCGTTCAGCTGAGCGAGAGAATGCCCTTGCCGGGGATAGGGCGCTCAGCGGGTGTGAGGAGAGGAACTGCGACGAGCTCAGCGCGCGTCCCGGGCCGGCCGCGATGCCGAGCCCACAACCGGTCAACCCCCCGCTTCCCCGGCTGTGTGGTAGGGCTAGCCGTGCCACACAAGACACGTGGGGGCCGGCTGTTCAGAACGCTCCGGGGCGTGCAGTGTGTGCTCAAGCCGTAAGCACCCCTATCCCACTCACGAAACCAGCGCGACCGTCTGCAACCAGCGGCTTGATCTGGCCCGCGTTACCGACATAGGAGCTCATGCTCTATTTACTTTCACATATTCGTAACCGTAAGCTCGGTGTCCCGTCGGGACTTATCGTCATCCTCGGCGCCGTCGTCATTGACCTGGCGTTCTCCGGCAATCCGGCTCTATCAATCGGCATTCTGTTGGTGGTCGTGATCATCGCGGTGGTCCGCCGCTCGATGCTCGGCCGCTTGTGGCCTCGCGGCTCCGACAAGCAGCGCTAACGACCGGCGAGGTCTCGACGCACCTGCTCCTCGCAAAACCGCACCAGGCAACGACATCGGCCACGGCTGCGGCGAGGGAGCTTGTGGCCGCGCACGCGTGCCCGACGGATGGGGTCGCCCGCGCGCACTTCGGACAATGGCTGACTGTGCGGATCTTTGGCGTGGAGATCGAATCGGCGGGTTGGGTGTCACGAAAGCGCTTGTTGTCTCGTCGGACAGAGAAACTGACGAGGAGGCCACGATGAATGGCAGTCTGGTTGAGGCGACTGGTGCGCATGCCGCGCTGCGGGGCGCGAAGACGATCGTTCTGAGCAGCTATACGCGCGATAGCACGCTGGTGGCGACGCCTGTGAGTCTTGCCCGTGAGGGTGAGCGGTTGTTCTTTCGCTCCCACCAGGAGCGCGATTGCGGTCGTCGCTGCGGCGGCGGCCGTAGCGGAGCAGACATCAGCCCAGCGGCGATACCGTGATAGCGGAAGGCGTGGGCTGTCGGCGCCGTCCTGTGTAGTGCTCGCCCCGCCGAGCCTACTCCCGCGGCGCGCGCGATCAGTAGCGATCTGAAGGACCTCGGGTCGCCGAGCTCTTACCTATCGCCTGCAGCTCGCCGCTTCGCGCGTACTCAGTCGTGTCGTCTGGTTCCTAGTCCCAGTGCTCAGGGCATTCCGAGCCGGGTTTGGAAGACGCGGCGATCGACATGGTGGGTCCATAGGACATCGGCGACGTCTTCGGGCTCGTTGTCGGTCCCGGGCGCGATCCGGCCAGCGACGGCGGTGTGGGCGACGTGAATCCCCTCGTCTTCCAACGCGTCGTGAAGCATGCGCGCGTAGGCGACCTCGCCCGCGAAGGAGATCCCGACACCGGCACGCTCCGGGTACGGATTTACAGCGGCGCCGCCTGTTGTGAAGAGGATCGTTCCGCGCCCGGCCTCGCGCATCGGCCCGATGACCACCTGGGTTGCGGCTACGGCGCCGAGCACGCTGAACTCCAGCGGACCCCGGATGTCTTCGACTGTTGTCTCCAGGACCGGCTTCATGAACTCGGGCGCGGGTAGCGGCGAATACTCGAGCACCTCGACCGGGCCGAGCTCGTCGGCAAGCCGATGGATGGCGCCCGCCAGCGCGTCGCTGTCGCGGATGTCGGCCGCCGCGCCGGCCGCCGTGACCCCGTCGAGCCGCAGCTGGGCCGCGAGTTCGACCAGTGTCGACTCCGTGCGCGAGATCAGGCCTACGGCGAAGCCTTCGCGCCCGAAACGCCTCGCCACGGCCAGACCGAGGTTCGGCCCGGCGCCGACAATCACGAGCGACATGTCGCACAGCCTAGTAGCGGTGACCGCTGCAGGTCCGTCTCCGACAAGGTGTTTGCAGGACTGCGGGTCGTGACAGATGTCCTCGCAGGCCCGGAACTTCGATCAGGAGATGCTCGAGTTGCAGGGCGAAGTTCCGCTCCGGTGGCCCCGAGCGAAGCGTTAGTGTGCAGCCGAGACGCATTCGGCTGTGGTTGAGGGCTAGTCCGTCCAGGACCGCTGTGGTGACGTTTGTCACACAACGTTTGAGGCGCGCTCTGTAATTTCGTTTTCCAGTGATTGGCGCACGAGTTGAGCTGTGACTCTTGCGTAAACGGATGAGGAGTACGACGATGCTCGAGAACATGCCGGGCACCCACAACGGTGTCGCGAGCGGCGAGGTAGGACATCATGTGGCGAATGCTGCCGCGGATCCGACAGAACGTGCTGAGGTGCAACCGGCCGGGAATGCAAGCCAGCCTGTCGTGTCGGGCGCCGGAGGCGCCGGCGCACCAGACGCGCCCTCTATCGCCGGTATCTCGGCGCTCAAGGGCATCATTCTCTATGGCGCAACACTCACCTTTGCCGCGCTCTACGTGTATTTCATGGGGCGGATCTTTGGAGCCAAGCCAGGTCAGCCGCCCAAGCTTGACGGCGTCATGGTGTCGACCGCTGCGGCGCTCGCGGGGGTCCTGGGATCAGCGTTCGCGCTAGAGATCGGAACCTCACCCGCGAAGAGCAACACCAACCCTGAGCTCGGCAAGGCTCTCCGGGCCGCGAGTGAGAAGTCAACCAGCTCGACCGACCGGGCAAAGGCGAGGATCAGGCAAGTGTTCTCGCTTGAACCGGGCGACACGCATAGCGCGAGTTGGCCGAAGACCTTTGGCATCTGGCTCTACGCACTCGTGGCGACCGCCGTGGCGCTGACTTACATCCTCAACCAGGCTGAGACTCCGGGCACGATCAAGGCGCTCGCCGTCGCGTTTGCCGGCTATGTCATCGTCCTTGTCAACAGCGCGTACAACCTGTCGAAGAGGAGCGCTGGCTGACCCGGCGAGGCGCAGCATCGAGATCGCAGCGATGCGGAGCAGAATCGTCATGCTCGACATCAGATTGATGCCTGTCGCGCAGAGGATGCCGCGCGGATTCGCGTCCAGGGTGAACGAAGTCTGACCCTAGGGTGGCTATTCGACCAGGCCTCCCTGACGGAAGATCGCCAGCGTCACTTACCACCACACAAGGGGACACAATGAACCCATACTTGATTCACCAGATGGCACAGGCGCGCCAGGCCGACCGGCTGCGCGAGGCCGAGGAGCACCGCTGCGCCGGACCGACAGCACGCCCGACGGTCCTAAACCGCGTCACCGCCCGGATCGCGCGCTTCACTGCCGGGACCGGTCGGAGCCGCGAGCGTGTCGTCGCGCCGTCGAACCCCGGCCGTTCGTGAGAACCGGCGGTCGGGCGAGCCGCCCATGCAGCGGGTGAGGACCGACTCAGTCGCACGCAGGCCCGCGTCCGCCAGCGCCCGGGTCGGGGCCCCGCCTGAACCCTTCCCGAAACTCAGGGCTGTCGACTCGCGGCGCTTGCCCTGATCGGATTGAAAGCAGAGGGCAGCGCTCGGCGACCACCGAGAGGTGGGTCATGGCCCCGTCGCGCAGGGTCAGAACGGCTTGGTCGGGAGGTATTTGCCGTCGAGAGTGATCACAGCGCGCTCGCCGCCGTCGGGGTCGGCAACCTTTTTGATGTCGAGCTTGAAGTTGATCGCGCTGATGATCCCGTCGCCGAACTCCTCGTGCACGAGAGCCTTCAGGGTCGAGCCGTAGACCTGCAGCATTTCGTAGAAGCGATAGATGGTTGGGTCTGTCGGTACTCGATCGGGGATCGAGCCGCGCAGCGGAATGGTTTGCAGCAGTTGCACCGCGTCGGCGTCGAGCCCAAGCTTGTCGCCGACCGTCTGTGCAGCGTCGGCAGGCAACGGATGCTGGCCGAGTAGCGCGGCGGTGACGAATACAACGCTGAGTCCAGTGCCGTCGGCCAGGTCCTGCCACGACAGGCCCTTTCGGGCTTTGACGTCGATGACGGTTGCGGCCAGCGCCTCACGGGGCGCCTGAGCGATCTGCGACTGAATCATGTGTCCTCCCTCTTGTCGGTTGGTGTTGGTTGGAGAGTTGGGGCAGAGTCGCGGTGGCGCGAACATCGGGGCGGTCGGAGAGCGAGACGAAGCGACGGGTCGCGCCGTCGAGCGCGCCGATCGAACCGGTCTTGATGTCGTAAACCCAACCGTGCAAGTCCAAGCGGCGCTGCGCGAGCGCGAGGGCGACCGATGGGTGGGTGGTCAGGTTGGTCAGCTGTGCGATGACGTTCTCGCGAACCAGATCCCCGAGCTTCTCTGCCGCTGTGCCGTGGCTGCCTGCCGCGTTGACGACCTTCGCCGCGTCGGCATGACGCAGCCAGCCAGCCACGGCCGGCAGTGCGTCCAGTCGCTTGGCGCTCGAGATCGCCGTCATCGCACCGCAATCAGAATGGCCCAGGATCACGATGTCGGTGACCCCAAGAACAGAGACGCCGTATTCGACTGTGGCGGACACGCCACCCGTCTCCGCGCCATGTGAGGGAACGATGTTGCCCGCATTGCGGATCACGAACAGATCACCCGGCTCGCTCTGCGTCAACAACTCCGGCACCACCCGGCTGTCCGAGCAGCTGATAAACAGAGCCTTCGGATTCTGGGCGGTCGCGAGCCGGCTGAACAGCTCGACGCGCTGCGGGTATGCCTCGCTCTGGAACTTCAGAAAGCCGTCGATGATCTCACGCATATGACTCCTTGGATCTGCGGATGGACGGAGCATGACGACCTCGACCGAGGGCTTCAAAGACGCATCTTCCATGATTGCGATTGGGTGGTGGCATGACTTCGAATGGAGCCGGTCCCGGCCAGACGATGGAGTGGCGCTTCTCGACGCCCCGCGACACGGACCACTCCGTTGGCGCTCAACCGGGCCACCCAACCGACGACTGCTTTAACCGTTGTGACGGCCGAAGCCGCACGAATTCTGTGCCACCAACGCGATCGTGAGCTCGACCTCACGCCGACGATCGCTCTGGCGCGACGAGGGAGTCGCCTGGGTGCCGACCGGCGGACGAGCGCTCGGCCGTGGATGCGATCGTCGCGGTCGAGGTCCTGGACGGGCGAGTTGGACGAGCAACGAGAGGTCGATCGGCGGTCACCTCTTGCCGGACTGGTCCGCGTACGTCGCGGGGCGCTTGTGCGCGGAATCGCCCGCGCCCTCGTGTACGAGCACATCATCCGATTCGGCAGCCCGGCCAAGCCCGAAGGGGCGCTGGAGGAGCACAATCGCGGGGAGCTGTCGCCACTCGGGGGGGCGAGCCCGTAAGCTGCCCGGCCGACGTGGCAAGGCGAAACACCGGTTCCATCGCCCTCGTCCTGGCGGGCGGCGGCGCGCGCGGCGCTTACGAAGCCGGGGCGCTGTCGGTTCTGCTCCCGCTGCTGCAGGAGCGGGGGGAACGGCCCCGGATCCTCGTCGGCACGAGCGCCGGCGCCGTCAACGCCAGCTTCCTGGCCGCCAACGCGGACGTGCCGCCTGCCCAGCTCATCCCCGCGTCGCTGGCCCTCTGGGAGTCGCTGAACTGGGGCGAGGTGGTCAAGCCGCTCATCTCGGCCGCCTCGCTTCGCCGGGTCGGAGGCTATGCCGGCGAGGTGCTCGGGCTGCCCGGCGCGCGGATCACCTCGCTGCTTGATTCCGCGCCCCTGCGCCGCACCGTGCGACAGCACGTCGACTTCGCCCAGGTGGCCAAGAACGTGAGTGCCGGCGTCCTGGACGCGGCGGCAGTCGTCGCCACCTCGGCCCTCACCGGCCGCTCGGTCGTCTTTCACGACGGCCTCGAGTCGCCCCCAGACGACGATCTGCGGGGCATTGACTACGTGGCCACCGCGCTGCACGAGGAGCACGTTCTGGCCTCGGCGGCGATCCCGGCCGTGTTCCCAGCCGTCCGGGTGCCCGAGCCGCGCACCGCCCGGGGCTGGTATTTCGACGGCGGCACGCGCCTCAACACGCCGATCAAGCCGGCGCTCGAACTGGGCGCGGACCGAGTCGTCGTCGTCGCGCTCAACCCGCTGGCGCCGGGACGATCGGCGCAGCTGGCCGGCCCGCGACGACCAGACGCGCTCGCGGGCGCGGCCGAGATCCTGATTGGGTTTCTCGAGGACCAGCTGCTCGGCGACGTACTCACCCTCGCCTCGATCAACCAGCTGCTCGTGGCCACGCGCCGGGTCACGGCGGCCGGCAAGCGCCGGGTGCCCTACATCCTCGTCGCGCCGTCCGAACCCGACTCGATCGCCCAGCGGGCGCTCAGAGTGATCCGCGAGCACTACAGCGGCGCGCTGCAGGCCATCGGCGCCGGGGACCTCGCGCTCCTCACCCGGCTCACCGCGGCCGACCACGACACGGCGCACGCCGCGCTGCTCAGCTTCCTGCTGTTCGCCCCGGAGTTCGCCAAGGCGCTGATCACGCTCGGCCGAAAGGATGCGCAGCGCTGGATTAGCCAGGCGCACGACGTCGACGACCTGTGGCAGCTCAGTCCGCTACGCAACGCGTAACGCGTCGATCGTGTCGGCGTCCACCGCGTCCTTGTCGGGCCGGTAGCGCTTGAGCCGCGCGAACCGCAGGCAACTCTTCGGGGCGGCTGTCGCGGCGGCTCGCCGACGAGCTCATATGGGGAAGAGGACTACACCCCCGGCGTTCAACGAAATAGGGCCGCGACCTCCGGACCGGTGCGTAGGCCCGCGAGGGCCGCCCCACACCTACCCTGCAGTCAAAACCGGTAACCCATGCCTCCCGCCTCGTAGCGCAGGATATTGCGCCGTTGGTGGCATTCGGGCTTTCTAGGGTCGAAGCAGCGCCGCCGATCACGGCAGCCGGTCGACCGGACGCGTGGCCGTCTTATTGCACCGATCTCTTGTCGATCCGGTCCCCGGTGCGGACCATGCCGCCGCGCACAATCCTGGCGTTCACCCCGCGCAGATTCAGCTCGCGACCGACCGCCGAGTTGACAAACTTGACCGCGTCGACCCCGAACCGCTGGGAGAACTTGCCGCACCCGCGATGCGGCACGGCGGTCACCTCCAGCACCGCCGACCCGATCTGCAGCTGCGTGCCCGGCGGCAGGTTGGCCGCACTGAGATCGAGGTCGACGTAGAACTGGTCGCCGGCCAGCGGCCACCGCTCCTGATCGCCGGCGATCACCCGGGCCGAGCGCGCATTCATCAGCGTGATCTGCGTGTCGGGATGCGCGGAGCCATCCGCCGTGGCGCCACTGCTGCGCTCGACCCAGCTGTCTCCGACCAGCCCCGTGTGCGCGTCCAGCGTCGCCTCGGTGATGACCTCGCGCGAATCGATCTGCGGCCGGCGCACGATCAGCTCGACGCGGCCACCGTCCGACGGAGCGCCGCGGATCGAATTGATCCCAGCCTCGAGTCTCGTCAGCGCAACATGCTCCACGCCCCACAGGATGCCTGACCACAGCAACCAAAAGCCTCAGCAAAACCAAAACTCAGATTTAGGGATACCATAACCTCTGTGATGGCCTACCAGGAACCGATGACGCGTCGCTCTTCTGCTGTGGAGGACTACGCAAAGGCAATTTATGCGCTCGAGCGTCGCGGCGGGGAGCCGGTCACGACCAACGCGGTCGCCGAACGACTCGGGGTGACCGCGGCGTCGGCGTCAGGGATGGTGAAACGGCTGTGTGAGCTTGGCTTGGTCGACCACGAGCCATACCACGGGGTCTCGCTGACCGATGACGGACGGCGTGTTGCACTTGAGGTTCTGCGCCACCATCGGCTGCTCGAGCTGTACCTCGCTGAGAGTCTCTGCGTTCCCTGGGACCGCGTCGACCGAGAGGCCGAGGTGCTCGAGCACGTTCTCTCCGAAGAGCTCGAGGAGCTGATCGCCGCCAAGCTCGGGAACCCCACGCACGACCCGCATGGAGATCCGATCCCGACCAGGCAGCTGACCATCGACGAGGGCGAGACCATGAGCCTGCAGTCGTTGGAGGCTGGCGCGCGGGGCACGTTCACTCGCGTCTCGGACTCCGACCCCGAGATGCTGCGGTTTCTCGCCCAGCGCGGGATCGCTCCCGGCGCCAGCTTCGAAGTGGTCGAAAAGCAGCCGTTCGACGGGCCGCTGTTCGTCCGCTTCGGCGAGGACGTGCATGTGCTGGGTGGCGGGCTGGCGCAGGCGATGCGCGTCGAGGTGGAGTCCTGACGCCTCCGGCCCCGCAGATTCTCGAGGGTCAGATCGTCACCGAAGGCGCCGCCGTGTTACCCCGAACGTTGCTGACGCCCGAGGACGCGGTGCGGTCGGAGGATCGCTTCCGCGTCCATCATGCGCGGCGCCGAGGCCGGCGCTGGTACCTGCTGTGGCTGCTCGTAGGCCCCGGTATCCTGGCGATGCTGGGCGAGAACGACGGGCCCAGCATGATCTCCTACGCGACCACCGGTGCGACGTACGGCCTTGGCTTCTTCCTGCCGTTCATCATCATCACGTTCGCGATGGCGGTCGTTGTTCAGGAGCTGTGTATGCGCGTCGGGGCGGTCACCCACCGCGGCTATGGACAGCTCGTGCTGGAGCGCTACGGAAAGCTCTGGGCCTGGTTCAGCGCCGGTGACCTGATGGTCACGAACCTCGTCACGCTGATCGCGGAGTTCGTGGCGATTCGCATCGGCATGTCCTACTTTCACGTCGGCCCTGCGATCGCCGCGATACTCGGGGTCTC
>Ga0302325_10017748_pt1 | contig 15022 bp, 13 predicted proteins | sample Palsa_T0_2_FD_201948 | JGI IMG/M metagenome (GOLD analysis project Ga0302325, IMG submission 201948) | Peat permafrost microbial communities from Stordalen Mire near Abisko, Sweden - Palsa_T0_2 | ecosystem: Environmental > Terrestrial > Soil > Palsa > Peat permafrost | place: Sweden: Abisko... | reverse complement strand
GCGGCGAATTTAGACCCGGTTGTCGCGCTGCGCTACGAATGAAAGAGGGTGCTGGGGGTTAAGAGGTTGCCAGAACCCGGCACCCAGCACCCAGAACCCAGAACCCGGCACCCAGCACCCGAACCCAGCACCCAGAACCCAGCACCCAGCACCCAGCACCCAGAACCCTTCCGGCCTCGTTCCGAGGCCGGAACATAATGTCCCAGAAGCGAACACTCCGAGGATTCCTGGAGATCGCGCCTAACCTTTTTCTCCCTGTTGAGTCATAATCTTACCAGCCCCGGAACGATTGGCAGGCGCCGTGCCCTTCGATCCGTGGAACTCAACATGATGGATGTACCTAGAAAGTCCGCTGCCAAAAAACGCCTGATCAAGCGCATTGTCATCGGAGTGGTGCTACTTGCCGGGGTCGGTGCTGTCAGCCTCGTGCTGGCGCGCCTTAAACCGGCGGCGCGTAGCGTGGAACTGTCTACCCTGTGGCCCGACACCGTACGGCGCGGCCCGATGGTACGCGATGTACGCGGCCTGGGCACTCTGGTCCCCGAAGAGACCCTGCTCATTCCGGCTAACAGCGACGGCCGCATTGACAAGATCATTCTCAGGCCGGGTTCGCCGGTGAAGCCCGACAGCATTATCCTGACCATGAGCAATCCTGAGCTGCAAACGGCTCTGCTGGATGCGGAGTACACGCTGAAGGCGGCCGAAGCCGCTTATACCGACCTGCGGGTGACCCTCGAGAAGCAGGGTCTGGATCTGCAGGCTACGGCGGCGCAGGTGTCCGCGGACTGGCACTCCGCGCAATTGAAGGCGGAACGCGACGATGCCCTGGTAAAAGAGGGGCTGGTCGCCCAGGTGGATGCCAAGATTTCCGACGTCACCGCGCAGGAGTTGTCCACCCGCAACGGGATTGAGGAAAAGCGGCTAAGCATCAACCAGGAATCGGTTGAGGCGCAATTAGCGGCGCAGAAAGTGAAAGTCGATCAGCTGCGTGGTGAGTACAAGCTGAAACAGGATCAGGTGGAGGAGCTCAAGGTCCGGGCCGGCACCGAAGGCATGTTGCAGGCACTGCCCATACCGGTTGAGGAGGGCCAGAAGGTCCTGGCGGGCACTGCCCTGGCCAAAATAGCGCAGCCGCGAAAGCTGAAGGCGGAGTTGAAAATTGCCGAGACTCAGGCCAAGGATGTAACCTTCGGACAGTCGGCCAGTATCGATACCCGTAACGGCATCGTAAAGGGGAAGGTCTCGCGAATCGATCCGGCGGTATTGAACGGCACGGTGACCGTCGACGTCAAATTGGAAGGACCCCTCCCCGATGGCGCCCGTCCGGATCTGAGCGTGGACGGAACCATCGAGCTGGAGCACTTGGATGACGTCGTATACATGGGGCGGCCCGTGTTCGGTCAGGCGGAGAGCACCGTGAGCCTGTTCAAGATCGAGCCCGACGGAAAGTACGCCGACCGCGTGCAGGTGCAGTTGGGGCGGGCCTCGGTCAATACCATCGAAGTGCGCAAGGGGCTTAACGTGGGCGATCGGGTGATCCTGTCGGATATGTCGGCCTATGACAGTGACGAACGAATTCGTTTGAACTAAGTCCGAAGGAATTTCGTAAGGGAGAAGAAATGAGCAATAACGGAGCAGAATCGCTGATTCACCTCGATGGGGTCACTAAGGTGTTCGTGACCGATGAAGTGGAGACGCATGCGTTATCCGGGATACAGCTTGATATCAAGAAGGGCGAGTACCTGTCGATTGCGGGTCCGTCTGGCTGCGGCAAGTCGACCTTGCTGGCGATTCTGGGCTTGCTGGACACTCCGAGCGACGGTACTTACACACTGAACACCCGGGCCGTAAGCGGGTTGAAGCTTTCCGAGCGGGCCAGGATTCGCAACCGGGAGATCGGTTTCATTTTCCAGGCGTTCAACCTGATCGGCGATCTGACGGTCTACGAGAACGTGGAATTGCCGCTGACCTATCGCGGGATGGGATCGGCGGAGCGCAAGAAGCGCGTACAGGAGGCGCTCGAGCGCGTAGGCATGTCGCACCGCATGAAGCATTATCCTTCGCAGCTTTCCGGCGGTCAGCAGCAGCGCGTCGCGGTGGCGCGCGCCCTGGGCGGCGATCCGGCCATTCTGCTGGCCGACGAGCCCACTGGAAACCTGGATTCGGCAAACGGCGAAGCCGTTATGAACCTGCTGAAGGATCTGCACCGCAACGGCGCCACGATCTGCATGGTGACGCACGATCCGCGCTACGCGCTATTCGCGGACCGCACTATCCGAATGTTTGACGGGAGGATCGTCGAGGAGAGCGTGGAAGCAGTGCACCACTAACGGCGGCTACCCGATCCGAGGACCAGTTCGACCATGGCTGTTAAGAAGCGGAGGATTTCTGCGTCTTTTGTCGTAAGGAGTCTCAGCACACGAGGAAAGGGAAGCACATGAAAGCGAGAAAGCTACTACTCAAGGGCGCTCTGCTGGCGCTGGCGGGCGCGGCCTGCCTGCTGGCAAATGACAACTTCCACGAAGAGTTCAGCAAAATATATACTCTTTCGGCGCGCGGCCGTGTTTCGCTCGAGAACATCAACGGCGACGTTCACATTCACGCCTGGGATCGGAACGAAGTGCGCGTGGAGGCGGTCAAGACCGCTGCGAGTCAGGGCCTGCTGAACGAGGCGCGCGTGCTGGTGGACTCGCGTCCCGGGGCGATCAGGATCCTCACCCGGTATCCCGACGGCACCAATGCAAATCCCGGGAAAGTCGAGTTTACCGTGACCGTCCCGCGCGGCGCGCACCTGGACCAGATTAAGCTGATCAACGGAGCAGTGGATATCGAAGGCGTCACCGGAGAGGTGAACGCGTCTTCGGTGAACGGGACCGTGCGCGCGCAGAAGATCGCCGGAGACGCCCGCCTTTCGACCGTCAACGGTAAGCTCGAGGCCACCTTCGAAAGGCTCAGCGACGCCAAGACCATCTCCATGAACTCGGTCAACGGCAGCATCGCGATTTCCATTCCCTATGACGCCCGCGCGGAGTTCAACGCGCGGAATGTGACCGGCGGGATCGACAACGATTTCGGCATCCCGGTGAACCGCGATCGCGCGGTCGGCACCCAGTTGCACGGGGTTTTGAAGGGTGGCGGTACGCTTATCAATCTGAATAACGTCAACGGCCCGATTTGTATCATGCCAATGGCGCACGGTCGGCGCGTCAGGTTCACCTAGTGGCCCTTCACTACGCCCTTCGCACACTCGCGAAGAGCCGCGGTTTCACCGTTGTCGCCATCCTGACATTAGCTATCGGGATTGGCGCCAATAGCGCCATTTTCAGCGTCGTGAATGCAGTGCTGTTGCGCCAGCTTCCTTACGCCGATCCGGACCGGTTGGTACTGTTGTGGGGCTCCGGCCAGGCCGACAGCGATCGGCGCAATCAGATCTCTTTCACCGACATGGATGATTGGCGGCGGCAGAACCACGTCTTTGAAGATGTCGCTACATACGAGCATTGGGACGCCGGCATGGCGGGTGATTTCGCTCCGGAGCGCGTGCCGGGCATGCAGGTTTCGGACGGTTATTTTTCGCTCATGCGCGGCACGCCGCTCCTGGGTCGCGTTCTTCTTCCGGAAGACCAGATCGCCGGCAAGGACTACGTGGTGGTGCTGGGTTACGGCCTTTGGAAGCGGAAGTTCGGCGGCGATCCCAAAGTTGTGGGCCGCACTGTGGAGATGAGCGGCCGGCCCTATACCATCGTGGGAGTTATGCCCGCGTCCTTCCGTCCGCTGCCCGCGAGCCTGGTTGGAAAACATGCCGAGCTGTACCGGCCGGTGGCCGAGAAGCACGACGACCATGAACGCGCCTCCCGGCATCTGCGCGCGATTGCGCGGTTGAAGCCGGGCGTGACGACGGCCCAGGCGCAGGCGGAGATGGATCTGCTGGCCCGGCGGCAGGCGGCCGGGCATCCGGAGTCGGACAAAGGCCGTGGAGTTCGCGTGGTGACGCTGCGCGACGACCTGGTGCGAAACCTGCGGCAGGCCTTGCTGGTATTGCAGGGCGCGGTGTGCTTTGTGCTGCTGATTGCCTGCGCGAATATGGCCAACCTGCTGCTCGCGCGATCGGCCGGGCGGCGCAAAGAGCTGGCCATCCGCAGCGCGCTGGGAGCCGGGCGGTTCGAGCTTACCAGGCAGGCCCTGACCGAAAGCATGCTGCTGGCTCTCGCAGGTGGGACCTGCGGCCTGTGGCTGGCATCCTGGGGCACGGACCTGCTCCAAAAGTTGGGGACGACGGTGATCCCGGAGTTGGCCGGCATCCAGCTTGACGGGCGCGTGCTGGTGTTCACCCTGGCAATTTCGCTGGCTACCGGAGTGTTGTTCGGGCTTGCCCCCGTATTACAGGCCGCGCCGGATGCCATCGAAGGGCTGAAAGCCGGTGGGCGCAGCACGGGTGGCGGGACCGCCAACCCGGCCGTGCGCCGTGCCCTGGTGATTTCGCAGATGGCCGTCGCGCTGGTGTTGCTGGCTGGCGCGGGATTGCTGGTGCGCAGCTTCGCGCGTTTGCAAGGCGTCCAGCCGGGCTTCGAGCCAGGCAATGTGCTGACAGGCAACCTGGCCCTGCCCGAGGTCCAGTATCCGACCGCGCCAAAGCAGGTGGCCTTTTACCGCGCGGCGATCGAAAGGATTCGACAGTTGCCCGGAGTGCGCTATGCGGCGGCGGTGAGCGTGCTTCCGGAATCCACGAATTTCGATACCACCGCGACGCAGATCGAAGGGCACAACGTGCCGCCAGGCGAAGAGCCGTACCTGGACCGCTACATTGTCACGCCGGATTATTTCCGGGCGCTTTCCATTCCGCTGGTACGGGGCCGCCTGTTCACGGAGCGGGATAACGCCCAAGTGCCGATGGTAGCGCTGATCGATGAAACTGCGGCGCGCATGTACTGGCAGGGGCAGGATCCGCTCGGAAAGCGCTTTCGCGTAGGCGGATTCGACATGCCTATGGACAAGGCTCCCTGGCGGACCGTCGTGGGCGTGGTACGGGACGTTTATCAATATGGACTGGATGCGCAACTCTCCGCGCAACTGTATTTTCCGCACGCACAGTTCCCCACGCGTTACATGACCCTGGTGGTGAAGTGTGCGGGCAATCCCGCGCAATTGGCGGTCGGAGTGCGCGCGCGGGTTCGCACGGTGGACAAAAACCAACCCTTGTACGACGTGGCAACCATGGAAGAAGTGATGGCCGAGGCGACGGCCGGGCGGCGGTTTTCGCTGGTATTGCTGGCGATTTTCTCCGCAGTCGCCCTGAGCCTGGCGGCGGTCGGAATCTATGGAGTCGTTTCCTATTCGGTCACCCAGCGAACGCAGGAACTCGGCACGCGCATGGCTCTGGGCGCGCGGCGGCGAGACATTTTGCGGCTGGTGCTGGGCCAGGGCATGGCCATGATTTTGGCGGGCGCCGGCGCCGGAGTGGCGGCTGCCCTGCTGCTCACCCGCTTTCTCGCCGGCTTGTTGTTTGGTGTGAGCGCCACCGATGCGGCTGCGTTCGGCGGAGCGACCGTGGTACTGATGGCTGTAGGGCTCGCGGCATGCTATCTGCCGGCGCGGCGGGCGGCGCGCGCGGATCCGATGGCTGCACTGCGCTGGGAGTAGTGTGCTATAATCAGTCCATAGCTCTCCCATAAGGATTAACTATGATTGAAGGTTTACTCCGACCCCAACACCTGCTGATCATTCTGGCGATCGGCTTGATATTCTTCGGCCCCAAGAAGCTGCCGGAGCTCGGCAAGGGATTGGCGGAAGGCATCCGCGGCTTTAAAGACGCGATGAAAGGCCCAGAGCCTCCGAACGATCCGCCTGCGCCGAAAGTCTAGCCTCTACCCCAATCGCCCGGACCGATAGCACCCTCCAAGCAGGAAGCGCAATGCCTTCCTCATGTGGGTGCCTGTCTTTTCGCCGTCATTCTGGAACATCGCCAATTACCTCCAAAGCCCAAGTCTCCGGACTAGCTATGTGGGACAATGTTGCGGTAGAATCCTGAGATCTCAAGATAGACAGGAGTTTACCAGGACAGATGCCCAACTTGCTGGCTCGGAAACCACTAAAGCTCCTCTTGGAGGAAGCCCGGGAAACAGGCGAGCACAGTCTGAAGCGGACCCTCGGCGTCTTCCAGTTGACCGCCCTGGGGGTTGGCGCAGTCATCGGTGCCGGCATTTTCGTGATGGCCGGGCTGGGTGCCCACTACGCCGGACCGGGGCTGATGTTGTCCTTTGTCTTGTCCGGACTGGGCTGCGCTTTCGCGGGGCTCTGCTATGCGGAATTCGCGGCCATGATTCCGCTGGCAGGTAGCGCCTACACCTATGCCTATGCCACGCTGGGTGAAATCTTTGCCTGGATCATCGGCTGGGATCTGACCCTCGAATATGCCATGGGAGCGAGTACGGTGTCTTCCGGCTGGTCCAACCATTTCATTGAGCTTCTCAATATTTTTCATTTGAAAATGCCGCTCTGGCTGGCGTACGACCACTGGACGGCGCTGCGCACCGCGGAAGGCACCATCGCCCGCCAGATGGCGCAGGCCTCCGATGGGTCCCTTGTGCCGGGGACCCAGGCCTTCCTGGAGAAAGTCGCGTCGATCATCGCCGCGCGCTCTCCCGAACTGATCCAACGGGCGCGCGATTTGCTCAACGCGCCCCATATCTTTGGCGTCGACATCGGCTTTAACCTGCCGGCCTTCCTGATCGCGCTGGTCATCACCGCAATCCTGGTCATCGGCATCCGGGAGAGTGCGCGGTTCAACGCCATAATCGTCACAATTAAGGTGTCCGTGGTCCTGTTCGTCGTGGTTCTCGGCGCCACCTACATCAGCAAGAGCAACTGGGGCCATGACTGGTCCAGTTTTGCGCCCTTCGGCTTCTCCGGAATCGGCTCGGCGGCCGCCTACATATTCTTCGCCTACATTGGATTCGACGCCGTCTCCACCACCGCCCAGGAGGCCAAGAACCCGCAGCGCGATTTACCCATCGGGATTATTGCTTCTCTGCTGATCTGCACCGGCTTGTATATCGCGGTCGCCGCGGTACTGACCGGCATGGTGCCCTGGCGCGACGTCAATATCGAGGCGCCCATCGCCCGCGCTTTTCTTGATCGGGGGCTTACCGGAGCCTCGCACATTATCACGCTGGGCGCGTTGGCCGGCCTGACCAGCGTGATGCTGGTGATGCTGCTGGGCCAGACCCGCGTGCTCTATTCCATGGCCAACGATGGATTGCTGCCAAAACGTTTCTTCGCGGCTATCCACACCCGGTTCCGGACTCCCTGGAAGAACACCATTCTTGTAGGATTGCTGGCCGCCGTCGTCGGGAGTCTTACCCCCATCGATGACATCGGCAAGATGGTCAATATCGGTACGCTGTTGGCTTTCGTCATCGTTTGTCTCGCTATCCTGGTGCTGCGGCGCACCGATCCAGCCCAACCTCGCCCCTTCCGTACGCCATGGGTTCCTCTTGTTCCGATCCTCGGCGTCTTGTTTAACGGATACATGATGTACAAGCTTGGATGGATCAACTGGGCGCGCCTGATCGTATGGTTGATCATCGGATTGATCGTGTATTTCACATATGGTTACAAGAACAGCCGGGTCCAGGCTGCTCTAAAGTTGCGCGGCCCCGCTTCGTAACGGAAGGACCGGCCTCCGGCCCGTCCACTTCGCTACTCGAACCTGAGGTATACTGGCCATCGCCACTTATGCCATCTACAAATACTCCCGCCCCTCTCCCCCTGACGCGCCCCGCCAGGCGCTCGTTTTTAGCTGCCGCTCTGGCCGGCGCCGCTCTGCTCCCCGAAGCCGCCCGCGCGCAACGCGATTGGAGCGGCAACGAACCGATCCGCTACCCGGACCCGGATTTCAAAGTGCTCGACAAGCGCTTCGCCAAATATAGAATCAACAACACCGCCATACGGCGCCTCCGCACGGGTATGCTGTGGGCCGAGGGCCCTGCCTGGAATGGAGCTGGCCGCTACCTGGTGTGGAGCGACATCCCCAACAACGTGCAAATGCGCTGGCTCGAAGAGGACGGTCACATCAGCGTCTATCGCAATCCCAGTAATTACAGCAACGGCAATACCTTCGACTACCAGAGCCGCGAGGTTTCCTGCGAGCACTTGACACGTCGCGTGGTCCGCTACGAGCCGAACGGCGCCGTCACCATACTGGCAGACAAATGGGATGGCAAGCCCCTCAATGCTCCCAACGACATCGTGGTGCATCCCGATGGCGCCATCTGGTTCACCGATCCCGGCTACGGCATTCTGTCCGCTTACGAAGGCACGCGCGCCGAGATGCAGTTGAAAGAGGCCGTCTATCGCATCGATGGCCAGACCGGCAAAATGGATAAAGTCACAGACGAGATGTACAAGCCCAACGGCCTGTGCTTCTCGCCCGACTACAAGAAACTCTATATCGTGGATACCGGCGCTACGCACTATCCCGACGCGCCGCGCAACATTCGTGTCTATGACGTAGCCGATTCCCGCACCCTGCGCAACGGCCGCGAATTCACGTCCATGGGCGCCGGCATGGCGGACGGCATCCGCGCCGATGTCGACGGCAACATCTGGGCCGGCTCCGGCTGGGTCGGCCCCGGCTACGACGGCGTGCAGATCTTCACACCCGCCGGAGAGCGCATCGGCCAGATCCTGCTGCCCGAGCCTTGCGCCAATATCTGCTTCGGCGGAACTAAGCGCAACCTGCTTTTCATGACCGCCGCCCAGTCGCTTTATGCGGTATACGTAGAGACCCGCGGCGCGCATATCGCCTAGTCTAGCGTGAGATTCCCGGCGATCGAATAATCAGAATAAAATGTCGCGATAGCAGATACAAGCTGATATAGAATAGTCTGGATCCGTTAAGACAACGGAGAGGAGTATTGAAATGCGAACGCTATTCAGCCTGCTTGTAGTCTTCGCGATGGCCTCCGGAATGGTCTATGGCCAGTCCGGTTGCCTTCAGGATCAGTATGGAAACCAGTACAATTTTACGGTCGACAAAACCAACACCTACCTCTATGGGATCGTGACCGGTGGCCAGAGCTGCCCGGCCGCGGTCTGGCCGCTCACTGGCAGCTTTGTTACTACCAGCTCGGGAATCGGGCTTGAAATAACCTCTACCAACCCGAATGGTACTTCGGATCCATGCGTCCCGATGTATACGGTGAAGGGCATCATGCCAAATTTCCAATGGTATTACGCGACTGGCGTTTCCAGTCCCTCTCAACCGGGAACATGGGTATCTTGCGGCACTAAGACTTCGGACACGGCTACTGGAAAGGGCGCGCGCAAATGAGACCGGAGCCGCCCGTCAGCTTGATTAAGACAATGGAGAGGAATGTCAAAATGCGAACGTTATTCAGTCTGCTTACAGTCTTTGTACTAGCGGTCGGAATGGTCCATGGCCAGACCGGGTGTCTCCAGGACCAGTATGGAAACCAGTACAATTTTACCGTCGACAAAACCAACACCTACCTCTATGGAACGGCGACGTCCACACAGTGCCCGGGTGCGGCTTGGGATATCATCGGGAGCTTTGTCACGACCCCCAATGGAATCGGCCTCGAAATAACTGCTGCCAACCCAAATCCCCCGAATGGGTGCGCCCCGGTTTACACGTTAAAGGGCATGATGCCGAATTTCCAGTGGTTCTATGAGGACGGCGTTTCCAATCCGCCCCAACCGGGAACGTGGGTAGCTTGCGGTACCAAGACTTCAGACCCCGGTACTGGAAAAGGCGCGCTGAAACACTAACACTGAAATCAGACTATGCCGGCTTGATTGCCAGCATCGCGTCGAGCGGCGTGCCCGTACGCCGTCCCTCTACCGATGCAAAGCCGGCCTCTCGCAGCAGTACGGCGTACTCGCTCAGCGTCCGCTCTTTGCCTTCCGTGCAGATCAGCATGTTGAGCGATTGCATCTGCGCGGGCGTGGGTCCCGATTTGTCTTCGTCGAGCAGCCTCTCGGCGATCAGCAGCCCGCCGCCTGGCGGCAGCGCTGCAACGATCTTACGCAGGAGCAGGCGGATCTTGTCTTCGCCCCAGTCGTGCAGGATGCGGCCGAGCGAATATAAATCCGCCGCCGGCAGATCGTCCTCGAAAAAATCGCCGGCGATCAGCTCGATGCGCTCTCGCGCTGCCGAGGCGTCCAGATATTCACGCGTTACCTCGATAACCGGCGGAAGGTCGAAGACCGCGGCTTGCAGTTGTGGATACCGTTCGCAGGCGGCCAGCGCCAGGTGTCCTGTGGCGCCCCCGAGATCTACCATGCGGCGGAAACCCGTCAGATCGCAACCTGCCACAATAGCCGGGGAGCTCAATTGTCCGAAGCCGTGCATGCCGCGCAGGAAGGTGCGCTTGCGTTCCTCGCTCTTGAAGAAATTATCGAAGAGCGAGCCATGCCAGCCAAACGTCTGGGTCCAGCGATCGGTGCCCTCCCGCACGGCATCCGCCAGGTTCGCCCACATTGGGAACAACGCCTCGTCCGAGTACCGCACATACCCGCACAGAGAATACGGACTGTGCTCGCACAGGTAGGTGTCGGTGACGGGCTGGTTGGCATAAACGCCGTCCTTCTTGCGCAGCAGTCCCATTCCCACGCAGGCGTCCAGCAGGCGCTCGAGCCCATGGACCTTGGCCTGGAGCCGAACGGCCAGGGCGCCCACGTCCGCGGGATACTCCTGCAATGCGTCGAATACGCCCATCGACACGGCTGTGAACATGGCTTTCGACCGGCGGAACGCGTCGATCAACTCGAGTATCGGAGCAGCTTCTGGAATGCTCATGGCTTGTTTATCGATCGCCTCGGAAATGATCGTAACCGAGCGGCGGCAGTGGACGGTCCAAGAGATACACCGCGCCCGCCCGGCCCTTGCGCAGGCAGCCGATTCTGGTAAGTGGCACGCCTTCAAAACTCGCTGGAACGCGAACCCGCGGCCGCACCGTGAACAGGAGTTCGTAATCCTCGCCGCCATGGAGCGCCTGTTCCAGGCTGGCGCCGGGAAACCGCGGCGGCGGCTCGATGCTCGCTTCCAGGCCGGAAGCCAGCGCCAGGCGGCGCAAATCCATCGATAGCCCGTCACTCAAATCCATCGCCGCGGATGCCCCGGCCCGCTCGCGCAGAAAGATGCCCAGACGTAGCCGCGGCTCGGGACGCAGGTAGCGCGCCCAGGCCCGGCCCTTGCCCGTGGCGAGACCCAAAGCCGAGCCGCCCAGACGTCCGGAGACATAGATCGCGTCACCCGCCCTGGCGCCGTCCCGCCGCAGCGCGCGGCCGCGTGGCACAGCGCCGCACACCACAATGTCGCAGGCCATCTTCCCCCCGCGGGCGGCTCGCGCCAGATCGCCGCCTGCCAGGAGCGCGCCTGCCTTGCGGGCCAACCGCAAGAGCCCGTCGTAGAATCGCTGCATCCAGGCTTGGCCGGTCCGCTCGCCCATGGCCAGCGAAAGCAGGCAAAAGCGGGGCACGCCTCCCATCGCCGCAATGTCGCTCAGCCCGCGCGCCAGCGCTTTGTGGCCCACTGCTTCGGGTGGATGCGTGCTACGCCGGAAATGCACGTCCTCGAGCAGCATGTCGGTGGTAAAAAGCAGATCTTCCGGCGACCCACGTGGGCGGTAAATGGCGCAATCGTCGCCGATTCCCAGGACCATTCCCCGCCCTCGGGGCAGGGCCGCACGCCGCCGTATTTCTTCCAGGATTTCGATCTCGCCCCGGCCTGGCGGCATGTTCAGCGGGTTCCACGCATCTGCTTCCCAGGTAAGATTTTATATGAAATTGTTCTTGACCGCACTATTGCCATCTGAGACAATTGTCAGCGAAGTTTGAAATGGTTGTTCCTCCCGCGCTACCGAAAGTTTCCAACCGGGCTACGAGTTTCGCCTCGTAGCTTTTTCTTTTTGGGGACCCCAAGGGCCAGGCGAACGATCAATCAGGAGAAGATGTAGTGAGAGAAAAAGGCATCGTGAAATGGTTTAACGCCGCTAAGGGCTATGGTTTTATTCAGAGGAACAGCGGCGACGACGTGTTCGTTCACTTTTCGGCAATCCAGGCGAACGGCTACCGCTCCCTGGACGAAGGCGCGGAGGTAGAATTCGAGGTCAAGCAGGGACCCAAGGGCCTGCAGGCCGAGAACGTTGCGAGGCTCTAGATTTCGCCAAAATTATTTTCGGAGCAAGGGCCCCCATCCCGCGGGGCCCTTTCTGATTTTAGGGCTCCAGCACCACTTGTACCCGATTGCTTTCCTGCCCATCCGCGGTGATGTAGAGCTCCGCGGAACCCGCATTCACGATGGCCGGCAGTTGCAGTTCGATCAAATAGAATCCTATATAACCAGGCGCCAGGGTGGCTCGCGTCACTTGCACCGGTACCCGATCCAGGTAAGCCTTCACGGTGGCGGCCACCCCCGGCGGATTCTCGAGAGGTGCGGCCATGCCCGTTGGCCAGTCCGGCTGCACTTTTCCGAGCCCGGTCGCCAGGATCTCGATACGCCCATTGGAATGCGCGGTGTTGCGCCCGTCCAACATCAGGCCGCTATCCGCATCCAGAATCATCGCTGAACCGTCGTGGTTGACGAAGACTGCCGGCGACACCGCCTGCACCGGTAAGCCCAGCGTGAAGCGCCCCGCTCCGGTCTGCAAGGCCAGCGAGAGATTGGCGGTGGAAGTTTCGAATGGCACCTGAATCTGTGACTCGGAGTCAGAGGCGGCCAGTACTGGAAAGCTCAGCGAGCCCGCGCTGGCCGAATTGACCCGCCCGCCCTGCACACTGATCAGCGAGCCGGGCGCCGCCGCACGCACGCTGAAATCCGCCGCATTCACCAGGCGTAAAACACCCGTGCGCTGGGGCGCCGCCGCGGTATATATCCCATAGCCATCCAAAGCGGCATAGATTTGAGCTCCGCTGGCACCCAGCTTCACATCGGTGGCCGGCACCGCTGGAAGACGGCTTCCGATCGGAATCCAGACAGGCGCCGCGGGGCTGGCATTCTCCAGGTCGGCGCTTGCAAAGAAGACACCGTTATCGGTAGCCGCGTAAACCGTGCCCGAGGTCCTGTCGGCCGTCACTCCGTGCGCCGGAGCATCCATTAAATTGGATGTCAGGTCGTCCCAGAATCCGCCGCTGTTGGTGGTGCGCAACACGTGCGGTCCCGAGCCACCCAGGGCGGCCAAGGCCACGCGAGGCTCACTGGGGTCGGCAAACAGCCGCTCGACCGGCCCATTCCCGCCGGGCCGCGGCGACGAAGTCCAGTTGTGGCCGCCATCGAGCGAAATCCAGAGACGTCCGTCGGCGCCGCCCGCATACATCGTTTGACCCGACGATGCGATGGCGGTAACCTCCGTTCCTAGCGCCGCCGATGCGCTTCGCAGGGCCTTCGTCTCGGCATTGACTGGAACGCCGGCGGCCGGCCGCCACGCTTCCGAATTCCCTAGTGGCAACTCCATCGCGCCCAGATCGGGCACCAGAATCCGAGCGCCATGGCTGCCTGCCGGAGTGGCCAGAATGCGGCTTGCGGGCAGGTTCGGCAGAAACCGGTTCATCCCCGTCCAGGACGAGCCGCCATCCATAGAGCGCCAGACTCCAAAACTATTGGCGACGACCAGTTGGTCCGGATCGGCGGGAGAGACCGCCACGCTTCGCTGGCCCGTCCCGATGATCGATTGGCTGCGGAAACCGGTCAGGTTCGCCCAGGATCGGCCGCCATCGTCAGAGCGGTAGAGTTGATTCCCCAGGGCATAAACGCGGCTTGGCTCGACTGCGGAAATCGTCAGCTTGGCGCCGGACTCCGGTATACGATCCACAGCCGGAGGGGGGACATCGGCTGGCGCGTTTGGCTCGGCGCCCTGGACCGTCGTCCAGTTCTCCAGATCGCTGGTTTCGAACACCCGGTTGGCGCGCGTCCGCGCGTACAGCCGCGACCCGTCGGCCGAGTACCACACGGCCAGCACCGGCCCGGTAGCGGGCGAGGCCAGCCCCACGTCCATGGAGGCATTACCGATCCGGCGCCACTCTATCGGAGCGGTCTGCGCCGCCAGAATCCCGGCTGCCAGCGGTATTGCCATCGCCAGACGCCACCCGTAAGTTGTTTCTTTGTGACACACGACCGAGTCCTATTTTAACCTATCCCGCGCCGCACTCCTATCCCAAGGAACTGAATCGACGGAATTTGGAGGTAAATTCTCTTCGGCGCAACATGTGCTCTGCATCTTTGGTGCTAGACTAGGCTTCAAAACCACAACTTCAAAGGTAATGTGGGGTTGAAGCGAAGGTTGTATCATGTTTTCGCGTAGCGGGGGAAGGACGGCGTTCTGGCTGCTGTTGGCAGTCGTGTGCTCCTGCTGTGCCCCTATCTACGCAGAGAGCGGCGCCGCGAAGGTCGTCACTCTTACCGGACAGGTTTCCGTTTTGCGCGATAACTCCCCCTGGGTTCTGAATGTCGGAGATTCCGTGCAGCTGCGCCAAGTCATCGTCACGGGTCCCGATGGCTTTGCCGTCTTTCAGGTTTCCGACGGCAGCACCTTTGAGGTTTTCCCCAACGCGCGCGTAATCTTCCGCGAGAATGGCAGCTCGTGGCGGGACCTGCTGGACGTTCTGCTGGGCCGCGTAAAGGTCCACATCGAGAAGCCGGGCGGGCAGCCGAACTACAACCGCGTGCGCACGCCGACCGCGGTAATCTCGGTGCGCGGCACCATCTTCGATGTGGCCGTCGAAGACGAGGACGCCACCACTCTGGTGAGCGTCGAAGAGGGGCAGGTGGTGGTCGAGCACTTGTTAAAGCCGGGCCCCGAGCGCGTGCTGAACCAGGGCGAATGGATTCGCGTTTACAAGAATCAGGCGCTCGCCGCGCAGACTGTGGACAAGACCTCGGTTATGCGGAGCGCCCTGCGGGCTGCCGAGCAGGCGATGTACGAAATCCTCTACCGGACGCGATTGCCCGGTTCCGGGGGTGGCACCATTCCGACGCCGCCGACACCGCCGGACTCAGGCGATC
>Ga0302325_10017746_pt1 | contig 15024 bp, 13 predicted proteins | sample Palsa_T0_2_FD_201948 | JGI IMG/M metagenome (GOLD analysis project Ga0302325, IMG submission 201948) | Peat permafrost microbial communities from Stordalen Mire near Abisko, Sweden - Palsa_T0_2 | ecosystem: Environmental > Terrestrial > Soil > Palsa > Peat permafrost | place: Sweden: Abisko... | reverse complement strand
GCATCTTTTGTGAGATGAAATTGACTAGCGGCGCAAAGTGGATGCAAGTTTTGCGCGGCCAGGTCGCCGACGTCTTCGTTCCATGCTGCTGGCACGAGTGGTTCGCAACACTTCGAGAGACAGTTCGCCGCCGCTGAGTGAAATCAATGTATATTGGTGCCTAGAAATTCTTCTTATTGTAGGTGTAAACCAAAACTAGAAGTCATCTTTTGAATTATGAGCTTCAAAGAGCGGTAGCATTCCACCAGGAAGTATATGCTTTTCCATCAATCCCGCAAATGAACAGGTCCATGTTTCCCGTCGTGCGCCCAACACCATCAACGTGAACATTTGCTGGAAATGTTCCACCGATGTCGAGCCAATTAGGAGTCTTCGAGCTCGACCACTGATTGCCCTCGCTCCACCAAGAAGTATAGACATGTCCGTCGTTCCCGCAAGCAAACAGGTCAAGGTTCCCAGGCGAACGTTTGATCACAGAGACCTCAGTATTGGGATTAAAGAAGCCACCAAGAGACTCCCAGCCGTTCAAACCAGACCACCCCGTGACATTATTCCACCATGAGGTGTAAACTTGATTGCTTACGATAAAGAGATCTAGCTGTTGAGCTTGTCTGGATACGGCTGTCACCATGGCACCTGGGGGGAACTTACCCCCAAGGTTCGCCCATGGCTTCCCGATTCCAGACCAATCAGCGGTGTTACTCCACCATGATGTGTATACATAACCGTCGCTCCCACAGATAAAAAGATCAAGATTGTTGGGGGTTCTGGCAACCGCTGCGACGCGAGTGGTAGATGGAAATGTTCCTGTTCCTCCAAGATTTCGCCAATTGTTGTTGATACCAGACCAATCTGCAATGTTCGTCCACCAGGAGGTATACACAGCTCCGTCACCACCCACAATAAAGAGATCTAGATTGTTGGGTGTTCTAGACACTACTGTCACTTGATTACCCTTCGGGAAAAAACCGCCCAAGGCTCGCCATTTGTTGTTGAGTCCCGACCAGTCCGAAGTGCTAGTCCACCATGAAGTATAGACGCGACCATCGTTTCCACAGACAAATAGATCAAGATTGTTGGGTGTCCGCGCCACAGCCGCAACTCTTGCTCCTGGTGGGAACGGCCCACCAATATTTCGCCATCCATTGACGCCAGACCACAGGTGCCCTTCGGTCCACCAAGAAGTGTAGACAACTCCATCGTTTCCGATCACGAACAAATCCAACTGTCCAGGCATTCTTGTCACAGAAGTGATCGGACAACCTGGTGGGAAGAAACCCCCTATCGGATTCCAGCCTCCAGTGCCAGACCAGCCTGAGAATTGAGTAAATCCCATGAAACCTGAGATCGTTGGACAGAAGACGCTATTCCCGCCGCTTGTGATTGCAGCGAAATTTGGTATCGTTTCTGTGACTTCGACTTTTGTACCGGAGTCATAGGCAACGCTTCCGCTGACGAGGTCATAAGCCCTCATTGTACAGTTCGTCGAGAAGCTTCCCGGAAGGCCGCCAGAGCCATCAATAACCCACACCAGCCCGGCGGGAGTGGGCGGCTTTGAAGCATCTGGAATTGGGTTTGCGATCAGTGTGGGAGACCCAAATGAATCGTTTAGATAATGCGGCGAAGTCCAAAGCCGAGTCAAGACCGGAGGGTTGGCCGAAGCATCGATCTGAAATGCAGCGAGACCTCCGACGTTGCCAGTCGAAGTTGTATGGCTATCGGCGGCTACAACCAAAATGTTCTTTTTATCGGCTGTTTGGAAAAATGCAAGTGCAGTCTTTGTATCGTTGCCATGGTTCACCGCAATATCTGCAAATGAGACTGGCTTCCCTGCTGAAAACTTTCCCAGGTTTTGTGCATTGAGGATGAATATGTTGCCATCCTTAGGAACGAAAGCTATGAGATTCTGTCCGTTCACAGGTGGAAGTAAAAGAGGGGTCGAGCCTCCAAAGTCCCAGTCGCGATTGTTCTCGTACTGCGTTACACTAATATTGTCTGGTTGGACAATGGTAGAATCTTGGAACCAGTCAACCACAGCGATTTCAGCCCCGCGTGTGGGACCGATGCGGACGAGGGCTTGGAAATAAGAACCCGAAGTGCCAGGCCCGGTTGGATTGCTGCTCCAGAAAGATTGTGGAAGTATGTCATTGCCATTGGGTCCCGCACATCCGTTTCCAGTAAGTGCATACACAGTTTGGTCTTGAGCCGCAGCAACACCGCCGACACCCCAGACGCCTCCGCATCGCAAGTTCACAGTTGGATCATTCCAATGGTTGTAGTCTATCATTGGCTGATAGAGCTGGTAGGCGAGATTGTTCGAACTGATGGCGACAACCCATCCAGAATAATTCCCATCGTCCCATGCAAGATACGCAGCAAAGCCAACCCAGAGCCACTGGCCCACAAGATTGATTGCTGTACGCTGGTCAACGACATCAGGATTGAAAGTTATTCTCCCTGCTGCGCCAGTATCGACCAATTTTTGACTTTGTAGGATGTGCCCCGTGTCCAACGATATCTCGAAAATGCTGTAGTTACCTGCACCTTCTTGGGGTCCGGTCTCCCACATTGCAATTACAAACATACGTCTGTTGGGAATGTCTGCAACGGGAGTTCCGCAGATTCCGATCGGCGTGGCCATATTACTTCCTGGCCGCGTCCTGGGAGGGAAGGCACTTGATGCGAGTGAGGTGTACCAGAGAGGCTTTCCGGAAGATCCATTCTGCAAGAGATCTGCTTCACTGTAGCAGAATAGCTCATTTGTCGTGGTGGCCACCAAAAGGAGAGTATGAGTCTCATTTTGATGAAACCCGGTGTTGAAGTTCCAGTCATGTAATACTAGAACCCCCGCACGGACAGGACGAGCCTGGTATGGAATGGCTGAGTTTGTAAGGTCGATGCTCACATACTTCCGCCATGGATCAGAAGTAATGGGGAAGTTAGGATTGGCCCCTGTGCGAGCAACATCGCTTCGTAGAGTTGTTGTTGAGTTCATATTGACAAGATGATGATAGGATTAATAACGATGGGTTGTTCGAGTGAGAGCTGTGATGCTCTTTCATCGCTTCTCGAAAATTCTTGCATGTAAGACTCAAGACTCAGCTTATATGCGTTTACGAGCATCAGGTGGTCTTCGTTACACAGGTGATGGATGCTTCCGCTCAAGGTTACCGAATGAATCTTTAATTGGCTCTCATGTGGGTTACACAGGTGGTGGATACTTCAGCTGGATTTCTTCCAGGCTGCCGAATAAATTTTTGATTGGTTCTCAAACGGGTAAGGTCCGTAAGAAAAGCCACTTGGAGAAGAAGTGCTTCGACGCAAGGACTATACGAGGGAAGTTGCCGAACGGATGCAGAAGCTGAACAAACTTCGCTTCGCTCCAAGATGGTTGACTGGATCCCGAGCGCCATTTGTGCAACATCCATCGTTGGCAAAGGGAACGCCGCTGCCAATGACTGGCTTGGGTTGGTTTTTTCAGCTCCTCCAAATTCATAAATAATTGATCTTTTTCTAGCTCCAGAAGCGAATGCCTGACTCAGGCTGCATTCATGGGTATCTGGTGATTTCCTTTGGCCAGCGTGCCTTCATCGTCCCTGTTCTAAAGGTGTGAAGTTACCAGCAAAGGGTGAGGCTAAGGCCGACACCCCCATCTCCAATCAGAATACATGCCACCCTATTCACAACTTTCTGGGAAAATTGTGAGATATTACCGTTATAGACATAAAGTATTAAAACCTCAGGCTCAATGAATTATCTCTTACTACCAGGAAAGTCGGACTCTAATCTCATCCGCGCTACTTCCGCTTTAGTCTCCGGGCGTGAGCAGCTGCTACTTTATCCTAAGCTAAGAGTGAGTATACTTGAGCAAAGCTTAAATAGAGCCTGAGTATCTCAAGCACGCTCTAAGATAGCCTATGCACCTTACGAAGGTTACCCTTATAATATAAAACTTATTTTAGACTCTAATATACTCCGGTTATAGTTTCCTGATCGAATTTAATTACCAAAAGGTGAAGTGAGATGAGGATAATAGTAATGTTAGAGAATTAAATTGAATTAATTGTCTCTGCATTGTCAACTTTTGGCTTCCATCGTCCCTTCACAAAGCCTCCATCTTGCCTCAATGGTAGGCCTCAACGGAATTGATTAGCCAGTAGGCATTAGTAAACGCCCCAGGGTTATTTGCAATATATTGGTTGCAGGTAGATGCCAACGAAGCACAGGAGCCGCTGCTCTATACTGAACCAGCCCAGTCTCCACAGAATGTGGTGTCAAAGACCAAGTTCATGTTAGAGAAGAACGTATTGAAATTGCAGCCACTACCAGTGAAGGTTACCAAGGGTGTTCTCTAGCCATTTGTGTTTGGCTCCTTTGCAGATATATCTCTAGGAACTTGTCCTCTTTGCTAGAACTAAACATAGAATCCAGAAGATGCCTACTGTATAGCATACGTCCCGCCTCCGACACTGTTAAAGCCAGCTCTAAAGTTGTTCGGGTTGGATGTTCTAGTTATATATCCTTCGTTTGCATTGCCGGAATTATAGTCAGTCGTGATTGAAAAGGTTCCCGATTAAGAATTTGTATTGCTGACGACATAGCCAGGATTTATATAAAGGGTGATCGAGTTTACGGCCTGGTTGTTTATCCCTTCTATAATATCTATCTCTTCCGATGCAGGCCAGTTGGGCCCGAATATCCAGAAAGCTGGCTAGACGCCGCATCCAGTTGGCATGTGTTTGATATCAGCAATGAAAAATCCTTCACCTAGAGACCATAAGCCAGAGTATGCATTACATGAAAAGATAAAACTCACCGAAGGCTATATTGCTGGTCAGCCTCACTGATTCACGGCCTCCGCCTGGATTGTAAGTCATGGTGTCGACCCCAAGGTACACCTGGTTATTTGCATAGTGTGCCAGGTTCGAGCTTTGTGCAGCGCTTTGGGACAGGTAGTTGACATATCCATAAGTAGGATCTCCGCCGAACAAGTCGTGAATTTGTAGCTCAAATAATGGAAATGTGCCTAAGATGAACCTACGAACATAGAGACGGCAACGAACGGGTCAGCTGTTCTAAAACGCGTACACCCATCGTCTCTTCTCCAAGCATTGTAACAGCAATATCTACATCCCCAGCAATCCGCGTTCTGCCTCTTGCTTAAGTAGGTAGGGTGTCGTCCAAGATGTGGCCCTTAGTCTCACAAGGTTTCTCAGCAAGCGTCGTCGTTTTTGACAAGTACTTTCGTTCAGTGGTCAAAACTCCGATTGAATTTTGATTTCGTTAGGCAGCTTGGATTGAATTTCTAGCGGGAGGGAACCAAACCATATAAACATCCCAAGCCAGAAAAGATGTACAATTTGTTCTCTTTCGCGATCCTTGCGGTCTTGGCTATCCCCTCCATTGTATTTGCTTCAGCCGACAAAGATTGGGGAAATCCAACAACAACCACGGATCAGTGAGTCTCTCATCTTTTGCGTCAACGGATATTTTCTCCGTTTTGTTTTACTGTCCGGTTCGGAAAGATGTAGCTTTGCTGAACAGCTCTTGGAAATTATACGCCAAAATACAAGTAAATAAGCTGACAACGAGATTTCGGGAATCGGAGAAGGTGGATGGGGTCCCCATGGTCACCATCACCCTTCAACCACAACCGCCACAGCTACCGAATGGCTTTCAACTACTGCCTGGCTTTCGACAACTGCCTGGATTTCACCGCCAGCCGAACCTACCAGCATCTCGGCACCGTGGTCAGAAATTTCAGAGTATACATCTTACAGCCTCACTACCATAACAGTGTCGTTCAGCACCTGCGTGAATGGATGTTTTGAGACGACAACCTTTTCTACGCTGTCGGTCCCAGCATCAACTTACCAGGTAACTGTCCTCTCGACATCTTGGCTGGGAGCAGCACCTACAGCCACGAGCTTTACCTTAAACCCACCCACTACCATAAATGGCTGGACACTACTCCCGCCAACCGGGGTGACGACTTACGGATCTGGAAGTATCCTGACATATGTTAGCGGCAGTAGTACAAGCCGCAGCACCATTGGAACAGTCAGCTACACAAGCTTCACAAGTTATAGTGTGGAAACATTTATTTCTGGAACGAGTACGAGTCTCAGTACCATTGGGCTTCCAATTGCCACGCCCTTCGTAGTGGCAGGAGGAGCGGACCGCGGGCTGCAGGGGGGATAGAACGTAGGTGGTGTTGCAATGATCGGTGCCGCTGGTGCTGCGTTGATGATGTTGTAGAGAGGTGTTTCAAAGGGGAAAGGTCCATTAATACAACTTTGGTGTATGGGGATAATGACTGCAACACCAAAGAGAAAGTCCTAAGTAGTGACCGTATGAGATTCGGCTCTAGTTAGTTGGGATAGGGGAGTTTCTCAGCCACAATCTTCGTATAGAGTGAGCATCTTTCGACCTCTTTTCACCTTATGGAAACAGCTCGATCAACCTCCATCCATTATAATCCGTTATTTGATACCAGATCTCAATGATTTAAGAGTATAATTCTTGTCTTACTACCATTACCTTGAACTTCAGTCTATGCCTTCTTCAGTATGCAAGATCAATTTATCAAAACCTTGCGGTCCCTTTATCGTATCGTCATCTCATTCAGTATGAATTACTTCAGAGTACGTTTTTGCAGCGTACAGATGTTCACCATGGACAGAATATTGGTTTTCCTATACGAAGTACCTGCCATGAAAATGAGATCCTGTCCTACTTTGCGGGGTAACAAGGGTGTATAAATTCAATTACCCGAATGCTTGTAGTTGATCTAGTGCCTGTAACTACCGCGATCGGGTTCATACGCCATGTTAATCTAATTTGGGCGAGGGAAGTTCTCGACGGATTATTTTAATTTGTAATGAACCAATGATGAGTCCATACGACAACCTGTTACATTTGATCTTCCTCACGTTTGGCGGGTAAACATAATACCCGACGATCCAGATGATCGCAATCGACGAAAGAATTAAGGGCGTCGAGAAACCTTATGATGTATAAATGCCCACGAGGCTTTAAGATCACAATGTGAGGTTGTGCCGCTCCGGTTTTGCAGTGTGATATTTTCAACGATGTTTGCGATTGGTATTCTTTCGCTGCTTCTCGCGCTTGCTTCTGCGCAGACCCCACCTGGGTTCACGCCCAATGTCACTGCGCATCTTGATGTGATCTTCCCTTCGGCCGCGATCACCCCAGGGCTCTCCATGATCAAAGCGAGTTCGTAACTTTTAGTTGAAGGGCGTGATGTTGATCTGACAATTTGACAGGCGTAGCAAGTATACCAACAATCGGGACGTCAGATGAGGCACTCAGTGGGACATATCTCTTCATAATGATTGGTACGTTCAATGGGAAGAATCGTAACCTACTGACACATTGCTAACTGGGATGTACAGACCTCGATGTGTAAGTACTGCTGTTTTCTCTGAGCTGATGCAGCGGTTCTGATATGATTCTAGACCAGGTAGCCATTGCTGGACTTGCCGCTGGGACTCGAACAACTCTCCTACATGCGATGATTACCGGATTCAAACCATCTGGGACGACAAAGAACACGACCCATGTCCTTTCTTCCACAGATACAGGCCTAGCATCTTACATGGGACCTGGGCCGCCAGCGGAAACGCCCCCTCATCCCCACAAATATGTTCAACTCCTGTTCCCACAACCGGCAAGCTTCGCTGTTCCAGCAAGCATGAAGAGTACCATATCAAGCCGCGTGGGTTTTGACATCAACAAGTTCGTTACTGCGGCTTCGTTGGACGCGCCTCTGAGAGCAAATTGGTTCACAGTGACTGGGTAGAAAGGGCGCATCGATGTTGGTACCAGGGAGTCTTTCTAGACTGAAGAAAAGATATAACTGTATTCGAAGAAACAAATATCTTCTGAGACCAGACTACATCTTTCCTTTCAAGATCGCAACGTTTGAGAGTTGAGGCCATCCTTATACCCCTGCCGTCAACTCCCCATTCGCTTTGGTTGTCACAGCTCTGTCTATCAAGAGTATTCATACAATCGTCACAAATTCCAATGTTTTCACCCTTCCTTTGTAAGATCAGTTCCAGAACTTTTTGCAAGCCTTGTGGCTTCGAAGAGTACAAAGATACAGTTTGAACACTTTCAACCATATGGATAGACTTGTTTGGTATCAAATTTCCCAACAACAAGAGATTTCTGTTGACTTATTGCTTCGAAATATCAAGTAAGCTCGACGGAGTGACTCGTTGCCTGGTTGGGCATTGGACAGCTTCACGAAACGCAGAAGAGCAGAAGCTGGAGCCAAGAGCCCGAGGTTATACTCGGGTGTTGCCAGTCACCGTGACACTGGCATATATTCTGGCAGTAAGATTTTCATCTATCAAAATCATAAAGTCGAGAGCAGAAATGAATCAGAGTCTCGACGAAAGTCATTGCTCCCTTCGACACCTACATCATCGTCTACCTCGAGTACAACTTTGGCATCCCAGCTTCTGTGAAGAATGCGATTGACTACGGATACAATGAATGGATTGGGAAACCCATTTTGATAGTGACATATGGGATACAGGGGGCAAAACGTGCTAGCGCGCAGTTGGGGACGATCCTGAACGGCATGAAGCTGCGGGTTGTGGAGAAAAAGCCACAATTAGCGTTTAGGAAGGATGAGCAAATGATATATATTGGGAAGGGGGAGATGGATACAATAGAAGAGAAGGTCCTTAATCCCTGTTATATCCTTGTATAAGCTATCCCAAAGCGTCAAGTCGTCCCAAAAGGGAAATACTTGCAAGGATTTTTAGATCAACTTATTTTTAAATATAGGGGGATATCCTTTATATTAATAAAACTATCGAGCTAGAAATAAAAATAATAATTAGAATAACTCGAATCTCGTCCTTTAACCCCTATTATTAAAGGGCCCGATTTCTTTATATTTTTGTTAAAACCTGGACTTTTTTTTATATTATTTTGTAATCCTTCCCGTTCCCGGTTCGCTATATATAAAAAGCATAATTAGGTCCCCTGCTACCTGCCTCCCGTTTCGCTCGCTTAAAAAATATATCCTCAAAATACCTCCCTGCATAGACCCTCCCTATACCCCTGCCCGAAATACTTTTAAACACTTAGCTCTGCAACCAGTATAAGCTACTGTCGGCCGCATAGCGGCCGACCACTCCAGGAACGAGGATAAAATGCTAGGAGCGAGAAACTCCAGGAACGAGAACGCCCAAAACAAGAGCCAAAAACAAAACGCCCAAAAACAAGAGTCCAGGAACGAGGGACAAAACGCCCAAAAACGAGAATCTAACAACAAAACGCCCAAAACTAGGACCCAAAAATGAGGTATGCCCTGTAGCATGGCCTGTAGTTTCGCCCATGGCGCCAGCACGCCCTGAACTCGCGCTCGCCTCTAGTTACAATCCAAATGTTTATACAAAACATTGCCAAATTGTGATCCTGGGATAGTAGAGTTCGAAAGATAATACAGAAGATGTAAACCGTGGCCAAGCATAAAAGAACTGGCTTGGAATATAACGTCCCTTAAAAGGCCCTACTCACTTGAGAATGTAAGATTACCTCACGCCTAATTCATTAACCCTCTTTCTAGATAGCCCGATACATTCTCTCCCGCAATTATCTCCTAGATAGATAGGACAGCTTTCCCGAACCATGTACAGTTAATTATTCATCTTCTCGCCTCCATGCAGCTCATCCGCCCTCATCTGCACCTCCGTAACGTACTTATCGAACTTCCGGAGGTTGACCTTCTTTTCAAATCTACCAGTCCCCTCGTCATTAGCTCTCTCTTCAATATGTGCATCTAACGACGAAACGTCAATTTCGGCAGGTAGACTTACAACTCATCAATTTCACCGGGCGTCCTCCTTGCCACTTCAGGAAGAATGAACCACGCAATAGTAACAGCTACGGTGCCCGTGCCTGCGAAGCTTTATTTGAATCTCATCAGCACTGTCTTTCTGTCTAATCTACCCGTACAGACGGAAGAAGGACGATGGATGGAATATGCGACTTACAAGAATCCAGTCTTGACGCCCCATGTGGTGACACCGGGATTATTAATCATGAGCGGCGTGCAGAAGCTGAACATGATGCCAATGAGGTTGGAGCTTGCGAGGGACCAGGCTGCGGTTCGGGCTCTTAGACGCTGCGCGGCCACTTCGGCAGAGTAAGCCTATTTCAAGACAATCGAGTTAGTATATTGCTTGTGAGTATGTTTGGAATAGGGGGGAGTGTGAATTTAGAAAGTCAAGTCTTACATAGCCGATGGCTGAAGCGCCGGTGGTGGAGAAGGTTGCAAGGCAGGCAAAGAAGATCTAGGATTGCAGTTAGTTAGGAGAACTGGGGCTGCGGCGAGGTTGAACTAACAAGGAGAGAGCCAAGGGCCTTGGTGGTGTAATCAAAGCAGCCAATGATCCCCAGACATAGGACAGATACGACGGTCACGGCGTAAGGATACACAGTTAGTGGTCTTCGGCCAAAGGCATCGGTGAGTGTGGTAGTCAAAATCATTGAGAGTAGCTGCGCGCAAGAGAGAATAACTGTAACGAGGAAGGGGTTCTTGTTGCCGGCGTATTGGACTAATGAGAGTTAGATAAGCATAAAATAACGGTACTTACGACAATTGAAGGCACAACTTACAGAAGTACACGGCGTATGTGTTGAATACGGTCAAGCCGACAAACTGCTGGGTGATCTTGGGCCATCCGGAGATGAGGAATCGGAGAAGGTTTCGGCCTTGGAAGATAGACCACCGACCAACCTCCTTGTTCATTTCGGCAGTCACGCGCTCGACTCTAACAGTGGCGGTCATGACTTCCTGTGATTGGGTAAGTACGAGCTATACCACGGGAATGCAAATTCACAATGAGACTGGGAGAGAAAGACTAACAATCTGTTCCTCGATGTCATAGCCTGCGACTCCACCGTTGCATAAGCGAAGAACCTTCGCTGCCTTCTCGGTTTTCCCTTTACTGGCGAGCCACCAGGGTGACTCGGGGAGGAGGGCGAAGACGATACCAATGGGAATGACCATCCCCCACTGAAAAAGAAATTTAGCGAATTCAGTCTGAAGCTAAACGGGTACCTAACACACCTGGGTGTAAATTGGGGTTTTATAATTCAACGGGTCCGTGATTTTGAGCCTATAAAGGGCCACGGAAGCGAATAGTTGACCGACAATGAACCAACTGAAAGGTAGCACCAAGGTAAGCAGCAGTCAGTGTTTGAGAACATGGGAATTTAATAAGATAGAAAGATCTTGATTTAAGGCACGGACTCACAAGCTGTATGCATTGATGAAGAATCCTCTCAATTGGGTTGGAGCGATCTCGGATAGGTACAGAGGCATAGTTGATTGCAACATACCAACGCCCATGCCGGAGAGGAGCTTTGCAACCAGCCAATGTTGCCAGTGGCTGGCGAATGATTCGGTGAAAATACTCTAAGCCAGAATCAGTTTTCATTACTCACATCCTGTACCTCTCGATGAACGAGAAAGACAACAGAGGCAAAAAAAGACAGAAGAACAGGATTGGGCTTACTGCTACAAGAACGACCCAGATGATCAATAGTGCTGGTTTCCGGCCGAGTGACTCGGTGGCATATTGCAATAGCTAAAAGACAACCGTTAGCTATGCTTGGAATTAACTGCGTAACTGAGATACGCACAACTTGGCCAACAAATTGGCCAGCGGATTGAATGCCACCCCAGGCGGAGACGTATTTGCCTAGGATGACCTTTGTTCCAGGGGTAGCAAACTGCTTGATGAATCCCTTGTTAGCAATGATGCCGCCATTGAGATTGATCTCTGTGCACACGTAGAGTCAGCACTCTGTATTCCTTGGCTTGTGGGTTTCTTGTATAGCAAGGAGGTGTCTTACGGTAGCCATCAAGCGCAGCACAGAAGGCGGCAGCCATAGCCATGAAGCCCACACGCTTGAATCTTGTCGCAGTCTGCCAGACGCTGAGATCATCTGCTTTTGATCTCATCAATGGATTTTCGTCTTTGGTTGGCATTTGGTCATCGCTCGTGGTAGTGTGCTCCACCATCTGGATATCGCGTTTATCTTGTTCTGCCACCTGTTCTGCCATCTTGACAACGATCAGGTGATTATACGTCGTTGTTTTGATTTTAGAGGAACAGCAGCCAACATCTCCATGTAGGTCGTAGCGGCTATATACCTTGTTGTCTGCGACTGGCCTCGCTTGCTGCTGACCAGGGAGAAGATCAAGGCCTCACTCATGACTGGTGGCAAATCTTGACCGAGGCCGCCGTTGCTACCTGGTGCCGCTAATGAGGGGAAGACCCAGAAACCCTGAACCAAAGCCCTGGGAGTCAGAAGGAACGTGACTAAATCTCGGGTCATGAGGCCCTTTCTGGGGGATTGGGGCAGGAGAGCTCGGTGCACCAACCAAGTTCGCAGCGTAGCAGCGGGCAGCGGGAGAATGGACACCGAAACTGCTCGGCTCCGCAATCCCCAGGATATGCAAGTGCCGCACTACTCAAGCTCCTCGTATTCTCTCTAGCTCAATCATTGCGCCCCCACAATAGCATTCGGGCTCTCGGAAAGGAGCAGAGAAATGTAGGATTCGGTGTTACATGTGCCGGAAAGGAGCAAGTTTGTTTACTAGCTACCCATCGCCACGGTTTGCTTCAGGTAGGTATAAACCAGCTGAGCACCTCGTGATATATTCCTAACCCTACTCGACCAAGTCTGTCCTTTTGAACAAATCAATCTCGGTCAAGGCCTCGGTCGAGAAATTCCAGTCGCAATGGTGACAGAGGGAGAGCAGAAAGTACGAGCGCATGTGTGCCGTCCTGCGCTGGAGCTAAAGGCTATTGACAGCATCATGTAGACCATCAACGCGCTCCGGGCAAGTTGGATCTAGCCGCCCGACTGGATCGATTCCTCGAAAAGCAACACAGCTGGAAAAATTGTCAGGTTGCGCCCCGAATTCAGCCTCCCTTCAACGGCGAGTCGTGCGTTGCTACACTTCTCCGCAGACACATGATACAAGCTCTACATCAATGGGGTGCGAGTCGCGGTCGGACCTGCGAGGAGCAGCTTGTTGATCTGTTATTACGATTCCTTGAAAATTGCTCCGTTTCTGAGGGAAGGCAAGAATGAGGTTCCTTTTGAAGTGCTTCGATATTTTGCAGCTTCCCGAAGCGCGATGCCGTTTGAGAGGACGACTCATACAGGGTTGACAGTCATTGGCAGTGTGGAGATGGAGAGAAATTCAGTAGAGCTTACGACACATCAAGTCATGGATTGGCGGGCGCAGGTCGTTGATAGCATCTCATTCCCTACGGGATTGCTCGATGATGGCTTCCTCCATGTGAGTTCTCTGGAGCCAAGATGTCTATTGAGGCTCCACTGACCTCAGTATCTCCGTGGCAGATCAGCGAACGCATCAAACCGACCATTTTAAGCCCATGGATCACACCTGCGTGGTATGGTATGAGACCCTGAATGGCGACCTTCTTCCTTAGCGTCTACGACCATGTGAAATTCCCATGCCCGAGGAGAGTCGTGTTGCTGTCAGCACCGTCAGAGCATCCCAGAGTATTGCTGCCGTTGATGATTGGGTTGCCTATCTTGCGGGTAACGGGGTCATGGCCATCACAGCTGGCTGATTGCATAAGTTGTAGGGGCAGGCAGCGGTCCACTAGACAGCGTTCTTACAATGGACCTTCATGGCGATATCAAAAAGGTCTCATATTAGACTTTAGGTGACATACTCGGAAGGCTACGAGCTCGAACCTCGAAATGAACCCTTCTTCCGGACCAAAGCTGATTGTCTAGATGCTGAAAATGGACACCTCATGGGCCCTTACGATGAAGTGACCTTGGATCTCCCACACGCGCAGACCGTAACATATGAATCGTTCTGGTTTCGGACGTTCTGAATTATACGACTCGAAATCACAGACGGGCCAGAACCTATCCAATTACTCCTTAATGCCTTCCAGGGGAACTATCCACTGGTAGTCAAGGCCAGCTAGAAGGAAGCTAGAGATGAGCACAGCGAGCAAATTTAGGATGTCTCTATCAGACCAATGCGGAACTGTGCGTTTGATGGTTATTCAGACTGCCCTTTTTACGAACAACTTCAGTGAGTATGTACCTGGTCAAGGGTGATGGCCTAACAACTAACACCCTCAGGCTGCGCAATAAGTCAGTCAGTCAGTCATCAGCTGAGGATATATTTGAGCTGACCTGGTGGACTGAGTTACGTGATTACTAATCAAAACCTTCAACTGACTGACAGACTGACGTCGACTGATAAGCGGTTGATTAAAGTACACGGATAATCTTTGTATATAAAAACCAGTTCCCGCGCAGACAAAAACGGAAAGAACGATCTGTTCCGATTTACTCGCCAAACGCCGTTTTGGCCAATAAATCAAGTTTGGCCAATACAGCAGGATGCTCACCAAAGGTATAATTTTTAATTACTCCATTACAACCATTATTCTTTAATTCGCCTATAAATAATAGTAAATTTTATGGTGTTATAAAAATTGTAGAATTAGCTTTACTCCCACTCCTCCCATCCACCACTCCCACTACTTCTCACTCCCTCTTCTGACGCTTAGGAGCCTTTAACAGGAGGCTCTCACTTTTTTACTGCCTTTCTTACTCCTCGAAGGGGAGTAGCTACAGCTGAAATACTAGTCGGACAGAGAGGGAATAGGGGTGGTGGCGTAGCGGGGCAAGCCCTGATTCCCCGAAACAGCCTTTTTTAATTTCCCCATTTATACGACCGATACCCTCTTAAGACCTAAATAATCCCACCTTTGGTGAAAGTAGCCATTCATTGATCAAACGCGATTTATTGACCAAAAAGTACTGATTTTGGTAAAACTAGGTGTTGTGTTGACCAATACTGCGTTTGGTGAATAAATCGGAACAGATCTAAACCCTTATTTCAAGTTGCAACCAAACCCTGCTAACTGACTTCCCCGCACCTTTGAACAAACGACAATAAATTACGAATCA
>Ga0302325_10017744_pt1 | contig 15025 bp, 12 predicted proteins | sample Palsa_T0_2_FD_201948 | JGI IMG/M metagenome (GOLD analysis project Ga0302325, IMG submission 201948) | Peat permafrost microbial communities from Stordalen Mire near Abisko, Sweden - Palsa_T0_2 | ecosystem: Environmental > Terrestrial > Soil > Palsa > Peat permafrost | place: Sweden: Abisko... | reverse complement strand
AGGTGGCAGCGGCACGCAAGCTGGCGGTTCGGTTGTACTGGATGCTGCGCACCCAGACGCCTTACGCCAAGGCCGTAGCAAGCAAAGCGGTTCACAACGAGGGCAGCCCGAGTCATTCCCTGGTCGGCTGAGGCCTGACCGTCCTGCTGAGTGGGCACCCTCGCATCCGGCACAGGCCGGATGTTCGAACAAAGAATCATGGCCGATGGCATGGCCGCATCGATGGCTGGTGGAACTTCGATTCCATCCAAACTGATTCGCAGAGGACTCGCGTGAAGCCTGGTCTCCAAACACTCGGCTCTCACGTCCTGCTCAGCGCAGGTCCACGCTGTTCTTTGCCCTTGACATAGCCTTTCGGTTTATCGAGGGAATGACAGAAAGAAAGGCAAGTGCAAAAGCAGATCCTTCGCTACGCCCAGGATGACAACTGCCCTTGCTACATGGGGGTAAGTCGATGATGCGAGCTACTAAGTCGTAGTGGTGGGATTCGGTAATTTTTCAGCGGTGGAAGGTGCTGTGGCCGAGAGTCTCGTCAAACTGAGATAACGGTGAGGCCTGGAATCATCTGGAAGTGGCGCAGGTTCGATGTGGCCACTCGATAGCCCAGTTCGAGGGCGGTAACACCGATCAGCAGATCTGGGATCGCCAGGCGGATACCTTTGGTTCTGTTTTCGCCATCCATCTGGCCTGCGCGCAACGCAACCGGGATCGTAACAGCATGAACCGGCAAAGCGAGAAGAAGATCGTCGAGAAACTTCTGGTGATTGAGGCGTCTCTCTGGCGTGTTGGAGCGCGCAACGCCATGGGCGAGTTCGAGGACAGTGATTACGGAGACGGCGACCTCTTCGCCTGCGAAGAGGGTGGCCAGATTGCTCAAGGCTTGACGAAGATCGTTGCCTCGCCGCTCTTCTGCTATGAGGATGCTGGAGTCGAGAATCAGTCCCATCGGTAGCTCAGGGTCAATCCCAGGTCGGTGGGTCCAGAGGTTCGCGATGTGCTTCGATGGCCGCGGCGACGTCGGCGGCGAATTCGTCGTCCATGATTCCAGAGGAGTATTCAGGGAGCAGAGCGATGCACTCTTCTATTGTGCGGCGAGGAGTTGACGGCGCGCTTAAGACTGCTACGGCAAGGGAGTTGCTTTCGATTACCACTTCTGCGCCGGCGCGAACGCTGGCCATGAGTGCGGGAAATTTGTCCGCTGCTTCTGATTCCGGGATGTGAATCGTGGCCATGGTCCTATGATAGCGCGTTGCGGTATGAGAGTGCGACCTACAGCGGGCCTTCATTCCTTGCGACCGTGTTCGATTTTGCGTCTGTAGCTCCAGGATTTACCGAACGCAATCACCAGAATCATCCAGGCCAAGTGAACGACCATGAAGACGGCAAGAATTATCACGCTCCAGGGTTCACGCTCATGGAGTGCGTGCCCAGTGATCGGGTTCAGAAGGGCTACGAGAATCGCCGCCTCAGCCAAGGTTGCGTACAGAGCACGGTTTCCAGATTTTCGAAGCTGTTGTTGTGCCGAATCAAGGACTGCTTGGTTTGCACGTTGCTGAATGATCCCGATCGCGACGATTCTTGCAGATTTGCCTTTCGTGGTTTTCGAGGTCGCAGACATGGGGAATCGCCATCTATCCTTTATTCGATGATGCGGGCTACTACGTCGTAGTGGTGGGATTCGGTGATTTCGCAGCGGTAGAAGGTGCCGGGGACTAGCGTCTCGCGGGGGGTGCCGTCGGCTTCGGTGCCGAAGTCGTTGATCAGGACTTTGCCGTCGATTTCGGGGGCGTGGAGCATGGTGCGGCCCTGCCAGAGGAGTTCGGTTTCGTCGCTGACGCCTTCGACTAACAGGTCAAATTCGCGGCCGATCCAGTTTTGCTGGCGTTGGGCGCTGATCTTCTGCTGGAGCTTCATGAGGCGCTTGCGGCGCGACTCGATGGTGCGTTTCGGAACCTTTGCGTCGAGGTCGAATGCGGCTGAGCCTTCTTCGTCGGAGTAGGGGAAGGCGCCGAGCCAGTCGATTTTGGCTTCGCGGACGAAGTCTTCGAGTTGCTGGAAGTCTTCTTCGGTTTCGCCGGGGAAGCCGACGATGAAGGTGGTGCGCAGGACGAGGTCGGGGACGATGCGGCGGGCCTTCTCGATCATCTTGAGGAAGATTTCGCCGCTGCCGCCGCGCTTCATTCGCTTGAGGACTGCCGGGCTGGCGTGTTGCAGCGGTACGTCGAGGTATTTGGCGATGTTGTCGTGGCGGGCGATGGTTTCGAGCAGCTTGGTGGTGACCTTGTTGGGGTAGGCGTAGAGGAAGCGGAGCCACTTGAGGCCTTCAATTTGGGCAAGGGCGTCGAGGAGGGTGGCGAGACCGTCCTTGAGGCCGAGGTCTTCGCCGTAGCAGGTGGTGTCCTGGCCGATGAGGGTGATTTCGCGGACGCCCTGCTTGACGAGGTTTTCGGCTTCGGCGACGACCGACGACATGCGGCGCGAACGGAACTTACCGCGCAGCTGCGGGATGATGCAGAAGCCGCAGGGGTGGTCGCAGCCTTCGGCGATTTTGATGTAGGCGGACGAGCGCGGGGTGGTGAGGATGCGCGGGGTTTCGTCGGAGTAGAGGTAGTTGGGCAGGCTGGCGATGGCTCCGTCCCAGTGTTCGCGGCTGAAGCGGCCCTGCTCTTCGCGGAGGTCGCCTTCGGGGCGGCTGTGTTTGTGGACGGCGCTGGGGGCGCGTTCAACTAAGTCACTTGCCGTCAATATGTTAAAAGGCGAGTTACTTGCGGCCGGGGCTAGCGTTGGGCTCAGGCCGGCGGCGGCGAGGATGGCTTCTAGCTCGCCGGTGCCGACGACGGCGTCGACTTCGGGGATGTTTTTCTGGATTTCATCGCGGTAGCGCTCGACCAGGCATCCGGCGACGATAAGGCGCTTTGCGGTTCCGGCGGTCTTGTGCTGCACCATTTCGAGGATGGTGTTGACGGACTCCTGCTTGGCGGAATCGATGAAAGAACAGGTATTTACGACGAGAATCTCGGCGTCTTCGGGACGGCTGGTGAGGCGCGCACCGGCGCGGTCCAGGAGGCCCATCATGACTTCGGAGTCGACCAGATTCTTGGGACAGCCCAACGAAATAAAACCCACGGCAGGGGCGTGTTTCGCCTCCGTGGGAGTGGAAAGTTTGCTCACTCTTTTATTGTACCGGGGTATTGATTTCGACGATAGCTTCGCCGGGATTGGCGGCCTAAGTCACGTAGGCCGCCATTATCAAAAAAGGCTACTTCTGCGCGGTTGCTCCGGCTAGCTGGTAGTCCTTGTAGTCTTCGGTGACGAACTGGTGGCGGACGGAGTAGTGGGCGGCGAAGGAGTCGCCGTTGGGGACGACTTCGGCGATGGTGAAGCTGCGAACCGGAACTACCAGAGATTTGCCGCCGACGGGCCGCGGTGCGTAGTCGGTCCGGATGGCTTCGAAATGGACGAAGTCGGTTGGCTTGAAGTTTGCCATGGTGATGGTGCGGACGACGGTTCCTGTTTCGGGGTCGATGAAGATTTCGCCGTGATAGCCCAAGCTGGATTTGAAGGGCTTCCATTCGCTGACGGTTTGGAAGTTGCTGCCGGTGGCACCGCCTCCGGTGGAGGGACCGGAGCCGTAGTTGACGAGGCCGGCGGTGTCGGTGTTGGGGAAGCAGCAGTAGTTGACTGCGAAGTGGGTCTTCTTCTTGTCGATGGCGAAGGAGTAGACGGCGGCCTGCTTGCCGTTGATGGATTCCCAGCGCAGCCATTTGAGATTGCCGTTGGCGGTGGCTTCCTGCAGGATGGTGCTCAGGTTCATTCCGGCTCCGAGGGAAATGACCTCGCCATTTGCGCCCCAGGGAGTCTTGTCTTTGGCGGCGGGTGGTTTCTCCATGCCGTTTTCGCTCTCGACTGTGTCGGTGTGCGTTCCGAGCAGACGGACGTAAAGGCGGGTTTGCTCCCAGAGAGGGTCGTCGTTCTGGGACAGGTTATGGTTGGCTCCGGTATAGGTGTGGATGGCTTCGACGCCATCCTGGAAGCGGCCGGTCAGCCTGGTTGCGGTGAGACGCGGCAGTTGGGGATAGGTCCTGGCGGCGAAGTCATTGGCTTTGGCGAGCATTGCCTGTTGCGCGGCTGCGTCGGGAGCGGGTGCTGTCGGCAGATCGGAGGCCGGTGGGGGCAGGACGGCGCTGCGGGCCTCGAGGACGTAGAGCTGTTCGGTGGAAAGCGGGCCGGGGATTTTGTCGGTCAGCGTGTTCATGTTCGCGGTGGTCAGCTCTTCGGTGAGTTCGACTTGTTTGAGCTGAGTGGCGACTTCCGCGTCGCTCTTTTTGGAGTCCTGGAGGGTAGTTAGGAGGGCGTTCAAATCCTGCACGCTGATTTTCTTTGTGCTGGCGCTCCAGGCCGGCACGGAAAGGGCCATCGTTACGGCGGCAAGCATTACTGAGATCCATCGAAAACGGTTCATCGGGCGTCCTTGGTGAAATTAGAGATAAGTGGTTGCACGGAGCAATTGCTGAAGCATCCAGGCGAGGCCGGTCGTGCCGGATCGACTCAGACCTATTTGTAATTCGAATTGAAAGTCTGGATAGGGTACGACGATTTTGGGTTTTTCGTTCCCGATGACTCTATGGTGTTCAGTTTTCTTAAGGATTCACGGTAAGTCTTGCGGAGCGGAAACGGGACCGGTTCAAGCAGAATGCTGAACCGGTCCGATTGATTGAGTTACTTCTGCGCGGTTGCTCCCGCGAGTTGATAGTCCTTGTAGTCCTGGGTGAGGAACTGGTGGCGGACGGAGTAGTGGGCCGCGAACGAGTCGCCGTTGGGGACGACTTCCGCGATGGTGAAGGTTCTGACAGGGACGACTAGAGACTTGCCGCCGACGGGCAGTGATGCGTAGTCGGTGCGGATGTTTTCGTAGTGGACGAAGTCGGATGGCTTGAAGTCGGCCATGGTGATGGTGCGTACGACGATACCGGTGTCCGGCTCGATGAAAATCTCACCGTGGTAGCCGATGTTGGCCTTGAAGGGCTTCCATTCGCTGACGGTTTGCAGGTTGCCTTTGGCGGAAGATCCGCCGCCTGCGCTTTGGCCGCCGCTCTTCGAGTAGTTTATGACCCCAGCGGTGTCAGTATCAGGGAAGCAGCAGTAGTTCACGCCGAAGTGGGTCTTCTTTTTGTCGATGGCGAAGGAAAAGACAGCGATCTGCTTGTCATTGATCGATTCCCACCGCACCCATTTGGGGTTGCCGTTGGCGGATGCTTCCTGGAGGATAGTGTTCATTGTCAGGGGTGGTAACAAAGAGGCGACCTGGCCGTTAGGGCCCCACTGCGGCTTCTCTTTGGTGTTCGGGATTTTCTCGATACCGTTTTCGCTTTCGATGGTGTCGGTGTGGGTACCGAGGAGGCGGACGTAGAGGCGGGTCTGTTCCCAGAGAGGGTCGGAGTTGTCGTCGACGTGGCTGTGCATTCCGCTGGTGGTGTGGATTGCTTCGACTCCATCCTGAAAGCGGCCGGTCAGCTTTGTCGCGGTGAGACGGGGCAATTGGGGATAGGTCTTGGTGGCGAAGTCCGTGGCCTTGGCGAGCATTGCCTGTTGCGCTGCGGCGTCGGGTGCGGGCGCGGTTGGCAGATCGGACGCCGGAGGAGGCAGGACTGAGCTGCGGGCCTCGAGTATATAGATTTGTTCGGTCGAAAGCGGACCGGGAAGCTTGTCGGACAGGTCGTTCATGGTGCTCATGGTCAGTTCTTCGGTAAGTTCGACCTGCTTAAGTTGCAGCGCCACGTCTTCGTCGCCCTTCTTGGCGGCCTGCAGACTGATGAGGAGGTCTTTGAGATCTTGCACGCTGATTTTCTTATTGCCGGCGGACCATGCGGGCATGGCGGCCGCGAGCAGAATGAGAATCCATCCAAAATGCTTCATGCGGTTATCCTTGGTAAATTTTCGGGCGGAGCGATTGTAACGGTTTCGCGGAGGAGTTGCATGGGGGCGATTCGAAATTTCGGAGGATGGATTGCCGTCCTCCTTTTGGGACGTGGACGGAGGCCGTGTGCCTTTGCAAGCCGGCTCCGGATGGTAGAATCAGTTAGTGCCGGGCCCTACGCGACACAATCCCGCCAACCCCGCCAGGTCCGGAAGGAAGCAACGGTAACGGGCTAGTGTGGGCGCAGTAGGTCACCCGGTACTTTTTGCCCTTCCGGGCTCTTGATCTTTCGGTCCAGCAATCAGGCGAAGTTCCGTCTCTCCCTGCGACGGATGGCCTGAAGGAGATTTCAGATTTGTCCTCAGATTCGACGCACACCTTTCGTGCTCCACATTGCACACGAGTCAAAATCAGCGCACTCGGCACCTACGTTCCTCCAAAAATTCTGACCAATGCCGATCTGGAAAAGATGGTCGAGACGAACGACCAATGGATCACTGAGCGGACGGGGATCAAGGAACGCCACATTCTGGAAAAGGGTCAAGGTACGAGCGACATGGCTGCGGAGGCTGCGCGGCGATGCCTGGCGGCTCGCGGGATTGAGGCTACCGAGCTCGAAGCGATCATTGTGGGCACGGTTACGCCGGACATGATGTTTCCCTCGACGGCTTGCCTGGTTCAGGACAAGATCGGCGCCAAAGGCGCTTGGGGATTTGACGTTTCGGCTGGATGCTCTGGGTTTGTGTTTGCCCTGCAGGCGGGCGCCAAGTTGGTGGAGAGCGGCGCGCACAAAAAGGTGATGGTGATCGGCGCGGACGCCAACTCGACGATTGTGAATTACAAAGACAGGACGACTTGCATTCTCTTTGGCGATGGCGCGGGTGCGGTGCTGATTGAGCCTGCGGAAGAGGGTGAGGTCGGGCTGATCGACTTTGTGCATGAGATTGATGGGTCGGGCGGTCCGGCGCTGAATCTGGCGGGCGGTGGCAGCCTCCATCCAGCATCTGCGGAGACGGTTGCGAGCGGAATGCACTTCATCCATCAGGATGGGCAGACGGTTTACAAGTTTGCAGTGCGCAAGATGGCTGAGGCGACGACCCGCGTGCTGGAGCGCAATGGCGTGGAAGGCAAGGATCTGGGCTGCTTTATTCCGCACCAGGCGAACAAGCGGATTATTACGGCAACGGCTGACCGGCTGGGGATGGACCCTTCGCGGGTGATTATCAATATCGAAAAGTATGGCAATACTTCGGCGGGGACGATTCCTTTGGCGATGGAAACGGCGGTCGAAGAGGGCAAGCTGAAGAAGGGTGATCTGGTGTTGATCGCTGCCGCTGGGGCTGGGTTTACTGTTGGCGCAGCGTTGTTGCGCTGGGAAATTTAGCGGCTGCCTCGTGCTGCCCACGAATTTGGTCCCACATCTCAAAATCGAGACCTAGGGCACCCTCAGTTGTTAATGATTCAGATCTGGGCTAGCTGCCCACTCGCAAAGTCCAATTTGCTGACAAACGCGCTGCTGACTGAAGAGATCTCCGACTGCAGCGCGTCTTAGTTGACGGCGACTTTTGCGATTACCTTTTCTGTGGGATTGCTACGACAGTTGCCGAATAGGCTGCGAACTGGCTGGTGAAGCTTGTGACCGTGGAGCTTTTCAGGGTAAGAACAATGGCCTTCTGGGGCACAATGGCTTTTAGATTCGCGCTGCTGTACAGATAGGCCGGGGCGAGGTTGCTTGCCGGATCGATGCCATTGAGCGTGAGGTTGCCGGTGATTGAGTTTCCAGTCTTATTGATGATGACCAGTGTGAGTGTCGAGTCGCTGGTTCGCAGCGCACCGTAAATGGAAAGCTGGTTCTGATCTGAACTCACCGAGTCAGCCCATTGATCGCCGTACTGGCTGCCCTTGCCGTCGTAGTTACGGAAAAGGCGATAACTATACGCAACCGGATCGGTGGGCGCGGGAATGGTCCAGAGATTGGCGAGGCCGACACCTTCCCGTCCAAAGATTCCGAGGGCGTCTGCTTCGGTGAGGGCATCGTAGATCGTTGTACCGCCGTTGGTCAGGCTGTATTCCGAGAAGGACAGCTTGGTTTCTGGATAATACTTAGCAATCCAGCTCTGAAAGCGAGGAATCAGCTGCATGGGGCCGTCGAAAACATATTGCTCAACCCATGTTCCCGAGTTATAGGTCGGATCCCATAGGGCACGGGTGGTCTGGATTTCCGCCGGGTCGCTGCCGCCATTGCCATAATAGTGCTCGTCGAAGAAGTCGAGGCTTCTGCTGTTATGAAGCTTGTCGTATCCCGAGAACTGTTGCAGGTAATACTGACCGGCGTATAAGTTATTTTGCAGCGAGGGGGTTCCGATCCAGCCTCCGAGTGTGAAGTCGGATGGTCCGAAAACTTCGGCGCCTGGGTCGGCTTGTTTGATCGCGGTGGCGTATTGCTCGCTGAGTTCGACGATGGTGCGATACGTAGCGCCGTTGGGCATGACATCGACATGCGTGTTACCCCAACCGCCGGGCTCGTTGTCTAACTGGAAGTAATGGATGGGGGCATTTTCTCCGGTTCCATGCTTCTTCACCAGATATTGAACCCAGGCTTTCTGAATGGCTGTGCTGTTATTGATGTGGTTGTAGTAGATATTGGTGTCGGATATCTGATCGCCGCTGAGATTGACGCCGTTCCCGCATTTATCGTCGTCGGGATTGACCGTGAGATATGGATCATAGGACTCCTGGGCGCCATACACAGACTCGCGGTAGCTGCAGTTCCACTGGCTTGAGCTATTGATGTATGGGATGACAGGAATGGTGATGAGCGCCTTGCTTCCTGCCGGGAGGAAGGTGTCGATCATGGTGTCCACTTGTCCGCTGGGGGTGGGCGTTGCGACGCCGCTACCGCCGATGTAGTACCAGTCTTTGCCGGAGTTGCTGGAATCGACGCGCCAGTTATAGCGCGTGGTTCCGTCGCCACCCCAGCGGAAGTTGGGCAGAGCGATTTCTTTGGCGAAAGTGGGATCGAGGCTGAATCCCACCATTCCGTAGATGTCCGGACTAATGGGGTGAGCACCCGATCCACTGATAGTGACGGATAAGTCCAGAGTGGTTTGAGCGACGGCCCTGTTGCTGAGCAGCGCGACCGCGGCGAGTAATACGAAAATGATTGAGTGGGGGACTCTCATTACAACTCCTTTGAAAAGAGAATGGGGAGGATGCATTCGTTTTTCGCGAAACTTTCACGGGAATAGATAGGTGATTTTCCCAGGATTTTAGGGCGCGCCTCCTGAATGGTCATACTAAACTTCCTTCGGCACGTCTGAGGGATTCGTGCGGAGGATTTCGTCGTCGGGCTTCAAACCGGGAAGCTAGGGGCGGAAGTTGATTAGCGATTGAACCGCAAATCTGTCCCGCGTGAACTTGTAAGTTACTTTAAATACTGGAACTATGGATTTCTCGAACAAGTCGAGAGACCGAATCGCTCTGAGATTTTTAAAATTAAGTGAATTACATGCCATACGGTGGCAGAATGCCTGTTTCTGCTGCGAGTTCATAGAAACGCCGCAGGCCCGATTGGCATTCGGCATCCAAGTAGTAGAAGATGTTGCTGGTGAGATAGGTGCGGATCGTGTCGGAGGGGATGGGAAGCCTGGGGCTCCACTCTTCTACCAATGTCTCGATGTTGGCGAGGCCGCGGTCGCGCGAGGCGGTGAAGTCTGCCGAGATTTCTTCCAAGGTGCGATTGCTGGATTCAAGGGAGGATTCTCGGATTGCCCAGACTGCGGCTACCCAGGGCGTACCGGTCAGTCTGATCCACTCTTCGGCTAAGTCGTGGTAAATGAGTTCTTCGCCTGCGCGCTCTTCTCGGTTCTGGCGTTCTTCGAGTGCGAACAGTGCGGGGTCGCCGATGAGCAGGGCTGCGTCGGCTGCATCGAGCATGGGGTCGAGGTCAGGATAGTGGGGCAGGAAAACGGCTTCGGGGTTCCACCAGCGCTGGAAGAGGATCTGCGTGTAGGCGAGCGAGGATCGCGACGAAGTGTCGGCGGCGATGGTTTTGATTTCTGAGAGCGACTGGTTGGCGCGGCGAACGAGGAGAATCGAACGGACTTTGCGCTTGGATGCGATGGCGCAGCCGGGGATGATGCGGAGTCCGAGTGTGGTGGCGAGGGCTGCTACGGGAACGAGTCCGATGTCAGCGGCCTCGGGGTGATCGATGGGGAGCGCGAGGCGCTCGGCGCAGGCTGCGGGGAGCATCAGTTCGAGGTTGTAGCGGGTTTCGAGTTCGGACTTGTGCGGTTCGTGATCGAAGTCCCACATGAGCGGGGCTGGATTCAGGAAGCGGATTGCGGCGATTTTTAATTTAGATGCATTGGCGGTCTGGCCGCTGAGTTCTTCGAAAGACTTGTTCACTTCCTAAGATTACCAAGCGGCTGTGGCGTTTATTCAGTGAGCCTTTGTTCGGGGCTTTGCGGGGAATATTACGATTTCCCTGTGATTCCATTGTGTGGCTCCGCTCGCGGTCACGGTTGAAAGCCGGTAATTGCTAAGTTTGATTTATGAAGTTGAAGTCGCATTTAGTCGCCATGTAGAATCCACACGGCGGAGGGGAGAATGGGACTCGAAAAGTTCGACAAGTTCAAGGTCTACGACAATGAGAACCTGATGTGCACGAAGTCGCGTTTCGCTGTGATTGACGGCAAGGCCCAATTGACTTCCGGGTCTCAGGGAATCTGCGGCGGGCAGTCGGTGATCTGGTGCAGCAATGTTCTGGCAGGGAAACGTGGGGCGGACACGAAGCCGAGTTACATGCGCGCCGCGGCGTTGCAGGCTCGATTCGAGAAATTGTCGACAGTGGTTTATGCGGACGCCGCGTATCTCGAGAAAGAGCCGGAGAGTGTGCAGGAGGCAATTGGCAAACATGGCGAAGAAACCATGTTCGAGGCTACCGGGGTGAGGCTGCTGGCGGAGATTTCCAAGCCGATGACTGACGCTGTCTGGCACATGATGAGTTCGGATAATCCGGGAGCGTATCTGATTGGGGCGCCGGGTCATTTTATGGCGGCCTCGACGAAGCCGGGTGAGTATATGTTCTTCAATCCAGACCATGGCATGTGGAGTTTGGGTATGTTCGATTTCGAGTCGCTGGTCACGCTGGGGCGCAAGAATATGACCTGGAAGCTGTTTAAGCTTGGTGCGGGCTGAGAAGTTGTCCAATATCGCATATGAGTGGGCTGGATTCAGAAAACGGTTTGCTGCGGATCGTAATTTAGACCAGTCTTCTTTTGCACTATCCATAATTCCGATGCGAAGGAAGATGAGACTTGGAGGGAAGATATGAGCAAACTCGACACTGAAGATCGCAAGGAGATTCCTGCGAAGGAATATGCGTTTCCAAAGGAGCGGAAAGAGCCGCTTGAGAATGCTGCGCATGTCCGGAATGCGATTGCGCGATTCAATCAGGTAGAGGGTGTGAACGATGAAGAGCGCGATGCTGCCTGGGGGCGGATCAAGGCCGCTGCGAAAAAATTTGGCGTGGAGATGAAGGAGTCGGACTGGCGCGAGTTTGGGCGTTCAAAGAAATCGTGATTTGAGTCCAACTCTCGCCGGATTCGGATCTCGCGGCGCGACTCTACCCCTTTGCAGCGGGTATTGAAGTTCAGTTGTCTGATGGATGCTTCGAGTGAAACTCCTTGTGATACAAGTGATTCTGAGGAGTTTCACGGTTTGCGGATCGAGCAGCGAGTCAGCATCTTTCGATTTCGTGAGTGCGGCTTCTTACATAGTTTAGATTTCGTTCCGACCGGACAGATTGAAAACCAAATATGACAACTTTGCCGAATCCGCCTGTCACGGGCGCTGCACAGAATGAAGATCGCCTTGCCTGGCTTGCACTGATGCTTGCGCCGGGTCTTGGTCCGCGCCGCATCCTGCAGGCTATGGGGCAGCTTGAGGCGCCGAGCCGAATTTTCTCGCTCCCCCTTACGGCAATTGAGGGGTTGAACTTTCCTGCGGCGGCTGCGCAGTTCGTTTTTGACGGCAAGGCGCGGGTTGCGGCTGAGCAGGAATGGAATCGGGCTGCGGAACAGGGCGTTCAGCTGGTAACGTTCGGATGTTCACAGTATCCGGAGCGGTTGAAGGAGATTTACGATCCTCCTCCGGTGATGTGGGTGCGCGGGAACGCTGATTTGCTGACTCAGTATTCGATCGCGATTGTTGGAACGCGGCATCCGAGCCCTTACGGGACTGGGATGGCGGAGATGCTGGGGCGTGATCTTTCGGCGCGAGGGATGCTGATCGTGAGCGGCATGGCTCGCGGTGTGGACACGGCTGCGCACAAAGGCGCTCTGGCGGTGGGCAAGCCGACGGTCGCTGTGTGGGGTACGGGTGCGGATGTGATTTATCCCAAAGAGAACAAAAAGCTCGCGGAGGATATTCTGGCTTCTGGCGGAGCAATCGTTTCCGAGGTGCCGCTGGGGACGTTTCCTGCGCCGCAGAATTTTCCGAGAAGGAACCGGATTATCTCGGGATTGAGCATTGGGGTCCTGGTGGTTGAAGCGAGCGAGCACTCCGGGACGCGGGTGACGGCGAGGTGCGCGGCGGATCAGGGGCGGGATGTTTTTGCGGTGCCGGGGAATGTGACGAACAAGAATTCGTGGACCCCGAATACGCTGATCAAGCAGGGCGCCCAATTGACCGCGACTTGGGAGGATGTGTGGGAAGTGCTTTCGTCGCAGGTCCGATTGGAGCTTGAGGCGGGATGGGCGGATGAATCCAAATCGCCTTTAGGAGCATCTCTTTTGCCTGACCCGGCAATCGGGGTAAACGAAGCAATCGTGCTGGAGGTGCTTCGTCAGGATGCGGCGCTGCAAATCGACGAGATTCTCGAGTTGGTAGAAACACAACTCACCTCTTCTGAGGTCTTTACGGCTCTTTTCGAGCTGGAGTTGTCGGGCCGTATCCGGTCCCTCCCGGGCAAGAATTACGTCCGGCGAATCTGACTTTTCCTCAGGGACAAGCAGTGGGCGATTAGCAGAAATGGGGCGTTCCGTGTTAGCGTCCTGATTCTGTAGGGCATTTTTCCGGAGTTGAGCCATTTGGGCCGGACTTCCGTTATGAATTTGCCGAGAATTCGGCGCAACAGATTCAATTGGGCAGCAGTCCAACTCGTCAAAGGTTGGATCAATTAGCAGGGCCAAAGCAAGTTTCGGTACGGTAAGTGGGTACCTGATATAAGGATGGAAATGAGCAAATCACTGGTGATCGTCGAGTCTCCCGCCAAGGCGAAGACGATCGGGAAGTATCTTGGCAAGGATTATGAGGTGCAGGCCTCGATCGGGCACATCATGGATCTGCCCAAGAATGATATTGGCGTGGAGTTGGAAAAGCGGACGTTTGAGCCGACGTTGATTGTTTCTCCGGGCAAGGAGAAACTGGTTGCGCAATTGAAGAAGGCTGCCGCGACGGCGGACAAGATTTTTCTGGCGCCTGACCCTGATCGCGAAGGCGAAGCAATTGCCGCGCATCTGGCGATTCAGCTTGGGACGAATGCTGCTCAGCGGAAGAAGATCCAGCGGGTGACGTTCAACGAGATCACGAAGAAGGCCGTTCAGGACGCGTTCCAGCATGCGCGGGCTATCGACCAGGATCTGGTGGATGCGCAGCAGACGCGGCGTGTTTTGGACCGGCTGGTTGGGTACCAGGTCTCTCCGCTGCTTTGGGACAAGGTTCGGCGGGGACTTTCCGCGGGACGTGTGCAGACAGTTGCGGTGCGGCTGATTGTGGAGCGGGAGCGGGAGATTGCTGCATTCAAGCCGGTGGAGTACTGGACGCTGGAGGCGCAGCTCTTTCCGCAGGGCCAGAAGGGCAAGACATTTGCCGCACGGTTTATCGGCGTGGAAGGTGAGCCGGCGCGGGTTCCAAATGGCGTGGATAAGGAAGGCAAGGCGCAGTTTATTGGAAGCGCGTTGCCGGATGAGAAGTCGATGAATGCGGTCGTGTCGGCTCTCGACAAGGCTCGCTGGACGCTGGCATCGGTGCAGTCGAAGGAGCAACAGCGCCGGCCGCTGTCGCCATTTATTACCAGCCAGTTGCAGCGGGATGCATCGACGAAGCTGGGATTCAATGTGCGCCGGACGATGGGTGTTGCGCAGCGTTTGTATGAGGGTGTGGAAGTTGGCGCGGAAGGTACTGTAGGTTTGATCACCTATATGCGTACCGATTCGCCGCGTTGCTCGCCGGAGTCGATTGCTGCAGCACGGGAATGGATCAAGGGCACGCTCGGGTCGAAATATCTGCCGGCAACAGCGAATGTCTACAAGGGCAAGAAGGATGCGCAGGATGCGCATGAGGCGATCAGGCCGACGGATGTAAATCGCACGCCGGAGTCGATTGCACGCTACCTGAGCGATGAGCAGTTGAAGCTGTATACGCTGATCTGGCGGCGCTTTGTGGCTTCGCAGATGACGCCGGCGGTGTATGACGTGACAACGGCGAAGATCGCTGCGGTATCGGCGAAGAACAGCAAGACTTATGACTTCCGTGCGAGCGGGTCGGTGTTGCGGTTTGATGGATTCTTGAAGCTGTACGAAGTTGCTGAAGTCGTGGAAGAGAAGAAGGATGATGACGAGGGCGATTCGCAGAGGCTTCCAAATTTGGATGGGGTTTCGAGGCTGGAAAACGAGAAGCTGACTACCAAGCAGAGCTTTACGCAGCCTCCGGCGCGCTACAACGAAGCCTCGCTGGTGAAGGTGCTGGAAGAGCGGGGTGTTGGACGGCCGTCTACGTACGCTTCAATCATCAACACGATTCAGGATCGCGAATATGTGGTCAAGCCGGGTGGGCCGCGTGGTCCTTTCTATCCGACTGAGATCGGTGTGGTGGTCTGCGATCTGCTGGTGAAGAATTTCCCGTACATCTTCGATACCGCTTATACGGCCAAGCTGGAACTGGAACTCGACGATATTGAAGAAGGCAAAGAGAAGTGGACGGATTTGCTTAAGGGGTTCTACGGCCACTTTGAAGAGGAGTTGAAGGTCGCCGAGAAGGAGATGGAGTCCATCAAGGCGATGGAGATTTTCACAGACGAGAAGTGCGAGCTCTGCGGTTCGCCGC
>Ga0302325_10017743_pt1 | contig 15025 bp, 15 predicted proteins | sample Palsa_T0_2_FD_201948 | JGI IMG/M metagenome (GOLD analysis project Ga0302325, IMG submission 201948) | Peat permafrost microbial communities from Stordalen Mire near Abisko, Sweden - Palsa_T0_2 | ecosystem: Environmental > Terrestrial > Soil > Palsa > Peat permafrost | place: Sweden: Abisko... | reverse complement strand
CGCTGGCCCGGCTGACCCTCAAAAGTCGCCGGGCCAGTTGCTGCCGCCGAGGCTGCGGCGCAAGCGGTCATTTCAGAGCGGATGCGAAAGAACGTTGCTGTGTCGGAAGCGCAACGCGCAAGGCGGACCGCCGTGCATTTTTTGTGCTCTGCCGAAGCTTGATCAGCTCAGTCCGCCTAGCAACTAGGCCGACGACAGCCTCTGGCCGCTTCCATCATTGTCTCTGCGGGCGACGAGCGCGATGAAGGATGCACGTAGTGTTTTCCCCTGACACTTGAGGGCCCCGACGCCGAGCCGTCGGGGCCCTCACTTTGGCGCCCGCGGGACAGTCTTGGCGCAGGCGGCGCGGTTGGCCTCGCCGTCGCGATCGAGGATAGTTCGCTGCAGCGCGCGGTGTCTGAGATATCTACGACAATTGAACTAACCGCCGAAGTGGTGGCTTCCTATGTCGGGAACCGTCAGCTCGCGGCGAGCGATCTCCCGGCCCTCATTCGCACGGTTTACGGCGCGTTCGCTGGCGGGCGCGAAGCACCGAGCGCTGCAGCGGCCCCTGAGCCGACCAAGGCGCAGATCCGCAAATCTGTGACCACTGAAGCCATCATCAGTTTCGAGGATGGGCGCGGCTACAGAGTCCTTCGTCGCCATCTGGTCAAGTACGACCTCACACCCGCGACCTATCGCGCCAAATGGGGCCTGCCCCACGACTATCCGATGGTGGCGCCGGCTTACCACGAACGACGTTCAGCCCAGGCCAAGGCTCTGGGACTGGGCAGGAAGACAGCGCCGCCGCAACCAGCGCTCGCGCCCAAGAAGGCGCCCAAGCCTCGCTCAAAGAAGACGCCTGCCACCTAAACTTTCGGTCGGATGTCGCCTGGGCGCGCGCCGTCGTCGTCGCGACGCGGAAGCTGCGCCGGAGCGGCCGGCCGTCTCCGCGCCTATGGCGCCTTGACTCGAAATCGACCGCCAACGTCGCTCCCCGCCTGGTGGTGATGACGATGGCGCTGTGGCGGTAGCTGGACGCTTGTGCGGGGCCCCATAGTGGCTAAGCTGCATTCCGTTGGAGATTGGACGTTGCTTCGACGGATCGCCTTCACGCTGATCTTGGCCGGGTCGGCCGCTTTTGCGACCGGGATCGCCGGCGCGCAGGACCTCATGGGCGCCCAGACCCCCTCGCACAATATCTTCTGTCTGGCCTCGCCGCCGGGCGACGGCCAGCCGACGCCGGAATTGCGATGCGATATCGAGCAGACCAGCACGCGTCCACCGCCGGCACCGAGGAGTTGTCCCTTAAGTTGGGGCGATGCGTTCGCTATCGACCCGACCGGACCAGGACATTTGCTCTGCCACGGCGACACCGTGAAAAACGCCGACGACCCGGTTATCGCCTACGGGACTCAATGGCGTGCCTATGGGTTCACGTGCACGTCGCAGGCCACTGGCCTCACCTGCGTAAATGCGCAGGGTCATGGCTTCTCGCTCTCGCGCGCTGCGCAGAAGATGTTCTAGGCGGTCCGTCGATCCGAAGGCCACACGCGCCCAAGGGGCAGCCACCGACGGTGTGCTTGGACATCTTCTCCCCGCCGCCCGGCGACAGAGACGTGATCAGCCACTTCGCGCGGCTCAGTTCCATCGAGACGAAGATGGCGCCAAGATCGACACGGATAGCGGCCGGGCTCTCAGATAAGCTTGTTCCAGCAAGTATGCTCTTCTCCAAGGTGAGTGGTTGAACGCCTCCTCAGCTTGGCAGAGCGCCGGCGGCTATCCACCCCCCATGGGATCTTAGCGGAACTTCAACTCGAAGCGGCTAACGCTCGGAATGATGGAGGTGCGGCAATGACGGATCGGCCTTGGTTTCGCGTTCGCGCCAGTGGTCTTGGCTGGACACCGGTTACCTGGGAGGGCTGGCTGGTTACGCTACTCAGCGCGGCGATCGCGGTCGCGCTCAATGTCGCCGTCGTCGCTCACCTGGGGGCGATGCCCCGCTAATGGCGCCGTCATCTGCGGACGGCCCCGGCCCCGCAAGAGTGAATATTGTCAGATCTGACAATCTGTCGGGGTGCGGTCATCTGTCCGGTCTGTTCGCGCGGTGCTGGTGACCGCTGGCCCTGATGGAGTCCGCTGACCTGGTCCCAATCAGACTATCGAGCACGATGGCTCCGACAAAGCCTCGGGGTGTCCCGGTCTGCGGCCGCGCTCAGATCATCATCATTCCGATTGCACCCTTACAGCTTGGAGAGGTGGGCCGCGGCGATCTGGTTAGGCCATAGCCGGGGCGCGGTAGACGTCTCCGCAAGCCAGCACCGCCCAGACGATCCGAGCGGTCTTGTTGGCCAAGCGACGGTGACGACCCGGGCTGGGCGGCGTTCCAGCAGTGAGCGGATCCAGGGCGCCGCGGCCAAGGCTCCGGTGCGGGCTCGGCGGATCACCGATGTGGCTCCGACCACCAGCAGCTTGCGCAGATATCGATCGCCCATCTTGGAGATGCGACCCAGCCGCTCCTTGCCGCCGGAGGAGTTCTGGCGCGGAACCAGGCCCAGGAAGGCCGCGAACTCCCGGCCCGAACGGAATAGCTTGGGGTCGGGCACTGAAGCGGCGAGCGCAGCCCAACGCCCGGGATGGTCGCCAGCCGCTGGCTATCCTGATCCTGGCGATGCCAGGCCAGCAAGCGCCGCTCGAGGGCGTGGATCTGAACGGCGATCGCGCTCAGCTGATCAGCCAGGGTCAACAGGCTCGCTTGGACGAGCTGCGGAATGTCGCCGATCTCCTCTCGGCGGATCTTCTCGATGAGCTCGGCCGCGCGATGGGCGCCTTGCGGGGCGATGATCCCGAACTCGGCGCAGTGGCCGCGGATGGCGTTGATCAGCATGGTCCGCTGGCGCACCAGAAGCTCGCGTGTCCTGTGAAGCACCAGCACGCTCTGCCGGCGTCGGTCTTCTGCCGCCGAACATAGGCCTTCACGTAGGCCGGCGACATCAGGCGCACCGTGTGCCCCAACGCGCCGAGCTGGCGCGCCCAATGGTGGGCGGTCGCGCAGGCCTCGATCCCAACCAGACAAGGCTCGAGCCCGCGGAAGAACCTCAGCATCTCGGCGCGGCGCAGCTTTTTCTTCAAGACAGCCTGGCCGCCGACATCAATGCCGATGGACCTGGAAGATGCTCTTGGCGAGATCGAGGCCGATCGTAGTAATCTACATGGTGGACGGTTCCTGCTGGAGGTTACTTCAACAACGACCATCCGATAGCGCTCAGATTCAAGACCAGCGCACTAGGAATTAAGGCGGCCGCCGGGTTCTAAGTGCTTACTGCGCCTAGCGCGCGATCACCTCCCATGCCCGGAAGTTAAATCCTGGGAGTGCAAAGCCAACGCGATTTCGCGTTATTCTGACAACGCCCGCCTAAGCCTTGTTGATCGCGCTCTGCAGCTTGTCGAGAGCGCTCCTGGCCGGAGTCCGATCCCACTTGAGGGCGAACGGTGCGTGAAGCCGGACGCCGATCTCGGCGGCGCGGTCCAGGGCCGCCGCTTCGACGCGGTCGAAATCTACAGAGATCAGCGCAGCGCGGCGTGAGAGGACCAAGCCTAGCTTCTCGATGGCGTTTTCCAACTCATAGGTCGCCCGGACCATTTCGGGCGCCAGGATCACCTTCAGGCCGTCTTCAGCGGCCGCGAGCAGCGCCTCAGCCTGCGCCCGCGGAAGCGCCAGGCGCACGTCATCGTGCTTGCTCTCGATCTCCATGGCAGGAGAGAGCGCGCGACGGCGCCGAACGTCTAGCGCCCGACGGTTGAAGAAACCGATCGCCGCGGCGAAGCTCGAAACCGAGCCTCTGCGCGCTACGTGGATGCGGCGCGTCTCGAACTCCCCCCGGTCCTCGGACGTGCGTCGCCGCGGCCCCGGTAGGCCCCAAATCCTGCCAGGGCCTTTCGCGTGGAAAACTTGTGGACTGTCGACCGCTACCCAGGCGGTCTTGAGGACGCCGCGCCTGCGGTCCAGTGGGCAAGATCACGCCATTGATCCGCCAGGGCGAAGAATTGCCGACGAGTCGCCGGCGAGGCGCTCGTCGCCGCGGCAAGGTCGTCGGCCTCTGCCGCCCGCTTCAGGTACTCTTCCGCACGGTCCATCATACCAGCGCAACGCGCGGACGGGCGGTGACGTTTCTCCAGCAAATTGGCAGGTTGGTCTAAGCGCCGTCCGGCGGCCCGGGAAAGTAGTCGCTCCAGTCGAAGAACGCGGTGATCGCTTCCCGGCGCCCGGGGTGGTCGACCGTGCCGGCAACTGCGCGAAGGACGGGGGCCCGCCGCCGTGAGGTTCGGCCCCGCACACCGTCTCGCACGACTGCCACCTTGAGGGCTATCTGCGCCGCTCGCGCGATCGACGCGACGAGAGCCAGAATCGCAGCTCGCATGTCAGCCCCGTCCCGGCGCGCTTCGCTGTTGGGGCGCTCAGGAACCGGTGTGCTCCCGATATGCTGATAATAGCTTCTTCGCGAACTCATCACGCCACTTCGCGAACGAGCGGTGATGCTCCTCCGTCACTATCTCGCCCTGCATCGGGAACGCGCAATCGCGGCAAAGGTCGTGAACCTTCGCCTCCCATGGAAACGGCACCTCTGGTCCGCCCAGCGTCTTTCCGTTCATTGCCGAACTCCCTGCGGATGGGTTGGTGTCCATCCCCGGTGGGAGGGGATCACGCCATGCAACCGCCGGGGAGTCGAGTCCGGTCCGCCTTGCGTCTACGCTCCTGCGGGCGAGCAGGAGTGATCATGCCCGACAGAGTCTCCCTTGTGGCGAAGGCCCCGGCCGCGAAGCCGAGGCCTTCTTCGTCGTCGCGCTGGACTGGGGGTCTGACGGCCACAGCGACTTGCCGCGACCATCTGTCCGGACGCTGCGCGCTCTGCAACGCATCGCCGTTAAGGGTCCGCGTCTAGAGAGGAAGAGTTCACAATAGGACCAGACCGATGGCACAAGCCAAAAGCAAGCTTCATCGCCTCTACTACCGCAGTCGCGCCACGCCTGCGGTAAAAGTCGACCTGGACTTCGTTGTCCGCCAGATCATTGTCACCGCGATCCGACAAAACCGCGCCGTGGGCCTCACCGGATTACTCCTGACTGTCCAAGGGAACTTTATCCAGGTGCTCGAAGGCAATGTCGATGCGGTGCGCGGAACCTACGCACGCATCTCGATGGACCCGCGCCACTTCGATCTGAAAATCATCTCGCAGGGTCCCGCCGAGCAGCGCCTTTTCGGCGAATGGAACATGTGCGCTCGCGCGCTTGCCCCATCCGACGAGGCGATCCTCGACGTGCTCGACGGCAAGGCTGACTTCAATGCCCAAGCCCTGACCGATGTCAGCGTCCAGCGCCTGCTGACGAGCGTCGCTGCCATCCAGCGCCGCACCGCCCTCGCAGCCCTGGCCGGGTAGCCAAACCGTGATGGCCAACACAAGCGACCTTCAGCCCTTGGATTGGTGCATCATGCAGTGCGCTGGGGACGGTATCGAAACGGAATTCGACCGTCACCCGTCCGGCGACCCGACCCCCAGCGCCGCCGACATCGACATGACCCGCCAGGTGGTCGAGGCCGGCCGCGCGCTGAAGATCTCGGTGCACGACCACCTGGTGGTCGGCCGCGAGGGCGTCGCCAGCTTCAAGGCGCTGGGGCTAATCTAGCCCGGCGGTTCCCGGAAGCTGAGCCTGCCAACTGCGCCATGTTGGCTTCATGGGCGGCGCGGTCGATCCGGTAGAAGACGATGACGGCGATGGAGATCGCATAGAGCACGGTGGTAACCGGCAGATAGGCCACGCCGAGAGCGTGCAGGATGCTCTGAGCGACGGCGCCTTGTTGCGCCCGCGCCGGGAAACCCACCATGGCGATCAGGGCCGATCCGCCAAAGGCGCCCACGCCCGTGCTGATCTTCGGTATCAGGCCGTTCAGGGCGAACAGCAGGCCCTCGGCGCGGGCGCCGGTCCTGGCCGTGTTGTCGTCGGCGAGATCGGCGAACATCGAGGCGAGGATGACGCTGGTCATAACGTTGCAGGCGACGACCAGAAACTGGTCAGCCAGCAGGATCGGGATGAGCAGCGGCGAGCCGTTGGCGGGCATGGCGCCCGCCAGACGCAGGGCGATCGGCGCCAGCGAGACGACCAGAGACGCCGCGGAGAGCCCGATCATCGCCGGCTTCTTGCCGAACCGGGTCGACACGCGCCTGGCGAGGACCGCGCCAATGTACACGGCCGGACCATAGGCCAGCAGCATCAGGCCCGCGACCTGCGGCGACAGCCCCCAGAAGTAGAGGGTCATGTAGGGGTTGAGCGCCGATCCGATGCCGCCGGCGATGTTGGAGACGAGGCCGGAGACCATCAGCGCCAGAAAGGAAGCATTGCGCAGCGTGCCAACGACCTCGGCGAGGATGGCGGCCACGCCGCCCGCCCGGGGCGACGGTGCGCTGAGGGTCGGGATCAACCGGTGGGTGGACCAGCTCGACCAGAGGATCGAGACCAGGATCGTCCCAGCGGCGATCGAGCCCCACTGCGAATAGCCGGCGCGGTTGAGCACGCCGAGCGGATGGGCGGCGTCATGGCGCAGAAAGACGACGTTCAGCAGCACCATCATCAGACCGCCGGCGATCGTGCCGAAATAGTGTCTGACCGCGAACACCCGAGTGCGCTGGTGGTAGTCCTTCGACAGCTCGGGGGCGAGGGCCGCGCTCGGGATCTCGTACATCGACGTGCAAAGGCGCACGACGACTAGGAGCGTCAGCATATAGGCGAACAGCGAGGTCCCGCCGAGCGCCGTCGGCGGGTGCCACAGCGCATAGAAGGCGATCGCGCAGGGGACGGCCGAGGCGTACATGAACGGGTGGCGGCGACCCAGGGGCCCGCGCACCCGATCCGACCACAGGCCCAGCATCGGATCGACGACCGCATCGACGATCTGCGAGATCACGATGGCCGCGCCCACCAGCAGCGCCGGCATGCCGATCACGAGGAACAGGAACTGGCTGATGATCGATGTCGAAAGCGCCTGGCCGGCGACCCCTTGCGCCACCGAGCCCAGGCCATAGCCGTAGAGGGTGCGGCCGGTCAGGCGCTCGCCGCTGGCGGCCTGGCCCTCAGCCAAGGGTTTTCACGCGACTGGGTCCCACCTGCGTCGGAGAGCTTCGACCTCAACTAATTGAGGTCCGAGCGGAAACAGCATGGCATGGTAGCTGCGGCCCGGCATGCCGTAGTTAGGCATGGCGCCAGTGCGTCTTCAACGAAGCGGTGATCAGGCGTCCGTCAGCGCTACCTCTTCCCACTCCAGGAACTCCGGCGTCTGCAGCAGCCGTTCGGCGTAGGCGCCGCACGGGCCCTGGTCGCCGAAGTCGGAGAGATGCAGGCCGTAGCTGCGCAGTCGCGTCGCCACTGGGGTGAAGAAGGCGTCGGCGATCGACCAGTCGCCGACCAGGAACTGGCCGCCGAACCGCCCCAGCAGGCCGCTCCACAGCTCGACCAGCCGGCGCAGGTCGCCATGGGTCAATTCCGAGACCTCGATGTTTTCGCGCAAGGAGAGGTCCATCGGGCATTCGCCGCGCAGGGAGGCGAAGCTGGAGTGCATTTCCGCCGCCGCCGCTCGGCCGAGCGCCCGCGCCGTCGCATCCGCCGGCCAAAGCTGCGCAGCGGGGAATCTCTCGGCCAGGTATTCGCAGATCGCGATCGATTCCCAGACGGTGGCGTCGCCGTCCTTCAGCACCGGGACCTTGCCGTTCGGCGAGCCGGCCGCGCGGGCGTCGGCGTTGGTCTCTTCCCGGCGCAGGCGGATCAGGGTCTCGGTGAACGGCGCGCCGGTGTGCTTCAGCGCCAGCCAGGGGCGCATCGACCAGGTCGACCACAGCTTGTCGCCAATCAGCAGTTCCATCCCTCACCTCCGAGGCCTTGAGTTCGCGCACGTCCCCTCTAGTTTGCCGGCACAAATAAACAAACGTCGCGCAGTTCGGTTGCTCTGGGGGGAGATGCTTATGGTCGAGGTGGTCGCGCCGATCGACACCGCCGCGGGGCCCGCGATGGGCGCCCTCGGCGCCGGACGCCGCCGCTACGTCCTTACCCTGCTGATGATCGCTTACACCTTGAGCTTTCTCGACCGCCAGGTGCTGTCGATCCTGGTCGAGCCGATCAAGAACGAGCTTCACGTCGGCGATACGCTGATGGGCCTGCTGACCGGACCGGTGTTCGTGCTGTTCTACTGCTTCCTCGGCATTCCGATCGCCTGGCTGGCGGACAGACGCAGCCGCCCGTTGATCATCACCGTCTCGCTGGCGCTCTGGAGCGCCTTTACCGCGCTGAGCGGTTTCGCCACCAGTTTCGTGCCCCTGGCGTTCGCCCGGCTTGGCGTCGGGTTCGGCGAGGCGGGCTGCAATCCGGCCTCCCACTCGCTGATCGCCGACGTCAGCACCCCGCAGACGCGCGCCTCCGGGCTGGCGTTCTATTCGCTCGGCGCGCCGGTGGGCACGCTGCTGGGCCTGGCCATGGGCGGGCTGGTGGCCGACGCCTACGGCTGGCGCGTCGCCTTCATGGTCGCCGCCGCGCCGGGCCTGGTGCTGGCGGCCGTTATCGCGCTGACGATCAAGGAAACGCGCCCGGCGGTAAGCGCGAGGGGCGCCACGATCGCCCGCAGCCTGGTGCAGCCGTTTCGGGATCTGGCGGACACCATCAACGCGCTGCTGAGCAAGCCGACATTCTGGCTGGCGGCGATGGGCTGCGCGTTCTCAGCCTTCGTCGGCTATGCGCAACTGTTCTTCACCGCCTCGTTCTTCCTGCGCTGCCACGCGGCCGAACTGGCGTCGCTGGCGGCGGGTTTCGGCTTGAAGTCGAAGGGGTTCCTGGGACCGGTGCTGGGCCTGATGACCGGGCTCGGCGGCATGACCGGCTCGCTGATCGGCGGCCGTATCGCCGACCGGGCTGTGACGCGCGATCGGCGCGCCTTTATGAGCGTGCCGGCGATCGTCACCCTGCTGTCGATCCCGTTCGCGTTCGCGGTCTTCACCGTCAAGAGCACGCTGGGCGCGCTGGCGCTCGATTTCGTGCCGGGCGTGGTCGCGACGATCTGGTACGGCGCGGTCTACTCGACGGCGCAGAGCGTGGTGGCGCCGCATCGCCGGGCGACCTCCGCGGCCCTGCTGCTGCTGATCCTCAACCTGATCGGGCTGGGCCTGGGTCCCGTCTTCCTCGGCGCGTGCAGCGACTTCCTCGCCAACAACCAGCATCTCGGCTCGGCGGAAGGCCTGCGCTGGGCGCTGATCATCACCAGTTGCTTCGCCGTCGTCTCGGCGGCCTTCTTCTGGCTGGCAAGGCGGACCGTCCGCGAAGACGTGGTGAGCTAGATGGTTGACGCGACCGCCCCGGCGGACCTGGCGGCGCATGAGCGCAAGCCGCTATTTTCGGAGGGCTACAAGCGCGCGGTGCTGACCACGCTGACACTGGTCTACACGCTCAACTTCATCGATCGCACCATCGTCAGCATCATCGGCCAGCCGATGAAGGAAAGCCTAGGGATCACCGACAACCAGCTAGGCCTGCTGGGCGGCCTGGCCTTCGCCCTGCTCTACACCATCCTCGGCGTGCCGATCGCCCGGCTGGCCGAGCGGGTCAGCCGGGTCAACATCATCGCGATCTGCATCACCCTTTGGTCGGGCTTCACCGCGCTGTGCGGCCTCGCGCCCAACTTCGCGGTGATGATGGCGATGCGGGTCGGCGTCGGCATTGGCGAAGCCGGCTGCTCGCCGCCCGCCCACTCGCTGATCTCCGACTACTACGAGCCCAAGCGCCGCGCCTCGGCGCTGTCGGTCTACGCCTTCGGCATCCCGCTCGGCGGCATGCTGGGCGCGATCTTCGGCGGGGTCATCGCCCAGTATCTCAGCTGGCGCGCGGCGTTCTTCATCGTCGGCCTGCCAGGCGTGCTGGTGGCGATCGCGCTGAAACTGATCGTCAAGGAGCCGCCGCGCGGCCACTCCGAAATCCCGGCGCATCCCGTCCTGCCCGAGGACGTGACGCTGGACGAACCGGCCAAGCCGCCGGCGCGCAGCTTCAGCCAGGAGATCGCGCACGAGCTGCGTGAGCTGGGCGCCGTCGGCGCCCGCATCTTCGGCACCTGGTCGTTCCTCAACATGGTGCTGGGCGTCACCCTGGCCTCGTTCGCAGGCTATGGCGCCGGGGCCTTCTCCTCCCCATACTTCATCCGCTCGTTCGGCCTTGGCCTGGCGCTGGTCGGCGTGCTGTTTGGCATCATCGGCGGCGTCTCGGCGGGCTCCGGCACCCTGCTGGGCGGCTTCGTGACCGACTGGCTGAGCAAGCGCAGCGCCGCCTGGTACGCCATCGTGCCGGGCATCGGGCTCTTCATCGCGCCGGTGATCTACATCGCCGCCTTCACCCGCACCGACTGGCGCGCCGCGGCCTGGATCCTGCTGCTGCCCGGCATCTTCCAGTACACCTACCTCGGCCCGACCTTCGGCGTGATCCAGAACGCGGTGGACACCCGCCGCCGCGCCACCGCCACCGCGCTGCTGTTCCTGTTCCTCAACCTGATCGCGCTCGGCGGCGGGCCGCCGTTCACCGGCTGGCTGATCGACCAGTTCGCCCAGTTCAACTTCATCCACCCGGGCGTCCACACGATCTGGAGCTCGCTCGGCCGCATGTTCGGGGGCGGCGAGGCGGCGGGCGGCCAGTTCACCGCGCTCTGCCCAGGCGGCCTGCCGAAGAAGGGGGTCGCCGCGGCCCTGACCGCCGCCTGCAAGCCGACCCTGATCCGCGCGACCCAGGAAGGCCTGATCGTGACCTTCTTCTTCTACGCCTGGGGCGCGTTCCACTACCTGCTGGCGGCCTTCACCCTGACCAAGGACCTGCGCAAGGCGGCGCTGGAACGCGGCGAGGCCTGAGCTTTCCTAGAGGCGCGGCAGGGACTATCTAGCGCCCATGATCCCTCGCTACGCCCGCGCCGAAGCCGCTGAGATCTGGTCAGCCCAGAGCCGGTTCAAGATCATGTTCGAGATCGAGGCGCACGCGGCCGACGCGATGGCCGAGTTGGGCGTGATCCCCAAGGCCGCCGCGGCCCGGATCTGGGAGCGCGGCCGCGATGTGGTCTGGGACGTGGACCGCATCGACGAGATCGAGCGCGAGCTCAAGCACGACGTCCTCGCCTTCCTGACCCACGTCGCCGAGATCGTCGGTCCGGAGGCGCGGTTTCTGCACCAGGGCCTGACCTCGTCGGACATCAACGACACGGCGCTGGCGGTGCAACTGACCCGCGTCACCGACCTCATGATGGAAGACATCGAGCTGGTGCTGAAGGCGCTGAAGCGCCGCGCGCTGGAGCACAAGCTGACGCCCACGGTCGGCCGCAGCCACGGCATCCATGCCGAGCCGACCACCTTCGGGCTGAAGCTGGCCGGCCACTACGCCGAGTTCGTGCGCAACCGCGAGCGGCTTGCGATGGCGCGCTACGAGATCGCCACCTGCGCCATTTCCGGCCCGATCGGCACCTTCGCCAGCGTCGATCCGCGGGTCGAGGCGCACGTCGCCGCCAAACTGGGCCTGGCGGTCGAGCCGGTCTCGACCCAGGTGATCCCGCGCGACCGCCACGCCGCCTACTTCGCCGCTCTGGCGGTGATCGCCGCCGGGGTCGAGCGGCTGGCGACCGAGATTCGCCACCTGCAGCGCACCGAGGTGCTGGAGGCCGAAGAGCCGTTCGACGTCGGCCAGAAGGGCTCGTCGTCGATGCCGCATAAGCGCAACCCGATCCTCACCGAGAACCTCACCGGCCTTTCGCGCCTGGTCCGCTCGGCGGTGGCGCCGGCGCTGGAGAACGTCGCCCTCTGGCACGAGCGCGACATCAGCCACTCGTCGGTCGAGCGCGCCATCGCCCCCGACACCACCGTGCACCTCGACTTCGCCCTGCGGCGCCTGGCCAGCGTGGTCGAGCGGCTGGTGGTCTATCCGGACAACATGGCCCGCAACCTGGGCCAGCTCGGCGGGCTGGTGCATTCGCAGCGGGTGCTGCTGGCGCTGACCCAGAAGGACCTCTCGCGCGAAGCCGCCTACGCCGCCGTGCAGCGCAACGCGATGAAGGTCTGGCGCGGCGAGGGCGTGTTCCTCGACTTCCTCAAGGCCGACCCCGAAGTCGCCGGCGCGCTCTCGGACGCCGAGCTGGCCGACCTGTTCGACCCCACCTGGCACTTCTCCCAGGTGGAGACGATCTTCCGCCGCGTCTTCGGCGACGAGGCCATGACGCAGAAAGCCGCCGCAGAATAAGGGGGCGTCATGCCCGATCTAAAACACCTGCCCGCCGACGCCGCGCCCGAGGCGATCGCCGCCTTGCTCGACAGCGACGGCGCGTTGATCCTGGATGACGTCATCGGCGCGTCGGAGATCGAGCAGGTCCGAGCCGAGATCGACCCCTATGTCGAGACCACCGCCGGCGGGCGCGACAAGTTCACCGGCTTTCAGACCACCCGCACCGGCGCGCTGGTCGCCCGCTCGCCGGCCTGTCGCGACCTGGTCATGCACCCAGGCATCCTCGCGGCGTGCGATGTATTCCTGAAGCGCGCCTGCGATCGCTACCAGCTGCACTTGACCCAGGTGATCCGCCTCAAGCCCGGACAGCCGCGCCAAGCGCTGCACCGCGACCGCCTGGCCTGGGGCGGCTTTCTCAAAGACGTCGAGCCGCAGCTCAACACCATTTGGGCGCTGACCGACTTCACGCAGGCCAATGGCGCGACCCAGGTGGTGCCCGGCAGCCCCGCGTGGCCCGACAGCCGCAAGGCCGAGCCGGCCGAGGTCGGCTACGCCGAGATGAAAGCCGGCTCCGTGCTGGTCTATTCCGGGTCGGTGATCCACGGCGGCGGCGAGAACCTGACCGACGCCGATCGGGTGGGGATCAACATCACCTACTGCCTCGGCTGGCTGCGGCAGGAGGAGAACCAGTACCTCTCGTGCCCGCCGGCCATCGCCCGCACGCTGGATCCGAAGCTGCAGGCGCTGCTGGGCTATTCGATGGGCAGCTATGCGCTCGGCTACTTCTCCCCCCCGCTGCCGCCCGGCAAGGGGCCCGAGGCGGTGCCGCCACAGTATGCGCTAGGCGACAAGATCGCGCCCAACTGGGGTTCAGATTTGCTGGAGGCGATCAACGAGCGCGTGCGCGCCCAGCTGAAAATTTAAGGCGGCTACTCGCCGGCCTTCACCTGTTCGCGGGCGACGGCCAGGCTTTCGTCCATCTTGGACCTGACTTCGCTTTCGCGGACCTGGACACCGGCACCGGCGAGGTCCTGGATCACCTTGCGCACCACGTCGTCTTCGCCGCCCACGCCCAGTTCGGCGCGGACCACGGCGCGGACGTAATCGTCGACGCTTTCCAGCCCCATCTTCTTGGCCGCCCACTCGCCCAACATGCGGGCGGCGCGCGATTGGGCCCGGAACTCCAGCTCCTGGTCGGAAGCGAACTTCCGCTCGAAGCCTTTTTCGCGGTCCTCAAATGCGGACATGTTCATTCCACGGCTACGTCAGGGGAAGGGTCTTATCCCGCGCGCGCGGGGCCGGCAATCAGTACCGGCGCTAAGCCTCGTCGATATCGTGAAAGCGCGTGTAGTCGATCACAGGTCGGCCGTCGTCGTTGCGGCTGAAGATGTCGACCAACCGGCCGCCCCAGACGATCTCTTCCGGCGTGTAGGAAGCACGCGCGTGGATGGTCTGGGCGAAGGTTTCGTCGAGGCCCTTCAGGATCACCACGATCTCCGCGCGCTGCTCCAACAAGCTCTGCGTTGTCTCCCCGAACAGCGGGCTGGTCTCATCGATCTGGTGCATGATCTGCCAGGTCAGGATGAACACGGGCGAGCGCGACCGAACCGTCGCGAGGTTTTCGAACCCGCGCATCCGCGAGCCCTCTTGCGTGACCCCGTCGCGCGCCAGGCTCACCGTGACCTCGGCCTCGACGATGCGGTTGCGGCGGCGATTTGCCGCGCGGAAAATCAGCGTCGGCTTTCCCTGGTAGTTGGTCACCACCGCCCGGTCGGAAAACATCACCCGCGCCGTCGGCCGTGAGATGCGCGCGAACAGCAGGCCGGTGGCGATGGCCAGGTTGAACAGGCCGACAAAGCTCTCCAGCGTCACCGCGAGGTGCGCGGCCAGCGTCTGCGGCGCCATCTGGCCGAAACCGACGGTGCTGAGGGTTTCCGCCGAGAAGAAGAAGGCGTCCAGGAAGTCGCCGTGCCGCACGCCGGAAACGCCGCCGACGACCAGGTAGATTAGCGCGAAGACCGTGTTAACCGCGAGGTAGCCCGCCCCCATCACGCCGAAGAAGGCGCCCAGCGGCATGGTCAGCAGGAAGTGGTAGGCGTCCTTCCAGCCGTCCTTGCCGTGACCAAGATAGATGGCCTGCAGCCGCCCATCCCCGCCCATGCGAGGATAGAGGACCCTCGTCGTCTCTTCTTCTGCACCATCCGCCATCGCGAAAGTCTTCGCGCAAATCGCGGTGAATGGCGAGCCGCGCCCACGCGTCGTTTGCGGCGAGGCGGCGTTTCCGCTAGTCTTGCGCAGCCTTGAAGCGAGACGCGACCCCGAGTCGGACAGCCGCGCGCCGGATCGCCATCCGCGCGCGGTTTCATTTCCGGCGAAGGTTTCCCGCGTAGGCTAGAGACACCAGTAGGGGCGCGCGGAGACCGTTCCGCCAGCGCTCCTTGTTCCGGGCGACGCACGTCATCCGGAGGAAGGCTAGGACGATGACTCGCCGCAAGAAGATCTACGAAGGCAAGGCCAAGATCCTTTACGAAGGCCCCGAGCCCGGCACCCTGATCCAGTACTTCAAGGACGACACCACCGCCTTCGACGCCACCAAGAAGGCGGTGCTGGAGGGCAAGGGCGTGATCAACAACCGCATCAGCGAGTATGTGATGACGCGGCTGAACGGCATCGGGGTTCAAAACCACTTCATCAAGCGGCTCAACCTGCGTGAGCAGTTGATCAAGGAAGTCGAGATCATCCCGCTGGAGGTGGTCTGCCGCAACAT
>Ga0302325_10017742_pt1 | contig 15026 bp, 14 predicted proteins | sample Palsa_T0_2_FD_201948 | JGI IMG/M metagenome (GOLD analysis project Ga0302325, IMG submission 201948) | Peat permafrost microbial communities from Stordalen Mire near Abisko, Sweden - Palsa_T0_2 | ecosystem: Environmental > Terrestrial > Soil > Palsa > Peat permafrost | place: Sweden: Abisko... | reverse complement strand
GGTGGCACCGCACTGAAGCACGTCACCCTGTGCCGTTCGAAGACTGCCGCATTTCGGCGGTAGCGCAGCGGTGACCGCGACGACGCCCGCCGGGCTGGCTGGTTATGTGCGTGACCAACTCACGCCACCGTTGGAGACCGTCGGTGGATTCGCGCGGATGTGCGTGCTGGCCGGAAAAGCGTTATTCCGCCGACCTTTTCATTGGAACGAGTTCATCGTCCAAACCTGGTTCATCACCAGGGTCGCGTTGCTGCCCACGATTGCGGTCTCGATCCCGCTGACCGTGCTGATCGTCTTCACGCTCAACACCTTGCTGGCCGCCTTCGGTGCCGCCGACATCTCGGGCGCGGGCGCAGCGCTTGGCGCCGTCACCCAGCTCGGCCCGCTGACCACCGTGCTGGTCGTGGCAGGTGCAGGCTCGACAGCCATCTGCGCGGACCTGGGCGCACGCACCATCCGCGAAGAGATCGATGCGATGGAGGTCCTCGGCATCGATCCGATTCACCGGCTGGTGGTACCGCGGGTGGTGGCCGCGACGGTCGTCGCCACGCTCCTCAACGGAACCGTCATCACGATCGGTTTGGTCGGCGGCTTCATCTTCGGCGTCAAGCTCCAAAACGTCTCGGGCGGAGCCTATCTCGCAACGCTGACCCTGGTCACCGGCTTACCCGAAGTTCTCATCGCGACCATCAAGGCCGCGATCTTCGGGACGATCGCAGGACTGGTCGGTTGCTATCGCGGCCTGACCACCAAGGGCGGTCCCAAAGGTGTCGGCGTCGCGGTCAACGAGACGCTGGTGCTCTGCGTGATCGCGCTGTTCGCGGTCAACGTCGTGCTGACCACGATCGGCGTCCGGTTCGGGACGGGTCGCTGACATGTCGACCGCAGCGGTAGTTCGTGCGCGTTATCCGCGCACGGCCGCCAGTGTCGACCATTACGCCGGCGGGGCCATCCGCGGGCTCAACAAGGCCGGGCACCTCACCCGGTTCTCCATCATCGGCGCCTGGTCGATCGGATGGGCGTTGCGCCGCTACCGCAGGGAGACGCTGCGGCTGATCGCTCAGATTGGCATGGGCACCGGCGCGATGGCCGTCGTCGGCGGTACCGCGGCGATCGTAGGCTTCGTGACGCTGTCCGGTGGCTCGTTGATCGCCATCCAGGGTTTCGCGTCGCTGGGCAACATCGGCGTCGAGGCGTTCACCGGATTCTTCGCCGCCCTCGCCAACGTGCGCGTCGTCACCGCGGTGGTGACGGGTGTCGCGCTGGCCGCCACGGTCGGAGCGGGTGCGACCGCGGAGCTGGGCGCGATGCGGATCAGCGAGGAGATCGACGCGCTCGAAGTGATGGGCATCAAGTCGGTGGCGTTCCTCGTCTCGACCCGGCTGATGGCGGGGCTGGTGGTGGTGGTCCCGCTCTACGCGATGGCGCTGGTCATGTCGTTTCTCTCCGGGCAGGTCGTCACCACGCTGTTCTACGGACAATCGGAAGGCACCTACGAGCACTACTTCCGGACGTTCCTGCGCACCGAGGACGTGTTCTGGTCGGGTGGCGAGGTCATTGTGATGGCGGTGATCGTGATGATCACCCACTGCTATTACGGCTACAACGCCGGCGGCGGACCGGTCGGGGTGGGCGAGGCCGTCGGTCGGTCGATGCGTTTCTCGTTGGTTTCCACGGTGATCGTCGTCCTGCTGACCTCACTTGCGCTCTACGGCGTCGACCCGAACTTCAACCTCACGGTGTGACCGGCGATGCCGACCGCGACAAAGGAGCGAAGAACCCGGACCTGGCCGGACACCGCAGCGGGCGTCGGGCTGTTTGTGGCGTGTGCGCTGCTACTTGCGTTGATATACGGGCAGTTTCGCGGAGACTTCACGCCCAAGACGAAGCTGACGATGCTGGCCGCCCGCGCCGGGTTGGTCATGGACCGAGGCTCGAAGGTCACCTACAACGGCGTGAGCATCGGTCGGGTGGCCGGCATCTCCGAGGTCGAGCATCGGGGGAAGCCGGCCGCCCGACTCACCCTCGACGTCGACCCGCAGTACGTCGACCTTATCCCGGTGAACGTCATCGCGAAAATCCAGGCGACCACCGTGTTCGGCAACAAGTACGTGTCGCTCACTTCACCGAAAGAGCCAACACCGCAGCGGATTACACCGTCATACGTCATCGATGCGACGTCGATCACGACGGAGTTCAACACGGTGTTCGAGACGCTGGTCGAGCTTGCCGACAACGTCGATCCGGTGAAGGTGAACCTCACGTTGGGCGCCGCGGCGCAGGCATTGACCGGATTGGGTGACAAGTTCGGGCAGTCGATCGTCAACGGCAACAAGATCCTCGGCGATCTGAACCCCCGGATGCCGGCGATTCGCCACGACCTCCAGAAGCTCGCCGCGCTCGGCGATGTTTACGCCAAAGCCGCACCGGATCTGTTTGACGCGCTGGAGAATGCCGTGACCACCGCGCGCACCCTCAACCGGCATCAGGCGGATCTCGACGCGGCCCTGCTGGCCGCAATTGGCTTCGCCAACACCGGAAACGACGTCTTCACTCGCAGCAAGCCGTACCTGGAACGTCTTACCGCCGACCTACGGCCGACCGCCCACCTACTGGACACCTACAGCCCGCAGGTGTTCTGCACCATTCGCAACTTCGCCGACGTCGCGCCGAAAGTCGCCGCGCTGGAGAGCGGCAACCACTATGCGGCGCAACTCGGCGTGGCGATCGCGGGCACCGAGAACCCCTATGTGTATCCGGACAACCTGCCGAGGGTCAACGGTCGTGGCGGACCCGGCGGCAAGCCCGGCTGCTGGTCACCGATCACCCGCGACCTGTGGCCGGCGCCGTATCTGGTGATGGACTCCGGCAACAGCATTGCGCCCTACAACCACTTCGAGTTGGGCCAGCCGCTGGCCAACGAATACGTCTGGGGGCGTCAGTACGGGGAGAACACGATCAACCCATGAGGATCACCGGTACTGTCGTGCGGCTCGCGGCCGTCGTGTCCGTGCAGCTGTTGTTCACCGCGATCATCATCGTGGTTTTCGGCCAAGTGCGTTTCGACCGCACCAACAGCTATTCCGCCGAGTTCAGCAATGCCAGTGGCTTACGTGCCGGTCAGTTCGTCCGCGCCTCAGGCGTGGAGGTCGGCAAGGTCAAGAAAATCGAGCTGGTCGAGGGGGACAAACGGATTCGCGTCGACTTCACCGTCGACCGCTCGGTGCAGCTCTACCAGTCGACCACCGCGCAGATCCGCTACCAGGACCTGATCGGCAACCGGTACCTGGAAATTAGCCGGGGCACCGGCGAGAACGCTGAAAGGGCCTTGCCACCAGGCGGATTCATCCCACTGTCGCGGACCCAGCCCGCGCTGGACCTCGATGCGCTTCTCGGCGGCTTCAAGCCGTTGTTTCGGGCCCTGGACCCGCAGAAGGTCAACAGCATCGCCTCGTCGATCATCACCGTCTTTCAAGGCGAAGGCGGCACCATCAACGACATCCTCGATCAGACTGCGCAGCTGACCGATCGGCTGGCGGAAAGCGACCAGGCAATCGGCGACGTGATCCACAACCTGAACACCGTGCTGGACGCTACGGTTCGGCACCGCGACCAATTCGACGCGACGATCGACAAATTCGAGGTGCTCATCACCGGTCTGAAGGACCGGGCCACCCCGCTGGCGGATGGGACGGCGCACATCAGCAACGCCGCGGGAACGGTGGCCGACCTGCTGGCCGACAACCGGGCCCTGATACACGAGACGGTCAACCGCTTGGAGACCCTTGCCGAACCACTCGTCGAGCAGCGCGACCGAGTCGGGGACTTGGTCGGAAAGGTGCCCGCCGCTTTCAATATCATCGGCCGCGCCAGCGGGATCTACGGCGACTTCTTCAACTTCTATCTGTGCGACCTGTCGCTCAAGGTCAACGGTCTGCAGCCGGGCGGACCTGTTCGATCGGTGAAACTTTTCCAACAGCCGTCGGGTAGGTGCACGCTGAGATGAGATCTCTTCAGCCCGCCAACCGGGTCCGTGTCGGGGTGCTGGCCATCGCGCTGGTGGTCCTCATTGTCGGTGTGGGACAAAGCTTCGGCAGCCTGCCGGTGTTGTTCGCGACCGCGAGCTACTACGCTCAGTTCAGCGACTCCGGTGGAATGAGCAAAGGCGACAAAGTCCGCATCGTCGGCATGGATGTCGGTACGGTGCAGGACCTTTCGATCGACGGCGATCACGTCGTGATGAAGTTCACCACCGGAACGCGCACCATCGGAACCGAGAGTCGGGTGTCGATCCGGACCGACACGCTGCTGGGCAAGAAGGTGCTCGAGATCGAGCCGCGCGGTGCCAAGCGGATGCGACCGAATGATGTGCTACCGCTCGGCCAAAGCACCACCCCATACCAGGTGTACGACGCGTTCTTCGACGTCACCAAGGCCGCCGCCGGCTGGAACATCGACACTGTCAAACAGTCGCTGAATGTGTTGTCGCACACCATCAACCAGACCTACCCGCATTTGAGCGCGGCGCTGGACGGGGTGGCGAGGTTCTCCGACATCATCGGCAAACGCGATGACGAGCTCAAGCACCTGCTGACTGAGGCACGGAAAGTGGCCAGCGTGCTCGGTGATCGCAGTAAGCAGGTCAACGCGCTGCTGAGAAACACTCAGTCGCTACTTGCCGCGTTCAATGAACGTGGCAAGGCGATTACGGCGCTGCTGGCCAACGTGTCGGCGTTTTCCACCCAGGTGCAGGGCTTGATCCACGACAACCCGAATCTGCACCACCTACTCGACCAGTTGCACAGCGTCACCGATGTTCTGGTCGAGCACAAGAACGACCTTGTCTCCGTGCTGAATACGCTGCGCAACTACACCGCGGCGCTGAGTGAGGCAGTCGGCTCCGGGCCGTACTTCAAGGTGATGATCGGCAACTTGGTGCCCTACCAGATCCTGCAGCCGTGGGTGGATGCGGCGTTCAAGAAGCGCGGCGTCGACCCGGAGAACTTCTGGCGCAGTGCGGGATTACCCGCTTTCAAGTGGCCTGACCCGAACGGAACACGCTTCTCCAACGGCGCTCCGCCACCGGCACCGCCGGTACTCGAGGGCACCCCGGATCACCCGGGGCCGGCTGTAGCGCCGGGGTCGCCGTGCTCGTATGCACCGCCGCCGGAGATGTCGCCGCGTCCGGGCCACCCGATGCCGTGCGCGGGCGTCGATCAAGGGCAGGGTCCGTTCGGGCCCAACGGGCCGTATCCGGCGCTGCCCGATGTACTCTCGTCGCCGCCGAACCCGAATGGTCTGCCGCCGACTCCCGGCGTTCCGGATGCTGGCCTGCCCGGGGCGCCGCCGCCGAATATGCCGGGTACGCCCGTGCCGCTGCCGAACGCTCCGCCGGGGGCGCGACGGGATAGCCTGCTGCCGCCCGGTCCGCCTCCGCCGCCGTCGACCTTCGCGCCCGCTTTGCCGCCCGGACCGCCCGCACCTCCGGGCCCGGGTCCGCAGCTACCGGTTCCATTCGTCACGCCCGGCGGGGATGGGGGGTAGTAGCCGATGAGCACGATCTTTGACATCCGCAAGCTGCGGCTACCGCAGTTGTCCAAGGCCGCGGTGATCATCGGGTCGCTCGTGGTGGCTCTCGGTCTCGTTGCCGCGCTGGTGGGTTGGCAGCTTTACGACAAGCTGATCAACAACACGGTGGTCGCCTACTTCCCCGGGACCAACGCCCTCTACGCGGGGGACAAAATCCAGATCATGGGCATCCGCGTCGGTGCAATCGACAAGATCGAACCCACCGGTGCCCAGATGAAGGTGACGTTCCACTACCGGAACAAATACAAGGTGCCGGCCAACGCGTCGGCGGTGGTGCTCAACCCGACGCTGGTGGCCTCGCGCAGCATCCAACTGGAGCCGCCCTACAAGGGCGGCCCGCAGTTAGCCGACAATGCGGTGATCCCGATCGAGCGCACCCAAGTGCCGGTCGAGTGGGATGACCTACGTAACAGCATCACTCACATCATCGGCCAGCTCGGCCCGACCAAGGAGCAGCCCAAGGGGCCCTTTGGTGACGTCGTCGAATCCTTCGCAGACGGCCTGGCCGGCAAGGGCCAGCAGATCAACACCACGCTGAACAACCTGTCGAACGCGCTGAGCACGCTGGACGAAGGTCGCGGTGACTTCTTCTCGGTGTTGCGCAGCCTGGCGATGTTCGTCAACGCGCTACATCAGGACGACCAGCAGTTCGTCGCGCTGAACAAGGACCTGGCCCAGTTGACCGACCATCTCACCAGCTCGGATCAGTCCGCCGCCAAGGCAATTGAGCAAACCGACAGCCTGCTGTCCACCGCCCAGAAATTCTTGGCCGAGAACCGCGACGCACTGTCCCACGATGTCAACAACCTGGGTGAAGTAACCACCGCGATCATGCAGCCGACCCCGCGCGAAGGCCTGGAGACAGCGCTGCACATCCTGCCGAACATGGCCGCCAACGTGCTGGCGATCTACGAGCCCGCTCATGGCAGTCTGAGCGGCGTGGCCGCGTTCACCAACTTCGCCAACCCAATGCAGTTCATTTGCAGCGCCATTCAGGCCGGGAGTCGGTTGGGCTATCAGGACTCGGCGGAACTGTGTGCGCAGTACCTGGCGCCCGTCTTGGATGCGATCAAGTTCAATTACTTCCCCTATGGCATCAACCTGTTCAGCAGCGCTGACACGTTGCCGAAGAACATCGCGTACTCCGAGCCGCGTTTGCAGCCGCCACCCGGCTTCAAGGACACTACCGTCCCCGGTATCTTCTCGCCGGATACCCAGTGGTCCCATCGCAATTCAGAGCCGGGCTGGATCGTCGCGCCCGGTATGCAGGGAACACGGGTTCAGCCGGCCACGGCGAACCTGTTGACGCCGGCGTCGTTGGGCGAGTTGATGGGTGGGCCGGACATCCCGCCGCCACCACCGGCGCGCAACATGACCGGGCCGCCTAACGCCTACGACGAGAACAACCCGCTGCCACCGCCGTGGTACCCGCAGCCCTTGCCGTCGCCGACGGCGGCGCCACCGCCACCGCCTGACCTTCCGCTCGGTGCAGCTGAGGCACCGCTAGGGCCGGGCCAGTGAGGCGCGCGACGAGCGCGATACGCGCGAGGAGCAAGCCGAACAGACAGTCGGTGAGGCGCGCGACGAGCGCGATACGCGCGAGGAGCAAGCCGAACAAACAGCCGGTGAGCGTCGTGCGGCTGATGAGCCGCAAGGCCTGGCAGGCGTTGGCGTTGCTGACGGCCGTGGTGGTGCTGACCTCCTGCGGGAACTGGCGCGGCATCGCCAACGTCCCGTTGCCCGGTGGGCCCGGCAGCGGCCCGGGCTCCTACAAGATCTTTGTTCAGATGCCAAACACCATGGCGCTGAACGGCAATAGTCGAGTCCTGGTGGCCGACGTCTTCGTCGGCACAGTCCGTTCGATCGACTTGAAGAACTGGGTCGCCACGCTGACCGTCGACCTGGACAAGGGCGTCAAGCTTCCGAACAACGCTACCGCCAAGATCGGGCAGACCAGCTTGTTGGGTTCTCAGCACATCGAATTGGCCGCACCGCCAGATCCGTCGCCACAGCAGCTCAAGGCCGGCGACACCATCCAGCTGAATAACTCATCGGCCTATCCCTCCACCGAGCAGACGCTCGCCAGCCTGGCCATGGTGCTGCGCGGCGGCGGAATTCCGAACCTCGAGGTCATCCAGAACGAGGTCTACAAGATCCTGACCGGGCGCGCCCACCAGATCCGGGACTTCCTCGGCAAGCTGGACACCTTCGCGAGTGAGCTGAACGCGCAGCGCGACGACATCGTCCACGCCATCGACTCCACCGACCGGCTGCTGTCGTACGCAGGCACCAGAACCGACACTCTCGATCGGGTGCTCACCGAATTCCCGCCGTTGGTCGATCATTTCGCCCAGCAACGTGATCTGTTCGCCAACACGGTCGAAGCGGTGGGGCGGATCAGCAACGTCACCGGCCAGACGTTGTCGGCCGCGCGCGGCGATCTTCATCAGGACCTGCAAGATCTGCAGCGACCGCTCAAACAACTCGGCCGTGCCGCACCCTATCTGGTCGACGCCCTGATGCTGCTGCTGTCACCGCCGTTCGCCGTCGACAGCGTGCCGAAGATCGTTCGCGGCGATTACATCAACGTCTCCGGAGCTCTGGACTTGACGCTGAGCACCGTCGACAACGCGATCTTCACCGGCACAGGTTTCTCCGGAGCCTTGCGTGCCCTCGAGCAGTCCTGGGGCCGCGACCCGTCGACGATGATTCCCGACATCCGGTTCACGCCCAACCCGGCCGATGCGCCGGTGGAGCGAGGCGAGTAGCCCATGCTGACTCGCTTCATTCGCAATCAGTTGATTGTGTTCGCCGCCTTGACATTAGCCGCACTGGTGGCACTGAGCTGGTACTACCTTCGGATCCCGAGCCAGCTCGGTGTCGGCCAGTACCGACTGGTCGTGGAGCTGCCGGCGTCGGGCGGTCTGTATCGCACATCCAACGTGACATATCGGGGAATCCAGATCGGCCGGGTCACCAAGGTCGAGCCGACAGTGCACGGTGTCAGGGCGACGCTGAGCATCGACAGCCAGTACAAGATCCCCGTCGATGCATCAGCCAATGTGCACTCGGTGTCGGCGATCGGTGAGCAGTATCTGGATCTGGTGTCCACCGGCGGTCCGGGCAAGTTCTTCTCGCCCGGACAGACGATCACCAAGGGCACCGTGCCCAGCGAGATAGGCCCGGCCCTCGACGCGGCCAACCGTGGTCTGTCCGTCCTGCCCAAGAAGAAGATCGCATCGCTGCTCGACGAAACAGCTTTGGCAGTAGGCGGATTGGGTCCTTCGCTGCAACGACTCGTCGACTCGACGCAGTCTATCGTCGGCGACTTCGAAGCGAACATATCCGACGTCGACGACATCATCGCGAACGCGGCACCGATCATCGACAGCCAGGTCGACTCCGGCGATTCGATCGCGCAGTGGTCGCACAACCTCAAGGTGCTGACCGCTCAGACGGCGCAAACCGATCAGCACGTGCAAAGCATCCTGTCGAAAGCCGCGCCGACCGCGGACCAGGTCAACGACGTGTTCAATGACGTCCGCGAGTCGCTGCCGCAGACGTTGGCGAACCTGGAAGTCGTCGCCGACATGCTCAAGCGTTACAACAAAGGCCTCGAGCAGTTGTTGGTATTCCTGCCCGAGATCGGTTCGGTCGCAGAGACTTTGATCGCGTCCGCTCCGGGATCGGTGCTGATGAATCTCAATCTGTCGCTGAACAATCCTCCGCCGTGCCTGACCGGATTCCTGCCGGCTTCCGAGTGGCGCTCACCCGCGGATACCAGCACGGCGCCGTTGCCGGAAGGTACGTACTGCAAGATCCCACAGGACACTCCGGCGAACGGGGTGCGCGGTGCGCGCAACTATCCCTGTGTCGACGTCCCCGGCAAGCGCGCTGCGACCCCACGGGAATGCCGCGACAAAAAGCCGTACGTCCCGCTGGGTACCAACCCGTGGTACGGCGATCCGAACCAGATTCGCAACTGCCCGGCGCCAGGTGCCCGCTGCGACCAGCCGGTCGACCCCGGAAAGGTGATCCCGGCGCCCACGGTCAACAACGGCCTCAACCCCGCACCGGCCGATCGGTTGCCCCCGCCGGCCGCGCCGGTCAACGATCCGCTGCAGCGGCCCGGATCGGGCACTGTGCGGTGCAATGGCCAACAGCCCAACCCGTGTACCTACACTCCGGCCGGCCCGGCCGCGATCTACCTTCCATCCAGCGGCGAAGTGGTGGGACCCGACGGCGCGAAGTACACGCTCGAGGATTCGCGCCACACCGGAGACTCCGGATGGAAGGACATGCTCGGGCCCGCCGGCTGAATCGAAAGGCCCGCGACGGGAATCTTGCGCGCCGGATGGTGTTGAACCTGCTATTCGCACGTGAGGAGACGTCATCATGACCAGTCGGCCCGTCCTGGAACCCACCGCCGAGCACCCGATCACGATCAACCCCACCGGAACGCGGGTCGTGGTTCGCGTCAACGGCGAAGTGGTCGCTGACACCAACGAGGCGTTACAGCTTAAAGAGTCCACTTACCCTGCGGTGCAATACATTCCGTTCAAGGATGTGGTGCAGAACGGGCTCACCCGCACCGACACCAGCAGCTACTGCCCGTACAAGGGGGAGGCCGGCTACTACAGCGTGACCACCGCCGCAGGCACGGTCGAGGACGTGATCTGGACGTACGAGCAGCCGTATCCGGCGGTGGCGGAGATCGCCGGCCACGTGGCCTTCTACCCCGACAAGGCGGAGATCAGCGTTGAAACCGCTTAGCTGTTCGCCGGGCCGAATACGTGCGAGGTCAACTGGGTGTCGCTGTATTCGCGCAGCGACGCGATAAGCCCGTCGCGGGTCTCGAAGATGAAGACCGCGGGGCTGTGGTAGCGGAGCCCGTCGGCGGTCTCGCCGTCGGCTTCGGCTTCGATAACCACGCTTTCGCCGTCGTTGAAGCACTGGATGAAGTCCAGGTTCAGCTCGGCGGCGGTGCGTTTGCGCCGCTCGACTTCGTCACGCAATGCCGCCTTGTCGACCGAGCTGCGGGTCAGAAGGTTCCAGTAGGTGAAGTCGTCGCTCAGCAGCCCGAAGCACTCGTCGACGTCGCCCCCCTCGGACAGGCACTGCAGGAACATCCACGCCAGCTCGGCCTGCGGGTCGTCGAAGGGGGTGGTCACCTCGTCATCCTGACGTGGAACACAGCTGCCGGTCAATGACGAGCTGGACAAGGATGTGTGGGCGGATTCGGAACTATGATCGTCGGGATTGAGCAGTTGCGGTATCCGGTGGGAGCAGATGGTGAGTAGCGCTCGCACGGTGACGTTTCCCGATGTGGTGGGCCCGGGCATGACCCTTTCCCCGCTGCGCCGAGGACCCGGCGATCCGACTTTCCAGGTCGATGCCGACGGCGCCATCTGGCGCACCAGCCTGTTGCCCAGTGGGTCCGTCACGGCGCGCATCAGCCGCGCCGGCGCCAACGCGGTCGATTGCACGGCGTGGGGCAGCGGCGCTGAGGAATTCCTCGACGCCCTTCCGGCAATGCTTGGCGCCCAGGACGATTCGTCGGATTTCGTACCGGTCAACCCCATCGTCGCCGCCGCGCACCAGCGGGTGCCACACCTGCGACTCGGCCGCACCAATCAGGTGTTGGAGGCGTTGATTCCGGCCGTCCTCGAGCAGCGCGTACCGGGTGCTGACGCTTTCCGCGCCTGGCGCTTACTGGTCACCAAATTCGGGACGGCGGCACCGGGACCGGCGCCGTCGCGGATGCGGGTGCTGCCGCCGGACGAGGTGTGGCGGCGCATCCCGTCCTGGGAATTTCACCGCGCCAACGTTGATCCCGGGCGAGCCCGCACCATCGTCGGTTGCGCGCAACGTGCGTCGTCGCTGGAGCGACTCGCGTCATGGCCGGCCGTGAAGGCCCGCGAGGCGCTGATGTCGCTGCCCGGAGTCGGGATATGGACGGCGGCCGAGACGGCGCAACGTGCCTTCGGCGACGCCGACGCGCTGTCGGTGGGCGATTATCACATCTCCAAGATGGTCGGCTGGACGTTGCTGGGACACCCGATAGACGACGACGAGATGGTCGAGCTTCTCGAACCGATGCGCCCACACCGCCACCGGGTGGTCCGGTTGCTGGAGGCCAGCCGGCTTGCCTACGAGCCACGCCGGGGCGCGCGACTGCCGGTGCAGGACATCCGCGCGCTGTGATCTGCCCGGGGGTTAGCTCACGGGGGGGCGTCGACCGAGAAGTCGGTGGCGAAGTCTGCCCGTAGAAAGGGCTGAGCGGAATAATCGGACCGCGGTCCGGTTATAGCGGGTATCCAAAGCACAAGGAGACTACAGATGCCCGCGATCACCGCAGACACATTGGCCTTGCCGCGGGTGACTCGAGTCCCAGTGGCAGGCGTATCTGATACCGAACGTCCGGTCCGCTCGATCACGACCGGGCCGCGCGGCCATGAGGGCGAAGGATTCCCGGTGGTCCGGGCCTTCGCCGGCGTCAGCAGCGCCGCCCTCGACCCGTTCGTCCACATGGACCAGATGGGCGAGGTGGAATACCAGCCCGGCGAACCCCGCGGCACTGACTGGCACCCGCACCGCGGCTTCGAGACGGTCACCTACATGATCGACGGTCGGTTCGCGCACCAGGATTCACACGGTGGCGGCGGGTTGATCGCCGACGGCGCCACGCAGTGGATGACGGCGGGCTCAGGCATCCTGCATATCGAAACGCCGCCGGCGGAACTCGTCGAGAGCGGCGGGATGTTTCACGGCATCCAGCTCTGGGTGAACCTGCCGAAGAAGGACAAGTTCGCCACGCCGCGATACCAGGCCATCGAAGGCCCCGACGTCGCACTGCTGTCCTCCGACGACGGCGGCGCGCTGATCCGCGTCATCGCGGGCGAGATCGACGGTCACGGCGGGCCCGGTGTCACGCACACTCCAATCACTATGGCGCACGCCACAATCCAACCAGGTGCTCAGCTGAACATCCCGTGGAACCGGGACTACAACGCACTGGTCTACGTCCTCGCCGGGCGTGGCTCCGTTGGTCCGATCGCCCATCCGCTGCAGCAAGGTCAACTGGCGGTCCTGGGTCCCGGCGACCGGATCACGGTCAACGCCGCCGCGTCGCAGGAGTCGCGGGTGCCCGCTCTGGAGGTACTGATCCTCGGCGGCAGGCCGATCCGCGAACCGGTGTTCCATTACGGCCCGTTCGTGATGAACACCAAGGCCGAGGTCGTCCAGGCCGTCGAAGATTTCCAGGCCGGCAAGTTCGGCAGCGTCCCGCCCAACGGATTGATGCCGCACCGCGCGACGTAGCGATCGCTGGCTAACAGGAGGTTCTCCCGACTCGGCGGGCAGAACTGTGAGCTGTGGCACAATTCATGCTGTGGTGCAGCCCGCGAGCCGGGGGCCGGGTCGCCCCCCTGCAGCAAAGGCGGCCGAAACACGTAAGCGCATTCTGCGTGCTGCTCGCGAGGTATTCAGCGAACGCGGCTATGACGCCGCTACCTTTCAGGCCATCGCGATCCGGGCCGACCTGACCCGGCCGGCAATCAATCACTACTTCGCAAATAAACGCGTCTTGTATTGGCAGGTGCTGGACGAGACCAACAGTGCCGTCGTCGCCGCGAGCGTGCAGCGGGCGCGAGGCGCGACGACGCTGACCGGCCAGGTGTCCGCGTTCATCGAAGGCGCGATCGATTCAGATATCGAAAACCCAACGGCTGCCGCGTTCTTGATCACTGCAACGCTGGAGTCGCAGCGCCACCCTGAGCTGAGCCGGCCCGGAACCGACTCGGTCAGCACCACCCGGGCGTTTCTGTTGTGGGCGATCAACGACGGAATCCAGCGAGGCGAGTTGGATGCGCACACCGACGCCACGGCGCTCACCGAGATGCTGCTCGCAGTCTTGTTGGGCGTGGGGTTCTATGCCGGTTTTATCGGCAGCCGCCACGAACTCGACCCCGTCACCGATCAACTGAGATTGCTGCTGGCCCGCAGCCTCACCCGGCGGCCCGATTAAGTGCAGTGATGTAGCGCACACAACCATATAGATTGCCTAAGTTATTGGGTAACATCGACAGTGCTATGACTGGTGCATACAACGCGAGCTCGATCCGTACCGACGGCGACAGCTGGGACATCACCGAAAGCGTGGGCGCCACCGCATTGAGCGTGGCCGCGGCCCGCGCCGTCGAGACAGGGGCGGCTGATCCGCTGATCCGCGACCCGTTCGCCTACCTGCTGGTCTCTAGGGCCGGGCAGCCATGGGCGCGGTTGGCCAGCTCGCTGGAGTGGATCGGCGACGACGACCACGGGCGACGGGCCCACCGACTGGCAGTCGACTACCAGGCCGTGCGCACGCACTACTTCGACTCCTACTTCGCCGAGGCCGCCGACGCCGGAATCCGGCAGGTGGTGATCCTGGCGGCGGGGCTGGACTCGCGGGCCTTCCGGCTGGACTGGCCTGCCGGTACCACCGTCTACGAGATCGACCAGCCGCAGGTGGTCCACTACAAAACGACCACACTGGAGTCGGCAGGCGCCGCTCCGACCGCCGACCGGCGCACCGTTCAGGTCGACCTTCGGGACGACTGGGCGGCTGCGCTGGCGGCCGCGGGTTTCGACCCCGGCCAACCGACCGCCTGGCTGGCCGAGGGCCTGCTGCCGTATCTGCCGGCCGAAGCGCAGGACCGGTTGTTCGAGATCCTGACGGGGTTGAGCGCCCCCGGTAGCCGGGTGGCTGTCGAAGCATTCAGCCTGGGCGCCGCCGACAACGAAGCCCGTCGCGTCGCGCGGCGAGCACGCTTCGATCGGATGCGTCAACGTCTCGGCCTGGACATCAACGTCGAAACCCTGACCTACCAGGAGAGCGACCGCGCTGACGCCGCGGAATGGCTCACCGAGCACAGTTGGCACGTGACCGCGGTCAGCAACGCCGACGAGATGGAGCGGCTGGGCCGGCCGATTCCCGCAGACCTGGCTGACGAAGCCTTCACCACCAAGCTGTTGCGCGCCGAACTCGCCGCGACCGATTGATCACCGACCACATTCAGCAGGAGACAGGAGCGCGATGAGCACCTTGCGCAGTCACGACGACACTTGGGACATTGCCACCAGCGTCGGCAGCACAGCCGTCATGGTGGCCGCAGCCCGCGCCGCCGAAACCAACAAACCTGATCCGCTGATCCGGGACCCCTACGCGAGGGTGCTGGTCAGCGAGGCGGGTACCGGCGTGTGGGAAAAGATGCTCGACGACTCACTGCTCGCCAAGGTGCAGGAAATCGACGCCGAGGCGGCGGCGATATTCGAGCACATGCGCGGCTATCAGGCGGTGCGCACGCACTTCTTCGACGCCCATTTCGCCGGGGCGGTGGCGGCTGGTATCCGCCAGGTGGTGATCTTGGCGTCGGGGCTGGATTCACGCGCCTACC
>Ga0302325_10017740_pt1 | contig 15027 bp, 9 predicted proteins | sample Palsa_T0_2_FD_201948 | JGI IMG/M metagenome (GOLD analysis project Ga0302325, IMG submission 201948) | Peat permafrost microbial communities from Stordalen Mire near Abisko, Sweden - Palsa_T0_2 | ecosystem: Environmental > Terrestrial > Soil > Palsa > Peat permafrost | place: Sweden: Abisko... | reverse complement strand
CATAACAAAGAAAGCGGAAAAGGAAAGAATCATCAGCATGGGGAGCAAATTGGGCCGAACAACTTGATTGTGGTTGGTCGTGGCGGTTGCGCGTCGCGCTAAAGTTCATTTCCGGTAATGACTTCTTGTTTGTTCCGCGGAACGAGGTTATTTTTCTGCCCTGAGCAAGATTGAAGAAATCGAGCAGGCAGTCGAGCAATTGCCTCTGACAGACTTCGTTAAACTGGCCGTCTGGGTTGACCAGCGCCGCCAGCAGCTTGAAATCTTTCCGTCGGCCATTGACAAAAGGCAGGCGGTTGTTCGTGACCATAGCGCCTTCCTCAACAGCTACGCCCCGCAAGACGAGGGCCTTTACTACGATTCCGCGGCCCGGTGAAGTCTGAAATTTTTTGATTGGCGGTTTGGGGTTTCTGTTCGTAACCTTGTTCTAATGAGTGAATTATCGTTGGCCAATCAACCCCGTCCTGCTGCCGCCCCCGTTCCATCCGCCGCCCTCTCGCGGGATGATGTTTCGGCTATTGATGATTTGCGGGGCAATTACAAGAATCTCCGCGCCGAATTGGCCAAAGTCATTATCGGACAGGATATCGTCATCGAGCGGCTGCTGATTTGCATACTGGCGCGCGGCCATGGCCTGTTGATGGGCGTTCCCGGCCTGGCCAAAACGACCATCGTCAATGCCCTGGCCCAGGCCATGTCGCTCGGGTTCAACCGCATCCAATTCACGCCGGATTTAATGCCCTCGGACATCACCGGCACCGATATTTTGCAGGAAACCGATCAACCGGGCCGCCGCGCCTTCGTGTTCGTCAAGGGGCCGCTCTTTGCCAATATCATCCTGGCCGACGAAATCAACCGCACGCCGCCCAAGACTCAATCGGCGCTGCTGGAAGCGATGGCGGAACACCGGGTGACGGTGGCGGGGCGTTTCTTCCCGTTGCCCGCGCCGTTTTTCGTGCTGGCCACTCAAAACCCCATCGAGCAGGAGGGAACCTACCCGCTGCCGGAGGCGCAACTGGATCGCTTCATGTTTTTCATTCATGTGGATTATCCCACCAGCGAAGAGGAGGGGAGAATCGCGCGGGAAACGACGGGCGCCGCGCCGGCCCAGTTGTCCAAATTGATTGACGGAGCGCAGATCATCGGTTTTCAGGAGGTGGTGCAGCGAGTGCCGGTGCCGGACCATATTTACGACATGGCGGTGGAATTGGTGCGGCGCACCCGGCCGCGTTCGGAACAGGCGCCGGATTGGGTCAAGAAGTGGGTGACATGGGGGGCCGGCCCCCGCGCGGTGCAATATTTGATTCGCGGCGCCAAGGCGCGGGCGGTCCTGCATGGCAGCTACCTGGTGCGCAAGGAGGATTTGGAATCCGTCGCCAGCCCCGTCCTGAGTCATCGCATCCTGACCAATTTCCAGGCGCAATCCGAAGGAGTGGGCAGCTCGGAAATCATCAACCGGCTGCTGGCGGAAATGGGAGAAGTGAAACGTGGCTGATACCGGCGCATGGCTCGATTCGGCGGTTCTCAACCGCTTGATGCACCTGACTCTGATGGCGCGTTCGCCCATGGAAGGCTCCGTCACCGGCTTGCACAAAAGCCCTCATCGCGGCTCCAGCGTCGAGTTCGCCGAATACCGCAATTACGTCCCCGGCGACGACATCCGCCGGCTGGATTGGCGGGTATTCGCGCGCTCGGACCGGTTCTTCCTCAAGGAATACGAGGCGGAAACAAACTTGCGTTGTTACTACGTGCTGGATGCCAGCGGCTCGATGAAATTCGGGCAGAATCCCGGCGGCAAACTCGCCTACGCCAAGCGCATGATCGCCACCCTGGCCTACATCGCCGCCCACCAGGGCGATGCTTCGGGCTTGATTTGCGCGACCGGGAAAACGGTGGTCGAGATTCCGCCGCGGCGCAATCCGGCGCATCTGAAAATCCTCCTGGAAACGCTGGATAAAGTGGAACCGCGCGGCGAGACCGGCCTGATTACCGCGCTGCACGATCTGGCCGAACGGGTGCGCCGCCGCGCGCTGGTGGTGGTCGTTTCGGATTTCTTTTGCGATTTGGAGCCGTTGCTCAATTGCTTCCAACATTTGCGTTTCCAAAAGCATGACCTGGCGGTCTTCCAATTGCTGGATCGCGCGGAGTTGGAATTCCAATTCGACCGGCCGGTGCGCTTCGTTGATTTGGAAAGCTCCATGAGCGTTGTGACCGAGCCTTCGATGATTCGCGACGAATATCTGCGGCAGTTGCGCATGTTCCTGGAATCATTGCGGCGCGGATGCAACGAATTCGGGGTTGATTACCGCCAGGTGGTGACAGACCAGGATTATGAAAGGGTGCTGGCCGATTTTCTGGTGGCCCGCGTCAACCTGGCGGCATCTGCCTCATAATGCAGCCAAGGCCCACCGCTCTGTCGCACGCCTCTGATGCCCTTATTAAAAAGCAGTTTGAGCCACAGATGAACACAGATAGACACAGATTAGAAGGCAGGGGCGGGGCAGCCTGCCATCCCTGGTGTTCCCATCTGTGTCTATCTGTGTTCATCTGTGGCTTTCCGCACTTGGGATGACATTCCTTCAACCATTCGTTCTGCTGGGTTTGCCGCTGGTGTTGTTGCCGGTGATCATCCATCTGCTCAACCGCCTGCGCCATCGTCCCAAACCGTGGGCAGCCATGCGCTTTTTGCTGACGGCCACGCGCAGTTCCGCCAGCCACACCAAGCTCAGGCAGTTCTTGATTCTCCTCTTTCGCGTGCTGGCCGTTGGGATGCTGCTCCTGTTCCTGTCCCGGCCGCTGGCCGGCGGATGGCTCGGTTGGGCGCTTTCGCCCGCGCCGGATGCGATTCTTCTCCTGCTGGACCGCTCGGCCAGCATGGAGACGCAAAGCGGCGGCACCACCAAACGCGAACAGGCGCTCAGGCTGCTGGCCCAGGCCGCTCGCGAATATGAGCAAACGAGCCATCTTATTCTCATTGACAGCGTCACGCGCGCGCCGCAGGAAGTCGCCCAGGCGGACAGCCTGACCAATTTGTCCGTCACCCGCCCGACAGATACGGCGGCGGATCTGCCGGCCATGTTGCGCGCTGCCTTCGATTGGCTGGTGGAAAACCGCGCCGGCACGGCGGAAATCTGGATCGCCTCCGACGACCAGCGCAGCAATTGGCGGCCGGAAGACCCCCGCTGGAAGAGTGTCATCGCTCAACTTGGCGGCTTGTCGCAGAGAGTCCATATCCGCCTGCTCGAATTGAACTTCGCGCCCGAAGCCAACGCCTCCATTGCCATCCGGGAACTGACGCGCCGTCCGATCGGCGCCAAAGGGGAGTTGCAGGTTATTATTGACATTCAGCGCAACCGCAACGCCAAGGCCAAAGTTCCAGTGGCCATGACGCTCGACGGCCAAAGATCGGAGTCGGAGGTGGCCTGCGAGGGGCAGTCCTTCCGCTGGCGGCGCAAGATTGATTTGGGCGCGCGGCGCGAAGGCGGCTGGGGGGGCTTCTCGCTGCCGGCCGACGCCAATTTGCGCGACAACACGGCTTGGTTTGTCTATGGCGCGGACACGCCTTTGCGGGCCACTGTCGTGAGCACGGAGCGGGGCGTGGCGCGCGACCTTCAATTGGCCGCCGCTTCGCACAAGGCCGAGCCAGCCCAGGTCATTGCGCCGTCGGAAATCGCCAACGCCAACCTGGATGATTGCTCGTTGTTGATCTGGCAGGCGCCGCTGCCGGAAGGAGCGGAGGCGGACCGGCTGCAATCCTTTGCGAACGAAGGCGGGGTGGTGATCTTCTTTCCGCCGGGTCAGGCCGGTCCGCGCCAATTCGCCGGCTTGGGCTGGGGCGATCCGCAAACTTCCGACGCGGCGGAGGGCTTTCGGATTGTGCATTGGAATGAGGACGAAGGCCCTTTGGCCAAAAGCGACGAGCATCTCAGCCTGCCGCTGACACAGACAATCTTCGCGCGCCGCCAAGCGATGGTCGGGCCAAAAAACGCTCTTGCCGCGTTCGAGGATGGCGCGGCTTTTTTGTCGCGGTTCAATATCGGCAAAGGGGAGGTTTATTTTTGCGCTTCCCTTCCGCAAGCGGATTGGTCGAGCCTCGGAGACGGCCCCGTTTTGGTGCCGATGTTACAACGCCTGCTGCTGGCGGGCGGACGCCGCTTGCAACAGGTTTCCTCCGTCGCTTGCGGGGAGTTGGGCGCGGCCGATCTGGCCCGCCCCTGGGTTTCGGTTGACTCGACTCGGCAGAAAGACATTCGGACCGAAGCCGGCGTCTATCGCTCCGGCGACCGGCTGCTGGCCGTCAATCGTCCGCTGGCGGAAGACGAGTCGGACGTGATTGACTCCGATGAAGCGCGGAAACTCTTTGGCGGCCTGTCCGTGCAAACGCTGGAGGAGCGGCATGTGGACGTCGGACAAATGCAGGGTGAAATCTGGCGCGTGTTTGTTTTCGCCATGCTGGCCTTTCTGATTGCGGAAGGAATTTTAATTCTGCCGGCCCGGCAGCCGGTTTCAACCCTCGCCGCCGGCGCACCCCGTCCGCAGAGAAAGGAAGAGCAACCCGCATGAGTCTTTCGCTGGCTGCTCCTGTTTCCGTAATCATTTTTGCCATCCTTGCCTGGGCGGCGGCGGGATGGCTCAGTTTCGCCAATTGGCGCCGCGCCTCCAATCGCCGGATCGCCTTCCGATTGGAGGCGTTGCGCTTCTTGTTGATAACCATTCTGGCGGCCACGCTTCTCCGGCCCGAATATGTCCAGACTCTGGAACGAACCGCCGCGCCGGAAATCGCCATCCTGACCGACGCCTCCGACAGCATGAAAACCCGCGACGTGAGCCTGACCAACGGCATCGTCAGCCGCCAGGCCTGGCTCGCGCGGCAGTTGGGGCGTCAGTTCTGGCAGCCCCTCCTGGCGAAGGCCAAAGTGTCGATCGAGCCTTTTGCCGCGCCGGCGACCAACCAGAACGCGATCAACGGCACGGACCTGAACCTTGCGTTGGAAAACGCGCTCCATCGTTATAAGAATCTCAAGGCTGTTTTATTGTTGACCGACGGCGATTGGAACATGGGGCACTCGCCCCTGGGCGCGGCCACGCAATATCGCGAGCAAAACATCCCTATTTTTGCCGTTCCGGTCGGTCGGGAAACGCCGGTGCCGGATTTGGTGCTCGAATCCGTTTCGGCGCCGTCTTATGGACTGTTGGGCGAGGAAATCGCGGTCGCCTTCAAAGTCGTCAGTCACCTGCCGCGCGAAGTCAAGACGACCGTCACCATCCTGGATAATTTCGGCGAATCGGCCAAGAAGGACATCACCATTCCGGCGCAAGGCGAAGTGGAGGATTCCGTTCTTTGGTCGCCGCGCCAGGCGGGCAACGTCACCTCCACTGTCAAATTACCGGTGGAGCGGGACGAGGCTATCGCGGAGAACAACGAGCGCAGTTTCCAAATGGCGGTGCGGGTGGAGAAGCTCAAGGTGCTGGTGGTCGATTCCCTTCCGCGATGGGAATACCGCTATTTGCGTAACGCCCTGGCCCGCGATCCGGGTGTGGACCTTCATTGCTTGTTGTGGCTTCCGGGTCTCGGAGCGGGCGGCGGCCTCGATTACATTTCCCAATTTCCCGACACCAAGGAGGCGCTGGCGCCCTACGATGTGGTTTTCCTGGGCGACATCGGCCTGGGCGAAGGCGAACTGACGGAGAAGGACACCGAATTGCTCAAGGGGTTGGTCGAACAGCAAGGCAGCGGCCTGGTCTTTGTCCCCGGACGCCGGGGCCGGGAAGCCACGCTGTTGAAGAGTGCGCTCAAGGATTTGTTCCCGGTCGAATTGGACTCATCCAAACCCGGCGGCGTCGGCCTGGAGAACGAATCGCAACTGATGCTCACGAGCACAGGCAAACGACATTGGCTGACGCGCTTTGATTCCGACGAGGATCGGAACGACGAATTGTGGAAACAACTGCCCGGATTCTATTGGTCGGCTTCCGTGGAAAAAAGCCGGCCCGGCTCGGAAGTGTTGGCGGTGCATGGCTCGCTGCGCAATCAATGGGGGCGCATGCCTTTGTTGGTCACGCGTCCGGCGGGCACCGGCAAGGTGTTGTTTTTGGGCACCGACAGCGCGTGGCGCTGGCGCCGTGGGGTCGAGGACAAATTTCATTACCGCTTTTGGGGCCAGGTCGTCCGCTGGATGGCCCATCAACGCCACCTCTCGGAAAAGGACGGCATCCGCCTAAGCTACAGCCCCGAATCGCCCCAGGCCGGCGACACCGTCTTCCTGCAAAGCACGGTCCTGGACCAATCCGGCTTTCCAGTTGACAAGGGTCCGGTGACGGGAAAGGTGACGTCCCCGAGCGGAAGGACCGAGCGGCTGGACTTCACCCAGATCGAAGGTGGATGGGGCGTTTTCAAGTCCAGCTTCACCGCGCAGGAAGCGGGCCGATATAAATTGGAAGCCGACTCCGAGCCGTACAATCGCCATCTGACGACCGACATTGAAGTTTCCCGTCCATGGATCGAGAAGGAAGGCCAGCCTGTCAACGCGCAAATTTTGGCGGAAGTCGCCACCTTGACGCGCGGCGCGAGTTTTCCGATGGCGGACCTGGACAAGATCGTCGGGCAAATCGCGCTGCTGCCGGAACCAAAGCCAGTGGAACGCCGCATCCGCGTTTGGAGCGACCCGAAATGGGGCGGGGCGATATTGCTATTGTTGACGCTCTATTGGGTCGGGCGAAAATGGGCGGGGCTGGTGTAGAGACCGGTTTTGACGGCTATCGGGCGAGGTCCAGGCAGACCAGATGATCTTCATTGCGCAGGTAGAGCTTTTTGCGCGAGAGCACCGGCGCAGCCCAGCAGGGATAATGCAGTTGCGGCACTTGAAAACGAGAAATCTCCTCCGGTTTCACCGGGTTGGGCTTGAACAACCCCAAAAGCCCGCCTTCGCCCAAGGTGATCAATTTCCCATCCGCCAGGATGCTCGAACCGCGACCATAGACGCCCGGTGTCCGCGTGCTGTGCGCCGGCCAGCTTTCATCCACGTCCCACATGAGTTTGCCTGTTTTCCATTCCACGCAACGCATCCGCGCATCGGGTTCGTTGCGTCCGCTGCATGCGTAAAGATAACCGTCCAGGTAAATCGGCGTAGTCCAGTGAAGCTCCATCGCGGTGCCGCGCCAGACCTCCTCAACGCTTTTGCCGTCAGGCTTGACGCGCAGCAGGACGGAACCGATTTTGTAGTATGCCGCCGAAATAAAAATCAAATCATCCACCACCATCGGACACATGGCGTTGACCGAATCGTTGACAGTGGAGCGGAACCAGAAACTGAAGTTCACCGCGCCCGTTTTTGGGTCGAGCGAAACCAGGCCCTGGCGTGTCAAACAAAGAACCTGCCGCCGCCCGTGAATGACTGCCTTCACGGGTGTTGAGTAGCTGGCCTGCTTGTCCCAGGGTTTCCAATGGACCGTCTGTTGGCCGGGCCAGCCGGTCATGGGCACTCCCTCCCAATTGGCCTGGCCTACGCTTTGCCAAACCGTCTGGCCGTTGCGGGCGTCGAAGGCGACCACGCCCGAATTGGGTTGTCCGCCCACCATCACCATGAGCAAGCCTTCCACCAGAATGGGCGTGCTGCCGACGCCAAAAAAAGCCTCCGGCACCTTGAAGTCAGCCGCCGTATCCCGCTGCCACACCAGCTTGCCCGTCTGCAATTCGAGGCATGTCAACTTCCCCTCCGCGCCAAAGGAATAACAAAAATTGGAGGTCAGTAGAGGGGTGCAGCGAGGGCCATTGTTGTATCCGTAGGGATCAATAAAATGGCTTGCGCAAGCGAAACGCCAAAGCGATTTCCCAGTATCAGCGGCAAAGCATTCCACCACCTCTTCATCGCCAAGGCGATGGTGGAGGACTACCATTTGATCGATGACCGATGGAGCACCGTAACCCGTGCCAACGCTCTTCTCCCACACCAAAGGCGGCCCGTTAGCCGGCCATTGATCCAGCAAACCTGTTTCGTCGGAAATCCCGTTGGCGTGCGGCCCCAGGAATTGCGCCCAATTTTCGTCCGCACCTGCCACTCCGAGGAGCGCCGGGAAGAACATCGACAAACACGCAACCAACACTGCGCCGAAACTGCCAAAGGCGCCGCGGCACTCGAGACTTCTATGCACGCTGCGAGACACAAACCAACGCGTTGGCGGAAAAGGGCCAGCCAGCCTATCCATCAAATTCACAGCATCCGCGCGAAAAGCGAACAGCCCTTTCGCGCGAAAACAACGAACGTGGATTCGAGCCCGAACCTGCTACTTCAGATGCCCGGAGACCAGCTTGGTCATCTCAAACATGCTGACCTGCTTCTTGCCGTTGAAGACGGCTTTGAGGCTCTCATCAGCATTGATGAGGGTTTTCTTTTTCGCATCTTGCAACCCGTTCTTCTTGATATAGACCCAGAGCTTTTTCGTCAGCTCGGTGCGTGGAAGGGGTTTTTCACCGACGACTTTGGCGAGCTTTTCATCCGGTGTAACCGGTTTCATGAAGGCCGCGTTCGGTGCTCTCTTTGTCTTTTTTGCTGTATTAGCCATGCCTCTGTTTGCCTGTTGCAGCCAAACAACGCAACAAAAATCGCATCGAAAATAAATGGCGCTCCAAATCGCAGCGATTTCGCAAGGTGATTTTAGTCTCAGTCGCCTTAGGCTGTGCGGCTTACAGGGTTGAGAACCATTCGGCCTCTTCGCATTTTGAGAGCATTTCCTTTTCCGTTGACTCCCTCGAGCGTTTTGCTATCCTTTCCCTGCTCAAACTATAAAGACAAACCACTTTGCGAAATCAATGGGCGTAAAAAGCTTGCCTTTCGCACCTACAATCCTTAGCGTTATCCGCCAGACATCACCCCAACTAATGGTGTTTTTCGCCAAAAAAAACCTTCATTTAAAGGTTGTTTCCTAACCCCTTTTCCCTTACATTTTCCAAGTCGCATCGAGGCAGGTAAAATCCCGCCCACGGGCGTCTTTTTTAAGAGCTAACATGGACGAAAACATAAGTCAGAATCCGAGCACGGCGCCAGAGCCGTCGGGTAAGTACGATGCCTCCAAAATCGATAAACTGGAGGGGTTGGAGGCCGTGCGGAAACGGCCCGGCATGTACATCGGCGACCCCGATGAACGCGGCTTGCATCATTGCGTCTTTGAAGTGCTGGACAACTCCATCGACGAACATCTGGCCGGCTTTTGCAAGACCATCAACGTCACCATTCACGTCGATGGCTCCGTTTCCATCCGAGACGACGGCCGCGGCATCCCCGTGGATATGCATCCCAAATTCAACATGCCCGCCGTCGAATTGGTCCTGACCAATCTGCACGCCGGCGGGAAATTCGGCCAGGGGGCCTACAAGTATTCGGGCGGCTTGCACGGCGTCGGCGCCAAATGCGTCAACGCCCTTTCCGATTGGTTTAAGGTCGAGGTCTCGCGCGACGATCAGGTCTATTACATGGCCTTCGAGCGCGGCGTGACCAAACAGAAGCTGGAGGTCATCGGCCAATCCAAGCATACCGGCACACTGATCACCTTCAAGCCGGACGCCACCATTTTCACCATTACGACCGAGTTCAAGTTCGACATCCTGGCCAGCCGCCTGCGCGAACTGGCTTTCCTGAACCCCGGCGTCGAAATCACCCTCAAGGACGAAAGGGTGGAGAACAAGGCCGAGAGGTTTTTTTACAAGGACGGCATCGAGGAATTCGTTCGCCAATTGGGCCGCAACAAGGAAGTGCTGCATCCCAAGCCCATCGTGCTGACGCGGCACAAGGACGAAGTGATGGTCGATTGCGTCCTGCAATACAACGACAGTTACACGGATCAAATCCTCTGCTTCGCCAACTCGATCCCCAATCCTGACGGCGGCACTCATCTGACCGGCTTCCGGTCGGCCCTCACTCGCGCGATCAATCAGTATGCGCGCGCCAATAATTTGATCAAGGAGAAGGACCCGTCCGTTTCCGGAGATGACGTGCGGGAGGGTCTGGTGTGCGTCCTGAGCGTCAAGCTGCCCAACCCCCGTTTTGAATCGCAAACCAAGGTCAAACTCGTCAACACGGAAATTGACGGCATCGTTTCCTCGATTGTTTACGAGGGGTTGATGAGTTTCTTTGACTCCAATCCTTCGGTGGCCAAACGGGTGGTGGACAAGAGCCTCGTGGCGGCGCGCGCGCGCGAAGCGGCCCGCAAGGCGCGCGAAACCGTGCGCAAAGGCGCGCTGACCGGCGGCGGTTTGCCCGGAAAACTGGCCGATTGCTCCGACCGCGACCCGGTCAACACGGAACTTTACATCGTCGAGGGCGATTCCGCCGGCGGCTCCGCCAAACAGGGGCGCGACCGGAAGTTCCAGGCCATCTTGCCCATCCGCGGCAAGCTCATCAACGTTGAGAAAGCCCGCCTGGACAAGGTGCTGCAAAACACCGAAATCCGCACCATGATCACCGCCATCGGCACCGGCATCGGCGATGGGGAGGGGGAAGGGGCGTTCGACCTGGAAAAACTGCGCTATCACAAAATCATCATCATGACCGATGCGGACGTGGACGGCTCACACATCCGCACTTTATTGTTGACTTTCTTTTATCGGCAGATGCCGCAACTGGTCAAGCAGGGCTATGTCTATATCGCCCAGCCGCCCCTCTACAAGATTACCCGAAAAAAGAGGGTCGAGTATGTCGATGATGACGCGCGCATGAACAAAATCCTCATCGAACTTGGCTCCGAAGAGGTCAAACTGCGCGATTTGTCCACCGGGCGGGAGTTGTCCGAGAAGCAATTGGCCGAAATCCTGGAATTGCTGGAATCGCTCGATAAGTATGTGCGGTCGCTGCGCCGCCACGGCGGTGATTTCGGAATCTATATCGAGCATCGCCACCCGGCGACCCATGAGTTGCCGCGCCACCTGGTCAAGGTCCGCAACGGCAATGACGAAACGGTCCATTACTTTCATACCGAGGAGGAATTGCGAAAATTTGGCGCGGACAATCCGGATTTGAAACTCTTTGGCGAGGAGACCGACACCACCTTGTTGGAAAAAGGCGCCACAACCGCCCGCAACGGCAACACCCGACGCGCGCGTCACGTTGAATTGCACGAGAGCAAGGCGGTCATGGAATTGCTGGGCCAGTTGGGCGGCAAAGGATTGAATGTCGAACATTATTCCGCCCAGGACCATCCCCTGTTTGAATTGGTGGAGGGCGAAGGAGATCGCGCCACGGTCAAACCGCTCTTTTCTCTCGCCGATATTCTGGCTGGCGTCAAAGAATCCGGCAAGCGCGGCATGCAGATCGGTCGCTTCAAGGGCCTCGGCGAAATGAACGCCAAGGAATTGTTTGAAACCACCATGAATCCGGAAAACCGCAAGCTCTTGCGCATCGACATGTCCAATGTCGTTGAGGCCGAGGAGATGTTCACCAAGCTCATGGGTGAGGAAGTTGAGCCGCGCCGTCAATTCATCGAGGACAACGCGCTAAATGTACGCAACCTGGATGTATAGCCCCAGTCTATAATATATGAAATTCGAAGTAATCGAAATCGAAGAATCAGAATTGGACATCGAGGATCTGGAAGCAGAAAAGACATTGCAACTTGCGGCAGTGGACGCAATTCGACGCGCTCGACGTTGCGGCACGTTTTACGTCATTCGAGTGGGCGACGAGATTAAAGAAATCTCCGGAGACAAGACCGGCCCCTATGAGGAACGCCTGCTGGCGCGGGCTGCTGAACTTGGCCGCCGCATCACTGAATTGCGCTCGCAAGAACAGCTTGTATTGAACGAAACTCCTCCGCCAAAGAAGTAGTACGTTATGGACGAAGCAGAAGATCCCAAACCGCCGGAAATTCCAGAGCACAACCAGGGCCGTCCTGGAGCCGCTCCTCTCTACGCCGCCCATGAAATCGTCCAGAACATCAACGTGGCCGACGAGATCAAGGATTCCTTCCTCAATTACTCAATGTCGGTCATCATTTCCCGCGCTCTGCCGGACGTGCGGGACGGGTTGAAGCCGTCGCAGCGTCGCATCTTGTTTGCCATGCAGCGGTTGAATCTTTATCCGGGCCGCAAGCATTACAAGTGCGCCAAAATTTGCGGCGACACCAGCGGCGACCTTCATCCGCACGGCGAGGCCGTCATTTACCCGACGTTGGTCCACATGGCGCAATCTTGGGCCATGCGCGAAACGTTGGTGGACGGACAGGGAAATTTTGGCTCCGTCGAAGGCGACCCGCCCGCCGCCATGCGATACACCGAGGCGCGCATGACCCATCTTGGCGCCGCTTTGATGCAGGACATGGACAAAGAGACGGTCGATTTTGTCCCAAATTACGACGAGCGGTTGATGGAACCCACGGTGTTCCCCGCCGCCTTTCCCAACCTGCTGGTCAACGGCGGCACCGGCATCGCCGTCGGCATGGCCACCAACATGGCCCCGCATAATCTGGGCGAATTGATTGACGGCATTTGCGCCCAGATCGACCATCCGGAAATCACCCTTGAGCAATTGATGCAGCACATCAAGGGGCCTGATTTTCCCACCGGTTGCACCATTTGTGGATTGGCCGGCATCAAGCAATATTTCGAGACGGGCCGAGGCACGGTCAAGATTCGCGGCAAAGTCGGCCTGGAGGAAATGAAGGGCGGGCGCGAGCAAATTGTCATTACGGCCATTCCTTACAACGTCAACCGCGCGTTGCTGGTCAAGCGCATCGCCGAGCTTGTCAACGAAAAAGTCATCCCGGACATCACCGCCATCCGCGACGAATCGGACGAAAACACCCGCGTCGTGATTGAAATCAAACGGGATGCCTTGCCCAAAGTGGTAATCAACAATCTCTTTGAGCACACCGAACTGGAGACTAGCTTCGCCGTCAACGCGGTGGTCATCGATCACGGCCGCCCCAAGACCCTCGGCCTCAAGCCGCTCATCCAATGTTACATCGAGCACCGGCGCGAGGTCATCATCCGCCGCACCCGTTTTGAATTGCGCAAGGCGGAAGAACGCGCGGAGACGCTTGAAGCCTTTCTCATCGCCCTTTCCAATCTCGACGAGTTCATCCGCATCATCCGCCAATCCAACAACCGCGAAGAGGCCAAGATAAAATTGCTGGCCTTCGATTTTACACGCCAGCAAGTGGAGCGCATCGGCCTGATCATTCGCAGCGAGGCCCGCCTGACGAATGGCCGGTACTCCTTCACCGAGGCCCAGGCCAACGCCATCCTCGAATTGCAACTCTATCGCCTGACCGGAATGGAAGTCGATAAGGTCCGCGCCGAATACCTCGAATTGCTGGAGCGCATCAAGGATTTGCTTGACATATTGGCCAGGGAGTCGCGCGTTTTCGCCATCATCAAGGCTGAATTGCAGGTCATCAAAGAGAAGCACGCCACCCCGCGCCTGACGGAATTGGCGCCCGAGGAAGGCGAAATCGCCATCGAAGACTTGATCGCCAACGAAGGGGTCATCATCACCATCACTCATGCCGGGCTGATTAAGCGCACCAACGTCAGCTCCTATCGCGCCCAGCGCCGCGGCGGCAAGGGTGTCATCGGCATGGCCACGCGCGAAACCTCCGCCGCCGCGCCTGGCGAGGCCGAGGATTTCATCGAACATCTTTTTACCGCCAGCACGCACGATTACCTGATGTTCTTCACCAACACCGGCCGCGCTTACGTCGAGCGCGTCCATGAGGTGCCCGACATGGGCCGCGCCGCCAAGGGCCGCAGCATCGCCAACCTGCTCGAATTGAAGGCCGACGAAAAAATCGCCGCCCTCATCCGCATCGTCTCCAAAACCGGCCCGAACAAGGAGGACCTCACCTGGAAACAGGAGAATTTCATCTTTTTCGCCACCCGGCTGGGCACAGTCAAGAAAACGGGACTGGTGGAATTTGGCAACGTCCGCAAAGGCGGCATCATTGCCATCGGCATTGAGACGGGCGACACGCTCATCGACGTTAAATTAACAGGCGGACGCGACGAGGTGATATTGATTACGAGCGAAGGCCAGAGCATCCGGTTTTCCGAGGAGAACGTGCGGGACATGGGCCGTCCCGCCGGCGGCGTGCGCGGCATCAGTCTGGAAGCATCCGACGCCGTCGTGGCGCTGGCCGTGGTGGTGCCGGACGCGACGTTGTTGGTGGCAGGCGAACACGGCGTCGGCAAGCGCACCGATTTCAGCGAATACCGCCAACAATCCCGCGGCGGCAAAGGCATCATCACCATGAAAACGACCGACCGCACCGGCAAGGTGGTCGGCGCGCTCACGGTCAAGAACGCGGACGAAATCATGCTTATCACCGTGGCCGGCCAGATGGTCCGCATGCGGGTGGGCGACATCCGCGAAACCGGCCGCAACACGCAAGGTGTCAAGTTAATAGAATTGGAAGCCTCCGATAAGCTGCAAGCCATCGCCCCCGTCATCAGCGAGGAAAAAGAAGAAGGCAGTGTGGAAGGCGAACCCGCTGCGCCCAAGTAAGAAATGCTTTAAAGTGGCTACACAAGGCCGGCACCGCTCGAGGATTGACTACCAGGGGCCTTAACTCGATATTCCACTGGCTTCTCCATAATCAATTGAATTTGGGACTCGTCGGCGCCTTTGTTCTCGTCGTTCAGCTTCAAATGGCGGCTCAGTTCCTCCAATCGGCCAAGTCGGCGCGCAAGTGCCACAAGTGATATTCGACGTAAAACATCTACGGTCAGAGGGCGCTTTGAATCCATGAATATCAGCGACCGCAAGAATCGTTGAGACGCATCTGAGTTCAATAACTCGGTGATCAGTTGAGCTTCCTCTTTCGACTTGCAAGCAATGGAATAGCAAGTGTCATCGATCATCACTGACCGCCCCTCAATCGGGGCTATCACAACAAATCGAAAGGTATTGTATAGGCCCGAAATAGGGTTCATCCGAGAAGTTTGTATTTAGAGTGGTGGAGCGACAGCAGTTTGAGGATGAAGAAATTCTCGTCATGAAAGCCATAGGAGCGTTTGGTGAGCGTTTTGATTTTGTTATTGAT
>Ga0302325_10017739_pt1 | contig 15029 bp, 11 predicted proteins | sample Palsa_T0_2_FD_201948 | JGI IMG/M metagenome (GOLD analysis project Ga0302325, IMG submission 201948) | Peat permafrost microbial communities from Stordalen Mire near Abisko, Sweden - Palsa_T0_2 | ecosystem: Environmental > Terrestrial > Soil > Palsa > Peat permafrost | place: Sweden: Abisko... | reverse complement strand
TCAAGAACCGCGAGCTTTGGGAGCAGCTGCTGGCCGAAGCCGACCGGCACGAAATCGAATGGGTGCTCGTCAAAGGCCATGCCGGCGTCAAGCTGAACGAGCGCGTTGACGCACTTGCCGTGGCGCAGCGGGACCTCCATGCACGACGTTAGGAGCCCCCGCGCGCCAGCCCCGCCAGCCGCTCCGCTGCCTCGGCGATCGTAGCGTCGCGCTTACAGAACGCGAAGCGCACCAGCGTCGGTGCCGCGGTCTTATCGTCGTAGAACACGCAGGTGGGGATCGCGACGACGCCGCAGCGCTCAGGAAGCGTCCGGCAGAAGCTCGCGGCGTCGCTGCCGACATCGGCGTTGACGAAGTAGGTGCCCGCGGAGGGCAGCGGCCGGAGGCCGGCGGCGGTGAGCCCGGCGCGGAGATGGTCGCGCTTGGTGCGCAACTCGTCACGCAGGTCGGAGAGATAGCCGCGGGCGCCGGTGAGCGCCGCGGCGGCCGCGTGCTGTAGCGGGGTGCCACCGGCGAAGCTCAGATACTGCTTCACCGTCCTCGTCGCTGCGACCAGCTCGGCGGGGCCCGAGCACCAGCCGATCTTCCAGCCGGTGAACGAGAACGACTTGCCGACGCTGGACACCGTCAGGGTCCGCTCCGCCATCCCGGGCAGGGTGGCCGGCGGGATGTGCTCCCCGTCGTAGACCAGGTGCTCGTAGACCTCGTCGCTGATGCAGACCAGATCGTGCTCCACGCACGCCTGGGCGATGGTGGAGAGCTCGTCTCGGCTGAGCACACGCCCCGTCGGATTGTGGGGGGAGTTGAGCAGGAGGACGCGGGCGCGGGGGCCGAGGGCAGCTCGGAGCGCCTCGCCGTCCAGGGCGAAATCGGGCGGGCGCAAGGTGACCGGCCGCCGCCGCGCCCCGGCGAAGCCGATGCAGGCGGCGTAGGAGTCGTAGTAGGGCTCGAGCACGACCACGTCATCGCCCGCTTGGCACAGCGCCAGCAGCGCTGCCGCGATCGCCTCGGTGGCTCCGAAGGTCACCAGCACGTCCTCGGGCTCGAGCCCGTAGAAGTCACGCTGATGGGCGAGCACGGCGTCGCGCAGCGCCGGGACTCCGGGGAGCGGCGCGTACTGGTTCTCGCCGCCCCGGAGCGCGGCGACGGCCGCCTCGATCACGGAGTCGGGGCCGTCGGTGTCCGGGAAGCCCTGGCCGAGGTTGATCGCCCCCGTGCGCGCGGCCAGGGCGGTCATCTCGGTGAAGATCGTCGTCCCGAGGCCGTCGAGTCGCGCCGCTCGTCTCATACGCGGTCGGCGGTGCGGGCGGGGCCACCGCTCATGCGGGGTCGGCTGAGCCCCACAGTCCCGGACCGCGGCTGTGCTCGTAGATCAGCGATGTCTCGGCGTGGGACACGGCGGAATGGGTGGCAAGATGGTCGACGACGAAATCCCGCAGGTCCTGGGCGTCCCGCGCGGCCACCCAGACGAGGTAGTCGGTGGCGCCGGCCAAGTGGAAGACCATGAGCACGCCGGGCAGGTCGCGGACCGCCTCGGTGAAGGCGTCGATCTGCTCGCGGGCGTGGACGGCGAGGCGCACGGCGATCAGGGCCTGGAGCGGGCGGCCGAGCGCGGCGAGGTCGAGCTCGGCGTGGAAGCCGCGGATCACTCCGCGCCCCCGCAAGGCACGAAGCCGGCTCAGCGCCGTGGAGGGCGCAACCCCGACGCGCTCCGCGAGCCGCTGGTTCGTGATCCGGGCGTCCGCTGCGAGCAGCTCGAGAATCGCGCGATCGATCTCGTCGACGACGGGCTGTTGATGGTTCGGCATGAGCGGGTCAGATCGGTTTCAGGCTGAAGAATCTGCGACTAGAAGCAATATATTCGCAGAATCAACAGCTTCTTGACGCCACACCGAACTATCATCAGTATGTGGGGCATGAGCTCCATTGCCACAACCTCCGCCATCAAGGACTCGATCCTCGACACGATCGGCGACACGCCGCTGGTCAGGCTGTCCCGGATCGGAGCCGGTCTGCGTCCCCAGCTCCTCGCCAAGCTCGAGACCTTCAACCCGGGCGGCTCGATCAAGGACCGCGTCGCCGTCGCGCTGATCGAGGCCGCTGAACGCGATGGGCGACTTAAGCCCGGAGGCACCATCGTCGAGCCGACCTCCGGCAACACCGGCACCGGACTGGCGATCGCGGCACGTTTGAAGGGCTACAGCGTGATCGCGGTGATGCCGGACAAGATGTCGAAGGAGAAGATCGATCTGCTGCGCGCCTACGGGGCCGAGGTCGTCGTCGCGCCCACCGACGTGTCACCGGACTCGCCGCAGTCGTACTACCGCGTCGCCGACCGGCTGACCGCGGAGATCCCCGACGCCTTCCAGCCCAATCAGTACTTCAACCAGGCCAACCCGCAGGCGCACTACGAGTCGACCGGACCCGAGCTGTGGGAGCAGACGGGCGGGCGGATCACGCACCTCGTCGCCGGCGTGGGCACGGGCGGCACCGTCACCGGAACGGTTCGCTACCTCCGAGAGCGCCGCCCCGACCTCGTCGTCATCGGCGCCGACCCCGAGGGCTCGATCTACTCCGGCGGCGCGGAGAACGTGCGTCCGTATCTCGTCGAGGGCGTCGGGGAGGATTTCTGGCCCGAGACCTTTGATCCGGCGGTGATCGATCGCTGGGTCACGGTGTCCGACCGCGACGCGTTTCTCACCACGCGGCGCCTCGCCCAGCTTGAGGGGATCCTGGCCGGCGGCTCGGGCGGGCTCGCTCTCCACGCCGCGCTCATCGCGGCCGCCGAGATCGACGATCCCGAGGCGATGATGGTGGTGATCGTGCCCGATGGCGGTCGCTCCTACCTGTCGAAGATCTACTCCGACGCGTGGATGCGGCAGTACGGCTTCCTCGAACGCGATACCGAACTCCGGGTGGGCGATGTGCTCGCGCGCAAGCGCGAAGCCGGGGAGGTGCCGACGCTCGTGAGCGTCCGCACCGACTATCGGGTGCGCGACGCCGTCGCGCTCTTGCACGAGCACCGCGTGTCCCAGCTTCCGGTGGTCAGCGCGCACGATCCCTCCGCAGTCGTCGGCGCCGTCGGTGAGCGGGGACTGCTCAAGCATGCGGCCCAGGATTCCTCGCTGCTGGAGGCGGAGATCGCCCTGGTCATGGAGCCGCCGTTCCCCGCCGTCTCGGTTGAGGACCCGGTTCGCGAGGCGGTCGAGCTCCTCGTCGGCGACCAGCAGGCCCTGATGGTCACGCGCGACGGCCATCCCGAAGGCCTCGTCACCCGCACAGACCTTCTCGAGGCGCTCGTGTCATGAGTGAGCGCCGCGACGCCTTCGGCACCCGCGCGGTGCACGCGGGGCTCACCCCGGATCCGACCTACGGGTCGGTGATCCCCGCCATCCACCAGACCTCCACCTTCGCGCAGCCCCGCCCCGGCGAATTCGTCGAGGACTACGACTACGCGCGCTCGGCCAACCCGACGCGGATGGCGCTCGAGCGGGCCCTCGGAGAGCTCGAGGGTGGTAGCGCGGTGACCTTCGCGTCAGGGCTCGCCGCGGAGCACGCATTGATCACGGTTGTGTGCGAGGCGGGCTCGCACGTCGTGCTGCCGGCAGACCTCTACGGCGGGACGTACCGGCTCGTCGACAAGGTGATGGCCCGCTGGGGACTCCGCTACGACCTCGTCGATCAGTCCGACCCTGATGCGCTCGAGCGCGCGGTCCGTGACGACACGAAGCTGATCTGGGTCGAGACCCCGACCAATCCCCGTCTCGACGTGATCGACATCGACGCCGTGGTGGCTCGCCGCCGCAACGCGCTCGTTGCCGTCGACAACACCTTCGCCACGCCCGCCAACCAGCGCCCGCTCGAGCACGGGGCCGCCTTCGTCGTGCACTCCACGACCAAGTACCTCGGCGGCCACTCCGACGTCGTCGGCGGGGTGGTGGTGACGGGCGATCCGGAGTGGTACGAGCGCCTGCGCTTCGTCCAGAACGCGGTCGGCGCCGTGCCGGGGCCGTTCGACTGCTTCCTCGTCCACCGCGGCCTGCGCACTCTCCATCTGCGGATGGAGGCCCATGCGCGCAGCGCGCAGGCGGTCGTGGAGATGCTGCGGGCCAACCCGGATGTGGAGGACGTTCGCTGGCCCGGGTTCAGCGGCATGGTCAGCTTCCGCCACCCGCGGGCCGCGGAGATCGCCGCCGCCACGCGTCTGTTCACGCTGGCGGAATCGCTCGGCGGCGTCGAATCGCTGATCGAGGTGCCGCAGCTCATGACCCACCAGTCGGTGGAGGGGTCAACCGCCGCGGTGCCGCCCGACCTCGTGCGACTGAGCTGCGGTGTCGAGGATCCGGCCGACCTCGCCGCTGACCTGCACGACGCGCTGGCCAGCGTGCCCGTCGCGGCCTGAGCGCCCCGGCGCCGCCGGCTACTGAAGGCCGGTGCGCACGGACGTGATCCGCCCCGTGTTGAAGCCGAGCCAGTGCATGCGGCCCACGTAGCGCGCATGCTCGACCTTCAGGCAGCGATCCATGATCACCGTCACGCCGCCATCCTCGGCGATCCGCGCGCCCTCCTCGTTGATCACGCCGAACTGGCACCAGAGGGCTCCGGCGTGGATCGCGACCGCGTCCCGAGCGATCGCCGGGAGCGCGTCCGGCGCGCGGAAGACGTTCACGATGTCCACGGGCTCGGGAACGTCCAGCAGGCTGGCGTAGCTCGCCTCGCCGAGGATCTCGGTCTCGCGGGGATTCACCGGGATGACCCGGTAGCCGTGCCGCTTGAGGTAGAAGCCGACGAAGTTGCTGGCCCGTAGCACGTTGCTGGACAGGCCCACGATGGCGATCGTGCTCGCGGTGTGGAGCACGCGCTGGATCGCCAGCGGGTCCTGGTAGCGCTCGAGGTCGGTCATGACCCAGGCCCCACACGCGCGAGTGCCTGCTCGAGGTCCCAGATCAGATCGTCGACCGACTCCGTGCCCACCGACAGCCTGATCGTCCCGGGCCCGACACCCGCCGCCTCGAGTTCAGCGTCGCTCAGCTGGCGGTGCGTAGTGCTGGCGGGATGGATGATCAGGCTCTTCGCGTCGCCGACGTTGGCGAGGTGGGACCAGAGCGTCACGCCGCGGATCAGGTCCTGTCCGCCGCTTCGCCCGCCGGCACAGTCGAACGAGAACACCGCACCGGCGCCGCGCGGCAGGTACTTCGCGACGAGCGGCTTGTATCGGCTCCCCGGCAGGCCTGGGTAGGTGACGTTCGAGGCGAGTTCATGCGACTCGAGGAACGACGCGACGGCTAGCGCGTTCTCGACGTGGCGTTCCATGCGCAGCGACAGCGTCTCGAGCCCCTGCAAGAAGAGAAACGCGTTGAGCGGAGCGAGCGCAGCGCCGAGATCGCGCAGCGTCTCAGCCCGCAGCTTCATCAGATAGCCGTAGGTCCCGAAAGTCTCGTGGAACTGCAGGCCGTGGTAGGCCGGCGACGGGTCCGCGATCACCGGAAAGCGTCCGTTCGACCAGTTGAACGTGCCGCCCTCGACGACGACCCCGCCGATGCTCGTCCCGTGGCCGCCAAGGAACTTGGTCGCCGAGTGGACCACGATGTCGGCCCCGAATTCGATCGGGCGGCACAGATACGGCGTTGCGAACGTGCTGTCAACGATCAGCGGCAGCTCGTGCTCGTGCGCGATGGACGCCACCGTCTCGATGTCGAGCACGTTCCCGCCCGGGTTGCCGATCGTCTCGCCGAAGAACGCCTTGGTGTTCGCGCGGACCGCCCCCCGCCACGCCTCGGGATCGTCGGGATCGACCCACGTCAGCTCCACGCCCATCTTTCCCAACAGGTGCTTGAGCTGGTTTACCGACCCGCCGTACAGCGCCGAGGACGAGACGACGTGGTCGCCCGGCTCCAGCAGCGTGAAGAAGACAGCGGCCTGGGCGGCGATCCCGCTCGCGAACGCCACCCCGCCGGCGCCGCCTTCGAGGTTGCCCATGCGCTCTTCGAACACCGCGACCGTCGGGTTCATGATCCGCGAGTACGTGTTCCCGTACTCTTGGAGGTTGAAGTAGGCCGCAGCCGATTCCGGATCCTCGAACACGTAGCTGGTCGTCTGGAAGATCGGCACCGCGCGAGCTCCGGTGTTCGGGTCGGGCCGTTGCCCGGCGTGGAGCTGCCGGGTCTCGAACCCGAAGGCACGGGCCTCCTCGGGTCGGTTGCGCTCGTCGTTCATGGGCTCCCTTCGAGAAAGCGACGAATGATCGGCGTCTGCCGCGCCTCCTCGAGCAGGAAGCAGTCGTGTCCGTACGGCGCATCGATCACGTTGAGCTCGACGGGCTTGCCGAGGCTCCGCAGCGCGTCTTCGATCTCTTGCGATCCCGAGGGTGGATACAGCCAGTCGGAGCTGAAGGCGATCAGCAGCGTCCGCGCCGAGACGCCTTCTAGAGCCCGTGCGAGCGATCCGCGGCCATACTGGCGCGCGAGATCGAAGTAGGTCAGGGCCCGTGACGTGTAGAGATAGGTGTTGGGGTCGAAGCGCTTGACGAACGACTCGGCCTGGTGGCGCAGGTAGCTCTCGACCTCGAATTCCGGCTCGGTGACTGTGTAGCGGACGTCGTCGGCGAACTGAAGCCGGCGGCCGAACTTCTCACTTAGCCCCGGCGCCGAGAGGTACGTGATGTGGCCGATCATCCGCGCGACGGCCATACCGGCATTTGGAATGCGCTCCGTGCCGTGGTAGTGGCCGCCCTGCCAGGCCGGGTCGCGCATGATCGCTTCCCGCGCGATCGCATTCCAGGCCATACCCTGCGCGTGGAGCGCATGCGTGCTCGCGATCGCCACCACGGCGCCGACCTGGTCGGGGAACATGATCGCCCATTCGAACGCCTGCATCCCTCCGAGCGAGCCACCGGCCACCGCCGCCAGCCGCTCGATCCCGAGCTCGTCCAGGAACGCGCGCTCGGTTCTCACCATGTCGGCGACGGTGATCACGGGAAAATCCGAGCCGTACGCCCCGTCTTTCGCCGGATCGGGCGATGAGGGTCCCGTGGTTCCGCGGCAGCCGCCGAGCAGGTTCGTGGAGACGACGAAGTAGTGGTCGGTGTCGAAGGCCTTGCCGGGGCCGATCATCCCGTCCCACCAGCCGAGTCCCTTCCCGGCCGTGCCGTCGCGCTCCTCGGCTCCGAACCCGTCGCGGGTGCTCTGGCCCGCCGCCGCCTTCGAGAAGCCGGCCGCGTGGGCGTCACCGCTGAGCGCGTGGCAGACCAGGATCACGTTGTCACGCCGAGGTGAGAGCGCGCCGTAGGTTTCGTAGGCCACGCGGACCGGGTGCAGCTCCCGTCCGCAGTCGAGCCGCACCGGACTGCGGAGGTCGAGATAACGCGTCTCGACCGTTCCCACCGAGCCGGCCGCAAAAGTCGCCGCTGGCGCGCTCATCCCTCTATCCTACGGCTTCCTGGTACCGTATTGCCCAGTCTTCTGATCAACAAACCACAGTATTCGACGGAGGGACTATATGTCGGCGACGATAGATAACGGAGTCAACGTTCAGGCCTTGCTCGACGCACGCGGAGTCCTGGAAGGTGCGCCGGAGGCCGCGCAGTTCACCTGGCGGGCATCGTCCAAGTGGAACAACGGCGTCCACAGCACGACGAGTGTCCAGAACTACTTCGGCCTCGGCGAGGAGCAGAACCACAAGACCGAGTTCGTATTCGACGCCGATCACCCGGAGACCTTCGCCGCCGACGACAACGGAATCACGCCGATCGAGTACCTCCTCGTGGGCCTGGCCAGCTGCCTCACCGCGGGAGTGGCGTCCGTTGCCCAGAATCGCGGGATTCAGTTGCGCTCGGTCGAATCGACCGTCGAGGGCCACCACGACATCCGCGGCATCCTCGGCGTCGACAGCGACGTTCGCAACGGCTTCAACGACATCAAGGTGACGTTCGCGATCGACGCAGACGCCTCCCAGCAGGAGATCGAGGCGCTGGTCGCCCAGTCCCAGAAGCGCTCCGCCGTGTTCGACGCGCTCTCGAACCCGACGGAGGTCACCGTCTCGGTCGTCTGAGGGCCACACCATCGAACGCGTCAGCACCGTCGTCATCGGCGGCGGGCACGCCGGTCTCGCCGCCAGCCACTTTCTCAGCGAGCGGTCGATCGACCACGTCGTGCTCGAGCGTGGCGAGGTGGCGAACTCGTGGCGGCGCGAGCGGTGGGCGTCCCTGCGGCTGCTGACACCCAACTGGCAGAGCCGCCTACCGGGCCTTCGCTACGAAGGCCCGGATCCTGACGGCTACATGACGACCGCCGAGGTGGTCGAACTGATCGAGCGCTTCGCGGCGGGCGCAGGCGCTTGCCTGCGGACCGCCACGAACGTCACCTCGGTCCGGCGCGCCGGCGACGAGTACGAGGTCACGACAAGCCAGGGCGAGATCCGGTCGCGCGCAGTGGTCCTCGCCAGCGGAGCCTGCAACCTGCCAACCGTCCCGGGGTTCGCCCACGCGGTGCCGCCGAACGTCGAGCAGCTGACGACGTTCGGCTACAGCGACCCGCTCGGGCTCCCCGACGGCGGCGTGCTCGTCGTGGGGGGATCGGCGACCGGCGTACAGCTGGCCGCCGAGCTGAGGCGATCGGGCCGGCCGGTGACCCTCTCGCTCGGAGAGCACGTCCGGATGCCGCGAACATATCGCGGGCGCGATGTCCTGTGGTGGATGGACGCCTCCGGCGTGTGGGACCAGCGCCACGACGAGGTCGAGGATCTCAAGCGGGCACGAAGGCTGCCTTCGCCGCAGCTCGTCGGGACCCCCGAGCGAACGACGCTCGACCTCAACGCGCTGACTGCCATGGGCGTCGAGCTCGTGGGTCGTTGGGCGACCGTCCGTGATGGCCGTGCCCTGTTCTCCGGCGGTCTGCGCAACGTCTGTTCGCTCGCGGACCTGAAGCTGGAACGGCTGCTCGATCTGTTCGATGAGTGGGCTCAGGCGGAGGGGTTGGATGCTGAGGTCGACGCGCCCGAGCGCTACGCGCCCACTGAGGTGCCCCAGCCGCCGCGGCTACAGCTCGACTTCAAAAGCGGCGAGATCCAAACCATCGTGTGGGCAACGGGGTTTCGTCCCGACTACCGGTGGCTCGACGTGCCCGCCGTCGACGCCAAGGGCCAGCTCCGCCACGACGGTGGCGTCCTCGAGAGCCCCGGTCTATACGCCCTTGGGCTGCCCGTGCTGAGGCGGCGCAAGTCCACCTTCATCCACGGCATCGAGGACGACGCGCGTGAGGTGATCGACCATCTCACCGGGTTCCTGGCGGGCGGTGAGCAGGTCCGCGTCGCGACCAGCATGGCGTCGTAGCCCAGACGGTAGCTGCCGCCCGGTGGCCTCCCCGCCGGGTTAGGAGTGGTCGGGCAGCGGCCGCATTATCTGAACCGCTGTTGCGCGCGGTCGTATCATTCGAAACGCAGTGGGAGGCGGATCGAACGGGGTCATTCGGTGTGCCGTGGTGCGAGTCGCTGTCGCGCTCGTCTTCTTCTGCGCGCTGGCGGCTCCCGCGCAGGCCGTGTTTCCGGGCTCCGACGGCCGGCTCGTGGTCAACGCGTCCGTCTACCAGCCGCCGAGCGCGACCCCGCTCACGTGGCCGTGGGGGCAGATCTCGCTGCTGCGGTTCTCGGCCGACGACCTACACGTCGCCGGCGTCGACTTCTCGAACAACTCGATCTGGGTCGCGAACATCGACGGTTCCGATGCCCACCAGCTGACCACCCCGCCCGGCCAGGACATCGACGACGTACCCGCCTGGTCGCCGGACGGCAGCCAGATCGCGTTCGAGCGCTCGGTGTCCGGCGGCGAGGAGATCGACCTCGTCGACGTGAGCACCGGCGCGGTCAGCACCGTGCTCGGACCCGATCCGACCCTCTTCATTCAGTCGCTCGACTGGTCGCCGGTCCCCGACAGCACCCAGCTCGTGATGACCGACGGCAGCAGCGTGCAGCTCGTCGACACCAGCACGGGGGCGACCACGACGCTCGCGAGTGGCGCCGAATACGCTGACGCCCGCTTCTCGCCGGACGGTGAGAGCGTCGTCGCCTCGCTCGACGACTACGAAGCGGGAAGCGCCACCATCGTGGTGCTCCCGATCGGCGGCGGCACCGGGCTCACGTTCAGCGCCAACGGCAGCACGATCGGGGTCACCGAGGCGACCTACACCCCGGACGGCCAGGGAATCACCTACAACGGCTGCCAGCCCGGCACCTCGCCGCCCTCGAACTGCGGGATCTGGACCGCGATCCTGCCGCCGTCCGATGCGCCGCCGGGGACGGCTCCGACCTACCGGCAGGAACTCGCCGGCGACGGTTTCGAGCCCTCCTACGTCGAGTGGGAGCCGCTCATCGACGTCCCGATCATCAGTTCCGGCCCCGGCCAGCTCGTCAACACCGCGGATGCGACCTTCGAGTTCTCTATCCCCTCGACTGACACGGGCACCTACCAGTGTCAGCTCGACGGCGGCGGCTTCAGCGATTGCACCTCGCCGATGAGCTACTCGGGGCTCGATGATGGCAACCACACGTTCGAGGTCCGCTTCGTCCCGACCGGCGAGGACCCGGACGACCAGACGCCCGCAACGTGGAACTGGAAGGTCGACACCACCCCGCCGGAGGCGCTGATCACGCAGGCACCGTCGGGGACGGTCACCGACACCGACGCGACGATCGTGTTCACCTCCAGCGAGCCCGACGGCGCCACCTACCAGTGCAGCCTCGACGGCGCCCCGTTCACCGACTGCTCCTCACCTGACGTGCTCACCGGCCTCGACGACGGCACGCACACGTTCTCGGTCAAGGCGACCGATGCCGCCGGCAACACCCAGGACGACGCGACGACGGTGAGCTGGCAGGTGGCCGAGCCGTCCGGCGGCGGCGGCGGTGGTGGCGGCGGAGCCGGCGGTGGTGGCGGCAGCAGCGGTGGTGGTGGCGGCAGCGGTGGCACGACCCCGCCGGAGACCCCGACCGGGAGCTGCGGCAAGGGGCAGCCGAGCGTCACGATCGGGGTCGTGATCGCCGTCGGCCGCGGCGGGACCTGCTTCATCAAGACGAGCAAGGCCGACGGCAGCGCGGTCTACACCGCGTCCGGGACGATCTCGATCAATGGCGTCGAGCTGACGCCGTCAGGGCCAATCATCATCACTCAGTCCGGCAGCTCAGCCACGGTCGAAATCCCCGCCGGGACGACGATGGGCTTCGGCTCGTTCACCTGGACGCTGTCGGACGACATCAAGATCCCGGTCTCGGCCGCGGCCGGCGCGCTCCACTTCCTGCTGCCGATGTCGGGCAAGCAGCCATACACGGTCGCCGGACTCGAGGTTGCGGTCACGCCCGACTTCCAGCTCACCAAGGCCGACGGCGGTACCTCCGACATCACGCTGAAGATCGCGCTGCCCAGCGTCTTCGGCGCAGCCGGCGAGGCTCCGGCCGGCGGCAAGAAGGCGCCCAGCGTCAACTTCAAGTTCGAGTTTCTCGCCTCCAACGACACCGGCGTCCGCTTCAAGTTCAACGGCACCGTGCCCGACACTTTCCTGTTCGGGGTCGTCGAGGTCCAGACGTTGAGCGTCGGCCTCGACGTCGGCACGACGCTCACCTTCGACGGCAGTGCGGTACTGAAGTTCCCCGGCTCGGACACGACCTTCGCGCTCGAGGTCGCACTCAGCGGCAACGGTGACCAGCCGTGGCCGCTCGTCAACAAGCTCTCGCTCCAGGCCTCCGGGATCAACAAGATGCTCGCCGACGGCATTTACTTGCAGCGGCTCGGTGGTGAGTTCAAGAGCTGCACGGGCACGGACAGAGTGCCGGGCGGCTCGCTGTCGGCCAACGCCGGGATCTCGGTCGGCCCCGAGCTCGACATCTCGCCGATCTTCAAGGGCATCCCGGTCGAGCTCGACGGCCAGGCCACCCTCTACATGTGCGCGCCCGACAGCCTCTCGGTCGCGGGGGTCGGGACCGTCGTCGGCATGCAGATCGCCGACGGTGACGTCACATACACCTTCGACACCGGCAAGGTGACACTCGACGGCAACCTCAACCTGACCATCGGCGGGTACGGGTTCACGGCAAAGATCACCGACTCGTTCTTCGACTTCTCGGGCGGGACGTGGAACATCGACGCGACCGGGACCGCGAAGCTGCCGGCGTTCCTCGGCGACGTGCTCAACGGCCAGGGCGAGATGGTCGTCTCCTCGAATGGATTCGCGATCTGCTTCGGCAGCCCCGGCTCGCGGTACGGGTTCGCCCAGCACTGGGGGCAGTCGCTCGACCAGACCGACAACTGCGACGTCGGCCCCTACCGCGCGGATGCCTCGAGCGCGCGCGACGCGGCGGCGGACCAGTTCACGATCCCGCACGGCGAGCGCATCGCGGAGCTCACGTTGCACGGCACCTCCGCGCCACCCGCGGTCTCGCTGATCGGTCCCGCCGGCGAGCGGATCGACATCCCCGTCGACGGCCGCGGCCTCCAGAACGGACAGGCGGTCGTGATCCCGAACCCCGACGACGACACGACCACGGTCGTGCTCCTCTCCCCCCACGCCGGCGGGTGGACGGTCGCGCCCGAGCCGGGAGGCACGGCCGCGAGCTCGTTCCAGATCGCCGACGGCCTCCCGCCCGCGCACGTGAGCGGCAAGGTGCGCGGCTCCGGTGCGCGCCGGACCCTCACCTGGTCCCTGAAGCCGGTCGCCGGCCAGAAGGTCACGTTCGTCGAGCTCGGCACCGGCGTCACCCACACGCTCGCGTCGACGACCCGCGCGCATGGCACGCTCCGCTTCACACCCGTGGCGGGGACCGCCGGCCGCGCCCGCCGGATCGAGGCGCTCGTCACGCAGAACGGCCTCCCCCGGATCACGTTCGTGATCGCGAGCTTCACCGCCCCCGCGCCGCCGCGGCTGCGAGCGGTCGGGTCGACCCGCTTGACCGGCTCGGTGCTGCACTGGGCCGCCCAGGCGGCCGCAACCGAGTACTCGGTGCTCGTCCGCGACGACAGTACCGGCGCGACGACCACCTCGGTGACCCGCCACGCGTCGCTGAAGCTCCCAGCCTCGATGCACGGCCACCGGCTCACCGTCACGATCACGGCCCTGGGGGCGGGAGGCCAGATCGGCCCGCTGCGGATCGTGACGCTTCGCGCGGCGGCAAAGCTGGGTGTACGTTCGTGATGCTCGACGTGAACGGGGTCGCTCGCGGCGGCGTCATTGGGCTGTGACGCGCTTCTTCTTTCTCTTCTTCTTGGGCTTCGGGCACCCCGCGTCGATCACTTCCCGCGACCATCACATGGAGGGCTGTATGGGACAGGCCGCGTCCAAAGAGCTGATCCGCGTCGGTGAACTTTCTGTCCGGTTTCTCGTCGAGGCCGGGGGATCGAACGGAAGCGTGGCGGTGTTCGAATGTTTTGTGCCAGCGAACGCACGCATGCCAGCCCCACACAGCCATGACGGCTTTGAGGAGACGATCTACGGGCTGGAGGGAACGTCGACCTGGACGATCGGCGGGGAGACCGTCGAGATCAGGCCCGGCGACTCGGTGTGCGTGGCGCGAGGGACCATCCACGGGTTCAGCAACCCCGGCGCCGACGATGTGAAGTTCCTAGCGATAGCTTCGCCAGGCGTGTTCGGGCCGTCGTACTTTCGCGAGGTAGGCGATGTCCTGGCCAGTTCGGCTGGGGGCCCTCCGGACCTCGCGGCCATCGGTGCCGTGATGCGCCGTCACGGCCTTACGCCAGCTCCGCCCCGGGGGAGCTGAACGACAGCAGAGCGATGTGGTGGCGTCTGGGCCGTCGACGGTCCTTCGTCGCCCGAGCAGTCGCCCAGCGAGGTCCCCGCGACTCAGGAAAGAGCAATCGCGCCGCTGTGTTGCCGGGGCCTGAGAATCCACGCTGCGCGCCCCCGATCTGGCCGTGACGCCACCACCCGCCGACCGCGCCGAGCTGCTCGCGTTGTACGAAGCGGCGTGGCGACCGTCACCCGTGGGACAGTTCCGGTGATTCCGGCTCACGATCCCGGGATGGTGTGAAAGGATGCGGGTCGAACGGCCGGTGTCGATCATTCAGGGGCATCTGCTGGCGAGGCTCTCAACGAAAGGTGTGGGGCAGTGAGCTCATTCAATCGCCGCCGACGGCTGAACCGCACGGTTGCGTGCGGCGCAGTCGCCCTTGGCGGTCTCATCGCGGCCGGTTCGGCCTCCGCAACCCCGGGGCGCTCCGGCATTGCGGGCACGCATCCGGCGTGGGCGACCACGCCAGCCGCAGCGGCGCCGTCCGTGGCCGCGACCGGCGCGGTCAACCTCCGCATCTATCTGGCCAGCCCGGATCCCTCCGGTCTCGCGGCCTACGCGCAGGCGGTCTCCGATCCGAAGAGCGCCGCCTACGGTGAGTACCTGACGCCGGCCCAGGCACAGGCGAAGTTCGGCCCCACCGCGGGTGAGGCGAGTGCCGTGGAGGCGTGGCTGAGCAGCACCGGCCTGACGTTCACCGGCAGCACGAGCGGGTTCGGCGCCTACGTCGGCGCGAGCGGGACGGTCGCCCAGGCGAGCCAGGCGTTCGGCGTGCAGTTCGCCGAGTACGCCGCCCCGGGCGGCGGCACAGCGCGGGCGCCCGAGTCGAATGCCACGGTCCCGACGTCGATCGCGTCGGACGTCGCCGCGGTCTCCGGCCTGGACAACGCCAAGAGCCAGATTCACCCCGGCGACACGCTGCCCGGCCCGCCGGCCAGCTACTTCGTCGCGCAGCCGACCTCGACGTACTACGGGTCGAACCTCGCGACCAGCGAGCCGAAGGTCGACGGCCGCACCCAGCCGTGGACCGTCGCGGGCTACACGCCGCAGCAGATCCGCGGCGCCTACGGCGTGACCCAGTCGCGCACGACCGGCCGTGGCGTCACCGTCGCCGGCGTCGACGCCTACGCCGCCCCGACGATCCTCCAGGACGCCGATCAGTTCTCGAGGGTGACGGGCAACCAGCCGTTCCGGGCCGGACAGTTCAATCAGTACCTGCCGAGCTCCTATGACGACACCTC
>Ga0302325_10017738_pt1 | contig 15030 bp, 16 predicted proteins | sample Palsa_T0_2_FD_201948 | JGI IMG/M metagenome (GOLD analysis project Ga0302325, IMG submission 201948) | Peat permafrost microbial communities from Stordalen Mire near Abisko, Sweden - Palsa_T0_2 | ecosystem: Environmental > Terrestrial > Soil > Palsa > Peat permafrost | place: Sweden: Abisko... | reverse complement strand
GGTGTTGCTTGGTGGCGTTTGCCCTAAAAGTTTGATAGCTCACCTTTGGGGCCTTGTCTCCGAGGCATTGGGAGGAAGAACCCCGGTCTATGCTGCTGACCGTTTCCTCAGTGGGGAGCTGGGAGAGAGCTGGGGTGGCTTTCAGAGGTATCAATAAGCGCCCAGGCAGGCCAGCGTTGTTTGTGAACGTGTGATGACTCGTTATTCCTGGCGCGGTGAGGCCTTAGCACAGATTTAACGCCCTGCAGCCACACTCACGCAGTCGTTGGACCAAGCCGTTTCGCCCCCATTTCTCTTGATTCACGTGTAGTTCCCAGCCAGCGAGTGGTTTGGAGGACTGCCAATGTGGCAGTCAAATTAGATGCATAACGAATTTCTATGCGTAGCCAAAGTAGTCATATCTCATAAATTCGACCTAATAATAATACAACAAAAAATATGCTTGTTCGCTTCGAGTCCAAAGAAACCACTGCCCTACAACTTCTATCTACTCATGGCCAAATCGATCTACTCCTGAAACCTTCCATTCCCATATATTTTCCAAGAATTTTCTCAAGACAAAGCAATCCATAATTCCGCAACGTATCTTTAAATGAGTGACTTTCGACGTCAAGTCCCCGAAGTCCAACCATTCCGCTGCTGTTGATGGTGATGTTGGTGTTGTTGCTCGAACATCATCTGCTGCTGGCGTTGCTGTTGCTGGCGTTGTTGTTGTTGTTGCAGGTGGAGATGTATCTGAGCGTTGGCATTGCTTATAGCCCTGTTTCGCTCCTCATCCATTGATGCAGTGGAAAGAGCTGACATTAACACCGCACTGTCAGAATCGTGTAAGCTTTGAGTCGTACTTTCCGCGTCATCAGACCAAGAACTGTTGCTTCCAGAGAAATCGCCAATAGATAAATCTGAAGACCCTCGGTGTCGATTTCTAGGCATCATATCGTACTCAGAGCTGAACTCTCCTGCGTGCATCTCGTCCCACTTCTTTTGCAACGCTTCCTTTGACCACTTCTCTTTGGTACCATACTTCAGCATCTCCTTAGAGATAGAAGACCACTTCCCTTTCTCGTATTCCTCGTGTGCAAGCGTGAGAGCTTTCGTCTGTTGTCACATTAGCCTTGTTTCAACCAGGACCCCAGGAGGTAGTACGGGGTGAATGAACTACCTCCGTGTCTGTCCATACCCGTATTCTTTCCAACAGCCTTTTCTTCCTCATCTGCAAAGCAGCAACCTTCTTTTCTTGCCCGGTAGCTTTGTTGAATTTGTCAGTGACTTCCTTCCAAGGTAGCTTATCACGCCCCGATAATTGAAGTAGTAACTGCTCTTCAGCATTGATGTCACCCGATTGCATGATAACATCGTAATCGCTCGGAGGGTCTTTTCTCTTCTTCCCTCGTGGAGATATTGAGCTTAGAGCCTGTGGGAAAGCCCCTTGAGGAGGTCCTTTCGAGTGCGGGGGTGACGAATTCGACTGATTTGACTGTAACGAGTTTTGGCGATATGGGGCATGCTCTGTGTTCGTGGCAGGCTTCAGGCACGAAGGATTGGGAGCGATGAGTATGGGAGCTTGGTAACTGCTACGATAACTCGTTGCGGGAGTCTCTTGGCGGGAATGACGACTGCCGTTACTGCTGCTGAGCCCACCTGCCGACTGCAAGTTGGGACTTTGGTGTACCGCTGGAGATGAATTGGTTGTCCTTGCCGACTGAGGAGTTGCAGAAACCCCAAATGATCCATAATAAGGGGAATTACAGACAAAGGGCGAAGCAGGAAAGGAGTTATCTGCTGTGGAAATTTGAAGTATGCCGGAAGGATCTTTGAGCTTCATTGGGGGATTAAACCTTGGACTCGTAAACTCGTCATCTGGGAATAGATGATAGCTTGGCGACATAGTTGGTGACAATTTGATTTCCGATTCCTTCCTCAGAGCTGAAGCTGGCTTAGTTGGCATGGCTGGTGATGATGTCAGGGACACGGGTGTGATGAGGGTTGAGTCGTAATGCGCTGGTAAGTTGAAAGAAGAGACCTGATGAATTGAGTCAGACAAGGCTCGTTGCAGATCATCCCAATGGGTTGAGCAGCACTCCTCAGGACATACAGCACTATATGGAGTCAAGTCCTGGGCGTGATGTTGTACTCTTCCCGAATGAGTCGGATACATAGGATCGGACATGGTAATAATATAGCTGCCTGGTTGACTCACAATGCCGACCAGACAGACTGATATGTCCCTTGAAAACCGACGAAGTTGCGCGGAATTCGCGAGAGAGGCGAGTGCAACTGCTAGGTAGACCCAAAGATAATAAGTATCAGTGCATCAGCTGAAGAGTGGAGGTGATCTTACTCGAATCAACAAACCTCCAACCACCGAGAAGAAGTGATAAAATTATATAAACCTCATCTGGGAATCTGCCTCGCGACAAAGTCCTGGGTGCGACGGAAGACAGCCTCGCTGCTAGGGCAAAGTCGTCTGAGTTGTAGACTTGCTTTAAAGACCTATAAGTTTATCTAAGAAGAGAGGCACAGTAGCCTGAGCCCTGGCCGTCGAAAAGGCCGGGTTTAGGTGGCAGTGAGGAAAGGGTGCTTGAGTAGTGTCCGTCCTAGCCCCCTGCAAGGTAGGCGCCGAGACGTGGTTTGGAAGCGAGGAGACATGGACGGCACTTCTCACCTGGCAAGAGCAGTGGCTCCTGCCATGGTGCCTTGTTTCTGCTGCGCTGCCCTAGTCGCACTATGTGGTCGTGCGGGATATAATGGAGGGGTGGTCTTTCTGTGGGCAATGGGCAGTGGACAGTGGCCAGTGGCCATGTGCAGCGCCGCAGCAGGCGCCAAATTGTTGGTTTGGGGTTGGCTGCGGTACTGCGGGGGGAGCGGACAGGGCACGGAGTAGGCGATGAAAGCGCAAGGGTCGAGCTGGACTGACGGCTGAAAGCTGCCGCAGTACTGTATGTAATACTTCGTATACTGGTACAGAATGCGTACTGTAGGTCGGGGAGCGTAAACAGACCACAATTGAAATCAGATCACAATGGCTTTACCCACTGTGCAGAGGACAAATAGGGGGGCCACACCGGGGACCCTGTGAGCCAGAGGCTCGTTCAAAATCCAGATATGTTCGAGCCCTCACCCAGCCTGCTCGCGATGCCCCCTATCAGCAAGCGATTGTGGTCGCCGAGTGTGCTGCCTTAGATTAGGGGTATGAAGTAGGTCAGAAGTGGGATCCCCAGACCAAGCTCCCTTCCTGGGCTTTGTGCAGGAGTGTTTCGGCTGCGGTGGTGTGGACCGACCGTAACGTGATTGATCAGGACTAAGCCCTCGACCCGACAGCTTGGTTCGTGGGTCGCTGGCAGGCATGGCCATTGACCCCGTGGGCGAATCAGGCCCCCGGACCGTGCATGGAGCAGGGCCGTGACAAGAGCCTTGTGAGGCGTGGCGTCCTCTTAACCGCGCGCTCTTGATTGTGATTTCTGTGCAGTCGCGGCACAGCTGCTCTGACCAACAGCACACCGGGGATTTTGGCGCGATAGATGGGGTTTTGCCTGATCCAGCCAGGTGCGTGCTGTCGTCCGCACTCGTACCAGGGGTATTAGCACCCAATGGGGAATGAAGTGCAGCAGTTGGTGGATTTCAGGCGCTTGTTCCACGCGGCCCGCGGCGATGACTCGTCTGTCTCGCCCAGGGGGCATTTGGGACCCATTGGCGACGCATTGGAATTTGGGGGCCCTGGGGGTCGTCCAAACGACTCGATCCGCGTTTCTCGCGGCCTTGAACATTGTGATGTGTACTGCATGAGCGATCGGAGCAATCTTTGGGAAGCTGCATGCACAGCGCTTCCTTGAAAAACTGCCTTCTCTATTGAGCATCGAAGCACGGCCGGGGGCGCTGGAAATGGAGGAACCCCGGTTTCATCTCTCGAGCCATCCAGGGACGCTTCCGCCCCCCCCCAGGATGGAGCGAAGCGCACTCTGTTGTTAACTGCTGCTCACTGTGGGGGAAGCACAGAAGAAGCGCAATTGACGCCGACCCACAGGGCGACAGGCGGCAATCGTATATTTGATCGCAGTGGTTCGTCTGAATGAAAGAACGAAATCTGAAAGTCCGGACCTTCGACGATATTACAGTACCTCGTACAAGAGTATTTGAAGTTTCGGCCTCGCAAGATACCTTCATCTCGCCAATGATGGGCCACATGATGTGCCATGCGGGAAAATCGAGGAGGAAGAAGGGGGACCACCTGGTACTCACAAAAAAAACGTTTCACGCGGCTGCTATCCCCGAGCCAATAAGACAGACACTGTATCAAGCTTCCGCAGCCCTATCCCTACAATCGACGTGCCGATGTCCCACGATTCCTCAGGAGCTCGATTACTCATAGCAAACGATTTTACGAGCACCTTGACAGTCGCCAAGCCAATCAAGAGTGCATAGGGTAATTTCTTCACGTCTGCCTTCCCTGGACCCATGTGCCGGGCGTCGCTGACCTCCGAGTTAGAATACGAAGGGCCGGGACCTACCCGAGATCGATGAACGATGACTATCGGCAGCGGTGCATCCTCAAATCGAGTGATGTTCGCCACCGGAACAGGCTCAGCCACTGTCTGTGTGGGGTTCTTTAAGAACCATGCTGAGCCGTGAGAGGTTCAGATTAATTAAGAGGCACTTTCAGCTATTGGTAAGGCCAAAAGGAGGTTCTTGGTCTCCAAAATCGAAGTGCTGGATAAATGCCTAGAGTAAACACCTCCTGAAATTGGAATCGATACCATGTCGTCCCTCGGAAATAGTCCAATGAACGAACGCCTTGTCTAGTTCACCGCCGAAAAGGCCATGCGAAAATCATCGAGGTCCAGGAATGATCGGCACTCGGACAAGGAGGATGAGACTGGAGTCGTGGGTCTGATGGTAGCACAGAGATAGTGCATCAACTACAATTCTTGGAAATCGGTCTGTAGCTTCGAGTACTGGGTGAACCTGCCGGGACGGCCGACTGCGCATGGGAAGGAGCGAAAGATGAACGTGTTTTCTTGGTAGTGAGTGTGCCCTCCTCTCATTGAGTCCTGCAACCGCGACCTCTTCTGAACCACGAGACCATGCGTTTGACCGAGACTATGGTCCACCTGCTATTCAGATGTGGACAAAGGCTTGGCTTAGCAGCCAGGCTGATTCGCAGACAAAGGGGGCATGCCAGAGGCCGGCGCGTAAGTAACATGAACTGAATCGTAGCTGCAGATACGGTACTGGCATGGAACCGATTTCGAAATCATATCGGCCGAACTCAACATGGCCAGGCGTTCTTTTGATCGGGAAGTGGTCCTCTTCCTGTTTCTAGGATATTCCTATGTCCGCGGATGTTTTGCACCGACGGAGATAAGCCTCAACCTTTCAACGAGGCGTGCGGGGGAACGAACCTCAAAATAGAAGATGCTCAAAGCATTTCGAGAATAGAACAAGACGGAGACGCTCAGTGCGCTCTGTACCTCTGAATGCGACCCTCTTCTCTCATCGTGCCGAAATCTATAGCACGCGCAGACCGTTGTCGCCGCTCCACCAACAATGCCACGAAGATATGCAATGACAACAAAATCTTTCTTTCGAATCAACAAAACCTCGACGAGATGAGAGAATCGGCTGCACGTTGGAGGCACAATGCGCCCTCATTCGACCATAACCGCCATTTGGCTTTGGTGTTGACATCAATATCCCTTCAACGTGGCAGTTCCATCACAATTACCAACTGGCAAGGCACTGTTGGACATGCCTACACACGATATTGTGTACTCGAGCCATATATATCGCGATAACTCCATTGCATACAACCTACTCGACAAGAGCAATGGATGGATGGTAGGGGCACTCTAACGACTCCAAATGTCAAATAAACCAATACAAATGCACACAGGAAAATCATGGAGTTGGCATAGTTTTTGAAGGGTCGAGAGCCATAAGAACATTGAGAGGGACTGACACGGTCGCACACAGTAAGACTGGCGAGTCACTCGACGTTTTTTCGACCTCGCTCTTGTCGCCGTCGACCAATTCTATTTTCCGCGAACGCCAACGCCTCAATGCATTATAAGGAGCAGCAGCCCAGTCATTGCAAAACTCTGCTCTATCCAACAGAAGCAATTCCATATCGGTACACGTTTGAGGGAGATCCCACTGGGAAACTTCCCTGAGGCTGCAAAACACCAAACCTCATTCAAAGCCAAACTCTTCAAATAACGAAATGATGAACATTTGGAAATGTTCGACACTGGGCAGCAAAATGACAGTGCCTATCGATATATATACCTCGCAATGTTGTCACAAGCTCGGATCGACGTGACTCGGCCTGTTGTTGACCGAGATCATAACATGGCCTTCCCGGTGACCATCACGCGTACAACAGCGCATTCCAGGGCCACAATCAGAGGTAAAGCCAATAAATCTGGCATGAACAAAACAATCAAGTCAGCCGAATCCACCTTGTGACCGTCTCGTCGAAGGGTACGGAAATTAATACGAAAGGCGAGCTGAACAGCGGTCTATCGAGCAAATCAGACCAGCACTCGACCTTCACCACAACAAACTAAACGCATCACTCGAACCACCCCCGGCCTAGATGCTACTCCTTTCGAATAATAAGGAGAGTGAAATCAGCCTGTGGTCGAGACTGTCGACTTTTAACGGCGCGACGTTGCGACTCCGTCTCTCCCACGCCGTCAGCAGATCTACGAGAAATATTACCTCCTCACCGAGTGCAATATACAAACTACGCTGCAGTCCCTTCGTAGTTACACTACACTCCATTTTCGCCAATTCGGTATCACCTTGCTCGCGTTGACGAACACCACCCCTTGCGAAAGACCGCTCACAGCAACCGCCCCACTCCATCTTGTCCCTCGACCTGAGCTCACTATTCATAAGACTACAATCTGACCTCAACAATCCACAGCTAACATGATTCTAGCACTTGCTCCCTAACAAAATATCTTGCCACTCCTCACAGTCAATTGGGAACTGAGCCAAGCAGCTGCAGCTGCAACCCCGAACAACCTTACCTTTCATCACACGCGGAAGGAATTATGCACCCACCACCTGCACAAGAAATCTCATCTCATTGTTTTGTCTGACACCTACGCTAGCTGCTCATTTGACGTTCACTCACCATTGCTCCCCAATTCTTAATTCATCCAACCATCCACCCACCAAACCCAACTCCACCCACCACTTTCAGAGACACAAACAACGAGCTACATACACCCAACAAACGCCACTCAAGCACGTCACATCATTACTCCACATGAAGTATATAGCTAGCTAGCTAGTAACTCCCAATATCAACAAAGCCACAATGAAAAAGAAAATTAAACCCCACCCATCCATCAATTCAATGCTCCATATTCCAGTCGTGCGTGCAATTTTCATTCCATATCCATCCATGTGCATCAGGGTATTCATCCTCCATAAAGCGAAAGAAAAGCGCGTGGTATTTATCGTATCGTGTTTATTAGCAAGGCGAGTATGTAAGGGAAGGGCAAAATAGGGGTGTCGTCGGTCGCTACGCTCGAGCCTATTTGTGATCATGTGCAGCAACTACATTGGGCAGCCGTTGCAATGCTACTCGTTCATTTATCTTCGTGTTCATTATTCCGACAAGGCGTTTTTTGTTCGTGGTTTGCGTTTCAATCTTATTTCTGCCGTAGCGTGACTTGTTCAAGGGAAGAGGATGAGGCATTTGTTTAGCCCATTCCATTGGCCTCCAATCCTTGGATGGCTGCGTAGGAGTAGGGAAAGTCGACGAGGCCGTCAAGCATCCAGTTCAGAGGATCAAAGACTTCGTAATTGCTTTCGCTGTAGCCGACGCTGCCGCTCATCATACTGCTACTTGGTAAGCCATGTTGAGGAGTTACAGCTCCTGCTGCAGAGAGGAGTTGGTTCTGGAGTTGGTGGGCGGGAGGCATGAGAGTTGCGTCCATGTGTGTTGAGGAGGCTGAGGACTCGGCTGCGCTGTCTGGGTTTGTCGGGTTCTTCATGGCTGCTATGAGATATGCGTAAGCTTGTCATTTCTTTCTTACCTAGAAGATAATAGAGAGCTGACCTTCGAGATTTCCTCGTCCCTGAGCCTGAAACTCTTCTCGCCATCTCCAGATCGAGTCGAAGAGAAGACTCATACTCATCCTACATCTCACTTTGAGTTGGAGGCTGTCGTCTACAGCTGTTCTTGTCTCGTGGCTATTGCCATGTCCGTTGTTGGTGAGATGTTGCATTTGGCTTCGTTGCTCAACGCGGGCACCGTTCCACATTTGAACCATGAGTTCTGCGAGCCTCCATGGAAGGTCGTTGTTGATGACGCTCATGCTTCGAATTGCTTGAATAGTGCGATGGAAGAGTTGACGCCCGCGCTCGAATTCAATTTCTCTAGCGAAGAAAGAGCTCAGCAATTTCAAGAGCGTAAAACATGCTGCGTTTATCATTTGCAAGATGTAATTTGAGGCAAAGCGAAGAATATTCCCACTCATGCTGTCGGCTGAGGGCGCCTCGAGCTCAAAGACCAGATCTAAGAAAGCAACTGCTGCTCGCCATAGACCCATCAGATCATCCATGTAACCAGGAGTTGTGCTCGAGTCAAAGAAAGCGGATAGCCGTAGATGCAGACCAGCGGCCTTTAGATGAAGATTGATGATTGGTGATAAGTCTTGTCTTGACAAGATTGACACTTGAAGCTCATTATATTCCCGTCGATATACTCGAGTCAACATGGCTCTCAACTCATCACCTGCTACACCTCGTGGATCGGTCGCATTGCTGTACATCTCTTTCGACACTTTGTCGCAGAAGCGCTCAATTTGCAGACGCGCCTCAAGCTCGGGTGACAAAACGAAGGGTCCGTCATCGCCAGGTCTAACTGCAAGAGTCCAGTCATAGAGAGTGGAGGCTGGTTGACCATAGCCAGTTCCAATGCTTTGAGCAACAATGTTGCAGACTGCCCAAGTTGTTACTCTGTCGTGCAACTGTTCCCGGTTGAGGTCGACGGAGACGCGAGAGAAATCTTGGGTATGACTCGGTCTGTGAAGTCCAATTCCAGTCGCCGTTTTCATCATGACACCACACAGGATATGCGTCGGATCTGTGGACGTGGTGCTTGTAGGAAGAGGCCATGTGCAAAGCAAACACAAAGCTTTAACCACGAAATGAGTGTTGGGGACTTCACCAACAGTTGTCCATAGAAGCCTGGTAAGTGGACCCGAAAGTGAAGTCAGCAATCCCGGATCAGCGGTATAGCGACGCGCTGCAACGGCAATGATTGTCCAGAATAGGAGAGAATGTTGTTGATAGTATTGATCCGGTGATTGGGCCGGAGAGAGAAATGGGAGATATGGATGGTAGTAACACCAGAACTCATTGAAGAGGTGGTTGATAGCATCTTCCGTCAATCCCACATTCTCAATCTCTCGCATAATCCGTGGCATACTGTATGATCCGCCCTGCTTGAGATGTAGCAGTGATGACACAGCCTCGTCAGAGCCCATGAACGACTGGGTGTTCCTCGAGTAGACGCCATTCGCAAGTGGTGAATCGAGCTCTTCCTCATCTTCGACAATGAATCCCTGTACTTGAGCACGCTGTAGATTTCGTCGCAGACGTTCAATTTGCTTTTCCATCTCTGCATGCTTACTTCTCTTGCCAACACGCTTGAAGTTGGACTCAATCTTGCATTCGAGCTTCAATCGATTGCAACGCGAGCAAGTGGTAAATGGATCTTGGACAACATCGCAGCGCAACTAGAGGCGCGTGTAATTAGTCCTCTGTTTAAAAAACTCCAACGCCGTGGCCTCGTCATTGAGTCGCATTCAATTCCTTCATCTCGAGGATCCGTGACTCACCTTCTGCTGCCGACACTCATTGCAAGCTCTCTTCACGCCCGGTTGTCTTCTTCTCTCTCCCTCGTCTTCATTATCCTCTCCGCCAGACCCAGGACTGCTCTCGAACTCGGCACCGCTCCTCTTCCTCTTGTAGCTTCCTCCAGTCCCTGGGCGGACGCTTGTGGTTGGGCTCACAGCCCCACCACTCGCGGCTCCTTGACCCCCTTCCATGCGGGTACCTGGGAATCTGCCGCGAAGATTGCTTTTGATTCGGAAGCCTGAGTAAGGCCGGCAATTTTGTTGCTTTACGCTGAAGGTTGTCCGGTGTCGCTCGGTCTGAGAAAGAGGGCCCGATATCGCGAAGTGGCGGGGTCTCCAGCGTGAGGAGTTGAGAAAAAGGCTTAAGCCAAATAAGGAGATGTAAGCGAGTTCAGGTGTGAACCTCAAATGACGAGGCCGAGACGACTCATCGCCGCGTTCAATGAAATCATTACTGAAGCGATGATGTATTGTCACCTTCTATTAGCGCCTCAGTCGTGACGGAGGGAATAGCAGCGGGTTTAATCAATAGCAATACTCCGGGACATGGCTCCGAAAAGGGAGCTCGTCAAGGGTCCACTTCGTCCTCCACAACCTCAACCTCGCAGTCAATCCTATACACAGAAGCCGGCCTCAAAGGATGAAGTATCTGTGAGAACCGGAAAGGAGAGAGAGGTTCGAGGTAAGCGAATCCATTTGAATCCCCATACTCTTATTTACTCCATTCTTTAGTTATAGAGTTCTCTTCTCAAATCCCAAAACCTTTCCTGGATCCATCAATCATACAGCGTCGAATCCAAGCGGATAAGCAATGGAAAGCTGAGCAGGCGAAGAAGAACAAGCAAGCACCAGGGCTCTCTCAGGAAAGATATCAGATTGGGGAGGCATAAAGGATCAACAGTCGTTTTGTCACGTGATGACACCCTTTTGTCTGATTCGAAACCTTCGTGTACCCACGATATTACTCCGAGTATCGAGTCAGCCGAAGATGGAGGAGGCAAAGGATTACATAAGATCTTCTTCCATGATTCAGTAGCGCATGCAGCACAGCAATTTCTCGAATCATATGAGAGTCGATCGCTTGTGGGACTTTCACGTGGGCGTGTACCCCGCCTACCGCGTTAGGAAAACATCTACCAACATGATCCTTCAAGATTTCGCATATGAGGGGTCGTGATATTAAAAAATTGGCGTTGAAAAATGGCATTGAGGGTTTTTGCACGGTAGAATGTTCGGATTTCCAAGGACATCGTGAAAGGGACTGAGCGCTCATATGACGTCTCGAAAGGGGCACAGTTTATATATCGTATCACAATGACATCGCAGCCAGAGTAGCACAGAGCAATATATTTAGGCAGAATTGATGGCAAGTGGTATCAAGTTTCCCCCGAACATCTCTCGGACTGAAGGGAGACCGTTCTTGAAAAATTACCGCCATGGACAAGACTGAAGTTTGGGGGTGACTTCGTGGTGGAGCTGGTTCTTGCGCCGTTTCCCCCGCGATTTTACTAGAGAGTCAGATGAGCGCCAATCTTGAAGTCAAATCAAAATAAGGTATAGACTAAAGCATTTAGGGAGAAAGGGTCTACGAAGTAGGGAATATATTTTTTTGACAACCTCGGCAATAGCCACCTAGAGCTTGCCTCCTAGCAGATTACAAGGACTTGGGACCCTCTTTTGTGCCTCATGCAGTGTCAGCTCTTGGCCTTCTGGAACCGATCAGTAATGTGCAATTATCCCTTTCTAGTGTGCACCGTCGGATGTGTTCTTATCAAGCATAAAAGGTTCAACTCCAATTTCAGGAAAATACGGGGGGGGGGGGTGCTTCCCGTGTTGATGTCTCAGCTGTGTGGCCTGTGCCACACCTCACTGATATCGTGCCCTGCGCGCCATTTATTACAGTATCTGGAACGGAGATTCTGATCCGCTGAATAATGTGAACCTGACGAGGATGAGGCCAGTTCTTGTCGATCTCCGCTGCGGTTAGAATTTACGGTAGAAGGCACCACACGTGGCTCATGTTGCGGTGGTACTCGCCGGTTTGAGTTAGACCAAAGATAGCCTTATGCAAGGTTCCCTCCAACCACTGTTCTCAAACATTAAGGAGCGATCGTCCCGTCGTCAGCCTTAACTCTCACTGGCCGAATCGTCTGGATTTCATCAGAGACATCTGGGTGGCCCAATCCAAGGGCCGTCGGGAGGATAGCTCCGGAATCCGTGGATCGTACCTTGCGGGGCACGCAACAAAGCCTCCACTGCAAGCCACTTGGACCCAGAGTGCCCGCGCTGGCACCGAAAAAGCACATCCTGGAGTCATCGACCCATTTATGACGACTCAGAAGCTGTGCGATTGCCCGATATGTTGAGCGTGGTGAGAACGTGCTGCCTCGTGGGTCCAATCGACAGCAACGGTGAGTACATCCAGGTACGATCAGCAGCTTTTGTAACTACCAGACATGCTCCGGATCAACTTGCGGGGAAGTAAGTTCGTTGATTCTTTGTCTACTTAAGCTTGTCTTTGCCCTGGTTGCTGTTTCCAGCAGGTAATATCCGCAGCCACTTCAGCCTGATACCAAGTTGACTCCTTTTGTGACTGGACCCTTGCATCTTAATATTTTGAACGTCTGCAGTCAATGCTCTTTCCCAAGAATATTCTCTGCATTTGATACTCATAATGGTATTCCTCAAAGCTCTTACTGTTGTAGCAGCATGTCTGCCGTTACTGAACGCGACACCTTTGTGAGTGTTTTTCAAATCTATTCCTTCATCTCATGATTGCGGCGCTGACGGGTTGCCAGACAAAAACGCTCCTTTGACTACAACAATGATATAATACGAGGCGTTAATCTAGGGGGGTGGTTCGTACTTGAGCCATGGATAACTCCATCTATATTTGCTCAGTGGGCGGATGGCGGAGGAGTGGTGGATGAATATACACTATCGCAAACTCTGGGAACGACGGCGACCCAGAGTCTGCTCCAGCAACATTGGACAAGTTGGATCACTGAGACGGATTTTCAACAGATTGCTGCGGCAGGTTTGAATCACGTACGAATACCAATAGGCTACTGGGCTCTGGTTGCCCTTCCGGAAGATCCATACGTCCAGGGCCAGCTAGAAGTTCTTGGCACTGCCCTTGAATGGGCAAGGACTTACGGCCTGAACGTCCTGCTTGACTTGCACGGAGGTATGATTGTCTCGGACTCAAAAGTAAACTCCTTTCTGACATTGTTATAGCACCTGGATCTCAAAATGGCTTTGATAACAGCGGGCGCTTTGGGCCTATCGAGTGGCAAACGGGGGACAGTGTCCCAAACACGTTGGCTGCAGTCCAAGTTCTAACCAAGTTTGCCCAAAGCTACACAGATGTTGTGACCGCGATCGAGCTTCTCAACGAACCTGGAAGCTGGGCCCTCGATATGGATCAAGTCAAACAATTCTACTACAACGGTTGGCAGGACGTTCGCAACGATAACGAGGACACTATTGTCGTAATCCACGACGCGTTTCTCGATATTGATTCCTACTGGAACGGCTTCATGAACGCTGCAACCGGGGTCAACAATGTCATGCTTGACACTCACATTTATCAAGTATTTTCTCCCGGCGAGGTCGCTAGGTCCCCTTGCGAGCACGTACAGGTTGCTTGCGCCGAGAAGGAGAAAATCGCTGGCACAGATAAATGGCTCGTCGTGGGAGAGTGGACTGGAGCCCAGACTGACTGCGCGAAATGGCTGAATGGCCTTAGAACGGGAGCTCGATATGATGGAACCTTTCCAGGAAGCAGCTATGTTGGAGACTGCGCTGGAAAGTACACAGGTACTGTCGCTGGGATGTCTCAAGTCGACAAGACAAATTTGCAATACTACGTCGAGGCACAATTGGATGCCTACGAGACACGCACCGGGTGGATCTTCTGGAACTGGAAGACGGAGAGTGCACCAGAGTGGAATTTCCAGGATCTGTTCAACAACGGTTTGATTCCAAACCCATTGACGTCCAGGAATGTTCCCTCTCAGTGTGATACCACTGCTTGTTTGGTTCCAGCTGGTTAGATGATCGGGGGAACGGAAAGTCATATGAAAATGGTAAATTTGTACTTATACGTACTGCATGAGTTATATCACGATTTATGACGGTCGGGAAGAAAGGTGGATACCCATTAGACTCAGGATTAAATTTCCCTTTCGCTGGTTCCGTTTTAGTCTGCAGACGTGAGCAACTGCTGCTTTAACCTGAGCCGAGGGTGAGCGTACCTGATCAGAGGGTGAGCAAGCCTGAGCAAGCCTGAGCAAGCCTGAGCAAGCCTGAGCAAGCCTGAGCAAGCCTGAGCAAGCCTGAGCAGAGCCTGAGCATTATATAATGTGGAGCCTATTTTGGCCTCCTGTGTGCCCCGACTACGGTTTCCTTACCGAATTTTGCCTGGGAATCCGTTTCTGCTCCCTTGCAGGGTTCCTGCCGGAGCAGATTTTGGATCCCCTCTTGTCAAAGAGCTCATGTAGTAATTTATGACGTCAGTGTAGTCATGGGACTTTATCACATGATGATTGACACATCCGTCTCTTGCCTCAGGCACTCAGGCCATAAGGTCAATCTGAAAGGAGTAAGGCTTCCGTATTCCTCTTGTATAAATGTATGTATGGCCTGAGATCCTTTAGCAGCGGCAACCATTTGTACTTTTATCATTTCACGAACGTAGTCTCCGGAACCACTCAATTCTGAGAGTAGCTCATCAAGGGAATGTACCCTTTTGTACAAGTCGAACTGGATCGTCTTAACGTGGGTGCCGGGAATGTTGACTTGTACACGGAGACAAGGAAGACAACGGTTTGGGAGGTCATTTTAGCGCTATGCTGAATAAAGATTAGTTAGCAGCTGGCAGTATCATTGGATGTTAGCCGATCTGCTTCCGAGTACCATTGACAGTTGTACTTCTAAGAGGAGATCTGCAGCCGGTCGGGGAGTGGTTTTAACATACTGGCTACTTAGTGGCCACGGGGCACTAACGGCATACAAATTTTTTTTTTTATAAAGGATAGATTTAAAGCTATAAAAGAGAGTACTAGGTGAATATAAACACTCCCTAGCGCCACGCCTTAATGCTAAGCAAAAGTTTAAGTGTCATATTATAGGATTTTAAGTTTCATGCTATTGT
>Ga0302325_10017736_pt1 | contig 15031 bp, 13 predicted proteins | sample Palsa_T0_2_FD_201948 | JGI IMG/M metagenome (GOLD analysis project Ga0302325, IMG submission 201948) | Peat permafrost microbial communities from Stordalen Mire near Abisko, Sweden - Palsa_T0_2 | ecosystem: Environmental > Terrestrial > Soil > Palsa > Peat permafrost | place: Sweden: Abisko... | reverse complement strand
CGGGGAGCGCGTGCTCGATCTCTGCGGGGCGCCGGGAGGGAAGGCCACGCACATCGCCGCGCTGATGGAGCGATCGGGAGAGGTGATCACCGTCGAGCACCACGTCGGCCGCGCGGTGGCGCTGCGAGAGACCTGCGCGCGGATGGGAGCCACCAACGTGCAGGTCGAGGTGGCCGACGCGGCGGCGCCCCGGGCTCGCGGGGACACGTTTGACCGGGTGCTCGTCGACCCGCCCTGCTCGGGCCTGGGCACACTGCAGGCCCGGCCCGACCTGCGCTGGCGGACCTCCCCGGAGGCGATCACCGAGCTCGCGGCGCAGCAGGCGGAGATTCTCCGGGCCGGCGCGGCGGCCGTGAGGCCCGCCGGGGTGCTCGTCTACTCTACGTGCACGATCTCAGCTGCGGAGAACGAGGATCAGATCGACGCCTTCCTGCACACCCACCCGGGATTCAGCCTCGAGGACCACCGCGACGACCGCCCGCAAGGGGTCCAGGCCGGGCGCGCGGGGATCGTGACCACCCGGCCCGACCGCGACTCGACGGCTGGGTTCTTCATCGCCAGGGTGCGTCGTGAGCGGTAAGGACACCGGCGAGACCGCGATCGATCTCGGGCCGGCCTGCCCGAATTGCGGCGAGCCCTGGCTGCGCCCGACCAACCTCCCCGGGCGCTATCGCTGCGTGTACTGCCTGCACCGCTACGAGCTGACCTCGGTATGCCCGAACTGCGGCGAGCACTCGACGATCGTGCGGATGTCCAGCACGCACATCGTCAAGTGCAACAACTGCGGTGACAGCATGCTTCAAGCCATCTGATGTCGCTCGAGCTGCTCGGCGGCGTCCGCGTCGCCCCGTCGATCCTGTCCTGCGATTTCGGACGGCTGCGCGCGCAGGTCCAGGCGGTCATCGACGCTGGCGCTCGCGTCATCCACGTCGACGTCATGGACGGGCACTTCGTGCCCCCGATCACCATCGGGCCGCTCATCGTCGCGGCCCTGCACGAGCAGGTGAGTGGCGCCGGGGGCATGCTCGACGTACACCTGATGATCGAACGTCCGGAGCGCCAGATCGAGAACTTCGTGCGGGCGGGGGCGGATTCGATCACCTTCCATGCCGAGTCGACGCCGCACGCCGCTCGGACCGCCCACCTGATCCGCGAGCACGGTCTCACCGCGGGGATCGCGATCAACCCCGGGACGCCGGTGGAGGCGCTCGTCGACCTGGTCGAGGCCGTGGACCTCGTCCTGTGCATGACCGTGAACCCGGGTTGGGGGGGACAGCCGTTCATCGCGCACTCGATCGCCAAGCTCGGTCGGCTGCGCGCGCTGACCGAGGGCATCGCGGTGATCGAGGTCGACGGTGGCATCGACGAGCAGACCGCTGGTCCCTGCCGAGCGGCCGGAGCCCGGCTGTTCGTCGCCGGCTCGGCGATCTTCGGCGCGGCGGATCCCGGCGAGGCCTACCGGACGGTCGCGGCGGCCGCCGGCGCCCAGTGACGAGTGCGCGGGCCGCTCACCGGCCGCGGCGATAGAGCAGAGCAAGCAATACGGCGAGTAGAGCCGTCCCACCGGCGTAGCCGATCTCCACCCGCGTGAGCTGATTCGGGACGATCGACACCAGCGTCCAGATCACGAACAGCACGGCCACCGCGAGCCAGCAGCGAGCCGACGCCCGGGCCTGGTTGCGGGCCAGCGCGGCCTGGTTGAGCGTGCCCGACACCAGGTGCAGGCCCATGCCGATGCCGATGACCGCGAGCCCGACGCGGCCGTAGTTGTAGTGCTGACCGAACAGGTGGCTCATCACGAACGGCCCGATGGCCAGGAGTCCGACGGCGACGGCGAGGGCGAAGGCGGCAATGGCCAGGATGGTCAGGCGAATCGCGCGCCCGAACGCCTCGCGGCCCTCTTGCGCCTCGAGGCCGGCGAGGTGGGGCAGCAGCGACGTCTGGATCGCCTGGAAGAGCTGGAGCGGCGCGCGGGCGATCAGCAGCACGTTGAACACGATGCCGGCGAGCTCGTGGTTGGTAGCGGTGGCGGCGACGGTGATCACCGCCGCGTTGAGCAGCGTCTGTTCGGACAGCATGATCCCCGAGACCGAGAAGGCGAAGCTCGATCCTCCGCGCAGCGACAGATCTCCCGCCCCGGCGATCTCGGTCGCCTCCTGGATTCCTTCGGCGGCCGGACCCTCCAGCGCCGCGTCGAAGTCCGCGACGTTCGGATGCACCGTCGGCTCCTGGGGAACCGCCGGTCGGGAGAGCTCGCGGCTTCGCCGCGCGAACGCGGAGGGTACGACGATGAGCGAGACGAACGGCGCGGCGGCGATCCCGAGGGCGACGGCCGTCTGGCCGCTGGCCAGCCCGAGCGCCACCGCCAGGGCGAAGCAGATGCGCGTCGCGGCCTCCATGAAGACAAGGCCGCCGTACAGCCCGAAGAACTTGTGACCGGCCAGCCAGCCACGCGCGAAGTAGCTGGCGGCGTAGGCGAGCGTGCCGGTGACGAGCACCCAGTACAGCGCCTCGGAATGCTTGAGTGCGTGATCGACGATCACATCGTGCAGCGCGAGCACGCAGACAAGAAAGACCGCGGCGAACGACAGCTGGATGGTGATGGGGACGCGAAGTGGGTGGCGGTCCTCGCCCCGGGCGGCTCGGTCGGCGATCGTGCGCGAGAGCAACTGCTCGATCGGCCGGTAGATCACCGAGATGATCACGAACATGACCGACCACAGCAGGTCGATGTTCTTAGCCTGCACGCCGGTGAGCACGTGACTGGCGATCGAGAAGTAGGCGAAGGTGAGCAGCCCGCTCATGGCGATGCCGATCGACAGAATCCGTGCGCCGCTGCCGAACGACCGCGTCGCGCCGGTGACCGACGACTGGCCCGATCGCCGCGCGGGGCCGGGCGTCACCGTGGATTCCGGCGGGATGGGGGCTGTGCTAGAGGCGGACAAGCAGCATCGTCCACGGAAACGGGGAGCGGACCTCCGCCACCGTTCCGTGATGCGAGAGCAGTTGCACGAAGGAGCGTCGCGACCAGTGGTTGAGGTGTCCCGGCGTGTTGCCGAGGTCAGACCAGTAGGCGCCCCGCGCCAGGTTGACCACGCGCCACAGCGGTTCGCGAGGGACCGAGACGAGGAGATGACGTGAGGCGCAGCGGGCCATCTCGGCCACCGTGTGCTGCGGATCGGGCACGTGCTCCAGCACCTCGATCGCCGTGGCCAGGTCGAACTCGTCGTCGGCGAAGGGGAGATTCTCCGCCTTCATGATGCGGTACTCGAGATTCGCGGCGGTACGTTGCTGCCACTGCTCCTGCAGCTGGGGGTCCTCCAGGTCGATGCCGACCACGCGCGCGTCGCCGAGCTCGGTGGCCCAGCGCTGGGTGAGCACCCCCTCACCGCAGCCGATGTCGAGCAGCGAGGCCGGCTCCGCGACGCGCAGCAGCTCCGCCAGCGAGCGCTCGAAGCTGGCCATCATCCGCCGCACGACGGGGTTGGTGGACCCGTACTTGTCGTAGGTGTTGCCGGTGACGATTCCCTCGTCGGCGCTGTAGGTGACCTCAGGAGTCATACGCCGACCGTCCGGCCGAGCTCGCCGGTGGACTCCGGCTGGTCGGGCGACACGGTGCCGTCGGGCTCGCGCGGCGATGCCGCGGCGGCGATCGGCGCGCCCGGCTCGTAGTGGGACGGCGGCACGCCGAGCTGCAGCTCGATGCGGCGCACCCGCTCGAAGGTCTTCTGGGTCATCACCCGCTGGGCGGCGAGCAGGTCACCGATGACCCCGAGCGCCGCGAGCAGCATGGCCGCGTTGAACAGCACGGCGCCGAAGATGAGCGACTGCACGTGGCCGCTGCCGCTGCCGTCGATGTAGGCGACGAGGAATCGGATCCAGACCGCGATGGCGGCCAGGCCGAGCAGTCCGGCGGCCCCCCAGAACACGCGCAGCGGTTCGTACTGCGCGTAGATGCGGAAGATCGAGACGGCATTGCGGCGCACGTAGGCCCACATCGAGGGGAACAGACGCGATTCGCGGGTGGCCGGGTTGGTCCGCACCGCCACGTGATCGGTGGCGACCAGCAGCTTGCCGGCCTGGATGATCGTCTCGAGCGTGTAGGTGAACTTGCTGACCACGAGCATCTGGATCGCGGCCTCGCGGTTGTAGGCCCGAAACCCCGAGGTCGTGTCGGGCACGTCGGTGGAGGACGCCGCCCGCACCACCCAGGAGCCGAGGCGCTGGAGCATCTTCTTCAGCGGTGAGAAGTGCTCGATGTTGCTCACCTCACGGTCGCCCACCACCATGTCGGCGTGGCCTTCGAGGATCGGCTTGACCAGTCGGGGGATGTCCGGGCCGTAGTACTGGTTGTCGGCGTCGGTGTTGACGATGACGTCGGCGCCGAGCTTCAGCGCGGCGTCCAGCCCCGCCTGGAAACCGGCCGACAGGCCTTTGTTGTTGGTCAGCCGCACGATGTGGTTGACGCCATGGCGCTTGGCTACCTCGATGGTGCCATCGGTGGAGCCGTCGTCGATGATCAGCCACTCGACGCTGTCGAAGCCGGGGATCGCCCGCGGGAGATCGGCGAGGGTGGCAGGCAGCTGCTCCGCCTCGTTCCAGCAGGGAATCTGGATGATGAGCTTCATGGCAACTCGAAAGGGCCTACAACGGCCCGACTAGACGCCCACCGGGCAGGACTCCGCCAGGGCGTGGCGTAAACTGGCCACCCCAGTATCCCAGAGGAACCGGCTCGACGCGATGTGCGACGGGCCGTGACCCACGCGCTCGGCGGCTGGAGCTCGATGGAAAGCGCGACGCTCACCCGGCCCAGGTCGGGCCACATCTGGCTGGCGCGCCTGCGGGCCGTGCCTCCCGCCGCCTGGGCCAAGCTAGGCCTCCTGATCGTCTCGGTGGGGGCGCTGATCGGCTTCTTCCTGTTCCCGACCTACCCGACGTACGACTCGTACTACGCGCTCATCTGGGGGCGCGACGTTCTGCACCTGCACCTGCCGGTGTTCGCCGTCTACCGGGCGCCGACCGAGCATCCGCTGGCCATCGCCTTCGGCGTCCTGGTGTCGATCTTTGGCCACTACGCCGACCGCCTGATGATCCTCGGTGCGATCGGCTGCTTCGTGGCGTTGGTCGCCGGGATGTACCGGCTCGGCCGGATCGCCTTCGGGCCCGTGGTCGGCGCGACCGCGGCGCTGCTCCTCCTCTCGCGGGTCCATTACGCCTACCTGGCGGCGCAGGGCTATCTCGACTTCGCCTACATGGCGCTGGTGGTGTGGGCCGGGGCGCTGGAGGCCGCCCGGCCGCGTCGGGGCTCGGTGGTCTTCGGGTTGCTCGCCCTCGCCGGGCTGTTGCGGCCCGAGGCGTGGCTGCTGTCGGGCATCTACTTCCTGTGGTGCGCCGTGCCGGCGCCGAAGGACTGGCGGGCCCGCGCCCGCGATCTCGCGCTGACCGTCGCCGGTCCCGTGTTGTGGGCGCTCACCGATCTGATCGTGACCGGCGATCCGACCTATTCACTGCATTCGACCACCGATCTGGCCGATGCACTCGGTCGCACCCAGGGCATCAGCAACCTGCCCGCCTCCACCTGGCACTTCGCGGTCCAGCTCGATCAGATCCCGCTGGTCATCGCCGGCCTGCTCGGCGTGATCATCGCCATCGCGCTCGTGCCCAAGCGTATCCTGGTCCCGCTCGTCCTGCTGACCAGCGGCCTGATCGCCTTCGCCGGCATCGGAGCGTCCGGCGGCTCGGTGATCAACCGCTATCTGCTGACGCCATCCGTCGTGCTCATGCTGTTCGGGGCGGTGGCGGTCGGTGGTTGGTCGCTGCTGGAGCCCGGACACTGGCTGCGCCGAATATGGATCGTCGCGGCGCTGCTGGGCGTCTGTTACGGGGTGGTCTCCGCGGCCAGCTCGCTCAGCCTGACGAACGTGCGTTACGACCTCGCGTTTCGCAACGTCACCCACGATGCGCTCAGCCGAGTCCTGCGTAACCCGACCGTGCGGGCCGACCTGAAGACCTGCGGGCCACTGTCGCTGCCCAATCACAAGCTCGCTCCCGACGCCCGCTGGATTCTCGACGTGGGTCCGTCGTCGGTGGTCGCGCGCAGCGAGGCACGATCCGACGCCGACGCTGGCGATGACGCCCTGCGCGACCGCATCGCGCGCGGCGGCGTGGCGATCTACCCGACCGGCGATGCGGTCTTCACGGACGCGATCGTCGACGTCGACGACAATCCGCTCGATGAGGACCCGCTCCCCGGCTATCGACGGCTGCTGACCAGCAGCTATTACGCGGTGTATGTCCGCTGCCCATAGCCTCCTGCGACGGATCGGGCTTCGCGCCCCCGCGGCCGCCGGCGGCGGGCCCGAGCCGGCCGAGGCCGGGCCCGGTCCGCCGCCGAGCGCCTCCCTTCCTCCTCACACCGTCGCGGGCGCGCTGCTGAGCTCACGCGGCCCGGCGGATGCCGACATCGTCGCCGTCGCGGCGCTGGAGCAGGAGGCCGCGGTCGCCGGGGAGTCGGCGCAGGAGGAGGACGCGGTCGCCGGGGAGCCGGCGCTGACGCCTGAGGCCGATGATGCGACCCCGACCGCGGCCGAGCCGCCGGTCGCGGCGGACGGGCCGGAAGTGGTCGAGGCGGCCTCGCCAGAACTCATCGCGGCGCCGGTTAGCGAACCCGCTGCCGCGCCGGCGCCCGAGACGCCCCCGGCCGGTCGGGAGCGGGCCGCGGCCCGCCCGCACCGTTGGCTCTACCGGGGGCTGCTCGCCGTCGTGCTGGCGGTATCGCTCGGTCTGCGGCTGTGGGGCATCAAGCAGGGCCTGCCGTTCGCCTACAACACCGACGAGAACAGCCACTTCGTCCAGTACGCGATCGGCATGTTCGTCTACGGCTTCCGGCCCGGCTCGCTCACCACGGCCTACTTCGTCAATCCGCCGGCGCTCACCTACGTGCTGCACTTCGTGTTCGGAGCCTGGTTCGGCGGTCGGGCCGGCGTCGCGCACCGCTTCGCGGTCGATCCGACCAGCGTGTTCGTGGTCGCCCGGGTCACGGTCGCCCTGCTCGGCACGGCGGGGGTCTGGCTGCTCTACCTGGCCGGGGCGCGCCTGTTCGATCGTCGGGTCGGCCTGCTCGCCGCCGCGCTCATGGGCGTCGCGTTCCTGCCGGTCTTCTACGCCCACCAGGCGCTCAACGACGCGGTCACCCCGACCGCCGTCGCCCTGGCCCTATGGGGGGTCGGCGGCGCGCTCCGCGACGGGCGCTGGCGCCACTACGTCGTGGCCGGCATCGGCCTCGGCCTGGCCGCGGCCACGAAGTACACCGGAGGCATCGTCGTCGTGCCGATCATCGCGGCTGCCGCGCTGCAGATGCGCAGCAGCGCGCGGGCGCGTCGCCCCCTCGCCGGCCTCGTCGTCGCCGGCCTGGCCGCCGGGGTCGCCTTCCTGGTGGCCAACCCGTATTCGGTGCTCGACTTGAGCGCGTTCAAGTACGGCATCGTGCATCAGTCGTCGGTCAGCGAGGAGGCCGGCGGGAAACTCGGCGCCCCCAAGACCGGCGGCGTCGCCTACTACCTGTGGTCGTTCACCTGGGGCCTCGGCTGGGTGCCCTCGATCGCCGCGGTCGGCGGAGCCCTCGCGTTGTGGTGGGACCGACCGCGCCGCCGCCTGATCCTCGTCCTCGCCCTCGCGCCGCTGCTGTTCCTGGCCTTCATGGGCCTGCAGGGGCGGTACTTCGGGCGCTGGCTGTTGCCGGTGTTCCCGATGGTCTGCCTGTTGGCCGCCTACTTCGGCGTGCGCGTGGCCAGCCTGGCTTCGCGTCGACGCCCGTTGCTGCGCCCGACGTTGATCGCCATCGCCTCGGTAGCACTGCTCGGGCAGGGCCTGGTCTACAGCATCCACTCCGGCCTGATCCTGTCCCGGGCCGACACCCGCAACCAGGCGCGCGCCTGGATGGTCGCCAACGTCCCGGTCGGCTCGCGCGTGGTGGTCGAGCCGTTCGTCCCCGACGCCTGGGTGACCGATCCGGGGCACACTCTGCTGCAGACCGTCAACGGCGCGCGCTGGATCAAGTATCCGTCGCTGCGCTCGGTGATCGCCCCGAACGGAGCGCTTGACCTGGCGGACACCCACCCGGTGAACATCGAGGACTACGAACGCACCCTCAGCCCGGCGCTCATCCCCTACTACGAGCAGCTGGGCTACTGCTGGGTGGTGACCGGGTTCGATCAGGCCGGCCGGGCGACCGCCGACCCCGGCGCCGTACCCCAGGCGGTCGGCTACTACGCGGCGCTGGGCCGGGCCGGCCGCGTCGTGTACCGCGCCTCGCCCTACTACGCCGGGGCGTCGCCGGTCGCCTTCAACTTCGACTGGACGTTCGACTACTACAACCTCGCCTACGCACGTCCCGGGCCGGTGGTCACGATCTATCGCCTGGATGGTGGACGCTGCGCGGCGCCCCCGGCCGCGCCGAGCCCGAGCGCCAACCGCGGGTAGGCGGCGCCTGGCCGCGTAGCCAGCGCCGTGGATATCCTCAGCTGACGTTATGGCAGCCACCACCGTCAGCGACCGCGAACATCTTGAGCGAGCGATTGAACTGGCCCAGCGCGGTTTTGGGCGGGTGAACCCCAACCCGGTGGTCGGCGCGGTGATCGCCAGCGAGGAGGCGGTGCTCGGCGAGGGCTGGCACGACGTCTACGGCGGCGCGCACGCCGAGGTCAACGCGATCGCCGACTGCGGCGGCACCGACCTGCGTGACGCCACCCTCTACGTTTCGCTGGAGCCCTGCTGTCACCAGGGCCAGACGCCACCCTGCACCACGGCGATCGTGGCGGCGGGAATCGGACGCGTGGTGGTGGCCTCCGACGATCCGACCGAGAAGGCCTCCGGGCGTGGCCTGGGCATCCTGCGAGATGAGGGCATCGACGTCGTGATGGTGGACGGAGAGCTGGCCGCGCGGGCCCGGCTACTCAACCAGGCCTTCCGCAAGCACGCCCGTACGCAACGGCCGTGGGTGTTGTTCAAGTCGGCGATGACGCTGGACGGCAAGGTGGCCACCCGGGCCGGAGACTCGAAGTGGATCAGCGGCGAGGACAGCCGTCGCGAAGCCCATCGGTGGCGGGCGTCGGCTGACGCCGTCGCCGTCGGGGTCGGTACCGCGCTGGCCGACGACCCGCAACTGACGGCCCGCGTCGACGGAGTCCACCACCAGCCACGCCGGGTGGTGTTCGACTCGGTCGCCCGGTTGCCGCTCGGTTCCCAACTCGTCGCCGCCGCTGCGGACGTCCCGCTCATCGTCGTGGTGTCACGCGCCGCTCCGCGCTCGGACACCGACGCGCTCGAGGCGGCGGGCGTGACCGTGATCGTCGCCACCGGCGAGAACGAGCCGGCACGAGTGCGCTCGGCGCTCGATCAACTCGGCGCGCTCGGGATCGCCTCGGTGCTGCTCGAAGGCGGCCCGCATCTCGCCGGTGCGTTTCTCGACGCCGGGGAGATCGACGAGATCCGGCTGTTCCTCGCTCCGCTGCTCCTCGGCGGGCGAACGGCGCGCGACCCGCTGGAGGGCGAGGGTGTCGAGCGGATCGCCGAGGCGGTGCGCGCGCAGACCCTCGAGTGTGAGCGCATCGGCGAGGATCTGCTCATCTCCGCGCGTCTGCGGGAGTGGTGAGCGTGTTCACCGGGCTGATCGCCGACGTCGGTCGCGTCCGGTCATACGAGCGCGATGACCGCGGGGCGCGGCTGGTCATCGACACGTCGCTGGCCAGCGAACTACATGACGGGGACTCCATCGCGGTCGGCGGGGTCTGCCTGACCGCCGCTGCCGTCACGGACGCGGGATTCACGGCCGAGGCGATGCACGAGACGCTGTCGCGGTCGGCGCTCGGCGGGCTGCGCGAGGGAGCGCCGGTCAACCTCGAGCTCGCCCTGCGCGCGGCCGACCGCCTGGGTGGCCACGTCGTACAGGGCCACGTCGACGGGGTCGGCACTGTCGTCGAGGTGCTGCAGGACGGGTTTGCCCGGGTCGTATCGGTGTCGGCCGACCCCGGCCTGCTTCGCTACCTGGTCGACAAGGGCTCGGTGGCGATCGATGGGGTGAGCCTGACGGTCAGCCGGCTCGGTGAGCGTGACTTCGCCGTGTCGCTCATCCCCGAGACACTCCAGCGCACCACCCTGGGAGCACTCGCCGCGGGAGCTATCGTGAATCTCGAAGTGGACGTCCTGGCCAAGCATGTCGAGCGTCTGCTGATCGGCCACCTGTCACCACCACCGGCGGAGCGCGCGGCATGACCCCATCGAGCACCACGACGTTTGCCACCATCGAAGACGCGCTGGCGGACATCCGCGAGGGACGCATGATCGTCGTCTGCGACGACGAGGACCGCGAGAACGAGGGAGATCTCGTGATGGCGGCGCAGTTCGTCACGCCGGAGGCCATCAACTTCATGGTCCGGGAGGCGGGCGGGTGGATCTGCCTGGCGCTGACGGGCGATCGCTGCGACGAGCTCGGCCTCGAGCTGATGACGGCCAAGAACGAGTCCTCCATGCAGACCCCGTTCACCGTCACCATCGAGGCCCGGGAAGGGGTCACCACTGGTGTGTCGGCGCACGATCGCGCCCACACCATGCGGGTCGCCGCGGATCCGCGGTGCGGTCCGCACGACCTGGTCCAGCCCGGGCACGTCAACCCACTGAAGGCCAAGCGCGGCGGGGTGCTCGAGCGCACCGGCCATACCGAGGCGAGCGTCGACCTGGCGCGACTGGCCGGCCTGGTACCGGCCGGAGTGATCTGTGAGGTGATGAACGAGGACGGCTCGATGGCGCGGGTTCCCGACCTCGCCGCGTACTGCGAGCGCCACGGCCTGAAGATGATCACCATCGCCGACCTGATCGCCTATCGTCGGCGTCACGACCGCCTGGTCGAGCGCGTGGTCAGCACCAGCCTGCCGACCGGCTTCGGTGACTTCGAGGCCGTGGGCTACCGCTCACTCGTCGATGACAAGCACCACGTCGCGCTGGTCAAGGGCGACGTGGCCGGCAAGTCGGATGTGCTCGTGCGGGTCCACTCGGAGTGCCTGACCGGGGATGTCTTTCACTCGCTGCGCTGCGATTGCGGGGAGCAGCTGGAATCGGCCCTGACGATGATCGACGGCGAGGGCGAGGGCGTGTTGCTGTATCTCGCCCAGGAGGGACGGGGCATCGGTCTGCTCAACAAGCTGCGGGCCTACCGCCTGCAGGAGCAGGGCCTGGACACCGTCGAGGCGAACGAGAAGCTTGGCCTGCCGGTGGATCTGCGCGACTACGGAATCGGCGCCCAGATCCTCGTCGACCTCGGTCTCAGCTCGATCCGCATCCTCACCAACAATCCGAAGAAGATCCGCGGGCTGGAGGGCTACGGTCTCTCGGTCACCGATCAGATCCCGATCGTGCATGCGTCCAATCCGCACAACGAGGTGTATCTGCGGACCAAGGAGGAGCGCATGGGTCACACCCTCCACCATCAGGGCCTGAACCTGGACGAGGAGCTGCTGCACTCAGAACGCGAGCAGGACGCCGCCGCTCGCGCCAGCAAGGCGGCGGCGCGTGGAGACGGCGCGGACGGTTCTCCGCCGCGATGAGCGAGCGGTACGCGATCGCCGTCGGTCGCTTCTATTCCGAGCTCGCCGAGCGGCTGGTGAGCGGCGCGCAGGCCGGTTTTGCCGACGCCGGCGTTGCCCCGGCGGAGGTGTTCGACGTGCCGGGTGCGTTCGAGCTGCCGCTCGCCGCCGCCTATGCCGCGGAGTCGGGGCGCTTCGCGGGTATCGCCTGTCTGGGCGCGGTCATCCGCGGGGAGACCGATCATTACGACTTCGTGTGCGCCGAGTCCGCGCGCGGCATCCAGGACGTCCAGCTGCGCACCGGGATGCCATGCGCGTTCGGGGTGCTCACGGTGGCGACGATGGAGCAGGCGCTCGCCCGCTCCGGTGGTGGCAAACGCGATCAGGGGCGGCACGCGGCCGAGGCAGTTCTTTCCATGGCGGCCTTGCGGTCCGCGCTCACCGCGACGTAATCGCCTGCGCCGCGCGGCCGCACCCCCCGCGTTGCGGCCGCCGAGCCGGTCGTGACATCGTCTACACTGCCGCGCATGGCCAAGGTCTGTCATAGCTGCGGGAAGGGTCCCGCCTTCGGTCAGAGCCGGAGTCACTCGATGGTCGCCACCAAGCGGCGCTTCGATCCGAATCTGCAGAAGGTGCGAATCCTCGTCGGGCGTGCGCCCCGTCGCGTCTACGTGTGCACTCGCTGCCTCAAGGCCGGCAAGGTCACCAAGGCCGTCTGAGCAGTCGTCGGCCCGGACTGCCGGGCCCGGACATGGGTGGGTCGTGACCGATACCAATCTGGTGCGCTTTCGGGCGGCTGTCGCGGGTGCGCTGGCGCACCTGGAATCCCGGCGCGAGGAGATCAACGACCTCAACGTGTTCCCGGTCGCTGACGGCGACACCGGGGACAACATGGCGCTGACGCTGCGCGCCGTCCTGGCCGAGCTCGATCGCCTGATTGGCGAGGGCGACGGCCCGATCGACGCGGTCGACCGCGCCGAGATCGTCCAGTCGGTCGCCCGGGCCGCGCTGCTCGGCGCGCGCGGCAACTCCGGGGTCATCCTCTCCCAGCTCATTCGCGGCGCAGCCGAAGAGCTGTCCAGCCGTCCGGGCGAGCTCATCGATCCGATGCTCATCGGCGCGGCGCTCGCGCACGCCGCCGACCGCGCGTACGCATCGGTCCGCGAGCCCGCCGAGGGCACGATCCTCACCGTCGCGCGTGAGATGGCGCACGGAATCATGACCGACGTCGCCCATCTGCCGGACAGCCCGCGGCTCGGCCCGGACGCCGACCCCGGCCTCCAGGACCAGGTGATCGCGGCCACGCTCGAGCGCGCCGTGGCGGCCGGGCAGGAATCGGTCAAGCGCGGCCCGGAACTGCTCGCCGTGCTCCGCGAGGCCGGCGTGGTGGATGCCGGGGGCTATGCGCTGACGATCCTGTTCGCCGGGGTGGTCGCGGCGCTGCGGGGTGACGACCCGCCCGAGCTTGATCATCACGCCCCGGCGCGCATCACTCACCCCGAGCATCACTCGAGTACCTATCGGTTCTGCACGAACTTCGCGGTCACCGGGGTCGATCTCGTGCCGGGACGGTTCACCGAGGCCCTGGAAGCGCTGGGGGACTCCGTGCTGGTGGTGGGCGATGCGACCACGCTGAAGGTGCACGTGCACACCGACGAGCCGGAGCGAGCGACGGCGGCGTTCGACGGCGCGGGGGAGGTGTCCCGGCTGGATGTCGCCGACATGCGGGCGCAGATCGCCGAGCGCGAGGCTCGATTCGCCTCCAACGGCAGCGGATCGGTCGTAGGCGCGGGGCCCGAGGTCACCGGTCACCTCCATGCGCAGCCCCACCGCGCCCGCTGCGGCGCACTGGCGGTGGTCAACGGTGACGGGTTGCGAGCCCTGTTTCAGAGTCTCGGAGTGGACACGATCGACGGCGGACCGACGCTCAACCCGTCGACCTACGAGCTGCTCGCGGGGATCCACGAGGTCGCCGCCGAGGAGGTGGTCGTGCTTCCCAACAGCGCCAACGTGATCATGGCCGCCGAGCGGGCCGCCGAGTTGTCCGAGAAGCACGTCCGCGTGGTGGCTTCCACCAGCCAGCAGGCCGGATTGTCGGCGGCGGTCGCCTTGCGCCCCGACGGTGACGTCGCGCAGACCGCGGCGGCGATGATCGAGGCGATGTCACTCGTGCGCACCGGGTCGGTGGCGCGGGCCGCGCGTGACGACGCCCGGGGGCGCTTTCGCCGTGGCGACGCGGTCGGCTTCGTCGACGAGGAGATGGTGGCGTGGGGCGCTCCGGCACCGACCCTCGAGCAGGTGCTCGACCAGCTCGCCGTCGATGCCGAGATCATCAGCTGCATCGCCGGACGCGACGCGCCGCTGGATGCCGGCGCGGTCGAGGATCTGCGGCCGGTCGGCGTCGAGCTGGAGTACCGCAGCGGCGGGCAACCAAGCTACTGGTGGCTGCTGGCGGCCGAGTAGCGGCTGCGATGCCTTCCGGGGCGTCGGTCATGATCCTCACGTCCGATGGCCCGCACCGTTGCCGCCGCCGCTGTCGTGGCCTCCGGGCCGCCGCCGACTGCCCAGTCGCCGCACGTTGACGTGCCAAACCGGCGGTCCGCCGCTGCCTCGCCCGGTCGGCCCCGCGCCTTTGCGCAGCGGCGGGCGCTGACCGAAGCCGAACTGCGTGATGCCCCGGTTCACTGGCCGCACCCGTCCCTGCTCGCCCAGGCGCTCGACCTACCGGCGGGGCGAATGGCCGACGCGGCGGCGGCGCTTGGCCTGACCGACGTCGGCCGGCTGATCATGCATCTGCCCCGAGATCGTCGCGAGGCGCGTACGGTGGCGGCGCTGGCGCCGGGCGAGCAGGCCACCGTGGCCGTGGAGATCCGTTCGATCGCCGCGCGGCCGGTGCGCAGGCGCGGGATGCGGCCGCTGGTCGAGGCGACGGTGTTCGACGCGACCGGCTCGATGCGTGCGGTGTTCTTCAATCAGCCCTGGCTGGTCAAGCGCTACCCGGCGGGCACCCGGCTCATTCTGCACGGCAAGGCGGAGGCGGGGCGCCGCTTCCGGGTCGCGTACCACGCGATCGGCGATGACATCGCCGACGGGGACACTCCGGGCAGCGACGGTGAGGGAGCCGAGCTGGTCGCCCACTACGCGGCGGGCGAGGGGATCACCTCCACTCAGATTCTCATGCTGGTGCGGGGCGCGCGCGCGGCGTTCGCCGAGGTCAGCGAGCCGCTGCCCGCTCGGATGCGGGCCAGTGAGGGCCTGCCCGACCGCGCCGCCGCGCTGACCGCCATGCACTTTCCCCGCGGGCCGGGCGAGGTTGGCGCGGCCCGCGCTCGGCTCGCCTTCGATGAGCTGCTGCTCGCCCAGCTGCTGTTCCTGCGTCGCCGGGCCCGGCGTCGCGCCGAGCGCAGCGCGCGAGCGCTCGATGAGCCGGCCTTGCTCAGCACCCGCTGGGT
>Ga0302325_10017735_pt1 | contig 15032 bp, 12 predicted proteins | sample Palsa_T0_2_FD_201948 | JGI IMG/M metagenome (GOLD analysis project Ga0302325, IMG submission 201948) | Peat permafrost microbial communities from Stordalen Mire near Abisko, Sweden - Palsa_T0_2 | ecosystem: Environmental > Terrestrial > Soil > Palsa > Peat permafrost | place: Sweden: Abisko... | reverse complement strand
TTTGCCGAATCCGGCGGAGTTTCATGGAGATTGTTTCGGTCCGGCAAATCGAATTCGTTTCGTCCATCGTGCCCTTCACTTTATCGCAGTTGGGGGCGGCTTCCAATCTGAAAGCTGCGGGACGGCGTTCCATATGGAGAGCGGCGTGTTGGGAAGGACAGGCATTTGGCGGTATTTTCCGATTTCGAGGAATGCTTTTCCGCTTTGGGCCAAGGTGGTTTCATTTTGTACGCTTCATTCGGCGCGGAAATGCGCGGGATGAAAATCTGTCGAGATTTCTTATGCGAAAAGGCGCATACTGTCGTCTAACAGGCTGGAGCTGCATCGGAAGTGGGAGCAGTGTAGTTGCAGGGAGGTATCTGGAATGAAAACTGGGATGAATTTTTTCGAGCAAGTTGGCCTCCGCATGACGCCGGTTAGCGTGGCGTTGGGAGTGGCGATTGCATTCACGGCCGCGGCTTCGGGCCAATCCAGTACGGGCCAATCCAGTACGGGCCAATCCAGTACGACCCAGCCCGCGGTGCCCCAGTCCGGCAGCACGACTTCCGCAACTCCCGCTCCGGCTAGCCAGCAGCCTGCGTCGGCGGGAAGTGGCGCGGGGCAGTCATCCGGGGATAAGGGGACTGCGGACAAGCCGGCTTCCGATACCGCTTCCGCGAATACGCCGGATACCTCGAAGGCCTGCGTGGACGATCCCGACACGCGGAAGAACCCTTGCGGCGCTCCCAAGCTGAACAAGAAGGCGCAGGAAGAAGCGAAAGCGGCGGCCGCGACCAAGACGCCTGTGCTGGTTGAGCCGGGCAGCCAGATGGAGACGATCAAGCCGGGTTCGATCAACGACGTGAGCGCGGTGGGAAATCGCGATATTGGCGGGCGCGGCATGGGCAACTGGTACTCGACCGACTCGGAGATTCGCATGGGCCGGCAGTACGCGGCGGAGATTGAGAAGAGCACGCGGTTCATCACCGATCCGGTGGTGACGGAATATGTGAACCGGATCGGGCAGAATATCGTGAAGAATTCCGACTGCAAGGTTCCGTTCACGATCAAGGTGATCGATTCGGATGAGATCAATGCCATGGCGCTGCCGGGCGGATTTTTCTATGTCAATTCCGGGCTGATTTTGAATGCCGACGAAGAGGCGGAGCTGGCTGGCGTGATGGCGCATGAGACGGCGCATGTCTGCGCGCACCATGCGGCCCGCGAAATGACGCGCGCCAACTATGCGCAGATCGGCATGGTGCCGCTGATCTTTATCGGCGGCTGGACGGGATATGGCATTTACGAGGCGGCTTCGATCGGCGTGCCGTTGACTTTCTTGCATTTCTCGCGTGAGTTTGAGGCGCAGGCGGATTATCTGGGCGTGCAGTACATGTATCGCGCCGGCTACGATCCGCAGGCCTTTATCAGCTTCTTTGAAAAGGTGCAGGCGCTCGAAAAGCGCAAGCCGGGTCTGGTTGCCAAGACATTCTCGGACCATCCGCAGACGCCGGACCGGATTGAGCACTCGCAGGAAGAGATTGCGCATATTTTGCCGGCCAAGGACGAGTACACGGTTACCACTTCGGAATTCGACGACGTGAAGGCGCGGCTGGCGCGGATTGAGAACAAGCGCCGGCTGACGGACAACAAGGACGGCAAGAAGCCGTCTCTGCGCAAGGCTAGCACGGGTTCGGGCTCGGGCGGATCAGGCGGTTCTACGCAGCCGAGCGATCCTAACGCCGACCCCAGCGATCAGCCGACACTGCATCGCCGGCCGGACGACGGGAACTAATAAGCGCTTCGGGAACCTTTGTTGCCTATGCCGCGCGGTATCGTTCCGGGATATACTGAGCGGGAATCGCGGTGAATCCGTTGCTATGGGCCGCACTCGCAATGTGGCCGTTGCGCGGAAATCTGAGGTGCGATTCTTTTTGGGAATATGAAGAGAATCCTGGCAGTCGCAGCGGTGTTCCTGTTCTTCATTCTGCTGACGAATCTGGCCAATCGAATGCCTGTGGATGGTGCGCCGGGTACGGCTTTCAACCTGAAGGCGCAGAAGGTCGTGGCTTGCTCCAATAAGGAAATTGTCCTGGTGGATAGCCACCAGAACTCAACTGTTCTGGACAAGGACGCAAGCTGGCCGGAGTGCGGCTCGTTCCAGAGTAATCAGGTGCAGGATTTTTATTTATCGCGGGGCGAGAAGACGCATTTTCTGGGCTTTGAACAGACGGCCTGGTGGCGGAAGGCGATGTAGGCCGAGAAGCAGATCCTTCGCTTTGCTCGGGATGACAAATCTCCGGTAGGCCCCACGTTGCTCACGATGATAAGCCACTCATAAATCCCAGGTATTGCGCTAGCAGCCGTTTTTGCATCGGGCCATGATTGCGGCGTGGAGACGTTCGCGGACGGAGTTGGGCAGTTCGTAGACTTCGTGAGAGCGGTAGATTTCGATGGTCTTGCGGGTGGTGTTAAGCGTGACCTCGCAGTGCTCACAGCCTTCCAGATGTTCCTGTAGTTGGAGGCGGGTTTGCGCCGAGACATCGTCGTCAATCAATTCGTCGAGCAGCGCCAGAAATTCTGTGCAAGTCACTTCTCACCAGCCTTCTTTTGACGGAAGTAGCGGCTGAGGCGTTCGCGCAATTGGAGCCGCGCTCGCAGCAGTCGCGATTTCACCGCAGGGACGCTCAATCCGAGCGTTTCGGCGGTTTCTTCCGTGGACAATCCATCCACATCCCGCAGCACAAAGACGATCCGGAAACCGTGCGGCAGGCCCTGAATAGTTTTGCGCAGGATTTCGGCAAGCTCGGCTTGGCCGTAATTCTGCTCCGGATTGGGACTCCAGTCGGCTAAATCCCGAGGGACGCTGCCTTCTTCGGTCTCAATATCGTCATCGATCGACACCATCTTCCCGGTGCGCCGCTTGCGCAGCCGCATGAGAGACTCATTCACCGCGATGCGAACCAGCCAGGTGTAAAACTTGCTGTTGCCCTGGAACTGATCGAGCTTCTCGTAAGCCTTGAGAAACGCGTCCTGCACTACATCCTGCGCGTCTTCTTTGTTTTGCGTGATGTGCTGCGCAATGCGGAAGATCTGCCGGTCATACTTATTGACGAGTGTTTCGAAGGCGTGAACGTCTCCGCCGCGGGCACTGTCTACCAGTGCCACATCGGGATGTTGCTCGTTCTCTCCTATTTGGATGGTCGCCATGCGGGTTGGATGCGGAAAAATCCGCTGCCTTTCCTTGGGAGGGTCGCCAACCCACCGTCGAAAGTCTAGTGTACCGGACGAGGATGGTGAAATCCAAGCTGGGTTTGGAGAGGATTGCGAGACCAAATCAGGTTACGCGAGTGGTTCGTCTGATGAGCTTGACGCCCCAAACGGAGCGAATCGGCATAGAGTGGAAATATGGGGCAGATTCCGCGAATTTGTGCAAATCGGCCGGGTGTGGGGGCGATTTGGCCGTTACGGCGCGGCTTGGTTGGACTGGCGATTTTCGCCGCGCTCTGCGCGGGTTCCGCGGGACTCAGGGGGCAGGGGACTGCCACGACTCCGCAGCACCACGTCAAGGCTGGCGCGAAGCCTGCGGCCAGGCAACATGCGAGCAAGGGAAGGCCGGGCCGGGCGGCGCGTTCGGCGAAGCTGAAGCAGGCTTTTGTGGCTTCAACGGAGTTGCGCCCCATGGCGCAGCAGTTGGCGGCGACGCGTACGCCGGCTGCTTACGCGGGCGTAACGCTTTACGCCCATGCACATACGGGCGAGGTTGCGGCTACGGCATATCTGACGCTGGGCCATGCCTATCTGCTGGATAACCGGTACTCCGAGGCGGCGGCGAACTTGCGGCAGGCGCGGGCAGCCGGAGACGCGCTGGCCGATTACGACGAATATCTCGACGCCAAGGCGGAACACGATGGCGGCTCGGATGCAGCGGCCGAGGAGCTGATTAAGGGATTTGCCGAGCGCAATCCCGATAGCATCTTCGACGCGCAGGTGCCGGAGCTGGAGGCGCAGATTCTGCTTGGTTTGAAGGACTCTGCCGGGGCGCGCAAGGCGCTGGCGGCGGCGCCCGGATCGTCTGGGCGCGTGGGCTACCAGCTTGCGCTGGGCGAGGTGAATCAGGCTGAGGGGAAAGTGGACGAGGCAGGGCGAGTTTATAAGCACGTGCTGCTGGCTTGGCCGCTGAGTTTTGAGGCGCAGACGGCGCGTTCGCGGCTGACGGCGATGGGGTTGGAGTCCACGCTGACTGCCGAAGAGTTGCGCAGCCTGGGAGACGCTTACTACAAGGCTGGGCGCTATGCCGAGGCGGCCGAGCAGTACCAGGCGCTGGCTCGAGGCAGTGGAGCCAATGAGGCGCAACGGAATGGCTTTGCCGTGGCGGCCGCGGCGTGCGATTTGAAGTTGAAGCGGCTTACCAGGGAAGAGGCGGAGTCGCTGGCGGCGACCAATGACGAGAATGGCGCGCGGCGGATTTATCTGTTGATGGAGTTGGCGCGAAATCGCGACGATCTCACGGGCCAAGCGCAGTATGTGGATCAACTGCGTACGGGCTTTCCGCATAGTGAGTGGCTGGCCGAGGCGCTGTTTTCGAGCGGAAACATGTATTTGCTGCGCAAGGATTATCCGAGAGCGGTGGAATACTACTCAGAGCTGGCGCGCGAGTTTCCGCAGGACAATAATGCCGCAGCGGCGCACTGGCGCGCTGGCTGGTGGAGCTATCGGCAGGGGCTATACGACCAGGCGGCAAAGATATTCGAGGAGCAGATCGAGCTCTATCCTCAGGCCAAGGAGACGGTGAGCGCGCTTTATTGGCGGGCTCGGCTTTACGAGCAGGAGGATCATCAGCCGGGGCTGGCGGCGGCGCATTACAGGACGCTAATTCGCGCTTACTCGCACTACTTCTACGCGCAGATGGCCAAGCAGCGGCTGGTGGCGCTGGGCGATGCTCCTGCGGTCGTAGTTCCGACACTGGACAAATATGCGCCGGAGACGATTCCCAAGCTTTCGGCGACGGTGCCTGAGGGCGATCCGCATCTGGTGAAGGCGCATCTGCTGGTGAACGCCGGGCTGACTGAGTTCGTGCCGCAGGAGATTGCCGCTACGCCGGGGAGTTCGTCCTGGAGCGGGATTGCCGAGGCGCAGATTTACAGTTCATACGGGGAGACGTTTCGCGCGATGCGGGTGCTGAAGAAGGCGCTGCCGTATGCTGCGTCTGCGTCGATCAAGTCGATCCCGCTGGCGTATTGGCGCATTCTGTTTCCTGAGCCTTATTGGGACACGATTACGGCGGAGTCTGCGAAGAATGGGCTGGACCCGTATCTGGTTGCTTCGCTGATTCGACAGGAGTCGGAGTTCAATCCGTCGGCTATCTCTCATGCCAACGCTTACGGGCTGATGCAACTGCTGCCTTCGGTGGGGCGCCAAATGGCGCATGAGGAGGGTATTGGTTCGATTGAAACCCGTCAGTTGCTGGACCCAATTCTGAACATTCGGCTTGGGACGCGCTATCTGCGAGAAACGATGGAGAAGTTTGGCCGCGTTCCCGAATACGCGCTGGCGGCATACAACGCCGGTGACAATCGGGTTGCGGATTGGCAGGCAGCGGGGCCTTACCATGGCGTGGACGAGTTTGTGGAGTCCATTCCGTTCTCCGAGACGCGCGACTACGTGCAGGCGATCCTGCGGAACCAGGACATTTATCGTGGGATCGACGAATATGCCAAGAGCATGCAGCAGGGGCAACACGCGGATGTTGGAGTGGCGAAGGATGTTCCCACGCGGGAATTCTCAGCGTCTAATCCACAGGGATCGGGAGCGGTGCAATAGCCTGGTACGTGCGTTTCCATGGTGACGCCGAACCCGAATGGATATGACTTTGGTTACGGAAATGGGATTGACGAAACGGTTGGATCACGAAACACTGGCTGCCAGAACATTTCTGAAGAGAATTTAAGTACGCGCTTCACGGTTGGCTGCAAAGGAACCAGGTTCAGAACTACGGTCTGCCCACGGTTTCGGCTTACCTTTTGGCCGCGACCCTGTCGAATTCACCCAACGGAGGGAAGAATGACAGCTGAGTTGCAGTTCCTCGAAGCATGGATCCCCGAAAAGATGGAACCAGGTACGGTCTTTCTTCTGGAAGGGCCGAATTCGCTGGGCCACGGCAACAATCCCTTCGTCGCAGTGCTTGCCTGCCCCGGTTGCGGCACGGTGGGGTTAATTACCAGGCGGCAGCTTCACGGCTTTGAGACCATGATCTGCGGCGGTGAAGAGTGTTCCGCGGAATTTGGATTCGATGGGGAGAACATCCGTTATCGTGCTGTGCAGTAGAGAGCGCACTTCTTTGCGAATGGGAAGCAATGCGCTTGGCGGACGAAGCGTCGACCTTCGCTCCGTGCTTTATGATGGGGCTGTGGTAAACATCACGCGGGCGTGGTGAAATCGGCAGACACAGCGGACTTAAGGAACTTGAGTGCCCGTCCGGGAAACCGGCGGAGTAGAACTGCTCAAAGTCGGGGAAACCGGGAACGGCAATCCCGAGCCAAGCCCGGAATCACTTCTGGGAAGGTGTAGAGACTAGACGGGCAGCACCTAAACCTCATACGGGGAATGGTGAAGGGATAGTCCAGACCACGAACTCGATTCATGGGGCGGCGAAAGCCGAAGTGGTATGAAAATCCGCAGACCCTAACCGGTCGTGGGGGTTCAAGTCCCCCCGCCCGCACCACCACTTTCCCCAAGGGGGCGAGGATGGAACCATCTTGAAGTGTTTTGGGGCCGGCACCGGCCCGCTTTTGGCCCGGCACCGGGCTAGGCACTTAAGGCGCTCGCATACGAACGTATGCAGCGTTGCTCGGGTTATCGCCCTCTCCTGCTTGTAACCGTTTCGATACCACCGCTGGAATTTGCTGGGGAAAGCCGACAAGAACGATAGTCGGGAGTTTGTTGCATTTTTCTGACATGAGAGTAGCCCATGTCCACTCAAGTATCCAGCATTCCAGCCGCCATTCGGGACCGAACCTCCGCCTCTGCGCAGCCGCACGTCTGGACCCCGGAGGACTTCGCCGACTTTGGACCGCGCACTGCGGTCGATCAAGCCCACGCCTGCTGTTCAAGGGTGGCACGTCGCTTTCAAAAGGTTATTGCTTGATCGAGCGCTCTCCGAAGACATTGACATCGCCGTCTTCCGGGAAGATATTGGACAACCCGTAACCTTCGAGGAACTGGAAGCTATGAGCGGCAAAAAGCGTAACGCTCGCTTGGAGACCATCACAGCAGCTTGTCAAGAGTACATCCACGGCCCAATGCTTGAGCGGTTGAGCGTGCTTTTACAGCAGACGCTCAAAACAGCAAACCTGAATCCTCATCGGGCGCGAGTGGAACCCGATCCCGATGACCCCGACCGTCAGAGCTTGCTTCTTCGGTCTCCCACTGAGACCGCAGAGGGAAAGCCGAGTAGCCTTCACATGAATCACTTCATCCTGATTTTGCAGAACGCCCACATTGCAGACGCGCGAGGACGTGAGTGATGACGATTCTGAACACGAGCGGAAGATAATTGTGTCCGCTCTGACACAGAGCCGCGGGCGCATATCTGAGCCGAGAGGCGCGGCGGCGGCGCTTGGGTTGCCCCCTGCGACATTGGAAGCTCGCATCAAGAAGCTGAATATTCGCAAGAACCGATTCAAGCTTGGCTAGTCGTCAAGACAATTCGCCATATTCTTCGGTTTCCTCAATTTCACAAAATCCGCACTGCCTCAGCGCCGCCATTCTCCTGTATTTTCAATCACTTCAAAATGGCGTTCTACGTGCATTCCTTGAGAGTGCAAGTACTTGGGAGTTAGAATGATCAAACTTGACAACGCTCGCAGAATCATAGCTGCAGCGGAAAAGAAGGCGACAGAAATCGGCCAGTCTCGCGCGCTCCGTGGATGAGATTTTGACCTTCTCCAAATGCACTAATTACACCTGCTGCACGCAGCAGAAAGGAAACACCATGGCATCCAATCGCGGCGTCGTCTTCCTCGGACCAAATCACGTTGAAGTGCAGTCTATCGATTACCCCAAACTTGAGAATCCAGCAGGAAAAAAAATCAATCACGGCGTCATTCTCAAAGTGGTATCCACCAACATCTGTGGATCCGATCAGCATATGGTTCGTGGCCGCACGACTGCTCCGACTGGCATGGTGCTCGGCCATGAGATCACCGGCGAGGTGATTGAACTGGGTTCGGACGTTGAATACATCAAGATGGGCGATCTCGTTACTGTACCCTTCAATGTTGCATGCGGACGCTGCCGAACCTGCCGTGCTCAGGAGACCGGCGTGTGTCTCAACGTAAACCCTGGTCGCGCCGGAGGAGCTTACGGTTACGTCGACATGGGCGGATGGATCGGCGGTCAAGCCGAATACGTCATGGTTCCCTATGCCGACTTCAACCTAATTCCTTTTCCCGATAAGGCTCAGGCTATGGAAAAGATCAAAGACCTCACCATGCTCACAGATATCCTTCCGACTGGCTTTCATGGAGCGGTGAATGCAGGCGTCGGCGTGGGTTCTGTCGTCTACGTAGCCGGGGCCGGCCCTGTGGGTATGGCGGCTGCCGCCTCAGCCTATATCCTTGGAGCTGCTGTGGTGATGGTTGGGGATATGAACGCTGAGCGGCTCGCCCATGCCAAGTCCGTCGGATACGAACCTATCGACCTTAGCAAGGACGCATCACTGGAAGATCAGATCGCACAGATCGTTGGAAAGCCGGAAGTTGACGCTGCTATCGACGCTGTGGGATTCGAAGCGAAGTCTCACGGACACAATGCTGAAGAAGCACCGGCAACGGTGCTGAATTCTCTGATGACCATTACCCGCGCTGCCGGTTCCATTGGTATACCTGGCCTCTACGTCACAGCAGATCCCGGCGCCAAGGAAAAGGCCGCACAGACCGGAAACCTGAGTATGCGTTTCGGCCTGGGATGGGCGAAGTCACACCGCTTCTATACTGGCCAGACTCCCGTGCTGAAATACAACCGGCAGTTGATGCAGGCGATTCTTCATGACCGGCTTCCCATCGCGAAGATCGTAAATGCAACCGTCATTAGCCTCGACGATGCTCCTCAGGGATACAAAGACTTTGATAGAGGCGTGGCGAAAAAGTTTGTACTCGATCCTCACGGCCTCCTCAAGAAGGTCTCCTGAGCGTGTTTGCAGATCATGCGAAATACAAAATGGCCGTTTCAGGAGAGGGGGCCATTTCTCTTTCGTTCCGAACGATTGTGGAAAAGCAACAATGCAAATTGCGGAATACGGCATTTCTACTCGTATTCTAAATCGCCGATATGCGGCGGCCCGCAAGGCTGTGGGGGTTCAAGTCCCCCTCTGGGCACCATAGTTGAATCATCACGTTGCACTCGCACTTTTTCGAGAGTGCCATGTTGGCCACTGAACGGGCTTGAGCACGCTATTGTTTTGCCGTTGCGATTCCATGTGGCGCGGTTTTGCCAGCTCACCATCTGCGTGCGGAGATGACTATCTATCTCGCTCAGGCAAGGCCTCTTGGGTCTCGGCGTGAGACGGTGAAGGCAATAGGTCGGGCCTTCGGCCCTAGAAATTCTTGTTACTACGGCCCCAAGCTGGTATTGTTTGGGCCTTTGGCCTTCTTGGATTGTATCGATATTTCTCTTCTTCTCTTCTCCTGGGGCGCTGCCCCAGGCTGGTATAGGGCGGACCTTCGGTCCTGAAGGCACGTCGCTGAGCAAGCTCCATAAGCATCCTGGGAAAATGCTATAGCCCACCGGCGAAGCCTGTGAGCTTGCCGGTTGAGCCGATCACTCGATGGCAAGTCTCAATGGGCTATGGGGTGCCCGCGCCGCTCAGCCGGAATAGTTCAGCGAACAAACGCAACGCTGGCAGGTCGGATTCGTTGCAACGTTCAAACGGTTGCGAAAGGAAAGCGCTGCTTCTGTGTTGAGTACCTCTGCCAATGTCATCTGTTGCGTATTGCCGATTGGCGGGTGGAAGAAGCAAGGACGAACGTTTCCATCCACTTCAACAACCGCCGAGACCCATGGCGCATTGCAGATCGGAGCCTGTGGGAGTTTGCCCTGAAGATTCGCGCTAAAGTGAGATGCTATCTTTCGCAATTTTGCATTGCTTTCGACCAGGAAGCCATTATGGATATCTTCCCGATGCATTTCAATCAGAAGTTCGATCTCCTCTTCCAGTTCGGTCAATTCCGCTTGGCTGAGCGCTACTTCGCTTCGGCGTTCCTCATCCCAGATATTCTCTCTGTTGAACGCTGTCGACGAAACATCCGCAGCCAGGAAAGAGATGCTGTCCAGTCCAATGGCTTTGGCGGCGGAGACTGTCGCGCGAAGATGAGTGCGGTTTGCCTTTTGCACGGTAGTGCGGCAGGAGATAGGCATCCTGGGCCGAGACGCACGAATGGCCGCGACTCCTCTTTGGATTGCTTGAAACGCATCTGGAACGCGGCGAATGAGATTATGTACCTCTTGCGGGCCATCGATCGAAACGATGATGTCGTCGAAGCCAGCGGCAACAGCGTCTGCCTTCTTCTGCAGCAGTAGCCCGGTGGTTAGCAAAGTGAGACGAAGCCCCAGATTTCGAAAGAATCCGCAAATCGCTTCCAAGTCCTTATTCAGCAGTGGTTCTCCACCGGTGAGCACGACATGCTTCACGCCGAGCTTCACGATCGAATCGCGGTGGCGTTGGAGATCTACGGCGTGAAACTCGCGGCCGTCCTTTCGCTTCCAAATATCGCACATCACGCAACGGCAATTGCACTGCGTGTGAACATTGAGCAGCAGGATGGGAAGCTGGGTAATGCGTGACGTCTCAAGATCCGCGGACGACGCGGGTTGAATGTTATATAGATTCGAGATGGCGCACCTTCCTTCCACCGATCTGAAGCGTGCCCTGTTCGAGAAGGCTTTCCGCTGCGTCCATGAGAGCCTGCAAAGGCGCGCGGATCCAACGCTTGCAACCGGCCACATCGAGAGGACTCAGTCCTTCGCGGAAGCACTGCGGCAACTTTGCGTAAAGTGCAGGAGAGGCGAGCTGAACGCGACCGCCGAGAAGTACCAATTCCACTTCGTCGAAGTTGAGCTTGGATAGTACGTGGGCCGGCGTGACCTGCTGGCTCCGTACAGCAATGAGATCGGCGATGCCGGACTCGATGATTTGTCCTTGGCCATCGTTCAGCGACAACATCTCCGCAGCGCTGGACGTGACCAGTTTGTAAATCGTATTCGGATCGAGGCCGACGGTATCGTTGAGGTAGTGGACTTCATCGAGCAAATCCCCTTTCGCAGTTACCGGCGAATCGCTTCCGAGGGCCAACCGCTCGACAGAAGCTAGAAGTTGGCGCGAAAGGGTTGTTGCGAAGAGGAAACGATTCGAGGTGGGGCAGACCACCAGCGCCGCGCCGCGCCGGTTGATCAGGTCTACGTCCGTTGCTGTGCATGCCAGCCCATGGACGAGAACCGTGTGATCGTTCAGCGCATGCATTTCGTCGAGCACGGCAATCTCACTTTGGCTTTCTTCGTCGATGCCTTCGGCCGCATGGAGGATGAACGGTTCGTTCCTTGGCGCATCGCGGAATTTCTGTGCCAAATTCGGGTCGAATGAGAGGGAGTGCGACCATGATAATTCTGAAAGAACGCGAATGGGGAAGTCGGGGAGGGTCAGTTCGGCATATATCGGATTGTGATGGCAAACCGTTGTAACGCCGCAGATAAGATTGCGTATTGCTCCCCACCACAGATGAGTCGTCTTGGGGATTTGTCTGTATCGCTCGATGATGCCGGCGTGAACCTGGTGGATTTCGCGAGCCCATTCGGCCAGGTTGTTGTAGGGAGGTTCATCGTCTCTCCGTCCGAGGGGCGTGAACATGCCAAATTCGAGATGATCGTGTGCATTGATCAGGCCCGGGAGAAGCAGATAGCCGCTCAGGTCCAGCGACGGAACGGACGCATCGCAGTCTTCCCGAATAGCGGCAATGCGCGTGTTTTCTATCAAGAGGTTTCCATCTCTCCAGGAATCGGGGCCGACGCTCAAGCGCGCATTGACAAGTTGGAAGGACTTGACTAGGGCGGGCGATTCGAGCTGCACGCGGGTTCTTCGTTTCTGCAGCTTCAAGACATAGATTGCGGCGGCACCACTTAGCTCTTCGTACTCGACGAGCTTTCCAAACTTTTCGAAGATGGGCCGCTCTTCTTTGCCGAACGAAGGCTCGACTTGAAGCTGGACCTCGAATCCCGCCTGCAGAAAGATATCGACGATCTCAGTTAGCGATGGAGGATCAACTGCTATTTCGACTTTTTCTCCGTCAATGTGGAAGGTTCGTTTCCAGCCTCGCACCGCCGCTGTCGAAGGGTGCATGTCCGAGACGAGCATCCATCCCCCCGGTTGCAGAATGCGGGCACATTCGTGAGCAAAGGTTTGCAAATCACTTAAGTAGCTGAGCAAAAAGGAGGCAATGACAAAGTTATACGATGAGTCTTCTCCCGGCAGGGATGAGCAGTTACCCTGTTGCAACGCGGTTGAAGTTCGGACCTTCTCGCGAGCTTTCTCCAGCATGGCCGGAGAGCAATCGATGCCGGTGAGCGAAATTGGGTCGAGTGATTCCAGGCGGGTGAGCCAGCGACCGGTTCCGCAGCCAATGTCTAAGATATTGCCGCCCGTCACAGGGGGCAAGAGCGGCGTTGCTGTGCGCTCTTCGAGCATCAGCAACGGATTGGACTGCGTGTCGTATACCTGCGCCCAACGATCGAATACCTGAGTGCCCGGTTGAGCCGGTATTCCGACCGTGGTTCCCGTGCGTGTCTTCACAGGCTTTCCTTCTTGGGCTTGCGCAGGGCAATGAACTGGTTCGCGAGCTGAAGCTCCCAGGGAAAGCTGTAAAAGTGCAGAGCATAACGCCATCCGCTGAGCAATTGAAGGAGCGAGCGGCTCCAGCGCGGGGCCCGAATGTCCTGAACGGTTGGCCAACGCGAGCCAACGACTATTTCGAAGTTGTCGATGAGTTTCTTCGTGCGGCTCTTGAGCCATGGAGCGTTGGTATCGATGCGCAGCGTAAAATCCATCCACTCCTTGGTTGCCCATCCTGCGGGCGAATCCGGAAATGGAACGTCGATTTTGCCGTACATTTCGCCGCCCGCATCGTGTGGTTGAGGTGTGGGAGTGTAGTGCTGGATGATGATCTCGGAATCCGGATTGATGCTCTTAAGTTTCCGGATGAATCGCAGGGTCTCGCGTGTATCTCGTTCAGGATCGTTGGGATTGCCAACGACGAATGAAAATTCGGGGATGATTCCGAACTGACGGGTTCGCCGTGCGACTTCAACCGTTTGCTCCGTAGTAATGCCTTTCTGCATCTCCTCAAGGACCCAGTCGGATCCAGACTCCGCGCCGAAGAAGATCATCGCGCATCCGGCTCGCTTGATTGCAGCAAAGGTTTCATCCGAGTAACGCGACATAATATCGACACGGGCCTCGCACCACCAGCGCAATTTCAAGGGCGCCATACGATCGCAGAGCTCTCGAGCATGATCTTCGCGCAGAAAGAAATTCATGTCGTAGAACTGAACCGAGTCTGCGCCATAGCGCTCAACCAGGTGAGTCAAGATAGCAACCGTTCGTTCCGGAGACTCCATCTTCTCCTTGTTGCCATAGGCTGCGTGCACACCGCAGAAACTGCAGTTGAACGGACAGCCGATGCTCGCGTGATGCACGGCTGTACGCTTCCCAAAAAAAGATGGCCGTAGATATTTCTCGACGGGAAGACGGTGAAACGGGGACCACGGAAACTCGTCCGGTCCTTTCATTGGCCGATCTCCGCTGTCGCGGCGCAAGCCAAACATATCCTTGTAAGACAGCCCCTTTACGGAATCCATGGAGCGCTTGCCCCGCAGTGCATCGAGCAGCTCAAGGAGGGTGTCCTCGCCTTGCCCACGAACCACGTAGTCCACATAGCGCGCATTGAGTGCCGCATCCGGGTAGATGGAAGGGAAATAGCCTCCCCAACAGATGGGAACGTTGGGCCGGAGACGGCGAATCTCACGCGAGGTCTCCATCGCCGCAACCATCTGCGGCCCGGGCATCGCCGAGACCCCCAACAGTTCGACGCCGTGTCGATCAATCAGTTCCAGGATGCGAGCAGTTGGGTTGTCTTCGATGTTTCCGTCGACGATCTCATATTCCTCCCTGCCTTCGAGAACGGCAGCGAGTGCGAGGACGGCAAGCGGGAGTCTTCGATTGCGGGGTCTGGTTGCCCGCGGATGATATAGAACGATCATGGCCTAACCTCCGCCACATAAATGCGGAATTGCGACGGAGGCCGTCGGCCTTTCAACATGGCTCTGAGCGGCCTAAGGTGCCACTGAATTCCATAGAATGGCTTGATCGTTCTCCATTTCAGGTGGAACTTTTCCTGTAACCGGTGAATTCGGTCCGGCGTCAAAAATTCGAGGCTGGGGATCGAGTCAGACGGGAATCCGTAAACCGCTTTGAAACGTTGATGCTTCTCTTTGACCATCCGCTTACCGCTCTCTTCCTCTGCATACCACGGTGTGTCCGCAATGACGATGCTTCCCCCTGGCTTGATGCATCTTAGAGCCTCCGCAAACGTATGCTCGTAGTCCTCGGAGTAGTGAAAGGATGCATTGAAGATCACGAGGTCGAAGCTGAATGACGAGAAAGAGAGCCGGTCCACTTCCGATCGTATGCGTGGGAACAAGGGTTGAATGCGGGAGCTGTAGTGAACGGCTGCACCTAAGCCGTCCTGGTCGTTTATTTGAAGATCGACGGCCACCGGAAGATGCCCTTGAAGCGCAAGGCGAAAACTCATCCAGCAATTGCCGGCTCCCAGATCGAGAATACGCAGGGGACGCCCATGAGATCTGGCAAGCGGCGATATAATCTCTCGCTCTATGGCCAGGAAGCTGCGTGCGCGAATCGCCCACTGTTCACTGTTTAACCCGGAGGTATCTTCGAATGGAAGGGCAAGATAGTGCTCCGAATTGGTACTGCCGCGTCCTTCAGC
>Ga0302325_10017734_pt1 | contig 15033 bp, 16 predicted proteins | sample Palsa_T0_2_FD_201948 | JGI IMG/M metagenome (GOLD analysis project Ga0302325, IMG submission 201948) | Peat permafrost microbial communities from Stordalen Mire near Abisko, Sweden - Palsa_T0_2 | ecosystem: Environmental > Terrestrial > Soil > Palsa > Peat permafrost | place: Sweden: Abisko... | reverse complement strand
TGGCCAACAGCCAGCTCAAGGTCTCAGCCACGGCCCGGGGCCAGCTTCTCAGCGGCGATATCGATCCGCGGCTGTCGATGCTCCTCGCCGAAATGGCCGGTATCCACCCCGTGCACATCGTGGCCTTTGTCAATCAATCGCCTGGTGGCGGATCTGCCAGCCTGCTGCGGTCGGTGGACCTGGCCACGGCGGGCGGGCCGGCGCATATGACAAGTGCCGCATACCTCAGCTGGATGCAGTCGATCGCCTCCGCGCAGACCGCCCAGTATCTCCCCGCATGGGTGCAGAAAATCACGCCGCGTACCGGCCAAGCCGTGCTGAGGATCGGGTACCAGGCGCCGAGCTCGCTTTAACTAGCCGAGATCCGGGCCGGCATCCCGCTGCGTGGCCGGAGCACCCTTGCGCTCCCCTCCTAGCTTGCGCGAGGACGCCACCGGCCTGCAGCGCGCCGGACTGAGCTCATCACAACCCTGCTACGTCTAGGAAGAAACAAGAAACTATCTCATAGTCTAGGCACCTTAGAGCAGAACAAGTAGGAAGTAAAGAGCATGAACAAGATGAGTCGCGAAGAGAGGCGCAGCTACGTGCCGTTAGCCGGGAGCTGAAGAGCTAGAATCTTCTATCTTCTTCGGATAAGGATGGTCATGTGACCAGTGGCGGGACTAGCATCGGCTCACGGGAAGGGCGGTCAAATGGCCGGGGAGGACTGGCGGCGGCTCGCCGATTACGTCGTCGCACGCCGGGTCGAGCTAGGCATGCGGGACCGGCGGGCCCTGGCCGAGGCGACCGGGGTGACCGAGCGGACGCTGGGCAAGCTCGAGAACGGCCAGCATGTTTCCCCCAGCACCCTGGGTATGGTCGAGAACCGGCTCGGCTGGGCCCCCGGTTCGTGCCGGCGGATCCTGGCCGGCGGGGAACCTAAGGTGGGGTCGCCGGACCCCGGGCAGGCCGAGTACGAGGACCCGACGCTCTGGCACATCGCGAGCACTCCGGGGCTGCCTCCCGAAGTGGTTCGCGGCCTCGTCGCCCTCGCCCGGAACTGGCGGCAAGGCGACGACGGCACGGACGAGCAGGCCAGGCGCACGTGACTGACGGCCGCCCGGCCGATGGCCCTGCCCCGCGGGCATCTTGGCGGCATGGTTGGGCGGCTTCGGCCTACGGGTACAGGGGCTCGCGTTCCTTGACCCCGCGGCGCCAGCGGTCCGGGTCGGGGTTCCAGTTCCGCCAGCTCCCGTCCGGGCCGAGCAGGTCCCACCCCCAGTGGGCCTCGGGTTCGAACTCGTACTGGGACTGGATCGCGACGCGGCCCGGCCCGGTCAGCCGGATCATCGGGATCAGCTGCCAGTGGGCCCGGGGCGACTCCGGGCGCTCCATGTGGATGTTCATGGCCACCGATCTGTCCTTGTAGACCAGGGCCCGCGGGACGACGTAGATCCGCTCGCCGTCGCCCAGGTCCCGGATGAAGGTGTTCCCGCGGGCGTGCAACAGCAGCAGTCCCCGCTGCTGCGCGGTGAACCGGTCCGCGTACCGCCCGCGCGGGTAGTGGTAGACCCGCTCGCTCTTCTGGCCGATGGCCCACCAGACGACGGTGTTGACCCAGTCGTAGGAAACCGCCGCCGTCGCCACGAGGAAATGGCCTTCGGTGACGTCGATGCTCTGGCCCGCCTCGAGCGGCACGGCGATGAGCTCGCCCGGGTCGTTGTCGGAGAAGGCGATCCGTCCCGGGCCCGTCGCCTCCAACATCACCAGCGGCATCCCGGCCAGGCGCCGGTCCCAGCCCTTGGCCATCGGCCGCGCGGCGAGCTGCGTCGCGGGGTCGGCCCACAGCAGGACGTGATGGGAGAAGTAAACCTGGTCACCCGCAGCAAGGCTCATCTCGGCCACCGGCACGTAGCTGCCGGTGATCTGACACCGGGACCGGCCAACCTGGATGCGGGCCAGGTCGGCGATCGGCGGCTGCTCCACCCACCCTTCGTCGTCGCGGATCTCGCGCACGGCGACGGGCGCCCCGCAATTCGGGCAGGCCGGGCCGCTCGCATCGGAGCTCAGCCGGCAGTACCGGCAGACGTAGCCGGGGGAGGCACCTACGGCGGCATTCTCGCTCATCGCGGCGCTCCAGTCTCCCGGTGGACGTACATCGACTGGATTCCGACCCGTCCCGGGCCGGTCAGTTCCGCCCAGTTCGCGTGCCGGAACCCCGCGCCGGCCTGCACCGGGACGGGGTTGATCGCGACCGGTGCGTCTTTATAGAGAAACCCTCCGGGCTCGACCAGGATCTTTTCGCCGACGCCCAGCCGCCGCTGGAAGACGTTCCCGTACCCGTGCAGCAGCAACAGCCCTTGCGTGTCGCCGGCCACGAACCGGTCCAGGTACATCCCGGGTCCGCCGTGCAGCATGCTGGCCAGCTTGTCGATCCGGATGAAGCTGTAGCCCACGTTCTGCGACGCGGCGAGGAAAGCGTGGCCCCGGACGTCGGTTTCGACTTCGGGATGCAGCGGGAGCACGACCACCTCGCCGGAGGCATCGCGCGTGACGGCGATGCGCCCGGGACCCCGCGCCTCGATCACCGCGTGCGGCATCCCGGCGATGGTCCGCTGGCGGGCTGCTTTCAGGTTCTTCCCGGTGAGGGAGACCGTCCGCTCCTTCCACAGCAGCGTGTGCTGCTCGAAGAAGATGGTGTCGCCGTCGGCCAGGGTGAACTCGGCCACCGGGACCACCTGGCCCGCGATCTGGCAGGTGATGTCCCCGACCCGGAATTCCGCCATCTCCTTCAGCCTGGGCGCCGCACGCCACCCCGACTCCGACACCGCCTTCGCGGCATCCAGCGGCGCCCCGCACGTCCCGCAGCTCACCCGGTCCGGCTCGTTCGGGTAATGGCACCACGAGCAGGCAATCCCCTCCACGGCCGCACCTCCCTCCCGCCGGCGACGGCCGCCAGGGCGCGCTTCCTGTACGCCCGGTCGACTTGGTTCCTTCACCAAGACGGCGTTCCATCGCGTGCCGTCCCGTTCCACGCCCAGCACGCACCAGCCCAGAGGCGTGAACCACGCTCCGGACCCTGATTGCTGCTCGTCATCATGCTTACCAGGCCAAGAATCAGGCCCGGTCCGGCACCAGTGCAGGACGTCCTCATCGGGGCATGACGCGGGCATGGTCCGGCCCATGACTCATGTCATGTGGGCAACTCGCCTAGGCACTTTCTACGGACACCTGCAGGCGGCACTCGAGGCCAGCTCAGGACCGTAGCGCCACGCCTCGTTCCGTTTTAGCAAATTTCCGGAACGGGACGTAGTTCCAGTACCCGGATATATGAGTCAGGTCTACTGGTCGGCCTGTGAAACGTGTTAGCCAAAGTGGTTAGCGGACGCGCAGACCAGGGGATCGGTTGAATCGCCACCGTTCCCGTAGCCGTGGTCCTGCCGCATACTGGTCCGGTGGAGCCGGCAGCTGATTCCGTCGCGGGGCAGATCCGGCCCCCGGCGGGCCGCTTCAGGCGGGCGCGCCGCCCGCGGTTCTCAGGGCCATCCGACCAGGCCCTGCACCGGCTGGCCGGCTGGTATTGCATCGGCCTGCGCCTCGGCGGCGCGGTCTTGTTCACTGCGGTAGCGGTGCTGGCCGCGACGAAGCAGATCTCCGGCTGGTGGCTGGGCGCGCCGCTGACCGCGCTGTGCTTGTGGTCGGCCTTCTTCGCCTGGCGGGTCTGGCGATCCGGGTTGACGCCGACCGTGGTGCTGGCCGACGCCGCGGTTATCTCGGCGCTGGCGCTGGCGCAGCAGCACCTGGTCCCGGCCGTGCTGATCAAGGACAGCACGACCTGGATGCTCCCGCTGGCCTGCACGTCGATCTACATCCAGCAGCTCGCGCTGCGGCCGCGGCTCGCGCTGCCCGGGGCCGCGATCGTGGTCATCGCCTACGGGCTCGGCAGCGGCCACCCGGCCGATGCCTGGCTGCTGGTGGTAGAGACGATCGTCGTCGCCGGGCTGGTGGCGGTGATCCGCGGCGGCGCCGGGCAAGCGGACGCGATCGTCGCCGCCAGCCTGGAGACCGAGCGGCAGATCCGGGCCGAGGACGCGCGGCGCGCTGACGAGCGAGAGCAGTACCGTCAGCTGCACGACACCGTCCTGTCCACCCTGACCATGGTCGCGGCTGGCGCCTTTGCCGAACCGTCCCCGGCGCTGACCGCGCAGGCGGACCGGGACCTGCGCGTGCTGCAAGGACTTGAGGCCGCCCCGGCCGCGCCGGGCGGATTTGTGCCGCTGACTGACCTGAGACCGAAGCTGGAGCGGGCCGTGGCCAGCGCCTATGACCTGGCCGTGCGGCTGAGGCTCGTCCCGGTCACGCTGCCGTCTCCGGTCGCGGATCAGCTCGCCGCCTGCGTCGGCGAAGCGCTGCACAACGTCGAGCGGCACGCTGGAACCGACCAGGCGGAAGTGACCGTCACCGGCGGTGCGGGCTGGGCGGTCGTCGAGATCACTGACCGCGGCCGCGGCTTCGACCCGGCCGCCACCCCGCCGTCGCGCCGGGGCATCCGCGAGTCGATCACCGGGAGGATGCTGGCCGCCGGCGGCCGGGCCGCGATCGCCAGCCGTCCTGGTGCCGGCACGACCGTCACCGTGAGCTGGCCGGCATGACCGCGGTGCAGCCGGCGACGATGATGTCCGGCCGCTATCAGCGGGCCTTCACCATCGCTGTGGTCGTCCTGGTCGCGGGCTGGCACCTCGCCGGAGCAGGCGGGCAGCTGCTTGATTACCGGTCGGCCTACGGCTCGTTCGCCTTCCAGGGCGCCATGTGGCTGGTCATGGCGCTGGCGATCACCGCCGGATCGGTCCTGGTGCTGCGCGGAACGCCCGGCCGGCGCGCGGCCTGGGTGGTGGCCGTGATCGCGCTGGCCGCCAGCACGGCCGCGGCGGCGGCCAGCCCGGCCGGCCGGATGCTGGCGGTCAACTGGGCGTGGGGTAGTGCCGGCTGGGCGGGCGTGCTCGTGCTGTTCCGCCGCCGGTTCGCCGAGCTTGCGTGGTTTCTCGCCGCTGAGGCCCTGGCCATCCTGGGCGTGCAGGTGTGGGACGGGCTGAACCGCACCGACCTGGCCGGGTTCCTCGCCCTGCTGGCCTGGTCGACCGGCGCCCAGGTGGCCGTCGCCGCTGCGGTCAGGGCGCTGGATCTCGCCGCCGGCCAGGCCGCCACGGCGGCGGCGAGTGAACACGCCGCGCGCGAGCGGGCCGCCACCGCGGAGATCATCCGGGCCGCCCGGCACGCCCGCTGGCTGGCGCTGCAGGAAAGCGCCGTCCCGCTGGTCGCCGAGCTGGCGGCGGGGACGGCTGACCCGGGCGATGCGCAGGTGCGCATCAGGTGCGCGGTCCAGGCGGCCCGGTTGCGCCGACTGCTGGCCGAGGGCGATGAGGTACCCGGATCGCTGGTGCACGAACTGTACGCGAGTGCCGATGTGGCCGAGCGGCGCGGGGTTGCCGTCGAGATCGAGACGGCCGGAACGCTGCCGCCGATGCCCGGCCCGGCCCGGCGAGTGATCACCGACGCTGCCATCGCGATCCTGACCGCCGCGCACAGCCAGACGCGGATCACCCTGGCGGTGGTGGCCGCCGGAATCGCCGTTAGCTTCGTCGCCGATACCGGCGCGGTCGTCCGGCTGCCCGCAGCCGGCGAGGGGGTCGTCTTCGAACACCAGCAAGACGGCGGCATGCTCTGGGCGGAGGCACGATGGAACAGCAGGTGACGGCGGCGATTATCGAAGACCATCCGGTCGTCACCGAGGGGGTGGCGTCCTGGATCCGGTCCGATCCGGGCCAGCGGGTGCGGCTGGTGCTGACGGCGCGTGACCTGACCGGGCTCCGCGCCGTGCCGCCGCCGTCGGCCGACGTGATCATCCTGGACCTGGAGCTGTCCGGCGAGCTGGTCACCGCGCAGATTCCCGAGCTGGTGGCAGCCGGATACCGGGTGGTGGCCTTCTCCGGGCACAGCGATCCGGCGATCGTGATGGAGACGCTGGACAACGGCGCGCACGCCTACGTGTCCAAGGAGGAGGGCAGCGACCATCTGGTCGAGGCCGTGCTGGCGGCTGCCGCCGACCGGCCGTACGTGACCCGGTCGCAGGCCAGGGCGATGCTCGCCGACCAGCGCCCGGCCCGGCCGACGCTATCGGAGCAGGAGCGGCAGGCGCTGCTGCTGTGGTTCCAGGGCATGTCGAAAGCATCGGTCGGGCGGCGCATGTCGATCAGCGAGAACACAGTCCGGCAGTACATCAGCCGTGCGCGCGCCAAGTACGCAGCCACCGGGCGGACCGCGCCGAGCAAGGACGCGCTGCTCGCCCGCGCGATCGAGGACGGCGTGATCAAGCCAGGCGAGATCACGCCGTACACGTCATTCGCCCGCACCGCGGCCGGGCACCCCAGCGAGGGTGCCCCGGACCGGTGAATGGCCCGGGACACCCTGTCCCCCCCGGAGCTCCCCGGCGAATCGACCGCAAGCCGACACCAGGCGGCATGGCCGGGCGCAGCGGCGTCATCAGATCGCGGGCTGGCGCACAGTCAGCATTCCCGATCGAGGGCGACAATGTCATGACGCCCGATCGGGTGACACGACGGCCGGAAACTATGCCTCCACGGCGGTGTTGATCTCGGACATCACCTCGGGATCACCGCGCTCGAACGCCTGCCAGAAGGCCGTGTCCTCGTAGATCCGGGCCCGCGCCACCTTGCCGTCCCGGAACACGTAGATGGCCACGATGTAGTTGGTGTACCTGCGGGCTGGATTGGCCCGGGGGACAGCGTGAGTTTCCGTCTCCACCACCACCCGGTCGTCTTCCGCCGTCATGGAGCGGATGATGGTCTTGAGCCCATCTCCCGGCCCGTACTCGTCGGGGTACCGGAACACCTCCTTGGCGCGCTCGAGCCCGGAAAGGATCTCGCTGGCCGAATGGGGCCGTCCGGCCGCGGGGTGGCTCGAGGGGTGCGCCTCAATGGTGTATTCGAAGTCGTCGGTGACGAGCCCGGGGTGGACCCCGTTCTCCGTCATCGTCTGGGCCATCCGCTTCATGTCCTCAAGGTCCATCGCCGTCTCCGTTCCGTTCGCCGCTGGTCCGGGCCTTACGCACGGGGCCCTCACATCGGTATGGCAAGTCGCCGGTATAATCGGAGACTACGCCCCGTATAGTACCGGAGACAGCGCCCCGTTTGTCAATCCTGGATCGGAGAAGTTCCTGACGGCCAGACCCATGCGAGCCGACGCCCGCCGAAACCATGACCGGCTCATCGAGGTAGCGACCGCCGCCTTCGCCACCGAGGGAGTCTCCGTCTCTCTGGATGAAATTGCCCGCCGGGCCGCCGTTGGTCCGGGGACCCTCTATCGGAACTTCCCGACGAAGGAGTCTCTTATCGAGGCGGTGGTCCATCACCGGCTGCAGCAGCTGGTCGACGACGCTCGGGCCCTGCACGACTCTCCCGAGCCTGGCGTAGCTCTGCTCGAATTCGTGGACTATCTGGTCACCGAGGTCGCGGCCAAGCGCGATCTCGTGGACGCTCTGGCCAATGGCGGAGTGGATGTGGGACCTGTCGTCACGGCGACGAGCCACGAACTCCGGAGTGAAATCGGTCATCTCTTGCGTCGGGGCCAGCGAAGCGGGGCGGTTCGGACCGACATCGGAACTGCGGAGCTCATGGCCTTGATGTCTGGGGTAATAATGGCCCTCGGACCCCAGCTCGGTGAGCCTCCGGATCCGCGTGCGGTACTTGCCGTACTGCATGACGGACTTCGAAGCAGACCGGGCCACCGCGGATCACGATCGAGAGCCGAGCAGACGGAATCTCCCCAGCCGAGTACCGGCCGGTAGCAACTTACGTACCTGCCAGGAAAGATCGCTGGTGAACACGCTGCCCAGGATCGGCCTGCCCATCAATTAATCTGTTACCGTGCTCCCGTCCCAGGCAATTCTGGGGTTGCTTTTCGGCCTGCTATGTACCCTGCTTATCCCTTTTCGGCAGGGCGCTCATTTCGGCAGGGCGCGCTCCCGAAGCACCTAAAAGAGGAGTCTCCCGTGCTTCGAAGTTTGCTCGTCCTGCTCATCGCCTTGCTCGCGGTCACCTTGACGTGCGTCATTCCCGTCTTCGGCGCCGCCAGCGCGGCCGCTAACGCCGGTATCAGCCAGTCAGCCGCAAAACAGTACTATCTGGCCCTTGGCGACTCGCTCGCCGCCGGGGACCAGCCGAACCGGAATGCCACCCAGGGCTATGCGAACCAATTGGACACCGAGCTCCGCTCGCACGGTCGCGTCTTGTCGCTCGACGACCTCGGTTGCGCGGGCGAGACGACCTGGACGTTTATCCACGGCGGCGTCTGCTGGTACCCGGGCGAGCCCGGCATGGGTGATCAACTGCGGGCCGCGCTCGACTTCCTGCAGGCCCATTCGGGACACGTCCCGCTGATCACGATCGATATCGGCGGCAACGACCTGAACGCCTGCGACGGCCTCAGTTCCGTCTCCGCGGCAGGCGCCTGCGGCGAATCGCTGATTCCCCGGATGAGCCATAATCTGACCGCCATCCTAAAGACGCTGCGCACGGCGGACCCGTCGGCCGTAATCACCGGGCTGAATTACTACGTCCCCGAGGTGGTCTACTGGATTGACGGAGCCGCGGGCCGGTCGTACGCGACCACCCAGCTCTCGGTCACGAAGTCGATGAACGCGGCGCTTGCCGCCGACTACAAGGCGGCCCCGGCGCGTTATGCGGACGTGTTCTCCAAGTTCAAGAGCGGCGACCTGACCGACAAGACCACGCTGCCGGGCTACGGCAGCGTCCCGGTAGCCGTCGCGCTGGTGTGCCAGTGGACCTGGATGTGCGCCGCCCCGCCCGAAGGCGGGGACGACCACGCGAACAAGGAGGGCTACGGCGCCATCGCCGCGGCGATTTATGCCGTACTCCCCGCGAGCATCGCCAAATAGGCGGGCGAAGCTCGCATCTTAAAGCGCTCATGATCCGCTGTCAGGCGAGGCCGAGCTGGCGCTGCTGCAGCCGTGCGTCCCAGAAGGCGGAGATGACGATGAGCTGGTCGCCGTCCCACTTGGTGGTCTGGCCGAACTCGACGTCGAACGCCTTTCCCGTCGGGGGGATCACGGTGCCGTCAGGCAGCGCCATCTCTCCGGTGAAGGTGCCGGTAGCGTTAGTAACGACCGTGATCCAGTCGCCGCCGCCGAACTGGACCGGGTACGGGTCGCTATATACGTGCATGTCGGGGAACATGTGCAGCATCTGCTGCATCGCCGCGGCGTGCGCTTCCTTTCCGTAGACCGGCTCGGCGAGCCCGGTGATGTACGCGACCATGTCCGGGTGGTGGACCTCGTCCACCGCGGCGAAGTCGCGGGCGTTGAACGCGTCGTCGCCCTTCTTCATGAGCGCGAGCAGGCGCGCGGTCCGGCCGGCGTCTTGGGTCGGGATGGTCATGAGGACTCCTTTTGCTAGGTGGTGATGGTGACGTTCACGGCCGGATGGCCTGGCTCTGCGTGCGGCCGCCCGCGAGCCTCACGAGAACGCCGCGGCGTAGTCGGCGGCGAACTGCTCGAAGGAACGCGCGGGATCATGCCGAAACCTTCCTATAGTCTACTCAAATCTTAGTGTTGACTATAGCATTTTTTCGCTCGGACTTATTCCGGCCCGGTGCTGCGAGGTGGCGAGCAGGTTCACGGCGACGTGCCCTAGGGCAACCAACACGGTAGTGACTGCTCGATTTTTGTTGTGCGCCTAAAACTTAGAGTGCCCTGCTAGGCTGCTGGGATGGCCGCCATCGGACTGCGCGAGCTCAAGAAGGCACGCACCCGCCAGCTCATCGCCGACACCGCGGCCCGCCTGTTCGCCGAACGCGGCTACGAGCACGTCGCCGTCACCGACGTGGCCCGCGCGGCCGAGGTCGCCGAGCAGACCGTCTACAACTACTTCCCGGCCAAGGAGCAGCTGGTCACCGATCGCGAGCAGCAGATCCAGGACCGGCTGAGCGACCTGATCCGCTCCCGGCCGCCCGCCGTCACCCCGGCCGCCGCCATCCGCGACTTCGTCCTGGAGTCCGTCGACGCGATCCGCCGCATCGCGCCGGAGATGTGGCGCGGCGAGCTCGGCTACCTGGCGGCCATCAGCCCGGCCGTGCACCGGCTGGCCCTGGAGCTGACCGACCGCCAGGCCGCCGCCCTCGCCAGCGCTATCAGCGACACCACCACCGTCGCCCCGGAGATCGCCAGGCTGCAGGGGATCGCGCTGGCCGGCGTGTTCCAGATCATCATCAGCGAGGCCGGCCAGCGCACCCGCGAGGGCCAGAGCCAGCCGGAGATCGCCAACGAGCTGCATCCGATCATCGAAAACGTTCTGGACGAGCTCGACCGTTGGCTCAGCGCGTGCTAGTCGAGCAGTGCGGTGAGCTTCTTCGGCGCGAGGACCCGGTAGCTCTCGGTCACGAGCTCCCGGATCTCCTCCCAGTCCGTGTCGCCGGTGAGCAGTACCCCGATGCGATCACGGCCGGCTCGCGTGGCGAAGAACGGGCGGCCCACGGCCAGCAGCGCATCGCGTTCGTCTGGGTCGACGCGCAACACGAGCAGCGGGCCGGGCTTGCCGGTTGGGCCCTCCCATGCCACCAGCAAGCAGAACGACCTCCGGCGGATGTCGAACGAGTACGCCGTCGATCTCGTTCTGGTTAGTGAACCGTCGACCCGCACCGTCACTTCGGGCAGCGCCAGGCATAGCGTGCGGACCCGCTCGACGATGCCCGCCGGGACCTCTACGGGCGCCCCCGCGCGAGCCGCTGGCGAACCGCCGTCGTTCCGTTGCCGCACCGGCGACCTACCCTCGGAACGCAGTTCGGGTTGCGGCTGCGGTGGAGCTGAAGTACTCGGGTGGTTCGATGAAGCCCCACTCGTTGAAGGTCCGGCCCCTGGTAAGGGCGCGTCGGTAGCCGAAACAGGCGAGGTACAGCGTCCGGATGTACATGACCGCCTCGAGCCGGTCGAGTTCGTCGTCGGTCGGCTCGATGTGCCGGCGGTAGGCGTGGACAGCAGCGTCGATCCACTCCTGGTTCGGCCGACGCGGGTTCCACGAACCCGTGCCCCACATCAGGTAAGCGAAGTCGGCGAGGCGCGGTCCGCGCCCGGATGCCTTCCAGTTGATCGCGACTGGCCCTTGTTCGCTCAGGACGGCGTGATCGGGGGCGTGCAGGAGATTTCCGTGCAGCAAGCCCTCCGGCAGGCCCTGACCGTCGTCGGCCGAGCGCACCTGGTCGCGGAGCTGCTCGAATCGCTCCCGGTCGGCGGCCGCGACCTTGGTGTCGACGGCATCGAGGAACGACAGGGCGGCCAGCAGGTCCTGACGCGGCGTGCCCTCACGGCTCGGGTCCTCACCACTCGCTCCACCCGGGCGGCTGACCGAATCATCCTGCGGCAGCGCGTGCAGCCGTCCGAGCAGCTCACCCATCATGGCGAACTTCGCGGCACCGTCGGGGAGCTGGACGCCTTCGACGAACCGCGTCACGAGCACCGCGCTGCCATCGAAGTCAGAGACGGCATCATCGACCGCCAGGCGCTCCGCGGGATAGTCCTGCCGCTCCAGGAATCCCAGGATCGCGGCGTCGCCCTCGACACCGGCCCGCGGCCGGGCGGGGGGAAACGCGCGGGCGACCCACGGGCTGCCGTCATTGCGGTCGATCCGGAACACGTAGGTCTTGTGCACACTGAGCTTCGTCGCCGCGACCGGGTCAATGCCGTAGCGATCCCGGAGATGGGCGAGCAGCTGCCCGGCAGCGGGCTCGTGGTGCATCCGCGCACCGAGACCCTCGATAGCCGTCAGCGCTTCGGTGTAGCGCTGCCCAGTCTCCCCGGCGTGGCGCCGGACAACCTTCTTGAAGCTGGCGTCCTTGGTCATGGACAAGCCTCCCCTTGACACCCCTCGTCCCCCAGCGACGCGGTGCAGGAAGATGGCCTGTGACATTGACGACCGAGAGGGCGAATCCCCTTCGCCGGTGGAACCCCGACTGGGGCGGATGTTCCGCAGCTCGGCGACCGGTCGCCGCCGTGACCATATTTTTCCTGAGGCGCTCGCTCTTCGTCAAGTGCTTCACAAACAGGACCGCATCCGCGGCGACCGGCGGCCGTCCCGGAACGCGCGCCAGGGTTGAGCGCCGGGATCAAAGCGAAGGGGTCGCTCCCCAGTGCAGGGAAAGCCCGCTGGCGGCACGGTCTGCGGTGATCTGCATCATGCTGCCGAGGATTGTCGCCCGGTCCGCCACCAGGGCTGTCCCGTCCGGCCCGTAGGTGATCCGGTCGCTGACCAGCACCGGCGCGCCCTCGTCCTCGTCTAGGTGCCGGGCCACGTCCGCGTCGAGTACCTCCGGCCGGATCGTCTCTGATGCCCGGGCCACTACGACCCCCACGTCGGCCAGGGCCGCGTACAACGACGTGGTGGTGAAATCCACGTCACGCAACCGGTCCGCGTGCGGCTCGCGTACCCAGGAGATCTGATGAATCGCGCGGCGGCCGGCAAAGGCGCGGACCCGCTCCAGCCGCAGCCCGGTCTCGGTCTCGCGGATCCGTAGCCGCGCCGCGATGCGCGGGGACACGCGGCGCCGCGCGCGGGCGATCACCGTGGTGCGGACCTCGTGGCCCTGCTCGCGCAAGTCGTCGGCAAAGCTCCGGAAAGATCCCAGCTGGTACGCCAGCTGGGGCGGTGCGACGAAGGTGCCCTTGCCGGGCCGCTGGACAATCAGCCCCTCGGCGCCCAGCTCCCGCAGCGCCTGGCGCAGCGTCATCAGGGTGACGCCGTACGCCGCGCTCAGCTCGCGTTGCGCGGGCAGCGCCTCGCCGGGGGCGTAGTGACCGTCGCGGATCTTCGCGGCGAGGTCGGCGGCGATGGCCCGGTAGCGTGCCATGCTGCTCCTTCCTCTTCGCCTGTCGGGCGCTTCGCCAGTCCGGCCGCGCGCCTCGATTGCCGCCACCGACGATCATCGCACGGCGATCGGCCCGGAAAGCGCGGCCCGCAGCGACGCCACGAACGCGCCGACCTCGGCCGGGCCGGCGCCGTCCAGGATGCGGCGCATGATCGCCGCGCCGACGATGACGCCGTCGGCGACCGCCGCCGCCTCGGCCGCCTGTTCAGGGGTGGAGATCCCGAAGCCGAGCAGGACCGGTAGGTCGGTGACCTGCTTGACCCGGGCGGCGAGGGCCGCGGCGGACGGGGCGAGCCGGTCGCGTTCGCCGGTCGTGCCCATGACCGAGACCGCGTACACGAAGCCCTGGCTGCGCCGCCCGATCTCGGCGAGACGGTCATCCGGCGTCGCGGGGGAGGCGAGCAGGCTGACCTTGATGCCTGGTGCGCTCAGCCCGGCCAGCTCGTCGAGCGGCAGGTCGGGCACGATCAGCCCGGTGACCCCGGCGGCACGGAGGGCGCCGGCGAAGCCCGGCCGCAGCGCGATGTTGGCGTACGTGCTCGCGATGAGCGGGATGCTGACGCGGATTGTGGCCAGCTCCGCCAGGACGGACGCGGGCGTGACACCACGGGCGAGGGCCGCGTCGGACGCCTCCTGGATCGTCGGGCCGTCCATCGTGGGGTCGGAGAACGGCAGCCCGACCTCGATCAGGTCGGCCCCGGCGTCCTCGAACGCCCTCAGATAGGTGGCCCAGTCCGGCCCGACGCCGGCCGTGATGTAGGGCATCAGCAGCTTCGTCACAGCCCCGCCTCCGTCATGAGGGTGGTGACGTCCTTATCGCCGCGCCCGGAGAGCGTGAGCAGGACGGTCGAGCCGCTGGGCAGGGCTGATGTCCCGGCGGCGTGGATCACCCAGGCCAGGGCGTGCGCCGACTCGATCGCGGGCAGGATGCCCTCCGTCCGGGCGAGCCGGACGGCCGCCGCGATCGCTTCGGAGTCGGCGACCGTGACGTAGCGGGCGCGCCCCAGATCCCGCAGGTATGCGTGCTCGGGGCCGACGCCGGGGTAGTCCAGCCCGGCCGCGACCGAGTGCGCCTCTTTGATCTGCCCGTGTTCATCCTGGAGGAACAGCGACTGGCAGCCGTGCAGCACGCCGATCTCGCCGTTCGAGGCGCCGGCGCCGCCTTCGGCCTCGACTCCGACGAGCTGTGCGGGCGTGTCGACGAAGCCCGCGAAGGTGCCCGCCGCGTTGCTGCCCCCGCCGACGCAGGCGACGACGTAATCGGGCACAGCGGCGGCCAGTTCGGCCGCACACTGCCGCCGGGCCTCGTCGCCGATGACGCGCTGGAACTCGCGCACCATCGTCGGGTAGGGGTGCGGGCCGATGACCGAACCCACGCAGTAGTACGCCTCGCCGGCGTCGCCGACCCAGTGGCGCATCGCCGCGCTGGTGGCATCCTTGAGCGTACGGCTGCCCGTGGTCACCGGGACGACCTCGGCGCCCAGCAGCCGCATCCGGAACACGTTGTGCGCCTGGCGTTCGGTGTCCCGCTCGCCCATGAAGACCTTCACCGGCAGCCCAAGCAGGGCGCCCGCCGTCGCGGTCGCGACGCCGTGCATGCCCGCGCCGGTCTCGGCGATCAGCCGCGCCCGCCCCATCCGCCGGGCCAGCATCGCCTGTCCCAGCACATTGTTGATCTTGTGGGAGCCGGTGTGCGTCAGGTCTTCCCGCTTGAGCAGGACGGTCACGCCGAGTTCGGCCGAGAGCCGCAGGGCCGGCGTCAGCGGGGTGGGGCGGCCCGCGTACACCGAGAGCAGCCGGGCGAGACTGCCCCGGAACCCGGGATCGGCCCACGCCTGGGCGAACGCATCCGCCACCGCCTGGCAGGCGGGGATCAGGGATTCCGGCACGTACCGCCCACCGTAGCCGCCGAACCGGCCTGCGGCCTTCTCGCCACTCGAGGCAACTGTTATAGAACTCATGAAAGAGTTATAGAACAGTCGCACCGGGCCTGGCAAGCCGGTAGCTGCGGGTGCACCCGGCCCGGCCCGCCCCGGCCCGGCCCTTGACCCCGGCCAAGAACCATCTTATGGTTTAACCATGGTTACCGATAAACCAGATAAG